>Ga0134126_10001006_pt1 | contig 35661 bp, 29 predicted proteins | sample KB31752_FD_96881 | JGI IMG/M metagenome (GOLD analysis project Ga0134126, IMG submission 96881) | Terrestrial soil microbial communities with excess Nitrogen fertilizer from Kellogg Biological Station, Michigan, USA - KB3-175-2 | ecosystem: Environmental > Terrestrial > Soil > Unclassified ...
AGAACTTCCGCGCAGCATCTGAGCTGCTGAAGAAAGTGGTTGAGCTCGAACCCAAGCACAAAGACGCTTGGAACAATTTAGGCCGAGCGTATCTTGCGCTCGCTCGCTACGACGATGCCATCGCCGCTTTCCAGAAGCAGGTCGAGATCAATCCCTTCGACGAGTTCGCCTACAACAATCTCGGCATGGCGTATCAGGCACAGCAAAAATACGATGACGCCATCACTGCATACAAGAAGCAGCTCGATGTAAATCCGCTGGATCAATTTGCACATGGCAATCTAGGTTCGCTGTACCTCGAGCAGAAAAACTATGCCGATGCCGTTTCGGAACTCGAGCGTGCCGTGCAGATCACGCCACAGAATCCGGGACTAGAGGCGAATCTGGGTCGTGCCTATCTGAACGTCAGCCAGCCAGAGAAGGCGCTCGCTGCGTTCGACAAAGCTGTTGAGCTTGCTCCATCTCCCGGCATCTGGAACAACGTTGCCTACGAACTGTCAACGCACAAGACTCATTTGGATAAGGCGCTCACGTATGCGGAGTCAGCTACGTCGGCAACCGAAGCTGGGCTGCGCAATGTTGATGTCGATCACCTCACGCTCAACGATGTCGGACTCACGATGAGCATCGGCAGTTATTGGGACACGCTAGGCTGGGTGTACTTCCAGAACAATCAGCTCGACAAGGCCAAGCGCTACATCGAAGCCGCATGGCTGCTCGACGAGCACTCCGAAATCGGCGATCACCTCGGACAGCTCTACCAAAAGATGGGACGCAAACAGGATGCGATTCACTTCTATGCCATGGCGGCAACGGCGAACCACAAGATTCCCGATGCGGAAGAGCACCTGAAATCCCTCGTTCCCGATTCGAAACGCAGCGCCTCCGAAGTGGAGCGCGCGCGCCAAGAGCTGCAGGCGATGCGCAGGGCGCGTCTTCCCTGGTCGGGCAAGAATGCGACTGCGGAGTTCTTCCTTACCTTCGCAGCTCCCGGCGCGTCAGATGATCGTCCAATCAGACCGGAGCAGGTCAAATTTGTTCGTGGCGACGCAGCTTTGCGCAGCTACACGAATCAACTGCAGGCAGCGTCGTTCCCAGTCGAGTTCCCGGACGATACGCCGATAAAGCTGGTTCGACGTGGAGTACTCAACTGCGACGAAACCAAGCACCAGTGCCAGATGACGTTGATACTGCCGGAGGATGTGAGAACGCTGGATTAGTACGAGAGGCATAGCATGGCCTGATTACTGTCATCCCTCACGCAGCCGCAACATCGGTTGGGACTTCTCGAATTTGTTTTTGCTGCGCGAGGGATGACAATTCGTGGAAATGGATTGACGATTTCGACGAGGGGAGAGCTTCGCTTTATCTGTGAGCGCCCGGCAATTAAACTAGACACTATGCAATACATGTTGCTCATTTACCTGGACGAAAACTCGCTGAGCGAGGCGCAGCGTGAACAGTGCTACCAGGATTCCGCTGGATTTGCTAGACAGCTCCATACGAGACGTCAGTATGTCTCAGCGGCGCCGCTGTATCCAACTTCTTCCGCCAAGAGCGTGCGCGTTAAAAACGGGAAGACCCTGGTCACCGATGGTCCTTTCGCTGAGACGCACGAACAACTCGGTGGATTTTTTCTGATCGAGGCCGACAGCATCGAGAGAGCGACGGAGATTGCCGGGCAAATTCCTGCAGGCAAGTGGGGGACGGTGGAAGTACGTCCGGTCATGCAGGTGGAAGGTCTACCGAAGGCTGCCTCCGCGTAGTACAGTTCCTTCGGCAGGAAACGAGTCCCGCATCCTGCAAAGGTCCTAAACTTGAAGCTCGGTTCACGCGCTGTTCTTCTCGGTGTGGCTTGCAGTGCGTTACTCGGGAGTTCATGGAAAACTCCCGCTCACCGGGCAGATACTGCAGCGCCTGAGCATTCCCATTCCCGAACAACAGAAACTTCATTCTTTCCTGTTTCCGTTTGGTACAGCGGCGGTAAAGCTCGCGCGCCCATGCTGGAGAAGATCACTCCAGACTCGGATCGTCTCTGGAAAGATGATCTAACAAAAATCAAGAATCTCGGATTCAACGCGGTTCGCACGTGGGTAGAGTGGAATGTTGGCGAGCCCCGTGAAGGCGAATACTACCTCGAGAATCTGGATCTTCTGCTTCGCCTTGCGAATGAAGTCGGGTTAAAGGTCATCGTACAGGTGTATGTAGATTCGGCGCCGGAGTGGGTCGGCCAGAAGTATCCAGACGGCCACTACGCGGCGCAGGATGGGCAACCGATTCCATCGCAAGCCGCGCCGGGATACTGCTTCGACCACGCTGGTGTGCGCAAGGCGGTGCTCGCATTTTTTCAGGAGGTCGCACGCCACGCCTCGGCGAGTCCGGCGTTTTATGCGTGGGACCTGTGGAGCGAGCCGGCCGCGCTCAATTGGGCGCGCATCGGGTACAAATCCGAGCCGATGTTCTGCTATTGCCCCAGCAGCATGGCGCGATTCCGCGAGTGGCTGAAACATAAGTACGGTTCTCTCGATAGCCTCAACGAAGCCTGGCATCGAACGTTTACGGATTGGAAGCAAGTCGAACCGCCTCGGTTTGGAACCATTCTCACCTATACCGATTTTATCGATTGGCGCGTCTACTACGGCGACAAGCTTGCCGAGGACTTGAAGATGCGCAATCAGGCAGTAAAGGCGGTCGATCCGCAGCATCTGACGACCAGTCACGCGCCCAATCCTTCGCCGCTGGTGCGCACACTTGCCGATCCTTACGATCCGACCGATGACTATCTGATGAAAGACTCGGTCGATTACTTCGGCACCAGCTTTTATCCGAAGCTGACGTCTGTCGATCGCAATTGGACGTTGCAGCGGCAGGTCCTTGCCATGGACCTCACCAACAGCATCACCGGAGGACGCGGATTCTACGTAGGCGAGTTGCAAAGCGGATACGGCGTTCACGGGATCATCGTCGGCTCTCCGGTCACGTCGAGTGACTTCGATATGTGGGCCTGGGGCATGGTGGCGCGCGGTGCTCGCGCCATTAACTTCTATGCCTTCTATCCAATGAATGCGGGATACGAATCCGGCGGCTACGGCCTGATCAACCTCGACGGAACTCTTACTGAGCGCGCCATTCACGCCGGAGAGATTGCCCGGCGCATTCAGGAAAATTCCGACCTGCTTCTGCAATCGCATCCCGAACCAGCGGAAGCGGCGATCATATTCAATCCCCTCGTTCCCCTTTTGGGAGGGTACGACGAGCAAGGCAGCCGCACCGCGATCCATCAGGCGATAGCGGGCTACCATCGCATGTTTTTCGAACGCAATCTGCCGCTCGATGTCCTCAGCTCACGCGAACTAAGCCAGAGTGGATTGCAGCGCTACAAACTGGTGATCGTGCCGTACCCGCTGATGATGACGAGTGATGAAGTTCATGTTCTGGAGCAATACGTTGCGAATGGCGGACATCTGTTTGTAGAAGCGCGGCCCGGTTGGGTCGATGATCGCGGTTACGCTGAGCCAAAAATCCCCGGCTTTGGATGGGAACAGATGCTTGGAGTGCGCGAAAAGGAGTTGATTCCCGGAAAAGAATTCACGATCAAGTGGGGCCCGCAAGAATTCAAGTCCATGACGTTTCTGGAGCGCTTCGATACTCCGAACGGCTCAGCAAAACCAGTCGCGCACAGCGCAGATCAAACTCCAATTGCGTTTGAAAACCATTTCGGCAAAGGAAGCGCAATTATCATCGGCAGCTTTGTCGGCCAGGAGAACTATCGTGAGCCGGTCGATATGCATCCACTAGGCGCGATACTCGCCGAATGGGCGCATCTCACACTGGCTGAACTGCACGCGCCTGCGTCAGTCGAATTGCGGAAAATGCAGGGTGAGAAGGGACATCTTGTTTTCTTTTTCAATCATGCGGACACGCCGGCCAATGTTGCGTTTACGTTGAGATTAGAAAAACCTGCTTCACGGATTCACGAGATCGTCAGTGGCGAGTCGGCCGGCTCCACAGCCTCGAATCTTCGTATTGAAACCGTCGTACCAGCGCAGGGTGTAAGAATCTACCGAATTGATTACTGAACAACGAACCCATGCCTAGCTCAAATGGAGGACCTCACAGATGCTTCGCTCGAGAATAGCGTGCATTGCGTGCATTTCACTGCTGTCGTTAGGTCTTAATGCCCAATCGGCAAAGTACATCGATCCCTTCATGGGAACCGAAGGCGGAGGACACGTTTTTCCGGGCCCGAGCCTGCCGTTCGGCATGATCAAACCTGGTCCTGACATGGGTCCCAATACGGGAAACGCAGGCTGGCTGGCAGACGGAAATATTAATGGCTTCAGTCAAACCCACGTAAGCGGTACCGGCGGAGGGGCAAAGTACGGAAATATCCTGATTCAGCCCACAACAGGCGACGTTCTGCCGAGCGATTTCAGTTCACCGCGGCAGGACGAGAACGCGACTGCCGGCTTTTACAGCGTGAATCTCCCCCGTTATTCGGCAAAGGTTGAGATCACCGCTTTGCGGCGAGTTGCACTCTATCGCTTTACTTATCCTTCCTCTTCCAAAGCCAACATCCTGTTCGACGCCGGCCATTGTCTCAGCGGCGGAGCCAGGCAACACGAGGACCAGCGTCTGACCGCTTCGTCCGTGAAGATCATTTCGCCAACCGAGGTAAGCGGCTCCACTACCGTGATCGGTGGATGGAATCAGCAGACCAGGCCATACACCGTCTATTTCTATGCAATCAACGACACGCCCTCGACTGCATCAGGGACTTGGCTCAATGGTGCTTTAAATGCCGCACGCGAACAGCAGGCCAGTGATGGCGGCAAAGCCGGAGCCTGGCTGCAATTCAGGACCAAAGCGGGACAGCAGGTTCGGTTGAAGGTCGGAATCTCTTTTGTAAGCGTCGAGCAGGCGAAGCTCAACGCCGCTCGGGAAATCTCCGGATTCGATTTCGACAAAACGCGTGGCGCAGCGGAATCAGCCTGGAACAAGGCCCTGAGCACCATTGAAATCAGAGGCGTAACTCCTGAGCAAAAGCAATTGTTTTACAGCTCCCTATATCACACGATGCTCATGCCTGTGGACCGCACCGGAGAGAATCCGATTTGGCAATCGAAGGAGCCTTACTTCGACGACTTCTACGCAATCTGGGATACATTTCGCAGCTCCGCGCCGCTGCTCACGTTGATCGCGCCCGATCGGCAGGCAGCAAGCGTGCGTGCGCTGATCGACATCTATCGCCACGACGGATACATGCCCGATGCCCGAAGTGGGAACTTCAACGGACGCACGCAAGGCGGCAGCAACGCCGAGTTCTTCGTCACGGATGCATATCTCAAGAAGCTTCCTGGAATCGACTGGAACGATGGATATGCAGCCGAAGTCAAAGACGCCGAGGTCCCTCCGGAGAACCAGTTCAAGGAAGGTCGTGGTGGGCTCGAAGACTACAAGTCCCTTGGATATGCAAGCATCGAAGGAGTCGATCGTCCCGGCTCCAAGCAGATGGAGTATGCAGCCGACGACTTCGAGATTGCACTCTTAGCCAAAGGCTTCGGCAAAACTGCTGACTACGAGAAGTACCTCGCGCGCTCGCGAAATTGGGAGAAACTTTGGGATTCCGATTTTGAAGATGGCGGATTCAAAGGCTTCATTCGTCCGCGCCATCGCGATGGAACCTGGAAGCAGGATTTCACCGCGCTGCAACACTGCACCTGGGGCGGCGATACGTTCTACGAAGGCAATTCCTGGACGTACTCGACCTTCGTTCCTCAGGACGTAGCCGGAATGATTCGAAAATCAGGCGGCAACGAGACGTTTGTAAAACGCCTCGACGCCTTCTTCGATGTTCCCGGACGGTACGACGTCGGAAATGAACCTGGATTCCTCGCGCCATACTTGTACATCTGGGCGGGCAGACAAGACAAAACCGCCGAACGTGTTCGCGAAATCATAGCCAAGAACTATCACACGGGCCGAGAGGGAATTCCCGGCAACGACGACTCCGGCGCGATGGGCTCATGGTACGCCTTCGGAGTTATCGGCATCTTTCCCAACGCGGGACAAGACGTGTATCTCATCGGCAGTCCAGCCATTCCGGAAACGACGTTTCATTTGATCAACGGCAACACTTTCACCATCGAAGCGCGGAACGCCTCGCCCGAGAACAAATATGTGCTGTCAGCGGAGTGGAACGGCAAATCCTACGACCGCGCGTGGTTCCGGCATGAGGACGTTCTACATGGCGGTCGCCTCGTACTAGTAATGGGTCCCAAGGCCGGCAAATGGCCAAATGGACCTCCTCCGCCTTCATCCTCGGATGCGCGAGCGGCGAACTAGCCCGATTTGCGTCCTGTTGACAGACTCACGTCAGGAGAGTAGAAGCTATGCATCTTTCATCCCCAAATTGAACGCGGGCTCTGGGATCGAAGCTACTACCAGGAGGTAGCGATGAACTTCGAGCGACGAGACTTCCTACGCGTGACGACAGCAGGCGTTGCCGGCACGCTCATCAGCTTGCAAAGCGGATTCACTCAAGACGCGCCTCAGCCGAAGGTTCCTGGAGGCGCGACGTCCAATCAAAACGTCTCGCAGAGGCGGGCGCAGTTCAAGGGCGGCAGTGGTTCGTTGCAGTTGGATTTGAAGCTCAGCACCGGAACACTGCATGTGCAGGCTGATAATTACAGTCGGGGACGAGATGCTGGTGCGTTTGCTTCCGGTACGTTCAAAACTTCGCAAGGCGACGACATCGGTATCTACCGTTCGTATTTTTGTGTTGATGGTGCAAAACAAGTTTTCTGCCGCTTGGGAGACAGTGATCACTGGACCAGTCTGGTACTGGCGATAACAGACGACCCAGATATCCTCTCGCTTACCTTGTGGCAAGATGGCGGAGCACCGGATGGGTTCCGAATCAGCAAGAAAGCGTTTCTACAGGTAGCGACCGGGTCGGGGAGACCGGATCCGACAAAATTTGTACTCGACGACCGCGGCCCTGCCTTGAAACCCGACGGGAATCGGAAGCCGCCCAACATAGACGTGGAGGAATTCATCAACGCCATAGATGACAATCGCGAGTTCCTCGCCTTCGTCCGTGGTAAGAGATTGTCACATCAACACGCGACCCATACTGTTTTCGCCTGCTTCTTTTACGCGAGAGTATTCAACGATGTGATTCTTTCGTCGATATGGGAAGGGTTCGAATCCTAAACACGCCTATGCTTGTGGGTGGCGTATGGGGGTGAATCCTGCCCGTCGAAGAATCTCCTGAAATCCCGGCTCTTGTCGCATTTCGTCGAACCAATGCGCAACTTGAAGTTGAACGATTCCCGGTGCCCGCTCGGCGAGTGCGTCTTCCAACAACTGCAGTGCGCGGCGGTGGTCGCCCATACCTTCGTACACCAGAGCGAGCTGATATGAAGAGGCGTCGCCTTCTCTAAACGCACGCTGCAGCCGGCCCAAAATTTGTTGGGAACGTTTCCTATCACCGCGCTTAGCGAATACGTATCCGAGCTCGCCTAGATATTCGGGAGTGCCTGGGGAGAGATCAATGGCTCTCTGGAATTCCGGAATTGCCTTGTCAAACTGCGCCTGCGCTAAGTAGATCCTTCCCAGATTTCTGTGAGCTCGAGCGCTTTGCGGGTCCATATCCAGGGCCTTCGATGTCTGCTCAAAGGCTGCCGCGTTATCTCCCGCGAAGTACAGAATAGCTGCCAGATTTGAATTAACGAAGCCCGAAAGAGGATCAAGTTCGAGCGCGAGCTTGGATTCGCTTAATGCTTCCTGGATTCTAGCGGTTTCTGCCAGCAGGTTCGCGTACCAGGCGTGCGCGGTTCCCAATCCGGGGTTCAATTCGATTGCCTGCTTGTACTCCTGTTCGGAACCGGCCCAATCCCAATCGTAGTCCTCCTTCAATTTGGCCATAGAAGCGTGAGCCTCGGCCAGGGAAGGATCGAGCGCGAGTGCCTTCAGCGCCGCAGTATGAGCTTTCGGGTAATTTCTTCTTGCTTCCTCGCCATTCAGGTCAGGCAATAGTTGGTAGCAGTCGGACAAAGTGGAATACGCCAACGCATAGTTGGGGTCTTCCGCGACGGCCATCTCCAGGTACCGAATGGCATTTTGCAAGCCCGCGGTTGTGCGCTGGTTCCAGTAGTAGCGCCCGCGCAGATAGTTCTCGTGCGCTTCAGGATTGACTGCACGTGGTTTGCTCAAGCGACGCAGTTCTTCGGCAGTGAGCTTGATCTGGATCTCGCCGGCGATGGCTTTAGCGACGTCTTCCTGAAGCATCAGAATGTCGCCAACGTTCCTTTCGTAGGTTCTGGTCCAAAATGGAACATCGGTCTGGGCGCGGATCAGCTTCGCCTGCACCTTCACGTGGTGATCGAATCGTTCCACCGAGCCTTCCAGAACTGCGTCGACGTTCAGCTCTTTCGCAATCTGTGGAAGCGACTTCGTTGAACCCTTGTAGGTCATCGCCGACGTACGTGAGATCACTCGAAGAGCGCTGATCTGGGCGAGATCGGTGATCAGCTCTTCAGTCATTCCATCGGCGAAGTATTCCTGATGGACACCTGCCGAATAGTCTTTCAGTGGCAGAACGGCGACTGATTGAACGGCGGGACCGCGCGCATGAGTCAGCATCCCTTTCGCCCACCAAATGACGGCGCCGGCCAAAGCGAGCATGAGGGCGAGAATGGCGGCAACCGCAATTTGCCGATTCAGAGTTCGCGGAGTCGAACTGGGAGTTTGTGTGCCGGTGCGGGGAAACGCGAGCCGGCGCAAATCTACGCCCAGTTCGACCGCCGATTGATAACGATTTTCCGGCTGCTTATCGAGACATTTCATTACAACTTGTTCAACTTGGAGAGGAGTGCCTGATCGAACCTCGCAAAGTCGTTTCGGCATTTCATGAAGGATGTTTTCGATGACGACAAAGGGAGAGCCGTTCGCAAAGGCGCGTCGGCCCGTACACATCTCATATAGAACCGCGCCTGCGGCATAGATATCGGTTTTCGCCGATGCCTGTTCGCCGCGCAGTTGTTCCGGCGACTGATAGGGCAGCGTTCCCGCCATCGGCAAATCCATGACCGATTGGGTGGTATCTGTCGACAGAGTTTGCGATAACTGCGCCAGGCCAAAATCGAGGATCTTCAGACGGCCGTCGGGAGTGAGCTGCAAGTTTGCGGGCTTGAGGTCGCGATGCAACACGCCGGCTTCGTGTGCGGCCGCCAGGCCATCGGCCAATTGCATGCCCAGCCGCAGTACTTCGTTTGGCGGCATTGACTGTGACGCCAAGCGGCTCGCCAGCGTCTCTCCGGGTATGTACTCCGTAACCAGAAAGTCGATCCCATTCTGGGAATCAAAGTCAAAGACGGTGGCGATGTTGGGATGACTCAGACGGGCCAGAACCCGTGCCTCTTTGTGGAAGCGCTTGCGCGCGTTCTCATCATTGAAGGCGGCCGGCGGCAGAAGCTTCAGGGCAACATCTCGTCCGAGGCGCTGATCGTGGGCGCGATACACCACGCCCATTCCGCCTTCTCCCAGCTGCTCGAGCAGACGGTAATGGCCGATTAAGCTCCCAAGCGCCATCATGGAACTGGCCATGGCGCGCATCTTATGACCCGCTCAGGCGCAAGTCAACGCCGCCCGTTTCTGGGAAGCGCGACTCTTGGCCGGAGCTATGTTCCGGCAGCTTGCGCAACCAAAGTTGATCCCATCATTGCGCTTCTCTGCGAGTAGGAGATTGTCAGTGCGAAAACACAACGCATAGCATTCCGGGCAGTAACATGAGCTGCCGCGCTTGACCACGGGTACTCGGCCGCGCAAGCGACCATTCCGGCTCGCACCGGATTCCGCTCCACGTCGGTTCACTCGACGCTGCGTAACGTGATAAGGATTTCCGGGAAGAACACAACGCGCTCGTCTTGGCATCGCCGCGCATTGTACATGGAAGAAAAAAATAGGGCAGATCAGGAGCCTGTCGGAGATAGACTTTCTGGAACAAAGAATCAAGAACCTACAAATGGCAGCCTGTCTGTAACTTGTTGATTCCTCGTTCGGGAATCCTTCTCTCCGACAGGCTCTCAGGCTGCCCCGATTAGGCTGTCCCCTGCGAGAAGAACGCATCGGCGGTCTTAGACAGCAGCTGGTTCATCGCGTCGTACGCGTAGGTCGTGGTATGGCCGTTGAAGTCGATCTCGAAGTCAGGTTCCCGTTTGCATCGTAAACATAACTTTCCGATTGTCCCAGCGGCAGTGTATTAGTTCTGCATGACTCCTCGATTTTCGTGTGCCTAGATCTCACGCATGAAGAGTCTGAATAAGATTCCATTGCAGAAGGAACGAGCTGACAAGGGTCGTTATGCCATTTGCTACCTCGGTTTCATCATCTGAAGTATACAAGTCCCATGAAGTCTGGCCAGCAAGGCCCAACCAACCACAAATATGTATTGGAAGCTGCTGCGGAGCAGCACCTTCACGAATGCAAACATGAAGCATAAGGGTTCTCTGTCACCGACGAGTAGTGATGATCGGAATGCGGGTTACTTATATGTCGATGACGTAATCGCGGTCAAGCGAATCTATCATTAGAACTGTGGAAAACTGGACAGGAGTATTCCCGGAACGGAACAGTGCTGCGACTTCGAGGCGTTAGTGTACAAAAATCGTACACATGGCTCGGAGAATCTGTCGACTTATGTCTAATTCAATTATTTCGCGGGAGAGATTTGCGCGATGAACGTTCCCCAATTGGCTAAGAGCGTTCTTGGTGCGAGGGGAATGTACTCGGCGGCGATCCATAGTGCACCATGATCGTCGATCGTCGCGGCGGAGTAATCGCCGGTGCGGGCGGCGCTTTCGGCGCCGAAGTATTTGTAGCCGCTGAAGCCGTCGTGTGGAGCTGCGCCGGGGGCGATGATTTGGATATCGCCGATGCCGTTCGGCGTGACGCTTGCCATGGCTGCGCTCGGGTAATAATCGGCTCCGCTCATTGTGAATGCGATTATGCCGTTCCCATTGTGGGCAATGCTGAGGGCCGGGTGGAAGAGATCGGCATTATGGACGGCTACATATCCCTGATGCATCAGTTCTGTTTTCAGCGTCCCTTCTGCAGAAAGTGAAGGAGCCACAGCGAAGTATGCGATGCCGGCGTGCGGCATGGGATCGTTGCCGACGGCGACGATTGTCGTGAGGGCTGACCAGAGCTTGCCGCCGGAGAAGACTGTCTGCTGCATGCGGTGGTCGTTGGTGGCGATGAACTGTACTTTCTCGGCTACCAGGCTGCCCAATTCGGTATTGCCCGTGCGCTGCGGTGCATCGGGCGGAACGCCGAAGGGCTCGGTCGCGACGATTGTGTTCTGGAGTTTCAAAGCGGGAACAGCGTCGGCGAGTGACGCCGTATTTGTAATCGTCCATACAGCGAGGCGCCGGTCGAGCATGTTACGAGTATCGGCGATGCTGGAGAAGTACTCGACACCGTGTTCCGCGTCATCAGCTGAAAACGAACTCTGCTTCGCTGGCTGCACGCTGAAGGCAAATCCGCCCGGGAGTTTCGGCGAGTTCCAGTGAACTACGCCCGGCATGGCTCCGGTAGCGAGCAGGTTCTTCGAGATGGCGTAGAGCTGAACGCCTGCGAATCCTTCGCGCAGGCTGAAGGCATTGGTTGAGATGAAGAAGCCGTGGGCATCGGCGCCGATCAAAGGTTGATCGCCGTAGCACGGACATCCTTCCATTCCGTCGTTGCTTGTGTCGATGCTGTAGATCTTCCAGTCCTGCGTCGGATCGATGGTGGTTGAGACGGCGATCAGTAGATGCGTCGGGGCGGTGAAGGCTCCGGTGTCACTGCGCGTCGAAATGGCAACCACGGTTACGAACCAGCGCTGAAGCTGGGTGTCGTAATAGGCGCGAGGATCACTGGTGAAATCGCCATAGGCACTGTTGGCGCGGTTGATCTCCGGCTTGAGGCGGAAGAACTGGTTGAGCGCCGTTGGCCCTTGCTTGAGCGCGCCGGTGTTGGCGTCGTAAATGGCGAGCGCGGCGTTCACTGCCTGGAGCACGAACCCGTTGCCGACTGCCAGTGCCTCGTCAGGAGGCTCGGTGCTGAACTGCGTGTTCGCATAGGCGCCGGTGCCGGCGAGTCGCTGATCGCGGTGCGTGAGCCCGTTGAACGCGAGTGCGACGCTTGAGGCTGGAACCACCGCCTGCGGGTTCGCGATTACCGGTATCGAAGCATTGCCCGGTCCGCGCCGAATGCCGGCCAGCTCTCCGTCCGTTTCAGGATGCGGACTGATCTGCAAGTCATCGGCAGAGATACTGGTTGCGGGGATGGCATCCAGTTGCGACGTCCCAATGTATTGAAGTGTTTCTCGCGTACTTTGTGCAAAGCCCGGCGCGAGGGCCAGGGAAACAAGGCCGCAAATCAGAATAAGTTTGCGTAATGGGGTGAAGGCGGGCAGCACTGCTGTTCTTGGAATCGTATTGTGGTTTGCAGGATGGCGCAAGGCACCAGCGCGGCACTCAAGGCTAAACATGAGGACCGACTGGCCGCACGCTGCTGGGATTTCCGAGGTGCCTAGATTCTGATCTCAGGAGAAGCGGAAAACCCGCGGTGTGGGCTGCTCGTCGCTCCTTATGCCTCAATCATGCAAAAGTCTACGCGTAGGCCGGTTCGAGCAAGCCTGCTAGCGCTTCAAGCAGAACGTGGTCTCCATCGCGTGAGTCGATGGCTGCGTCCACCTCATGGTGGCGTCCGCTGGCGTGAATCACCAGCACGCGGCACAGCGAGTTCGCCTTCTTTGCCATATAGGGGAGATGGTGGCGGTCATCGCGCGTAAGTGTATGTCCCAGAACGACTACGTCATACTTGGCTGCGCGCATTGCTTCCTCAATGGCGCGGCGTCCGATGGCGGATTGCACTGAATATCCCGCCTTTTCCATGACTGCTGTGTGCAGTTTGAGGGATTGCGCATCGCCTTCTCCGTACAAAACCGTGGCCTTGACCGAAGTCTTACCCATTTAACACCTCCCGAAGGCGCAGAGTAGCAGTAAGGCAAGATCGGGCGAAGATGACGAAAGACAGGTCGGAGTAACTTTCGGCAGGTGAAGGTTCTGTGCTTTGCTGATTCGGTTTTAGGGAGATGCGAGCAGCAGTCTAGCGCAACGCAAGCTGCCAGAAAGATGCGTACTCCACGGTCAGCGTATGAATTCGCTGCGTTTTCGCTGTTGGAGGCTGCAGCGCGAGCGGGAAGAGCGATGCTAACTTACGGTATCAAAAAGAATTACATTGGAAATTCGCGCAAATCCCTGCGCCTTTCCCTGCCTCTGGTGGAAAAACTGCGCCTTTTCGGCAGAACTTGCAGAATCCCGCCATTCGGGTAAGAAAATTCGCTGCAGCAGGGAATCTGTCGTGAATCTACTGGCCTTCCTTCTCCGCCATTTCGGTCGCGCCCTTCTTCAGGATCTCCACCCCTTGGGCCATGGTGAGGTGATCCGGGAGGCGCTTAAAGTCGCTCTCGTACTCCTGCTCCTTATACACAAGCGATTTGAAGATCAGAGCTTTGCCGGTGAGGTCGAGCTTCATTACCGTGGTATCCCAGTGGTTCGCGTCAACCTGCTCCTGCTCGACCATGAAGCTGCCACCTTTATAGAGGCGTCCGAGGATGCCCAACCGAAATCGACATCATGAAAGAGGTGGGCGTCGATCTTGCGCAGGCGCTGTTGCGGGACGTTCAGCCATAGCTCCCCGGCCATGCCGGTATATACCGACTCCTCGCGGGATGCGGGCTCGTAGTCCGGATCGGGGCGAAAGCGCAGCTTTACCGCGTCGCCATCACGACCAATCTCTTGATAGAAGAACGCCTTGGGGAGCGCCTTAATCATGATCTGCGCACGATTTTCGTCTTCTTTTTCGCGCTTCATGCGCTGGCGCTGCGCGTCGGGATCGTTCGCCAATTTCGTGATCTTGTCCTGTTCGGATCGTTTTTGATCTTCTGTCGGAGACTTGCCGTCAATCAGAAGGGTACGCGCCACACTGCCTTGATCCGTTTGCACGATCTCTTTGAGGGAAGTTCCTTTGGGCGTGACTCTCTTTAATCTGAACATGTAGTGCGACTTGTCGCGCGCCTCCTGCTCTAGCTCGTTCGCGACAACTCGGCGTACAAGCTCGCGAGCCTTGGGATCGTTAGAAAAATTCGGACCTTGGCTCGCTCCGTCATCGGCACGCGAAGCTGCGCAAAGCAAAACGAGAGCTGCAGGAAGAAGAACGAGCCTCCTGGCGAGGCTGCGTGCTGTGCTTATGGACATAAAAACCTTGGGGCCGATCTATTAGACGAAGAAAAGCCGCTACTTTGTTGCAACACACATTAACACCAGGAGTTGGGAAATGCAGGCCAAAAAACGCCAACGGCGGCTCTGGAAGCCGTCGTCGGATGAAGAAGATGGTGTGCTTTCAGCAGGATACGCTCGAATCGAAAGCCATGTTGCCGATTCGCTGCGATCCCAACGTAGTGTCGGCCCATTCGGAAAAAGGCAGTCCCATTGGCTGTTAGCCGCTGATAACGACAGAACCGCTGTTCCCCTGGTTCTTCGGTTCCGCTGCACACAGCGACCGTTCCGAGTGGGCCGACGCTCCACTCAGTTGCAAGCGCATCGCCAATGCGCCAATAAGCGCAGAAGCGGTTGTGAATGGCGCATTTCTGAGAGATTATGCAAGTACTAGGAAGCATCACCGGCTGGTTCTCTGGATATCCAAGTTGAGTACCTACGTACTCCATGGTGGTACTTAGATTCCACATTGCTGTCCTGATTCGGACACTCGAATTCTTGAGCCTATAATGCTTGTGCGCGATGCCTACGCGATCACGGGCATTGCCAACTTCGTGTCCTGCATTGCGCAATGAGAGTTGCGCCTGTATAGTTTGCGCCAAACCGCTGCAGTGATCTGCATGCGGTGAAGGCTGGTTGTGACGCAAGGCATATCGCGTATCAGGAGGGACTCCGTGGACAATTTCCGGCCAGGAGAATCGCGCACCGACATTGCCCATATCGGGAAATCCGTGGTTATTAAAGGTGAACTCTCCGGCAGCGAGGACCTGTACCTCGACGGAGAAGTCGAGGGCAGCATCGAGTTGCGTGATCATAGTCTCACCATCGGTCCTAACGGACACGTGCGCGCGAACATCAACGCCAAAGAAGTCATCGTGCAGGGCAAAGTAGAAGGCAACATCACTGGCACCGATCGCGTAGAGCTGCGCAAGTCTGCCGTGCAGGTTGGAGACATCGCCACGCAGCGCATCGTCATTGAAGACGGCGCATATTTCAAAGGTGGCATCGACATTCGCAAGGACAAGGACAAAGATCAGACTCCGCGCCGCGAAACTTCCCCGGCGCAAACCCAAACTTCTACTCCGGTCACGCAGGTTACGACTCCCGCGTCGTCCCCGTTACCTGCTGCGCCCGCTTCCTCAACCAGAGGCTAGGATAAGATCAACGAAAGGTGGCTAACTCCTTCTTTCGGTTTTTTCGCCGCGGCGCAGCGGCCGAGCAGGAACAATCAGCGCACACAACCGACGCCGGTACTCGGCGCTCCAGTGGATTAGGAGAGCTCACGCGTTTGCTCAAAGGCGCAGAAGGACTCGCCATTCTGGACCTCGGCCCAACTTCGCCCTCGAACATCACGCATTTCACTGAACTCGGGCATCGCGTTTACAACGAAGACGTTCTCCTCCTTTCCCAAAATCCCGAATACCGCAGCAACTCGGAGCCGGGCGGAATCGACGTCGACCTCTTCTTCAAAGAAAATCTCGTCTTCCGCAACGTGAAATTCGACGCCGTCCTCTGTTGGGACATTCCCGACTATCTCGCCGAGCCGCTGGTCAAGCCGATGATCGAGCGCATCGCCTCGGTGCTGAATCCGAAAGGGTATCTGCTCGCCTTCTTTCATACGAAAGACGCCGGACCCGATGCGCCGTATTATCGCTATCACATCCAGGGCGCCGACACCTTGCGCTTGCAACATGGACCGCAATTCCGCCTGCAACGCATCTTCAATAATCGCCACATCGAGAATCTGTTTCATGACTACGCTTCGCTGAAGTTCTTCCTTGCCCGCGACAATGTCAGGGAAGTGCTCGTGGTGAGATAGGCTTTCTAACAGTTGTCCACCCATTTTTGGTTAGCCTCCAAGTGCTTAGGGCACGAATCCATCCGTGCCCTTCAAAGTTGTTCGGCTCAGGCTTTAGCCACTGGGGTAAGCGCCTTTTCCATGAAGACATCCCTGAAGCTCAGGCGCTAAAGCGCTCGGTGAATCGAATGACTCCTGCTGCGGCACGACTTAAAGTGGTGCCCTTTCCAAAAGCGACTCCACCAACTGCTGGAACGATCTAAATTTCCCGTTTCGGATTTCGGGTTGCTCGTGTAAAGTAGCCCGAATGACTCCGGCCCTCGCGCCCGTCCAGCCCAGAGCGGAACACGCGCACAACAAAAACTTTCCCCAATTTCCTTCCTGGCCACATTTTTCCGAAGACGAAATCGCCGCTGCAGTCGAAGTCCTGCAATCGGGCAGAGTAAATTACTGGACCGGCGAACACGGTCGTAGATTCGAACAGGAATTTGCCGCTGCTTGCGAATGCGAACACGCAATCGCCGTAGCAAATGGAACTGTCGCTCTCGAACTTGCGTTGCGGTCGCTTGGCATCGGGCATGGCGACGATGTCATTGTTCCGAGCCGCACGTTTGTTGCCTCTGCAAGCTGCGTCGCGATGTGCGGAGCGCGTCCCGTATTCGCCGATATCGATCGCGACAGCCAGAACATCACCGCTGCGACGATCGAAGCGGCGTTGACTCCCGCGACACGTGCGGTCATCGCCGTCCATCTTGCCGGCTGGCCGTGCGAGATGAATTCCATTCTGGAAGTCGCGCGCAGAAAGAACCTGCTCGTCATCGAAGATTGCGCGCAGGCGCAAGGCGCGACCTACTCCGGCAGGCCTGTGGGCTCGTTCGGTGACGCTGCCACCTTTTCTTTTTGTCAGGACAAGATCATGACAACCGGCGGCGAAGGCGGAATGATGGTCACGAACGATTCCTCCGTGTATGAACGCGCGTGGGCATTCAAAGATCACGGCAAGAATCACTCGCGCGCTCACGCTAACAACGATGACCAAATGCTTCGTTGGCTTCATGACAGTATCGGCACCAATTGGAGAATGACTGAACTGCAAGCCGCAATCGGATGCCGCCAACTCCGCAAAGTTCCCGGCTGGCTCGAGCAGCGACGACGCAATGCTTCGATTCTCGCAGCGCGCCTCTCGCAACTGTCGGCACTTCGAATCCCTGTCCCGCCGAATGATGTTAGCCATGCTTTCTATCGTTTCTGCGCGTTTGTTCGGCCGGAAACGCTGAACTCAGATTGGAACCGCGACCGCATTCTCCAGGCGATCGCGTCGCGAGGAGTACCGTGCTCGAGCGGCGGAAGCGGCGCACTTTACCTGGAACAAGCGTTTGCCTCGTCGCGCCCGCAAGAACGGCTCAGTGTTGCGCGTGAGCTCGCAGATACCAGTCTTGCCTTTCTCGTTCATCCCACTTTGGGAAAGAGTGACATGGAACTAATCTCCGAAATCGCATCAACCGTTCTACAAGCCGCAACGATCTAAGACGCAAGTTCACACGGTCCTCGGACCCGCGGGATCTAAAATCCAAGTCACACGCGGTTCTCGAAACCACAGCAACGTGAAACGTCAAGTCACGCGGTACTTGAAACCACAACGACGTGAAACCCAACTCACACGGTTTTCTAAACCACAGCCATTTGAAACCCCAAGTTACTGTCATCCCTCGCGCCACAGCCACGCCCCATTGATCACCAGAAACTGGAGTTGCGGCGCGGGGGACCTGCTGTTGCGACCGCTACAGCGCGCACAAATCATCATTGATAAACTCGCAACGTGACCGCCGATTCCGAACGAGCAGAGGCACATTTTCAAAAGGGCCTCAGTCGTTTTATGCAGGGCAAGAGTGAAGACGCGGTTGCGGAATATCAGCAATGTCTGTCTCTGGATCCCGAGCGCTCGGAAGCCCTGCACGGACTCGCACGCGCCTTGCAGGAGCTGAACCGCTTTGATGAAGCGGTAACTGCCTGCAAACGGCTGGTGGAACTCGAACCCGATGACCCGCTTTCGTTCACCGCCTTGTCGATTGCTCTGCACAAAAACGGACTGATCGCGGAAGCCGAATCCGCCGCCAATCAAGGCCGAATCCTCGGCTGGAAGAAGCAATTGCGAGAGAAAAAACCGCGCACCATCTGATTCCACTGCTGATCCACTTCCGGCCAGCTTTCCGGCTTTTCTCTCGTCGAGCGGCTATGCTATAAAATGAAGACAACTTAACCGCAGCTCGCCCTCCTGGCGAGAAGCAAACGACACTCCTCAGTAGCTCAATGGCAGAGCATCCGGCTGTTAACCGGAGGGTTGTAGGTTCGAGTCCTACCTGAGGAGCCATTCTTTTCAAGCACTTGCATTGACCCCTCCTTCGAACTTGGAACCGTTTGGAACCGTTGTGGTGGGAGTTGTGGAAGAGGCGACCTGGTTCCGTGTTTGAAAGATCGCTTTTGTCCGTGAATTGATGGCCGACACTACACTCGCCGGAATCGGCTGCATGTACACATTGGACGTTGTTCGGATGCTCGCGTGGCGAAGAATCTGTTGAGCATCCTTCATCGTTCCGTGCTGCTGTAGATCCGTTCCCAAAGTCCGACGCATCACCTGAAACGTGACCAGGTCCGTGGGAATGCGCAGTCTCTTTGCGAGCGGATGAATTTTCCACCGCAAGAAGTTCTTCGCATGCCTGGGAACAGTCTCGTTCTCGCGCGGTCCGCGACCGGAAGTCGGAAACATCAACGCATCCGGCGATGTGTCAGAACAGACCTCTCGCCATGCTTCGATGATCGGTTGAATGTCTTCCGGAATGGGAATCGCCTGGGCGCTTGCCTCGGTTTTGGTTTTACCTTCGTACAACTGTCCTTCGTACGCAGTGCCGTGAACAACCAGTCGGTCACCGAGATATGACTTCCACTGCAGACCGAAGGTTTCGCTCGTGCGCGTGGCGCAGAACAGGCCGATGCTCATTAAGCAGAGATCGTGCGGATCTTCGATGGCATCGATGAGGCTGGCGATCTGCTGTGCAGTCATCGTTCGTCTCTTCACTGCCTTCGTTTCAGGCATCTTCACGTCCTCCGCCGGATTGTCCAAAATGAACTTCAGCTTCTGTGCCGAGCGCATAATCGATCTCACGTTCACGTACGCATGCTTCACGATGGATTCTGAAAATTTCGCGGCTAGATTGTTCAATTGCATCTGAATCTCAAACGTCCCAATCTTGGAAATCGGGACATTCGCGAATTTTTCGACCACGTACTTCTTGATCTCGAATTCCGTCTTCGCTTTCGTTGCGGGTCGCCAGCTCCCCGATCGCATTGGCAGGTAGCGTTCACGAACAAACCACCCGAACGTGACGCTGTCGTCGGCTTTCAGGAACGCAGTGCTTCCGCTGCCATTTTCACGAAGAATGATCTCCTCCAGCTTCTTGGCAGCTTCCCACTTGCAAAGCTCAGACTTCGAGCCCAAGACGATCTTTCAGGTCTTTTCAACCTCCTTTCCGTTTCTGTCTCGCTCGTAAACCCGAAATTTTCCATACCACTTCTTTTGCCGTGCCCCTTGCAAGTACACGGTGCCTTTCTGATAGACCATTGCCACAGCAGTGCTCTCCTATTTGGTCCATCGTTGGTCGCGGAGAACATGAATGTTCATATACCACGACTTGGCGTTTGAGTGGGATGTTCCGTGAGTTGGGCATTAAGAAATTCGTCGACATCGGACCAACGGAATCGCAGAAGCGACCCAAGCTTGACAGCTCGAAGCCGGGGCTGTCGGCGAGTGGCATGATCGCGGACCCACCGCTCGGAAACTCCGAGCCGATCCGCGACCTGCTGCGCGTTCAGAAGAGATTCAGCTTGGCTGTTCGCTTGAGGAGGACGCTTTGGAGGGAACGATCCGTTTAGGCCGGACGCATTCGCGGCAATCTCGACTACTTGCAGGCGGTTCGAATTCGAGGATGGCACGGCAGATGCCCTGTGTTGAATTGATGCCTGTGCAGCATCTGCATGGATCCTAATGAGTTGAGCGACATCGAGTCCAAGACTTCTTACGTTGCGGTTCATAGCTGCCGGGAATAAGGAGTAATAGCGAACGCGAATATACCGCCGAGTAGCTTCCATTTCTCTGTGGAATCGGTCGGCGATGCCCCGATGATGAAGCTGCGCAGACGGAAAAGGTCTCTGCTCTGATCTTGAACACTATTATGAAAAGTCAACGTCGCTCTTTTGGACTTATGCAGATGTGGATGCAAGGAAGATGTAGCCACAGGTGAATCGCGCGGCGACATTTGAGATCAGTTGGAAAATGGGCGCGCAACCCCTCCGACACTCGGAGACCTGCAAGTATCGTGGTGACTGAGCCCGAATTAACGGTCTACTCCGAATTACTTCTCAACTTCCGGATTGCCGACCATCCGCCCATAGACTCTGGAGTTTGTGACTGTAGTCGCGATTTTCGCCATGGAGGAACTATGCTTGCGGGTCCTGAGTCTAGCAATCCGAGAATGCTGGCGTTTCAGGCAAGGTGCGTTGGCGGCGAGTGTCTTTGCCATGGGGTTACATCGAAATGACAATGGACCCTTTCTCAATGACGCGACCTGCGGTATTCCAACTAGCTCTTGAGGGTCAAAGTCGATCAAGCAGATTTTGAACTGCGTATCAGAAATAATCGCGATTCTGAATTCAACGTGTCCAGTTTCGGTCGTCCCATTTTGGTATTACTCTCACCGAATCATTCTTCATGCAGTGCTACCGTGGGATCGAGATGAGCGGCGCGGAGAGCGGGGATAAAGCTGGCGATGGCGGTGACTATTGCAATACCGGCGGCGGCGGCGGCCAGCGTTGCGGGATCGGTCGGCTTCACGCCAAACAAAAGCGATCGTGCAGCGGGTCCAGCAGCAGCGGCAAGTGCGAGGCCTGCGATCATGCCGGCACCGCAAATAGCAGCGACTTCTTTCATAATCAGCAGGAGGATACCGCTGCGCTGCGCGCCCAGGGCTATGCGAATTCCAATCTCGTTCGTACGGCGCGCGACCATGTAAACGATCATGCCGTATAGCCCAACGATAGCCAGCACGATGGCCAGCGCGCCGAAGAAACCCGCCAGCATGGCCATTAGCCGCTCGGCGACGAGGTCTTCTGCGATGTCATCTTTCAATTGGCTGAATTGCAGGGCCAAATCAGGACTGACCTGAAGCAAAGCACTCCGAATTTCCGCAGTCAGAACGCTGCTTGTCGCATTGGCGCGCAGCAGCAGGGAAACTGCAGTCTGCGAGCCGGATGGAGCCTGCGTATCGGGAAGATAGGCGATAGGATCGAAGCCTTTCTGCAGGCTTTCGTATTTCAAGTCTTCGGTCACTCCCACAACCTGATATGTCACATCGGGTTTGTCGCCGTACTGAACCACGGCAAACGTCTTGCCAATTGGTAGAGGTTCATGGAACAGCTTCGTCGCAAATGTGCGGCTGACGATGGCGACCTGTGGAGCTCCCGGCCCATCTTTATCGTTGAAATCCCTGCCCGCGATCAGCGGATTTCGAATCGTCGCGAAATATCCTGGGCTGACGCTGTCAAACCACGACCATTGCTTCACCGTTCCGGCAATCGGGATATTGATTTGCTCGTTCCAGTTACCGCCATTTACGGGCCCTGCCATAGCCCGGCTCACTGACTGAACTCCGGGAACGGCAGCCACCGCGTCCGTGAGCCGTTGCCGAAAAACCATTCGTTCCTGAATTGGAACTTTGACGTTGCCGAAGTCAGCATCCACAACCAGGACGTGTTTAGGATCAAACCCGGGATCTTGAGTCACGAGGTTGCGGAACGTCCGAACGAAGAGCATCGCTCCGACCACTAGCGTGAGCGATAGCGCGATTTGCGTAGCCACTAGCACCCGTCGGAACCCGAATCCCGAGCGCGAGGCCACTACCCCGCGCCCACCAGTCTTCATAGCTTCAGCGGCGGCAACGTCGGAGGCCTGCAGAGCTGGGGACAGGCCAAACATGATGCAGGTGACAACTGCGAGAGCTGCCATAAAGGCAAGCACGCGCCAATCGAGGTGCAGATCAACGTAGATGTGCTGGCTTTTGCTGCCAAGGAATGGCACCAGGGCATGGCTGAGAGCTTGTGCGAGCAGCGCGCCAAAGATTGCTCCGAGGGAGGCTAGCAGGAGACTTTCAGCGAGCAATTGTTGGATCAGTTGCGCACGCGAAGCCCCCAGGGCCAGACGCACTGCCATTTCCCGTGCACGCGCAGTAGCGCGGGCCAGCATCAGGTTGGCCAGATTCGCGCACGCGATCAGCAACACCAATCCCGAGAGTCCAAGCAGCAGCCAAAACGGCCGATCATGGGTTTCACGCAGCCGTGATCGCCCGGTAGCCGCCGGCTCCGCGTCCATAATAGATTTTGCGTACTGCCGGCGCTGTTCCGCGTTGTATTTCTCCGGCACGGTGGCCTGCATGACGGCCGGTGAGATTGCCGCGAGTTGTGCGGACGCTCGTTTTATTGTCCAGCCTGGTTTCAGCCGTCCTATGACTCCGAGCCACCATCCGATGGGATTGTCGTAAAGCGAGCCTTCGCCAAATACAATCGGTTCCGCGCATAGTGGCAAGGCAACGTCAAAGCGACGGCCAACCTCCAGCCCAAAGAAGCTGGAAGGCGTCACGCCCACGACTACAAACGGATGACGCGCGACCCACACCGGCGCGCCGATCACCTTATTACTGCCGCCCAGTTCATTCTGCCAATAGGCGTAGCTGACGATCGCCGGCGGATTCCCGCAACCGCGCTTGTCATCTTCAGGAGCAATCAGCCGCCCCAATGCCGAGCCTACGCCGAGCACATTGAACATCTCGCCGCCTACAAACATCACGCGGCCATTGTGGACTTCCCCCGTGCGACTCAGGTCCGCCGTCACGACGCTCCATGCCGCAACCGCGCTGAATCCCTGTTGCCGGTCGCGGGCAGCCTCATAGAGAGCGGTTGTCAAATCAAATCCTCCGCGCCCCGTTCCGGTGCGGCCGCCCGGCTTGTGGATTGCAGCAAGCTGCTGCGGATCTTTCACCGGCAGCGTGCGCATGCGCACAGCATCGAGCAGCTCGAAAATTGCAGTGTTCGCGCCGATGCCAAGCGTGAGAGACAGCAGCGCGGCAATGGCGAAGCCAGGGCTGAGACGCAGTTGACGAACTCCGTAACGCAGGTCGCGCCACGCAGAAGAGAAGAAGCTTGCGGAATCCGGAATCGTTTCAGTTTGCGGGACGTATTTCAACACGCTGCGCAATTCGACAGCTAATTTGCCCTCGTGCAGCTCATCCAGGAGGTTTCGTTCGGCTTCCAAGGGCTTCGAACCCTCGGCGAGCAGAGCGTGATACCGGTCGTCGAGGTGTTCGGCCAATTCTTCGCGAACTTCGGCGAGGCGTGCAGGCTCTAATGACTCATCAGCGAGGACAGCGTCGAGGTGCTTGCGCCAATCAGGCATTTCTCGTCTCCGTAATTAGGTCCATGGCCGCCGCAAATTCTTTCCATACGCTGCGCTGCTTCTTGAGCAGTTGCCGGCCGGCGCGGGTGAGCCGGTAATAGCGGCGGCGACGTTGATTCGGCTTTTCCACCCACTGACCCTGCACCAGACCGCGCGTTTCCATGCGATACAGCAGCGGATAAAACGTAGCCACGTGGAAACGTAGTACGCCGTCCGAGCGCTCTTCGATCTGTTTGCTGATCTCATAGCCGTGGCGTGGACGAGCTTCGAGGATGCAGAGTATAAGCAGTTCGGCGCTGCCTTTTTTCAGTTCCTGATCAAAGGGTGACATATATGTGAGTAACACATATAGTGACGACTAAACCCGTTGTTGGTCAACCGCACGTCACCTTTTTTCAACTATTACTCTCCCCCTTCCGAAAAAGGATCGCCCATCTCGCAGGATGGATGACTGGCGAGTGACGGGCTACTCTTCCACGATTCGGATTAGGGAAGGATGGCCGACAATACGCCTGCGACGAGTGGGTGTTTTCACACTGCTTCGAGAATTCCCTTCGCTCGCTTCGAATCGCTTCGGCATCAATGCCGGACTCCTTTGCACGACGTGGCCAGTTCAACTCTGTCGGCGTACTCATCATGGCTGATGCATGCTCGGGAAGCACGAAGAAGTCGTCTCGTGAGTTCTATGATTCGGCATTAATGGCTGTGACGGGAGTGCCAGAAAAGCGGAACTCTAGTCAGGTCGATCGCGTACCAACAACCAGGATCAATGCATAGCCAGACATCTGCCTGCATTCAGGAGGAGTGAGTGAAACTTACTTGGTTTCAGTGCGCTGCGTTTGCCTCCGTGCCCATCCGATTTGCCCGTAACGACTTTCGCATAACGCCGATAGTTAAGTGCGTTGCAGCGTTCGCCTTGTGCTGCGTTTCCGCAGCCGCTCAGGATGTCCGCATCGAACACGTGACCATTGTCTCTCCGGAACGCCAGCAACCCACGAAAGATGCGACGGTATACATCCGCGGCGAACAAATCGCATTGATCTCCTCCGCAACATCCTCTCAACAAAAATCGGTCAGAGTTCCCCGCTCGAAAAGCAATGTGCAGATAGTCGACGGTCATGGTCTGTACCTTATCCCTGGTCTGATCGATAGTCATGTGCATACCTCCGACCTACCCGGAATAGACAAATCACATGAGCCGATGCGTGAGGAGATCGCGTCGGCGATTCGTAAGCAGACGCCGCGGAGCTACCTGTACTTTGGCTACACAACTCTGATCGATCTGATTGCCACACCAGAGCAGATCACTGCTTGGAATTCCTACAAGATTCATCCGGATCTGTACTTCTGCGGTGGTGCCCAGATTCCCGGTGGCTATCCCCCAATTCAATTCGTCTCTGCGGAGGACCGAGTCTCCCTCACCAGGTACATGCTCGTGCAGCGCGGTGAGGAGGGACAGGCTCCTCAGGGAATTGACCCGGTTACGCACACCGCCGAGGCAGTGGTCGCGCGAATGAAGCAAGACGGAGCATTATGCGTAAAGACCTTCTATGAAAGAGGGTTCGGAGAAGTAGACGAGTTCCCTGCGCCGCGCCTCGACACCATACGTGACTTAGTGAAGGCTGCACATGCGGCCAGTATGCCCGTACTGATCCACGCAAATGGTACCGATGCGCAAGATTTCGCGGTTAAGGCGGGAGCTGACATCATTGCTCACGGCCTATGGCATTGGAACCGCGAACAAGAGTTCACGGAGCTTACTCCCAGAGCAAAGGGGATCCTGGATAGCGTAGTCAAAGCCCACATGGGCTGGCAGCCCACGATGCAAGTGCTGTATGGACTTCAGGATCTTTTCGACCCAGGTTATCTGTCGCAACCGAGTGTCGCCCTCGTTGTGCCTGCAAGCGCGATCGAGTGGTATAAATCCCCGCAGGGGCAATGGTTTCATGACATACTCGCACCTGCGTTCGTGCCAAAGCCCATTCAGGAATCCCACGACCAATTGGCCCAGTGGAACTCAGCTCGTGCCTTTATTGCACCCCCAATCGCGCGCGACAGGAATGCAACACGCTACATGGCCGAGGAAGGCGCTCGAATCCTCTTCGGCACGGATACCCCGAGTTCGCCAACCTATGCAAACCTACCAGGACTGAATGGTTGGCGCGAGATGCTGCACATGTTAGACGCGGGAATGACGCCAATACAAATCTTTCACGCGGCAACCATCGCAAATGCCGAGGCGCTCGGCCTTGATGGAGAAATTGGCACCGTACAAGTCGGAAAGCATGCCAATCTTTTGCTATTACGGCAGGACCCGACACGAACTGTCGATGCTTATAACGAAATCGTCAAGGTGATCCTTCGTGGACGCGTCATAGATCGCGCGGACCTAGCAGCGGACCACCTTACAGCGAGTGCTGGCCACGCACGGCAGTGAAACATGATGAACGGCCGGAGTACCTAGAAAATCCAATTTGTCGCTCCGGCTGTATAACGGGCAATCCGGACACAATCAATTGCGGGAAATTGCTGACAACACGATCGGAAAACGTCCAATTCGCTGCATTCAGTTTCAACTTTCGAACCATTTTGGGGCATGCGGACTGCTTTCAAACTAACAGGCAAGCAGATCCCCAAGAGGTCCGAAAGTCCTTCATTTTAAATTGTAGGCTGCGCGGCTTTCTTCACTGCATCCTCTCCCTGAGTGGACGCCGCTCGGCCGCGGCTCGGACGGGCGCTTCGGATGGCGCCGGTTTCGCGCCAAACATAACAGCAAACCCACGTCGAGTAGCCGGGCGGGATTACTCCCGCCCAGCCCTCTAAGAACCGTGCGTGAGAGTTTCCCCTCACACGGCTCAAGCCTTTCAGAACGTCTGTCAGACGAGACGCGGAAAATGACACGAACCGCGAGGTGACGGTGAGACGCCAGCACAACGCGAACGGAGTACAAGTCAACGCCGTTCGAGATCGGAGCAGCCGAAGCTTAGCGGGCACGGGTGCAACCCCGAACACGCTCTGCAAAGTACGACTTCCATCGAGGATCATAAGGATGCGCATCCCGCTGAACCTTGATATGTCTCCGAATAGGCATAGACGCAGCATGGAAGAGCCAGACCGTTTCCGGTTCTGGGCCTGTCCTGCTTTTGGTGCCGAAGAACCACCACGAACGATTTCCGAGTCGTCCAAAATACTTGCGCATGACCCAGTCACACGGCTTCATGGGATGTCTTCGTCGTGCCCATTGCCATAGCGCCCTGAAGATGGTGTCATCTACCCGGGCGAAGACTCGCTTGCTAACAACGTGCCGATGATAGTTGGCCCATCCCCGGATTCTGGGATTAAGACGTTCTATCAACTCGGCTGTGGTCAGTGAATGCGCGTCTCGAATAACTCCTCGGACACTCTGCAGGAACACGCGAATGCTCTTGCGAGAGGGCTTAATGAGCAGCTTTCTATTTCGGTACTTGCGCACATTTTGTCCTAGGAAGTCGAAGCCATCCTTTATATGCGTGATGACTGTCTTGTCCGGCGAAAGTTCGAGCCCTCGTTCGCGCAGGAATTGTTCGACAAAGGGCTTGATCTCCCGCTCCAACAGTTCTTTTGTTCTGCCGGTGACAACGAAGTCATCCGCATAGCGGACAACGTTCACACAGAGGTATTCCCCGCGCGATCTTTTCGTCGACGGATACTTCTCCCGTAGACTTCTTTCAAGACCATCCAGTGCCAGATTGGCCAGCACCGGCGAGATAATCCCTCCTTGTGGCGTTCCTTCCTCCGTTTCATAAAGGAACTGCTTCTCCAGGTAACCCGACTTCAGCCATTTCCGAAGAATCTCCTTCTCCATAGGAACATGGGAGAGGAGCCACTCGTGGCTGATTCGGTCGAAACAGCTCTTGATGTCACCCTCCAGTATCCATTGCGGATTCGGCCTTCCCAGTATGGAAAAGCACTGTTCGATCGCATCCGCGCAGGAACGCCGCGAGCGAAACCCATAAGAGTTCGCGTCCGCGGTGGTTTCCGCCACCGGGTCCAGAGCGAGCAGGTACAGCGCCTGCATCGCGCGGTCCTTCATGGTCGGGATTCCAAGAGGTCGCATCTTGCCATTCGATTTCGGGATATATACACGGCGAAGCGGCTGCGGCCGATAGCCACGCTGCTTCAGATCGTGTACAGCCCGAGCCTTCTTCTCCGGCGTGTTCCATAAAACTCGGTCCACGCCAGCCGTCTTTCTACCTCGATTATTCGTCACTCGCCATACGGCTAAGACTTTGCCGCTGTACGAGTGGGTCAGCAGGCGTTGCAAAGCTTTCACCTTGCCCCATCTGCCTTCCTTCGTTGCCTTCACGATACGTTCTTGGAGCCGACGCACATTCCCGGAATGGACCACTCCCATCAGGGAATTCCACTCTCCTAGTCCGCGTGAAGCCGCACCAACAGGATTCCCTGTCGTCATCTGCTTTGCTCCATGAGTCGGTTGATCAAGCTCTCTCGTGACGAAAGACCCGAGGGAAGTGGGCTCATTTTCATGCCGGATGATGTCGCTTCCGCTCAATCCGTATCCGCTCGATTACAGAGCGGCTTTTGCTTTCTCCCTCATCCTCTACCCGCATAGCTATCGTCGATCTCGCGATCTCCTTTCCCATAGTGGGAGCGATACGGGCTTACCCTGTTTCACTTGGACGACCTAGCAGGGAGGGTTCTCTCTCTACACCGGCAGCGTTGTTTGCCCATGACGGAGGAGCCAAAAGCCCCCGTGCCCGCTGCATTAAAAGCCGCTTAGCATCTTCAGCTTTCCGGATGAATCACGATGCTTGCGAGAGTTCGCATCTGCTAACCACTCCTACTAAACCCTAGCTCCTTTCCGCATTGATGCTGGCAGATCCACCGTCACCTCACAGCTTCGGTGGCAACCTTGCGGTTGCGGCTACATTGTCAGAGGGCTTCAGACGGCTCGTTACCTCACCGCCTCGCCTCTTAGGGTCCTGTTGATGGGACAACAGGTCTGATCAAAACCGAAAAGCGTCTCGTCAGACAGTCGTTCCAAGTAACTTCAGGTCGCACTTTGGCACTCACCGCGCTCTCACTCGCAACCTGCCACCCTCCGTCGGACTCCGTTCTTTCCCGTTCCTCCGGTCCGTCTGTTTTTGTCGGCTATCGCCGCAAGTGAACAATAAAAACAGCCGAACCCGGCGGAACAGGGGATTTCAAATGTTAGTTACAAGCAAAGGCAAAGCAAAAACCACAAAAGAACTCATCGACGCCAGCATTGGAGTGCTCATCGACGCTCTCGAATCTGGTCACAGCGAAGTCCTCACAGCCTATCTTTCAGCAATGGCGAAATTCCATTACTACAGCTTTGGGAATGTTCTTCTCATCGCCATGCAGAAACGTAACGCGACTCGGGTCGCGGCATGTACGCATGGAATCAGCTAGGACGCAGAGTCAGGCGCGGAGAGAAGGGCATCATGATCTTCGCTCCGATGGTGAGCAGGAGACGCAAAAACGACACAGAGGAGAAGAACGAAGAACAGGCAGAGGCGAAGACAACCGACCGCAGCACAGATGGATGGCTAGTCGGTTTTCGTCCGGTTTATGTGTGGGATGTTTCTCAGACCGAAGGCGCAGAGCTTCCCAAACTGGATCAAGTGCAAGGCAATCCAGCCGAGCAACTCCCGCGATTGATTGAGTTCGTCAAATCACAAAACATCAAGTTCGAATATTCAGAGAACATCAGGCCTGCACGTGGATTGTCTTATGGCGGACTGATTCGGCTTCTGCCCAACATGACTCCAGCCGAGGAGTTCTCGACGCTAGTACATGAACTGGCGCACGAGATGATTCACAAGACCGAGCGCCGGACGGTCATCACCAAGACTGTTAAAGAGACCGAAGCCGAGTCAGTCGCGTTTGTGGTTTCAAAGGCGATCGGACTCGAAACCAGAAGCGCATCAGCCGATTATGTTGGCATCACAGTCATGTGACGTTCAGCATTTCCGGCCGCATCCAGCAAGGCATTTGGTGCCGCCGAACGTCACATAAGCTGGTTAGAGTTTGGCCAGGAAGGCCAGCAGGTCCGGGTTGTCGCGCCAGCGCTTCCGCTTTCCGTTGGCTTCACACATCTTGAGTGCCTTCGCTTTCATTTCCAGATCTATTTCAGCGTAAACATTGGTAGTTTCTATCGACACATGCCCGAGCCAGGCACGGATGGTGTTGATATCAACGCCCGCGCGAAGTAGATGCGTGGCCGTCGTGTGGCGGATGGTGTGCGGCCCGACGCGCTTTTTTCGCAGCTCCGGGTGCTCGGCAATGACTCTGTGGACGTGTCGGGTGACGATGTCATGAATGCCGAACCGCGTCAGCGGTTTTCCGTAGCGGTTAAGGAACACACGTTGGTCGTCCGCCTGACCGCGGGTGAGTTGTTTAAGCTCGCGAGCGGTCGAGACCCACAGCGGGCAAAAGCGTATCTTGTTCCCCTTTCCGTGAAGCTCGACAAACGGTTGTCTTATCTCGGTGGAGTGCAATCTGAGATCGCCAACTGTGAGCTGAGCTGCTTCACTGGCGCGTGCTCCCGAGTTATACATAAACAGCAGCAAGGCGCGATCTCTGGTGCCGATCCACGTGGCGTTGCTGGGTGCGTCAAGCAAGGCATCGATTTCGTTCTTTTCCAGGTAGCCCACGGGCACGGGGGCGCCACGCTTGAACACGATCGCCCGGATCGCGGCACTCCAAGGCAGGTGTTCAGGACAGCGCTCTCCGATGAAAGTTGCCAGCGCATGGATCGCCGCCAGTCGCTGATTCCGCGTAGAAACGCTACATTTTCGAACCTCCTCGATGTGACGCATGAACTTCCTTAATAAATCTGCTCGGATGTCCTCCACGAGGAGTTGATCCGGTTTCTTGTGCAGGCTCCCGGCAGCGAAGACGATCAGCAACCGTAGCGCATCGCGATAACTCTGTTGCGTATTGCGAGTGAAGTTGCGTTCGCCGGGTAGGTATTCCAAGAGGAAACGCTTGACCCAGGGACCAAGGGCGCTTTGGTCGGTCATTGTGCTCCTCCTGTTGCGTATCGCTCAAAGCGGTCGCTTGCCTGCTGGAGGAGTTCTGGTGTCATGGTCAGGTAGCGCTGAGTCGATTCCAGCGAAACATGCCCCAGATAGGTGGACAGCGCGGGAAGCAGCTTTTGGACATCTGCTCCCTGGCGGTACCATTCCGTTACCCGGTGGACGGCGAACGTGTGCCGAAGATCATGGATTCGAGGTTGAAACGAAAATGTGTCCGGGCGGCGGACCCCGCACATTTTCCGCAGTCGCTTAAAGGTTCGTTCTGCAATCGCCGCTTTGATCCGCTCGCGTGTTTTGGATTGGAATAGAGGAGAGTCAGATCGATTTTTCCGGTTTGGAGACGACAGGTAGTTTGCAATGACCCGCTGGACGTCTTTCCCGAGTGGCACAAGTCGTGTCTTGTAAAACTTGGTCTCACGAATGCGAATGAGATCATGCACGAGGTCCACATCTGCCACGCGTAGTCGTAGAGCTTCTCCGAGCCTCATCCCGGTACCGTAGAGGACCAACAGTAGTGCCTGGAACGTGACCGCGGTGATCAGGCAGGCAGAGCAGCGTTGACATTGCGGCAGGCCCTTGAGAAGCAGTCGAAGTTCGGTGCGAGAGTAAATATAAGGAATGAAGTCCTGCGGCGGTTTCGGTGCAGTCTGCGGAACCGGTGATTGTTGCAGCCGGCCCCGCAAACACCAGTATGCAAAGAACAGTTTCAGCGCGCCGTATTTTCCCCGCCAGGTACTGGAACGAACTCCCCGGCGGCCATTGAGGAACTGTGTAATCTGTGACGTTCTGACCCGGTGGAGATCAAGATCTCCATAATGATGGAGGAACGAGCGCAGAATCGTCTCCGGTCCGTGGAGGTAAGCGCCAACGGCGCGTCTGCGCTGGATGTAGAGACCAATCGCCTCGGACAGTTTCATAGCAAACCTCCGAGGCTGACCTTCGCAACCGTCCGCAATGCGTTCAGGTCGACTTTCGCATAAACTCCGGCAGAATCGGTCTTGCGATGTCCGAGGATGTCACCGATCTCCTTAAATGAGGCTCCCTGCTGCAGCAAGTGAGTTGCGCAGGCATGTCGCAGGCTGTGTGGCCCCTTCTTCGGACACCGGATGCCAAGCCTGTTCAAATGAGTACTCGCGATGCAGTACATAGTGGAGGGATTGAGCGGGCGATATGGCGGACGGAGCGTCACGAACACGTTGCGGCACGCTGTGCGAGGCCTCGCTTTCGTGAGGTATTTCAGAATGGCGTCGCCGACATCCCTGCGCAGCGGATATAACTGCGATCCCGCCTCGCTTGGAATGCGTGACGACGAAAGTCTCTGCCTGCCAATCGATATCGTCGAGGAAGAGCCGGCGTACCTCACCACTTCGCAATCCATAAACAGCGACCAGCAGCAGGATTGCCCGGGCGCGGATGGCAGCCGGGCTTGATCCTTTTGAGCTTTGGAGTAGGCGCCGGACATCGTCCCATGAGGGCCCTTCCGGAAGGCCAGCATACTGATAGATCTTGGGCCCCTGGATTCCTGCAGCGATTCCTGGCTTACACCAACTGCGCCGCTCCGCGTGCCGGAAGAACGACCGTAAAGCCTGCGCGGCCGTGGAAACTGATTCGCGATTCCAGCCATTATTGGCTTTGAACGCAAGGAACTCATCAACATCGTCCAAACTGGCCGATGACAAGAGCCGATGCCGATCAGCGAACCAGTCCAGGAACTTCGATGTCTTCCCTCGATGGGATCGTATGGAGATCGGCGACAGCCCTTGCTCCGTCGCCATGAACGCCACGAAGTCATCGAGTTCGTCAGCAAAGCGTGCACGTGGCGGAGACGGCATCCTCAACTTCCCATGAAAGCGCAGCCATTTCTTTGCGACGTAGACGAAGTAGCTAGCAGACTTTTCATAGCTCCGTGCTTTGGGATTCGAGTGCTGCTCCTTAACCCAGTCTTTTGCGGCTTGCTTGATTTCTTCCAAGCTGACTTCGCGGAGGTCGACCATCTGAAGTAAATGGATTACAGCGATCAGCTCTGGTGCCATGCTGTGAAGGGCTTTGTGACTCGTTCCTTGCTGATGGCAGTGCTCTAAGAACTGCTCACGCTCTTTGAGAAGAGGGGCTTGTTTGTGACGCGCCACCACCCATTTCAGTTGGAAAATGTTTTCTATCATTCGCCGGGTCTCCTTGAACCCGGCGACATTGTCGAGGATTTCAGGGGGCGCGGCACGAGGCTTGCTGAGCGGTGGAGTGGATGAAAGAATGCTTCGTTGCGTCAGGTTCGGCGCTAAGGAGACAAATCGTGGGAACGGCTAGGAGCCTGGAGATCTACCAGTTTAAAGTGACGTTGATCGGCATTGCTCCGCCGATCTGGCGCTGTATCCAGGTGCCAGGAGGTTTCTCCCTGGCACAGCTCCATCGCGCTTTGCAGGTCGCCATGGGCTGGGAGAACTACCATCTGTATATGTTCCAGCTCGGCAGCAAGAAGTATGGACCGCCGGACGTAGATGAGGATGACGACTTGGGATTGATTAACGCAAAGCGGGTGCGCGTTCGTGCTGTGTTGCCGGGCGTCGGGCTCAAGTTCACCTATGTTTACGATTACGGCGACAACTGGCAGCACGAACTGCTACTGGAAGCAGTCGTCATGCCCGATCCGGCCACGGAGTATCCACGATGCGTTGCGGGCGAGCGCCGCTGCCCCCCGGAAGATGTCGGAGGAATCGGAGGTTACGCCCGCTACCTGGACGCAATGTTTGATCCAAACCATGCGGAACACGAAGAGATGATGATGTGGCGAGGGCCATTCGATGCTGAAGAGTTTTTGGTAGAGAAGGTCAACCAGAAACTCGCCAAGAAGTTTCGCTCAAAGCTCAAAGCGAGTGTGCCGCGCACAGCAGTCGCGACATCGAAGCCGTTCGTGAACGGTCATCGAATGATAAGGACCTTGATCACGCCAGTTCCTGCAAGGATGCAGCGAACTCCCGTCAAGTCACGTGGAACCGTCCCACTGGAGTTAAACCAGCGCGAACGAGATTTGATCATCTCCCACACCTTCGCCGACAAGTCTCTGACGGACCGGTTGCAAATCGCGCCGCAACCAGGGCAGCGGTCTGTGTTTCGCTTCACACTCGACGAACTCGATGAACTGGTTGGCGATGTGGCTGCCGAAGCCAATCACGCGAAGAACAAAGTCCTTCAAGAACAGCTCGACCAGCTCTGCGATCGCATCGAGGGAGTCTTGAGCAGGTACACCGATGCCGATGCCGAAGCCTGAGCCGCCGATCTTGCCGCCCGCCCCAGCGTCGAACACCGTTATGAAGAAACGCGGACCAAAATCGGAACCTAGCTGGACCGATGTCAAGGCTAAGCTCGAGGTGTTTGACCGCATCGCGCTCGTGGATTTGATTCACCATCTCTACGCCGCCCATAAAGACAACCAGGCTTTTCTGCACGCCCGCTTCGGCTTAGGCGAGGACGTGTTGGAACCTTACAAAGAAACCATTGCCCGCTGGGTCTGGCCGGATGCGTTTCGCAATCAGGACACATCCGTCTCGAAAGCGAAGCAGGCCATATCCCATTACAAGAAGGCCGTTGGCGATTCACTGGGCCTTACAGAGCTGATGGTGTTCTACTGTGAGCAAGCGGCGGGATACTGCCGGGATATCGGCTATCAAGAAGAAGGATTCTTCGACGCCTTAGTGCGCATGTTCGACGAGGCCCTTAAGGCGGCCAAGATGCTACCCGCCGATAACTGGGATAGCTTAATCGCCCGACTCGACCGTGTGCGGGAAATCAGCCACGACTTTGGCTACGGCGTTGGCGATGACATGGATTACTTGCTGGCCAAGTACGCCAAGCGTCCCGCCTGAGCCGCCAGGCCAGCCCCCTCCGTCGCGAAGAATTGTCAAAAACGCAACTATTGCCGCAGTCCGCCGAACACGGCCCCGGAAATTATGTGACCTTCTTCCTCCAGAAAACCCTGCCAACTGCACACATTCGTCGCCTGCGTCACATAAATTTCATCGTCACATAATCGGCTTTATGTTGGGCACAACATAAAGCCGACTACATCCAGCTTTATCACGGCAATGCCGCATTGTTGCAGGAGAGCTTGGAGGTAGTGCAGCGGACAGCAGCCGTCATCCTGGGAGTTCTTGCTCCCGAGGTGACGGAAGAAGAACCAAAAGCGGTGGGCGCCAGCGCCTAGTGCCAATTCGATGTGCGGAGTGCAGGCACTCCGCGCTTTCTTTGTGCGCCGAGCATGTTCGACAGCTTGAAGGTGAAAGTCCTTTTCACAACCTGATAGAGGTGAAGTGATAGCAAAGCGCAAGGGCGTCGTCGTGAGGCGGGGTCTGAAGGAAGCGTGGAGCAAATGCGCGAGCCAATGTACAAGAACCGGATCTGAGGCGTGAGCGTCGGGCGAGCGGGCAAATGATCGCGAAGCCCATATCTATCAAAGGCGCCGAGCGTAAATTCGGTGGTTGCGCGCAGAAGGCGGTCGAGCCTACCTCGGGAGATGTGTCGCGGCTGTCTTGAGTGACTAGCGGTGTCGTAAGACATGGCGAAGGCCGGGCAGAAGTCAGCAGAGGGCGTATTAGTCGCATGCGCGACGAAGGCCCGAACGATAGGAAAGGTTAGTAGTACTTGGGTCTCGATGCAGGGATTGCACTAGCCAATCCGCTTCGCGGCCTTGGGTGGGCACAACGCGGTGAAGCCGCAATGGATGCTAACTCGAGGAGTGAACCCTCTACCGGCGTTCCCATGTGCCAACGCCCAGCCCACAGCTTCGTTTCCATCGTGGGATCAACCTATCGAACCGCCGGATGCGGACCCGCATGTCCTGGTGGTGTGGCAGGGGAGAGCGAGTGATCGCTCCCCCTATGCCGATTGTCCCCCCCCCCCCCCCCCCCCGCCCCAACCTCCTTTCGCCCCGAAGAAAGGGGTAACCGTCCTAAACTCTTCCCACTCTCTCTGGTCTAAATC
>Ga0134126_10001008_pt1 | contig 35650 bp, 30 predicted proteins | sample KB31752_FD_96881 | JGI IMG/M metagenome (GOLD analysis project Ga0134126, IMG submission 96881) | Terrestrial soil microbial communities with excess Nitrogen fertilizer from Kellogg Biological Station, Michigan, USA - KB3-175-2 | ecosystem: Environmental > Terrestrial > Soil > Unclassified ...
ATCGAGTCGTACTTCAGCAGATGAGCCAGGGTCGCGGGGCTTGTCAGGTCGTTGACGGCGACAAACTCGATGTGCTTGTTGCCCTGCGCTGCGCGAAATACGTTGCGGCCAATCCGGCCAAAGCCGTTGATGCCAACCTTCACTGCCATGTGTCAGTTCTCCTTGTGCAGGTTAAGAAAGGGTTGAATAACGTGGAGTTCGGCGGCTTCAAAGCAGCCCTGCAGCGGGTTCCACCAAACCCTTGATCGTAACATCCCGCTCCTTGTGGGCCCAAATGATCCGAGCCTCAAATCGCCGTCATTCCCATAACAAAGCGCTCCAATCCAGTTTGCAATGAGCCACCCGAGAATGGATGTGACGGAGTGCACAGCATTTGCAGCGCCTGCGTCCGCTACGGTATACCGGTATTGACTCTTAAGGGGTTGAAAGCGGAATGAGAAGACGGTCAAAGCGCCCACCTAACCTGTCGGAATCGACAGGCAAAATCGGCCAGGAGCTACCGGCAAATCAGCCGGCGCCGCTGGTCCCCAGCTATGGCGAGCCGCTTCCGGCGGCCCGCGCCGCCGACGCTCCACGTGAGCCGCGCCGGCCCGCGCAGGAAGCACGTTCGGAGCCCCGTGCGGAGTCACGTTCCGCGTCCGCGCCGCGAGCGCCGCGGCCGGAGCGCCCAGACCGGCCAGAGCAGCGCCCCACGTGGAATCCTTCCCCCGAGCACGGCAAACTGGAAATGGAAACCCAGCCCGAGATGCCCTCTGCGCCATCGGCCGAGCTGCAACCTGCCGACCGCTCTCCCCAGGCTCCAAAGGGTTATGTGGTTCTTGCCATCGGCATGCCCGGATCGGGCAAGACCACCTGGTTCCGCCGCCGCGGAGTCACGCCGCTCTCCAGCGATTTGTTGCGCAACATTCTCTTTGACGATGTGGAAGAGCAGCGCTATCAGGGCCTGGTGTTCTCGACTCTGCGCTCGCTGCTGCGCGCGCGGCTCATCGCCAAAATGCCGTGGAACTATGTGGACGCGACGAACCTCTCCACGCACGAGCGGCGCCAGTGGATCAAGATGTCGAAGAGCTTCGGGTACGAGGTACAGGCGGTGTTTTTCGACGTTCCTTTAGATGTCTGCCTGGAACGTAACCGCTCGCGTGACCGCATGGTGAGCGAAGACGTGATGCGGAAGATGGCGGAGAAGCTCAAACCGCCGACGTTCGAAGAAGGTTTCTCGAAGATCACGGTTGTACGGGTCAAGAGCGCCGGTCAGCAATGAAATTGAAGGATGCGGCTTGCAGGGCAGAGAATCGCCGCGGCGCAAGGTGCTGGACCTTGCGCATAGCAGCCTCGGCGGCGCTGCTTATCCTAATTTGCTGCTTTGGGGTGCGGCGTGCCGCCGCGCAGATTGCCACGGACGATAAGGAATCCTGCCAGTTCTTTGTGCAGAACTTCTATGACTGGTACTGGAATTCCTATGCAGACCAGGCGGACATGCCGGGGCTGGCAGGCCGTTCGCTGGCAGACGTGGTGAAGCGGAAGCCACCGGTGCTCGACCCGGAGTTGCTGAAGCTCCTCAAGTACAGAGTCCACGGGGGCAGGACCGGCAGCCTTGATTTCGATCCGTTCCTCAACAGCAATTCGCCGCATGGCAAATATACGGTCAGCAAAGTTTCGGTCAGCGGTGATACGTGCCGTGCCACCATTGACGCCGGGCACGAAGTTGCTGCTTTGAAGAGAGCGGGCCTGAGCTGGGTTTTCGCCGATTTCCATTACAGCTATTACTACGATGACGGCAGCAAGCAGGACATCCCTGATGCCGACCTGATCCTCATGCTGACTTCATAACTTGGATATTTGAAAGGCCAATCATGAGCACTCCCGCTTCTTCCGCTCCTTACACCGAACCCTGGCTTCGCGGCACCCATACGGACGTCCCTGCTGTCGGCCGTGCCGTTCTCCACGCGCTCGAACTGGCGCTCGATGACATCCGCAAATGGACCGACGGCCTCACAGACGCCGAGATCCACGCGCGGCCGCGGGGTCTTCCCGCCGTGTCGTTCCACCTCAAGCACATCGCGCGCTCCATCGACCGCATTCTTACCTACGCCGAAGGCGCCCAGCTCACCTCGGACCAGCTCACAGCCATGAAGGCTGAGCAGGCCGGCGCCGAAACGCTCTCCGATCTCCTCACCGAACTCGAAACATCTCTCTCCAAGGCCGCAGTCCGCATTCGTGTCCTGGCCGTCGGCAATTACGATGAGCCGCGCAGCGTCGGACGCAAGCAGTTGCCCACCAGCATGGGCGGCGCACTCATTCACGTGGCCGATCATACGCAGCGCCACACCGGCCAGGTGGTGACTACCGCGAAACTGCTGAAAGCTCTGCGGATTCAGTCCTGAGTCAGCCGTAGCAAGAGCCGAAACCCCGTTCCGCCTTTTTTCTCCCAGAATGCGGTGTGCACGCCCCTGCGACCCAAGGGCGCATCCAACCGCGCCCCAATCCTGCATGAATTTTGGCCGCCGAAGCGCAAAACCGAACTCGCGACCCACCCCCAAACGCATAAAGCGCATCCAACTCAGTCGGGGGAATCTGGGGAATTCATGTCCATATTGAGAGCTGTCTTCAGCCTTTCTCTTTTGGCGTTTGTCTGTCTTGTTGCCGGTTGCGCCGCAGTTAGCGGCCATAAAAATGATGTCACCTTCCAACTTTCAGTGCAGAAGGCCGGCACCGGCGGAGGCACGGTAACCAGCAGTCCTCATGGGATTAGCTGCGGGTCGACCTGCAGCGCCACTTACGCGGGCGGCACGCAGATTACTCTCACTGCCACTCCGGATTCCAATTCCACGTTCACTGGCTGGTCCGGCGCGTGCAAGGGAACGGCTAGTTGTGTAGTCACCCTGGGCGGGGACACGTCTGTCACCGCGACGTTCGACCAAGCGGCGGCGCCCGTACAACTCACCGTGACCACGACCGGTTCAGGCTCCGGCACGGTGACCAGCAATCCGTCTGGCATCAATTGTCCCGGTACATGCAGTTCGAATTTCGCCAGCGGCACGCAAGTGACGCTCACGGCCAATGCGGCTTCTGGATCGACGTTCGCCGGCTGGTCGGGCGCCTGCAGCGGTACCGGCACCTGCGTCGTGACTCTTAGCGCCGCCGCCACAGTGACAGCCGAGTTCGACACATCCGGGCCGCCTCCGGTTCAACTCACCGTGACAACCACTGGCTCCGGCACTGGCACGGTGACCAGCAGTCCATCCGGGATTAGCTGCCCCAGCACGTGCAGTGCGAAGCTCCCCAGCGGCACGCAGGCAACCCTTACGGCCACCGCGGCGTCGGGATCGATATTCGCTGGCTGGACCGGCGCCTGCACCGGCACATCGTCGTGCACTGTGACCCTTACGGCCAACACGACGGTTACCGCGGAATTCGACACGTCCACGGTGCCGCCAATCCAACTGGCCGTGACGACCACCGGTTCCGGCACTGGCACGGTGACTAGCAGTCCGTCCGGGATTAGTTGTCCCAGCACGTGCAGCGCGAATTATCCCAGCGGCACGCAGGTAACCCTGACGGCCACCGCGGCGTCGGGATCGACGTTCGCCGGCTGGACCGGCGCGTGCACCGGCACGTCGTCATGCACTGTGACCCTTACGGCCAACACGACAGTTACGGCGGAATTCGACACGTCCACGGTGCCGCCAGTCCTACTCACTGTCACCACGTCCGGTTCCGGCACCGGCACGGTGACCAGCAGCCCGTCCGGAATTAGTTGCCCCATCACGTGCAGCGCAAATTATCCAAGCGGCACTCAGGTGACTCTGACGGCCGCCGCGGCATCGGGATCGACCTTCGCCGGGTGGACGGGCGCCTGCACCGGCACATCATCGTGCACCGTGACCCTTACGGCCAACACAACGGTTACCGCGGAATTCGACACCTCCACGTCGCCGCCGGTCCAACTGACCGTGACGACCACCGGTTCCGGCTCGGGCACGGTGACCAGCACCCCGGCTGGGATAAGCTGCCCGAGCACCTGCAGCGCGAACTTCGCCAGTGGCGCGCAAGTGACCCTTACGGCCGCCGCAGCTTCGGGATCGACCTTCGCCGGCTGGTCCGGCGCCTGCACCGGAACGTCGACGTGCACTCTCACGCTGACGGCCAACACCACCGTAGGCGCGGAGTTCGATGCGAATCCCAAGGTGACCCTCACCGTACAACCGGCAGGCACTGGCTCGGGAACGGTGACCAGTAATCCGGCAGCCATCAGTTGCCCCGGCCAGTGCAGCGCGCAATTTGCCAGCGGCTCGCAAGTGACTCTGAGCGCGATGGCGGCGACCGGGTCGTCCTTCACAGGATGGACTGGCGGTTCCTGTACCGGGACGGCTGACTGCACCATGACTCTGTCTGCGGACACAACGGTGACCGCCACCTTCGATACCTCTTCGGGCGGCTCCGGCCTCTCCTCGATCAATCACATTGTCTTCATGGCGCAGGAGAATCGCTCGTTCGACAACTACTTCGGTGCTCTGCGGCAGTACTGGGCGAACAACGGCTATCCCGACCAGTCGTTTGACGGGCTGGCGCAATTCAATCCAACTTCAGGCGCCGCGCCGCTGAACGGGCCTCCTCCGGCAATTCCCGGATGCGACCCGAACAGTCCTCCCCCGAGCGATTGCGTGTGGGATGAAAACAATCTCGTCAGTTCCTACCATCTGCAGACGGCCTGCACTGAGAACACAAGCCCCTCGTGGAACGAGGCGCACGTGGATTGGAATTACCAGGATCAACTCGGGCTCTACCCGGCCAAGAACAACGGTTTCGTGCACACCGCCGCGCACGATGCACGCACCAACTCGCCAAGCCCGTTCTACGACTCGGATGGCCTGCGCGCGATGGGCTATTACGACGGATCGGATCTCAACTACTACTACTTCATGGCGTCGAACTTCGCCACCTCAGATCGCTTCTTCAATCCTGTGCTCTCGCGCACCAATATCAACCGCGAATACCTGCTTGCGGCGACCTCGCACGGGTATGCCTATCCCAATGGCACCAACGCGAACGACCAGGCGCTGCTCAACGTAAAGACGATCTTCGAGGAGTTGCAGGATGCCGGCGTCACGTGGAAGATCTACGTGAATCCGACAGGAACACCATGCAGCGGGCCGCCATACGATCCCGCCTGCCTCATCAAGTACAGCTATCTGCAGAACTTCACCTATTACAAGACGGTTCTTGCGAATTACCCGCAGAACGTCGTACCGATGTCGCAGTACACCACGGATCTGCAGAACGGCACGCTGCCGCAGTTCGCTTATATCGCAACAGCTTCGAATGCTGGCCTGGACGAGCATGGGTCCGATTCGGATAATATGGCGACGAACGTGCAGAAGGGCGCCAGGTATGTCTCCGGCCTGATCAACGGGTTGATGCAGAGCACCTCCTGGAAGGATTCCGTGTTCATCCTCACCTACGATGAAGCGGGCGGCCTCTACGACCACGTTGCGCCCCAGCCCACAGTCAGCCCTGACGGCATCAAGCCCGTAGATCTGAACCCCGGCGATGTCTGCAACAAGGCGGGGGAAACGGGGCCATTGTGCGATTTCGTTTACACCGGGTATCGCATTCCGTTGATCGTGATTTCGCCGTTCACCAAGAAAAATTACGTGTCGCATACGGTGGCGGACTCGACTGCGATTCTCAAGTTCATCGAAACCCGATTCAACCTGCCGGCGCTTACCAAGCGCGATGCGGCGCAGATGGACATGACGGAGTTCTTCGACTTCACCAATCCGCCGTGGATGACGCCGCCTACCCCGCCGGCACAAAACGTCAGCGATGCTTGTTACCTGGATCACCTGCCATAAGGTGGAGCTTCGCGCACCGCATTGTGGCGCGCCCCGGGTCAATTCCCGGGGCCGCGCCATTCCCGGTTAGCAGATAGGTACTTCATCCCTGCTTGAGAAACACCGCGCAGAGTTTGCGTGATGTACTGAAGCTGCCATGTCCCGCGCAATCTTCCGCCTGGTTCGACGACTTCTTGCCGCCGCGATTGTGCTGGCGCTTGTTTACTTTCTCATCGTCCACCCGCGGCCTCGGCATCAGAGTAGCCGGGGCAACTATCCGGCGGAGCACGGCCGGGCGCAACCCCCGGGAGAGGGGGCGCCGCATCACCGGAGCGGCGGGCGGGGACCCGCGCCCGAGGTGGGTTGCGCGTCACAGTACTTCGCTCGCTGGCAGGAGCCACCGGAAGGCGCCTGCGCGGTGCGCGAGCGGAACGGGTACCCTGTGCCCGATCCTCGCTGTACGCCCGGTGGGGTAAATCCGGCGATCACGGACGACGTGCTTCGCGACAAGTCATGGCGCACGCGCGAAGTGCGCAACTGCGCCGAGAGCGAGGCCGAGAAGCACCAGGCGTATGGCTGGTATCGCATCGTTAAGCCGCGGATTAACTCGAACGAGAACCAGTTCTGCGAACTCGACCACCTTGTCCCGCTGGAACTTGGCGGCGCCGATGGCATGGGCAACATCTGGCCGCAGTGCGGGCCCGACGCGGTGACGCTGAATCAGCGCTACTTTAAGGAAAAGGACCACGTCGAAAACTACCTCGCCGCCCAGGTGAAGGCTGGCCAGATGCCCTTGACGGAAGCACAGCGAGGCATTGCGCGCGACTGGACGCAGTATTTGAACGACGCGGATTTGTGGTGCGGACGCACGGGACGGTGCTGACCGGTCAGGGCGAGAGCAGGCTCCCGGGCGTTGCAGCTAGACTGTTTCTCATGTTGCCGCGCTCGCTGGTAAGTCCCGCCTTGTTATGCTTCCTGTGCGGGAGTGTTCTTGCGGCGCGCGCCCAGCAGCAGCCGCACAAGCTCACATATTCGCCGGGCAAGTCCATTACGCTCTCTCTCCCCGCCGAGTTCGACATCGACATTGCAGCGCACGGAATCCGCCGGCCGCGATTCTTCGCCCAATCGCCTGACGGCCGCATCTTTGTGACGTCGATGTATGACTTAGCCGACAACCGTCTCGGTTCGATTCTCATTCTCGACGGCTGGAACGAACAGACGCACACGTTTGCGCGAACCATCCGTTACCTGGGCCATCTGCACAATCCCAACAGCGTCGCGTTCTGGACCGACACAAAGACTGGCCAAAGCTGGCTCTACATCGCGTTGACGGACAAGCTTGTCCGCTACGCGTACCATGCCGGCGACAAGGCGCCATCCGCTCCACCGCAGACGCTCATCCGCTTTCCGGATTACGGCCTGAACTACAAGTACGGGGGCTGGCATCTCACGCGCACCGTCGCCGTGGCGGACGTGCGCAATGTGCCCCGCATCTTTGTTTCAGTGGGCTCGTCGTGCAACTACTGCCAGGAGCGCGAAGTTGCGCGCGCGTCCATTCTGAGCATGGACCCCGATGGCCGCAACGCGACGATCGTCGCGCAAGGTGTCCGCAATGCGGTGGACTTGCACTACGTGCCGGATGCCGATGGCGGAGCGCTGTTCGCCACCAATATGGGCGACGACCACCTCGGAGACAAACTCCCCGACGACACGTTTTTCAAGATCGATCCGGCAGCCGATCACGTGGTGAATTACGGATGGCCGACGTGTTACTTTGCCAGCGGAAAGCCGACGCTCGATTCAACCCCGTTACCGTCCATGCACGATGCCTCGTTTCGCGCGCACGCTGACGTTCCGCCGCAAGCACACGACGATTCCGTCTACGGCAAACAGCGCGGCGTGGCAGCGGCCGGAACCAACCTCGCGGCAGGCGGGGGACACGCGTCGCTCCAAGATCCCAACGCCGCACTCGGCGAACCGCCCGCCCCGCTGAAAAGCTGCGACTCGGTGCCGCCGGCATATGCCTGGTTCCCCGCGCACAGTTCTCCGCTGGGATTTACTTACTTCCCACAAACCGATTCCAAACTGCAGGCCGGCTTTCTGGTGGCCCTGCACGGGGCAAGCCATCCACACATCGGTACGGGATACCGCGTTGTCCGGCTCGCCGGTGCAGATCGCAAGCCGCAAGACTTCCTCACGGGCTTCCTCACCGTCGAAAACGGCAAGCCCGTTGTTCACGGACGGCCATGCGGCCTCCTGCGCGTAGGCGCTGACTCATTCCTGCTCACTGATGATTATCTTGGGCTGGTGTACTTTGTGCATCCGCGCTCGTAGCGCGTCACCCCAGCAGCCCATCCACAAACGCTTCCGGCGAAAACTCCAGCAGGTCCGACATCTTCTCCCCGATCCCGACGAACCGCACGGGAAGATTGAGCTCTCGAGCAATCGCCACCGCGATGCCGCCCTTCGCCGTACCATCGAGCTTCGTCAACACAATGCCCGTCACGCCCGCTGATTGCGTGAAAAGCCGCGCCTGCTGCAGACCGTTCTGCCCGGTCGTCGCATCCATCACCAGAAGCACTTCGTGCGGCGCGTCCGGAACCAGCCGCTGTGCGGTGCGGCGCATTTTGTCGAGCTCGTCCATCAGCCCCGTCTTGGTATGCAGCCGGCCGGCCGTGTCCACATAGAGGTCGCTGATGTTGCGCGCCTTCGCTGCGCTGATGGCGTCGTAAAGCACCGCCGCAGGATCGCCACCCTGCCGAGTCTTGATCATCTCCACGCCCGAGCGCCCTGCCCACACTTCAAGCTGCTCGATGGCTGCTGCTCGAAACGTATCTGCGGCGCACAACAATACAGAGCGGTTCTGCGATTTCGACCACGCCGCCAGCTTGCCGCTGGTGGTGGTCTTACCGGTACCGTTCACGCCCACCAGAAAAGTAATTTTGGGCGGCGCCGCCGGTTCGGCCACCGGGCGGGCTGTGCTTTCGAGAATGGTCTTGATTTGTTGCTTCAGCAAGTCGCGCAACTCCGCTCCGCCTTCAATGCCCTGGCGTCGGGCTCGGTCGCGCAGCGCGTCAACAATCTCCGTGGTCGTCTGCACGCCCAGATCGCTGGTGATGAGAGCGGTTTCCAGGTCTTCGAGATCACTCTCGTCCACCTGCCGCGTCATCGCCACGATGCCTTCAATCTTCTCGCTGAAGGAGTCGCGAGTGCGCGTCACCGCATTGCGCATGCGGCTGAAGAAACCGGATTTCTTTTCTTCCGGTTCCTGCGGTTCCTCGGGTTTTTCCGGCTCTTCGTTCAGGCTGCCGAACAGGCTTATAAAAGACATAGCTCTTGTTCAGGATACAGGGACCAAAGGACCCGCCGCACGACGGTTCAGACGCATGTTTGTCACCACCTCGCCGCCCAACGCGCGAAGGAAAGTAGAAGTACGATTTTTTTCAAAAAAGATATCCCCTTGTGCCTCAAGCGGATTGCGTGACTCTGCTGGATGAGCGGAAGGGGTTCTACTCGCGTCTTTTCCCAAACGACGCTAGCATTTTACTCATAGACCAAATCCAACAGGCCTCTCATCGATGGGCCATATCCCATACCATCGAAAGGATAGATTGTTTGCGTATTTCCTCACTTAAATTGCTTCCGCTCCTATTCGCATCCTTAGCCTTAACGTTTGCGTCGCCGGCACCGGCGCAAACCCAACCCGTGCACCACATCAAGACTGTGTTCGTGATTGTGATGGAGAATCACAACTGGACCGGCGCCGCTTCCGGCAACATCGAAGGAAATCCCGAAGCGCCGTACATCAACTACACCCTGCTGCCCATGGCGTCGCACGCCAATGCCTACGACAATCCATCGGGCATTCATCCCAGCCTGCCCAACTACATCTGGATGGAGGCGGGTAACAACCTGGGCATCAGCGATGATGGCCCACCGTCGTCGCATCCGCAATCGACCACCAGCCACCTGACTACCTTGCTAGAGAAGGCTGGCGTCCCGTGGCGCGCCTATGAAGAGGACATCACCGGAAACACCTGCCCCCTGACTCCCGAAGGTCCGCTGGATGCGAACGGCAACCAGCTCTACCAGCCGAAACACGATCCGTTCGTGTACTTCAACGATCAGACAAACACTCTAAATCCGTTGTCGACGAATTGCATCCATCACATTCGTCCCTTTTCACAATTCGACACCGACCTTGCCAACAACACGGTCGCCCGGTTCAACTTCATCACTCCAAACCTTTGCGATGACATGCACGATGGCTGCGGCGGCAGTTCGATTGCGCACGGCGACACCTGGCTGAAAGAGCATGTGCCGGCCATCCTCAACTCCACCGCGTATCGCAGCGGCGGCGCACTGTTCATCGTGTGGGACGAGGCCGAGGGCGGCAATGGGCCGATCCCGATGATCGTGCTCTCGCCTTACGCCAAAGGCAACGGCTACCACAACAGCATCGGCTACACGCACTCATCCCTGTTGCGCACCACGCAGGAGATATTCGGCTTGTATCCGCTCATTCGCAATGCCGGCTCCATGCCGGATCTGCACGACTTGTTCCAGGTGTTTCCATAAACTACGGCGGAAGCCACCAAGGAACGAACCCCGGGGCCCCAGGCTCCGGGGTTTTTCCGTGGCGGTGAACTCGGTTGGCAGCGCGAAAGTGCGAGCAATGTTTTCGGCTTGCAAGTCAGGTTGAAATCAACATAAAATGCGGACGTAGTGGCAAGCGAACAGGGATTCTCGCACCAGACCACCTTGCGGGTAAAGGACGCGTGCCTGTGTCTGCATGTGCAGCGGGCAGCGCGAGCCTTGGCAAGGCGCTTCGATGAAGTCTTTCGGCCGTTCGATCTGACCAACCAGCAGTTTTCGCTGTTGATGTCGCTCAACCGGCCGGAACCTCCGCCGATGGGCCCCGTGGCGGAAGTGCTGGCCATTGACCGGACCACGCTGACGGCGGCGCTGAAGCCACTGGAAAGGCGCGGGCTGGTGAAGGTTTTGCCGCATCCGCAGGATGGAAGAAGCCGGGTGCTGAAGTTGACCGCCAAGGGGCGCGAGCTGCTGCGACGTGCCATGCCGGTGTGGGAAAGTACCCACGCGGAGTTGGACGAGAAGTTGCAAGGCGAGGCCGAGAATTTGCGAAGAGCACTCAACGCCCTGCTGTAAAAAATCTGCACTGACGATTCGCAACAAAGCAGTTGTTCGCACCGCAGGGAATGGGAAACAATTGTCGGCAATTCGAAGTGATTCGTAATTCAATTCCCCAGGCGTGGTTCGAAGGTCCCACAGGTTGAAGGTCCAAAGTTGGATGTACGGTTCCGGCACACGTGGGCCCTCTGAATGCAACGGAGTTCGCAAAGCGGGATGTGGTGAATCGACGAGGAGGTCGATCGAATGAGTTCAGTACGAGTGCTGGTGGGGACGCACAAAGGTGCGTTCGTGTGCGAGGCAGATGGAAAACGCAATAGTTGGACGGTGAACGGTCCGCACTTTGGGGGCTGGGAGATCTATCACATGAAAGGCTCCTCTGCCGATCCAAACCGCATTTATGCATCGCAGACAAGCGGCTGGTTCGGGCAGGTGGTGCAGCGCTCTGACGACGGCGGCAAGACGTGGTTCCAGCCGGGTGTCAAGCCGGGCGAGGACGCCCAGAGCTGGCCACCGAAGCCGAGTAACAAGTTTGCGTATGACACCAGCGAGGCCACCGGCAAGCCGCTCACCACGCACCAGTGGTACGACGGCACGCAGCATCCCTGGGAGTTCAAACGCGTGTGGCACTTTGAGCCCGCGCCGAACAATCCCGACGTGGTGTATGCCGGTGTGGAGGACGCGGCGCTGTTCAAGTCGACCGATGGCGGGGAAAGCTGGCACGAGCTCGCAAACCTGCGAGGACACGGCACCGGCCCCAAGTGGTCGCCGGGCGCCGGCGGAATGGGCCTGCACACCATCCTCGTGGACCCGAAGAATCCCGACCGGATCTACATCGCCATCTCCGCGGCCGGCGCGTTCCGCACCGACGACGGCGGCAAAAGCTGGAAGCCGATCAATAAAGGTCTGCACTCGGAATTCATGCCGGATCCTGACGCGGAGATCGGCCACTGCGTCCACCACGTCACCATGCACCCGTCGCGCCCCGACACGCTGTTCATGCAGAAGCACTGGGACGTGATGCGGAGCGACAATGCCGGCGATAACTGGCAGGAGGTCAGCGGCAATCTGCCCACCGATTTCGGTTTCTGCATCGACGTGCACGCGCACGAGCCGGAGACGCTCTACGTCGTCCCCATCAAGAGCGACTCGCTGCATTACCCCATCGACGGCGCGCTCAAGGTCTATCGCAGCCGCACCGGCGGCAACGAATGGGAGCCGCTGACCAGGGGGCTTCCGCAGGAGAACTGCTACGTGAACGTGCTGCGCGACGCCATGGCCGTTGACACGCTGGATAAGTGCGGCATTTACTTCGGCACCACCGGCGGTCAGGTCTACGTCTCGCCAGACGGCGGCGATAACTGGCAGCCCATAGCAGAGAATCTACCCGCGGTGCTCAGCGTGGAAGTGCAAACGCTGTAAGAACAGGGAACAGGGAACAGAGAACAGAGCCGGTAGCTCATAGTTAGAAGCTACCAGCTATCAGCTACCGGCTACAGGCTCGACTCGAATGGATAACCACACCACAGCAACCGCCACCGTCCGCGTCTGCCTCCCGTTCCATTTGCGCAATCTGGCGCATGTGGGACAGGAGGTCACGGTGCAGGCCGCGCGCCCGGTGACGGTCAAGTCGGTGCTCGATGCAGTGGAGGCGCAGTATCCCATGCTGCGCGGCACCATCCGCGACTACGACACCGGGAAGCGGCGTGCCTTTCTGCGCTTCTTTGCGTGCGAAGAGGACTATTCGCTCGAGCCCACGGACACGGAGCTGCCGCAGGCCGTGGCCGAGGGCAGGGAACCGATGCTCGTCGTCGGCGCCATCGCCGGCGGGGCAAACTGAAGCCGCCGCGCACGGGGGCGATCCTGTCATGTGGTTGAAGGCAAAGGCAAACAGGGCGCTTATCCGGCATCGCCGCGCCTCAGCGGAAAAAAGCCTATGCACGGAATTGGCCCGGGGCTAGAATGTTCCCCTAACGAAACAACCTGCATTCAAAAATGAGCCTGAGTGGGCCGGCGTATCTTCCCGCGCCAGCACATAGGCACCAGGGCCGCGAACTCTGAAGAATGCGGGCGATCGGATTGAGGGCGGACCATGGCTCCCTTTTCCCGTTCTGCGTCGCGGACTCTGTGTCCGCTAGTAATCGTCTTTTGCGCTGTTCTCCGCCCGGCGTGTGCGGCCGACCACGGGCAGGAGAAAAAACTGGCAGAGATGCGGACCCGCGCGCAGCAGGGTTACATCGAGGATCAGATCGAACTTGGTGCCGCCTATCTGCTTGGCAATGGAGTGTCGGCGGATCCCGCCGAGGCCGCTCATTGGTATCTGCGCGCGGCCCAGAGCGGCAGCCCGGAAGCGCAGAACGAAATTGGATACTTCTATCAGACCGGCGTGGGCGTGCCCGCGGACCAGGAGCGGGCTGCCCACTGGTTCCAACTTGCGTCGGCGGGCGGTATGGCGCGCGCCAAGGTCAATCTCGGCGTGAGCTATCTCTACGGCACAGGCGTCCGCAAGAATCCGCAGATGGCGCGCGAGCTGTTTCAGGAGGCGGTCGACAAAGGGTCCGGGCTTGGCGCGGCTTATCTCGGCATCATGGCGTGGACCGGGCTTGGCGGCCCTGTCGACAAGGTCGCCGCGGAGCACTGGTTCGAAACTGGCGCAAAGCTCCACGATGCGCAAGCGGAGTACGATCTGGCGCTTCTATTCGCATCCCCCGATCGCAAGCGGCACGATCTGCGCAAGGCAGTCGAACTGCTGCGGTCTTCGGCGGAAAAAGGATACGTGGCGGCCAAACACGCGCTCGGCCAGCTCATCGTGAATCACCCCGAGCTGGCGCAGTCTCAGGGCGAGGCATCGCGCGAGCTGCTCGAGGCCTCGGAGGCGGGCAACTGGAAGGCGTCGCTGCTTCTGGGTGTGATGGCGCGCGATGGCAACATGACCGACGCCGATCCGCGGCAAGCCTACTATTTCTTTTCTCTCGGAGCTCTGCAGGGCGGAGTGGACGCCGAGCGTCTCACGCATGGCGACCTGGATGCGCTGAAACCCAAGCTGACGGCCGACCAGCAGTCCGCTGCGGTGGATGCGGCGAAGGCGTGGTTTGCGCAGCACCGCACCCCGCTGGTCTACGTTGTCAAAGACAGCGACGAGGAGAAGTATTTTCCGCTGCTTGCCTCCGCCGAGTCGCAGCAGTAAAAGCCGGCACAAACCACGGAATCCATCGCCCTGCTCGACGCACACACACGTATCCGCCGTCACATCCACGGTTCCGCCGCCCTGCTACTGTACCTTTGCTCCCAGAGAAATCCGGGAGCGAAACGTCTCGACGGCCGGCGAAACGGATTGAAATTTTTTTTGCTGTTCTCTTTTCCTTCGCTTTTCGCCGCGTCTTCGTATCTCGCGTGAAAGTGTTTGGATTCAGTAGTTTAAAGGCATTTTGATTCAAACGGTATTCTGCCCGCCTCAGCAGGATGCCGCCTTCCTCGCCCCCGCCAGGTTCTCAGGAGAACTTTACTCAGCGCGGCCCGTGCACAAAATAGCCCCGCCACCGCTGGCATTTTGCTACACGGAAACAGGTTCGCGCGGCGCCTGCTCTCTCGCTCCGAACGTCTGCGCCAGCGCGCGTCCTGCCTCGGCGTCTTCCACCACGACGTGGGTTTTGAGATCAAGAAGATCGGCCCAAGGTGCAGCTCCCGCATACATGGCTGCCGCATCGTCGCCCTCGTAGAGCGTCCAGCCAGTGCTCAGATCGACGCTGTGCCACCGGCCCAGCATGGTGATGCCGTCGGGCGGGACCGCCTGACCGGCCAGAAACCGCCCAGCCGCTTCTCGTAGCGCACCGGGCCGCAAAGACCATACCAACATGGTTTTCATTCGGAAGACCTCCTGATCGAGATGAGACCGGGAAACCTGAAGGAGAAACGGCACCGGGGCCCAGGAGGGAAGTGGTCGCGATTATAGCGCCAACACAGCGACGATCGCGACCGGAATCTTCTGTACAGAAGAAGCGCCCTAACGCAACAACGGCCCGGGCTGTGCCCAGGCCGTTGCCGGTGATCTGTTGGGATTGGACTAAGGCCATCGCGCTGCCGCGAGTCCGTTAGGCCCGCCTGGGATCGGGAATTGCCTGATCCGGTGGGGACTTACAACCAGGGTCTGGGGCGCGATGCCCTAGGCCTCAGTCACCTCACGTACGGTACAACTGCAACAATCAGATTTCATCAGCTGGATCAACCTCCTTTCCCGTGTAAACCCAGACTATCGCCGAGGCCGTAACGAGTCAAGACAGGGCAGGGAACCGCCGCTGCGCAGCCCCGACCCACGATCCCACCCGCCGAACCACCAGACCGCAAGACCACCAGATCACCTGATGACCTGATCACCTGACCACCTGAATCACCTGACCACCCACCTCAATCACCATCGTTTTGAAAACGTTTGCAATTTCCACTGGACGCACCCGCTCCACGCTCCGTACTCTATCTCCGGTACTCTCCTGCGTCTTCCAACCGCGGACCCATCCCGCGCCTCACTTCCGCTAAAGGAGCCGGCTCTTGAAACTCACCGCCGTCGACTGGACCATCATGGTCCTCTACTTCGTCTTCGTGCTGGGCATCGGTTTTGCCCTCAAGCGCTTCATGAAGACAAGCAAGGACTTCTTCCAGGCCGGACGAGCTCTTCCCGCCTGGATCTGCGGACTGGCCTTCATCTCCGCCAACCTAGGCGCACAGGAAGTCATCGGCATGGGCGCATCCGGCGCCAAGTACGGCCTTGAAACCGCTCACTTCTATGGTATCGGCGCCATCCCTGCCATGATCTTCGTGGGCATCTTCATGATGCCCTTCTATTACGGTTCCAAGGCGCGCTCCGTACCCGAATTCCTCCGCCTCCGCTTCGACGAGAAGACCCGCGCGCTCAATGCCTGCTCCTTCGCGGTGATGACGGTGTTTTCCTCCGGCATCTCGATGTATGCCATGGCGCGCCTCATCCAGGCGCTGCACGTCTTCGATTCGCTGTTCGAACACTTCGGCTGGCCGCAGGGAGGCATCTTCACCTTCGCTATTGTCCTCTCGGCCATCATCGTGCTGCTGTACATCTTCCTCGGCGGCCTCACCAGCGCCATCTACAACGAGGTCATTCAGTTCTTCCTCATCATCGCCGGCTTTCTGCCGCTTGTTCTGCTCGGACTCAAGAACGTGGGCGGATGGCACGGCATGCTGGCCAACGTCTCCAAAATCGATCCCCGCCTCACGCACGAGTGGCATGGCATCATGCATGCCTCCACCAACCCCATGGGCATCGACATCATTGGCATCGGCATGGGACTCGGGTTCGTGCTCGGCGCCGGCTACTGGTGCACCGACTTCCTGGTCATCCAGACCGCGATGGCTTCGCACAACATGGAGTCGGCGCGCCGCGTTCCGCTGATCGCCGCCATTCCCAAGATGGTGTTTCCGTTCCTGGTGATCGTGCCCGGCCTGCTCGCCATCTCCGTCGGAGCCTCCACCGTCGTCCATCACAATCCCGACGGATCCATCGTCCACTATGTCGTCCCGGTGTCGCAGCAAGCCGCCGGCGGCCTCGGCGTGGTCCCGCCAAAAATCAACCCCGTCACCGGCAAGGCCATGCTCGACGCCAGCGGAAAGCCGCTGCTCGATTACGACATGGCTACGCCGAATATGTTGCTCCACTTCTTCCCAACGGGCATCCTCGGCCTCGGCCTCACCGCGCTGCTGGCCAGTTTCATGTCGGGTATGGCGGGCAACGTCACAGCGTTCAACACCGTATTCACCTACGACCTGTACCAGTCCTACATTCACAAAAACGCCCCCGACCGCCACTACCTCAAGGTCGGGCGGTGGGCCACCGTCGGCGGCATCCTGCTCTCCATTGCCACAGCCTACGCCGCCATCAGCTTCAACAACATCATGGACACGCTGCAGCTCGTGTTCAGCTTCGTCAACGCGCCGCTCTTCGCCACGTTCCTGCTCGGAATGTTCTGGAAGCGCACCACGGGTCACGCCGCGTTCTCCGGCCTCATCGCCGGAACTGGCGCCGCCATCGTCCACCACGGCCTCAGCCTGCCCGTCGAAGCGCACATGGGTATTCATGGCGGATGGATCCACGTGCTCTACCGCTACCCCAGCGACATGGCGCAGAACTTCTACGGGGCCATTTGGGCATTCGGCGTCAACTTCATTGTTACGGTGATCGTGAGCCTGATGACCAAACCCAAGCCCGAAGCCGAACTGGTTGGCCTTGTGCACTCGCTCACGCCCAAGCCCGAGATGTCGCACCTGCCGTGGTGGAAGCGCCCCGAGGCCCTCGCTGTCGCGATCATCCTCGGCGCCATCGCGCTGAACATCTTCTTTGCCTGAAGACAAGCGTCGGCTTGCGGCCGTCGGCTTCTAGCAACTAGCCTCTGACGGCTGACGGCTGACGGCTGCGCATTCACTACTCCGGATTCGATCCCGCATCCCCACGCATCAGCTTGCGGATCGGCTCGTTATCCGCGTACACATTCCATTCCGCCACCTTGCCGTCAGCCACCAGCGCGCGCACGGCCGCCGGCGTCTGCCACTTGTTCATCACCTTTGAGGTCCCGTCCGGCAGCATCGTCGGCATTCCCGTCGCGCGCACGCTCTCAAACGCATGCGAATACGTGCCGCCCGCAGTACCCAGCATCACCACAGCCGATTCGCTTACGTACGTTTCGTCAACCTGGAGTTGGTAATCCGGCACCATCTGGAAGTAAAGACTCCAGCCCTCGCGCATGCTGTCCCGTCCGCGCGCCACATTTCCCAAAGAGTCGGTGAACTGGTGCTCCGGCGTCATCATCTCCACCAGCCCATCCACATCCTGCCGGTTGATCGCCTGCACGAACTCTCGCGCAACTTCGACTACGTCCTGCACACGCTTGCCCATGCGCCGAGTGTAGTACCTGCGGCTTACCGCGCGACACCGGGAAACTCCCAGTCCCCACGCAGTTCACAAGTGACCACTGACAACCCGCAACTATGAACTATGAAGTGCGAACTATCTCTAAAGCACCTTGCCTTTCGCGGCTCCCATCCCAAGCAGCGGTCCAGCCAGTGGCGCCAGAATGCCCAGAAGGATCACCGGAATGCCGACGACCATGCCCAATCCCGTCAGGCACAGCAGCACCCCGAATACCAAGGCAATCGGCGCGACAATCAGCCCGAACATCGCCCCGCTGAACGCTCCCCGCACGGGCGCGGGCTCATGATCGTGTCCGGCTGGAGCAATTTCCGCTGTCGGCCCCGCTGCCTTGGCTCCACACCACGCGCAGAAAGTCCATTTCTCGTCCAGCCGCTCACCGCATTTCGCACAGGCATTGTTCATGGCGCATCCTCCCAATCTGCGCATTCGCGCACCTATGGGAACGCCATGCTACGCCCGTCCCAGCACGAAAGATGTGAGCCGCAACACATTGGCGTGTCACCCCCCGTTCAATGGTCTCTTAAACGCAAGAAACGGGTGGACTCATGATCGAGTCCACCCGTTTCAATTGCCGGGTTTACTTGACCGTGAAAGTGAACGGCAACTTCTGCAGCCTGTTGTCGACATCGGCCGCAGTGGTCGTGCCTTTGTGCGTACCCGCAGCGAGCGTGGACTTGAAGTTCAGGTACGCGTAGCCGTCCCACGCATGGTACTGTTCCACCAGCTTCTTGCCGTCTACCCACACTTCCATCTTGCGCAAGTCGCCATAAGAACGCGCTGCGGCGCTGAAGTTCACCGTCGTAGTCGAGGTTGAACAAGACCAATTCGCGAGCATCTTGCGAGATCTGGGCGTGCAGAGATATGGAATCGGGCATACGGGGTTTGAGTTGCCGTGCGTTCTGAAATTGAGTTCTCAGCCGTTTCCTGCCTGCAATTGAATTGCGGGCACCATAATGAATTCACCAGGATGGGCGGCCCCAGCGATTTGGATCCGCCACTCCGGGCGTCCCCATGCGCATGGCTCCTCGCGGCCCGCGCCGACGCCCTACAATATCCTTTGAGTCTTTCAGGAGAGGTCCCCTCATGCCGCTATCCGGAGAAGCCATTCGCCTCATGAACTACATCGACGATGTTTCTGTCACCCTGCGCCGGATGCTGGCGTACATCCCGACGCTGACCCCCGAGGAGCGGGCCCGTGTGAACGAGCACCTGCGCCACTCCAAGCCCAGTGTCAACGACATCGTCAACGCTCTCGAAGCCGAGTAGCGGTTTTTGACCACCATCGCAATTATCGGAGCCGGTCCGCTGGGCCGATGGTTGGCCCTTGCAACCGCCCGGGCCGGCTACCGCGTATTTCTTGAAGATGTGATGCCCTCGAATCTGCACCATGCCCAGGAATACCTTCGCCAGCAACACGGCCCGCCGCAGACGGACAGCGCTCATGGCCAGGTCACATTCGTCTCCACCGTCGAAGACGCCGTGCGCGAGGCCGATCTCGTCATCGACTGCGTTCCCGATGAACTCGAATCGAAACTCGAGATCCTGTGGCTTCTCGACCGCATGGCCCCGCCCAGAACGGTCATTGCCACGCCGACGGCGGCCCTCTCGATCGCCGACCTGGCCGCCTGCACGTACCGCCCCGAGAAGTGCATCGCCATCGCCGCCGATCCCCGGGCGCTCTCCGGACAAACGCCGGGCTCGGCCATTCGCCTGGTCACGATTGAGCGTACTGCTCCTGAAGCCGTGGCATGCGTGGAATCGTTCTGGCGTCGCCTTGGCTTCGTTCCCACGCTGGAACAGGCCAGCGGCTGAACCGGCCCGGGCCGAATTCGGGTCGTGCTGCTGCAGGCCGTACGCCTTCAGGCCGGAATGACTTCCGTTACGTCTTCGCCTGCTTGACTGCCTCAGTCAGCGCGGGCACTACTTCGAACAGGTCGCCGATGATGCCGTAGTCCGCCACTTCGAAGATGGGCGCCTCGGGATCCTTGTTGACGGCCACGATGCACTGCGAGCCTTTCATGCCGACGAGGTGCTGGATAGCGCCGGAGATGCCAACAGCGAGGTAGAGTTTGGGCGCGACGGTTTGGCCCGAACTGCCGACCTGCCGCTCCATGGGGAGCCATCCACTGTCGCAGATGGGCCGCGATGCGGCGAGTTCGGCGCCTAACGCGTCGGCGAGTTCCTGAACCAGCGGCAGGTTGTCGGCTTCCTTGATGCCGCGGCCCACGCTGACGATAAGCGGAGCAGAAGCCAGGTCGACGGTTTGCGCGGAGCCTCGGAACGGCTCGCCGGGTTTGGTGCGGATCTGCGAGGCATCAATGGTTGGCGCGAAGCTCGTTACCTCGGCGGTGCTGGTTCCCGTCTCGCCCGCGCGAAAGGCGCCGGCCTGTACTGACACGAAGCATGTGCCACCGCCCGGATGGCGATACGCGCCCACGAGCCGGCCCTGCAGCAACTGGCGTGTGAATGTCGGGCCTTCGCCGATGGATACCACGTCGCTGATGAGCACCTGGCCCATGCGTGCGGCCAGCGCCGGAGCGAAATCGCGCACCTGATAAGTGTGCGGGAATACCACGCACTCGGCCTTCTCCTGCTCGAGGAACTGATGCAGGGCAACGGTGTATCCGTCAGGCGTGTAGGGAGCGAGCAGAGGATGCTCAATGCGCGCGACCTTTGTTACGGCTTTGGATTTTGCTTCTGCGGCGAGCGCTTCGGTTGATGCGCCGATGACCGCTGCCTGCAATGGCTGACCGGTCAGCTCAGAGAGCTTCTGCCCGGCGGCAAGCGCTTCCCAGCTTGCGCGGCTCACGCGACCGTCGCGTTCTTCAAGAACCACCCAGATTTCGCTCATAGCACCCGTGCCTCGAACTTCAGTTTTTCCACCAGCGTTGCGGCGGCCTGTTTGGCGTCGCCGTCGATGATTTGCGTTGACTTCTGCTTCTGCGGCATGGAGATGCTTTCGAGCACCGCGAGCGGCGGCGTTAAAGCGCCCAGTTCGGACGCAGGCAGCACGCGCATCTCTTTCGTCTTGGCCTTCTTGATGCCCATCAGCGTGGCGTAGCGCAGTTTGTTGCCGCCGGACTGGATGGTGAGAACTGCCGGCAGCGGCAGCTCGATCTCCTGGAACCACCCGGATTCGAGCTCGCGCTTCACCTTGAGGCCGCCGTCGGTCTTTTCTACGGTGAGGATGAGCGACGCGTGGGGCACGCCGAGCAGTTCGGCGAGGATCACGCCGGTCTGGCCGTAGCCGAGGTCGTCCGACTGCAGGCCGGTCAGGACCAGGTCGGGGCTCTCGGGCTTAATGGCTTCGGCGAGCAGCCGGGCCACTCCGAGAGCATCGCGCTGGCTCAGGTCGGTGGCGTCCACGTGAATGGCGCGATCGGCGCCTTTCGCCAGCGCCTCGCGGATGGTGGTGCCGACGCGCTCGGGGCCGGCGGAGAGCACGATGACTTCGCCGCCGCCGGATTTTTCTTTGAGCTGAAGGGCTTCTTCGAGGGCGTAGGCGTCCGACTCATTCATGGCGTACTGGACGTCGGATTCTTCAATCCATTTGCCGGAGGGGTCGACGCGGACTTGGGCGTCGCGCTCAGGGACTTGCTTGATGGCTACGATGATTTTCATATTGGCTTTCCTGGATTCACTGCGTCTTAATGTTCATTGCAATCATTTCGAGAGCATCGCCGACTGTCGAACTGATTGCCGGGTCCGAGTGGGCATCGTGCAATGCTGGAAGTACCCGTTCCAAATCGAGATGCTTGTGGAATTGCGCAATATACCCAAGAGATAGTGCCGCTGCCCACCGCACTAGCGGATCGGGGTGCCGCAGGTACGTGAGACAGTTCTCTTGTGTCCAGCGCCAATCCTCTTCGTACCATGCCGCACTGTAGAGGGCAGACCGGATTTGCTCCGAGTCGTTGCTCGCAAGGCGCGCAACCAGGTCCGAATGTGATCGTGGCTCAACCCTCTCGTACTGCACTTTGTCACGTCCTATTTCGATTGATTTTCTACGGCAACCGCGCCCGGTAATCCTCTCGCCGCCAACTGCGCCACATCCATCAACTGCGGCGCCGTCCCACCCATCTCGCCGAGCGCATCACGGAACATACTGTTGCAGAACGGGCATGCCGTGCCGATGGTCTGCGCCCCCGTCGCCACAAGCTCCTTCGCGCGCGTGTGGCTCACGCGATTGCCCGTCTCCTCGCCCAGAAACACCAGCCCGCCGCCCGCGCCGCAGCAGAAGCTGCGTTCCTTGTGCCGCGGAGCCTCCACCAGTTCGCCGCTGATTTGCACCAACTCGCGCGGCTGGTCGTACACGTCGCGATACCGCCCCAGGTAGCAGGGGTCGTGGTACACAATCTTTTCGTTGCTGGCCTGTTTGGGAAGACGATCGGCGAAACGAGCCATGAATTCAGTATGATGCTCGATCTCCGGCGGGGTGCCGTATGCCTTCCAGTCCTCCTGAATCGTGCGCACGCAGTGCGGGCAGATCGCGACGATCTTCTTCACCTTGTTCTGCGCCAGGTTCTTCAGGTTCTCCTCGGCGAGTGTCTGGAACACGAGATCGTTGCCGAGTCGCCGCACCGGGTCGCCTGTGCATTTTTCTTTCTTCAAAACGCCGTAGCTCGTGCCGAGGTAGTTCATCACCTGTGCGAAGGCCGTAATGATCTCCCGCCCCTTGGGGTCGTACGCGCCCATGCACCCCAGCCACAGGCAATACTCCTGCGTCCCGTCGAAGATGGGGAATGCCTGCTTCTGAATGAACTTGTCGCGCTCCAATGCGCTCATGCCCAGCGCATTCGACCCGCGTTCGAGCTGGTTGAACAGCTTTGCGCCGTATTCGTCTTCCCACGTGCCCGTATTCACCGCGCCGCGGCGCAGCCCGATGATGATGGGCAGATGCTCGATGCCCACCGGGCACTGGAATTCGCATGCGCCGCAGGTGGTGCATTGGAAGACGGCCTTCTGCGAGACGTGATTGCCATAGGTCCCATCGTCGGCTACGCCATTCAGTATGGGGTCCTCGGATCCGGGGCCGGAGTGGTTGAGATATCCGCGCATGCCCAGGATGACTTCCTTGGGGTTGAGCTCCTTGCCCGTATTCGTCGCCGGGCAGTGCTCGCTGCAGCGGCCGCACTCCACGCAGGAGTAGGCCTGCAGGCTGACGAGTTGCGTGATGTCCTTGCCGGCCACCAGGCCGAAGTCCTCGTCGCCTTCAAGCGGGGGAATGTTGCTGAAACCGCCGCGCGATAGAAAGATGGTTGCCGGACTCAGCACCAGGTGCAGGTGCTTGGTGTGCGGAATGATGGGCAAAAAGACGAGCAGGGTGAGCGTGTGGACCCACCACAGTGCTTGCGCGGCGGGCGTGTTGCCGGTAGTGAAAAACGCCGCCAGGTAGGTGACCATCAGCAGGAAGATGAGTCCCGCGATGACGCCGGATTCGATTGAAACCTTCTTGCCCAGCCAGCGCGGCCGTACGAAGAACCGGCGCACGAACAGCCCGAAAATACCCACCGCGCAGGCCGCCGCGAAAAGCGCCGCGAGATAGAAGTAGAAGCGGCCGAAGAAGCCCGAGGAGTCGAGAAAGCCTCCCCCGAAGCCGACCGCACAGTGGTTGAGGGTGACCAGCGCGAAGGCGCAGAATCCCCAGAACACGAACGCATGCGCCAGGCCCGGAAGAGGCCTTTGCCGGATGACCTTGGCCTGGCAGATGACCTCGGCGAAGAATTCCCACGCGCGCTTGGCGACGTGATCGAGGTGAAAGCCGGGATCTTTACGGGAGTGGAGAATGCGGCCCAGAATGGGCCAGAAACGGCGCCAGAACAGCACCAGGGAAACCACGATGAGAAGGGCGAAAATGAGCTTCTCGGAGAGCGAGAAGTGCTGTGGCTCGGCCAGCGTAGCGTGCAGGGGGATCATATCCAAACCCACTCAAGATACACGATGAGGGCGCGGTGCGTCGTGGACGGGCCAAGAGCGCGAGGGCCATGTCGTTGTGAGAAAAGGCGCGGAGACTCGGATAACCGCACAGGTGTGACGTACCTCACGAACAACCGTGCACCCGCCGTCCCAAACTGCTTGCGTACTCTTGGTGGCGCCATGGCGGAGTCCCAGGCCGAAATGCGTCTATCCGGAGAACTGTCGCTTGAGGTGTTCCGCGTTGGCCGACGCACCCGCAGTTCATTCTGTTTCCGATTTTCACGCAGCCGGTGTATTGGCTGCGCCTGCGATCAGGCCAGCCTCCGCCCCCCTCTCCCGGCGATCTTCGGGTCACATTCTGCTCGCCCATTGGAAGCCATTCGTATCCATCCTGGGCTCGCTGCTGCTCTTGTCCCTGATCTACTGCCTTGCAGCGCCGCCTCAATACGAGGCGCGGGAGCAACTTGCCCTGCGCGCGGCTCCGTTCAGCGCCTTGAACCTGGATGGCGCCGCCACGGCGCCGTCGGGTTCCTTTGCTTCGGGAGAAACGCAACTGGAGACGCTGGCGAATGTGCTGCGCAGTGATCAGCTTGCGTGGCGCGTGATTCTCGACAGGAAGCTCTATCAGGCGCCCGGCTTCTCTCCTCACTTTGCTGATCATTTTGCGACCTTTCGGCCGGACTCTCCCACACCCGCGGCGCGGGCTTATCTGCTGGAGCGATTTCAGGATGCGCTGCAGATTCGGACAGTTCCGCGCACTTTGGTGCTGGAAATGCGCTTTCGATCGCGCGACCCGGGGCTTTCCGCGGAAGTGCTCAACGAGCTGGTGGGTACCTATCAGGAGCAGGAATCCGAATCGCGGGTCTTGGCCACGGCGCAGGCGGCAGGTTTTCTCGGTGACCAGCTCGAAAACCTTAAGGCCAAGGCGGATAGCGACGACCGGCGGCTGGCGGAATTTCAGGGTCAGCACGGACTCCTGATCGCTCCGGCAGCCCTTGCCAACGGGGGTCCGGGGACAGCGCAGCACGCTCCCGTATTGCTGGAAGTGGACGAGCTGAGCCGCCAGGCGGTGACCGCCAGCTCGGAGCGCATGCTGCGCGAGGCGGAATTTCGCGCGGCTTCGCAGGGGGATCCGGAGCTGGTGCTGGCTTCCGATCCACGGCTTCAGGAATTGAGCGGCGGCCTTTCGGTGGCCGCGTTTCGCCAGATTCACCAGCGTCACAGCGAGCTCGAGCAGGAACAGGCGCAGCTCGCGGCCGAGCACGGACCGAATTTCCCCAGGGTGCTCGAGATCCGGGGGCAATTGGACGATCTCGATAAGCAGCTCCACGCGCAAGACATTCTTTTGCGGGAGCGATTTCGCACAGCGTGGCAGACTGCCGCGGATCGCGAGCAGATGATTCGTGAGGGGCTTGCGGAGCGCACTGGCGAGGGACGGAACGTAGCGACCGTCGAGGCGCAATACGACGCCATGCGCCGCGAGGCGGATGCCAGCCGCGAACTCTATCTGCGAATGCAGACCAAGGTGCAGGAGGCAGGAATGGCGGCGGGAGTGAGATCCGGCGATTTGTGGGTTGTAGATCCGGCGCACACGCCGGCAAAGCCGGCGTCTCCCGATGTGCCCCTGGTTTTGGCAGTGACGCTCTTTGTGGGGACGTGGATCGCTGCTGGAGTGGTGTTCGCGTGGGAATCGATTCGCGCGGCGCGGCTGAGACGACTGGCCGGGTTCGTGATGCTGCTGATGGCGCCCTGGGCCCTTCGCGCGCAGGCTCCCACGCCAAGCACTTCCGGGCTTCCCACCGGCGTGGTTCGTCTGCCTCCCACGCCAGACACCAAGAATGTGCCAAACCCGCGGGAAGTGCCTTCCGTCTTGAACTCCACTGCGGCGGCCGGTGTCGGCACGTCTGGTTCGGTATCCGGGTCGGATCCTGGACCGATTGTGCCTGGCGAGATTCTGGAAATCGCCGAGTCTCACACGCCTGAGTTTCGCTCGATTGTGCGCGTTTCGGCCGCAGGAACCGTGACCCTGCCGATGATTGGTGATATCGCGGTAGACCGCCTGGATGAGACTGGCGCGGCGAAGGCGATCACCGCCGCCCTGCTGGCCAAAGGCATGCTGCTGCATCCAGTCGTTACGGTTCTGGTCACGGCGCCCGTGGGCCAGGACGTGACGGTACTCGGCGAAGTCGCGCGGCCGGGCGTGTATCCGTATGGAGCGCATCACCGGCTTCTCGACCTGATTTCGGCGGCTTCGGGCCTGAATGTTTCGGCCGGTGGGTTGGTCGACGTTATCCACCGCGATAACCCCGGAACGCCGCAGATGGTTACGCTGGACTTCAGCCAGGCCGGAGGGTTGCAGCAGAACCCGGAGCTGCTTCCCGGCGACACGGTGCGGGTAAGTCGCGCGGGGCTGGTCTACGTGGTCGGCGATGTGAACCGTCCAGGAGGCTTTACGCTCGATCCCACCCAACCGACGACCGTGCTCCAGGCGCTGTCGCTGGCATGGGGTCCATCGCAGAACGCGGCGCTGACCAGGGCTCTACTAATCCATGTGCGCGGGGACGGCCGGAACGTGACGACGCTCAATCTGAAGCGAATGTTGCGCGGCCAGGATCCCGATGTTCCGATTGGCGAGCGGGATATCTTGTTCGTGCCTGACTCGGCCGCACGGAACCTGTGGAATCGCACCATGGAATCCGTGGTGCAGTCCGCTGCCGGGGTAAGCATTTACGCGGGTATGGTTTACTCGCAGAGGTTCTAGCATGCGCAGCGTGACGCGCGCACTACTGCTTGGCCTCGCGTTCGTCATCCCCTGGGAATATTCACTCGACCTCGGGGAGCCATACGGGAACATTGCCCGCGTAGTCGGCGTCGCTGTGCTCCTGGTAACCGTGCTCGCAGTCGTCAGGGCCGGGCACCTTCGCGCGCCTGAAACACTGCAATGGCTCACACTCGCCCTGTTCCTGTGGCTGTGTTGTTCTGCGCTGTGGGCGCTGGACCGCACCGAGAGCCTGCGCCACTTACGGACCTATGCGCAGGAACTGATGATCCTCTGGGTCCTCTGGGAGTTTGTGGATACGCCTTTGGAACTGCGCCGCCTGATCGAGGCTTATGTGGCAGGGGCAGCGGTGCTTGCCGGCCTCACGCTGGGCAGTTTCGTATTTGCTTCGAACCCGGACCAGGTACGATTCGTCGCGCAGGGACACGATCCGAACGACGCCGCCCGCATGCTGGTGTTTGCGTTGCCTCTGGCCGCGCTGCTGGTGAATGGCGAAAACGGGCTGTTGCGGCGCACGCTGTTCGGCGGGTATCTGCCCTTGGGCACGCTGGCTGTTCTTCTCACGGCCTCCCGTTCCGGATTCCTTGCTCTACTGGTGGCGCTTGCCGGTTGCTTTCTGCTGCTGTTGCACACCGTGCGTCGCGCTGCGCTGGCTGCCTCATTCGGAATCCCGGCGTTGGCTGCCGCCGTGTGGCTGAGCCTTCCACGACAGACCTTGATGCGCGTGATGTCGGTCTGGGATGAACTGCAGCGCGGGACTTTGAACCAGCGCTGGAACATATGGGAGGCGGGTTGGCAGGCATTTGTCCACGCTCCGTATTTCGGTTCCGGAGCGGGCTCGTTTGTGATCGCGGCGCGCATGGCCCCGACTGACACGGCGCATAACACGGCGCTGGCCCTTGTGGTGGAGGGCGGAATCGTCGCCCTCGTCATCGCGACCGCCCTGGTGGTGGCTGTTGCCCTTTGCGTCCTGCGAACCGACGGTCCGCTTCGCATCGCGCTCGCTTCCGTGCTGGCCGTCGGGCTTCTCAGCTCGATGGTTGCAACCGTGCAGGAAAACCGCGCTACCTGGCTGCTGCTCGGTTTGGTCTCGGTGGCGGCACGGTTGGCGGCGAGGGAGGAACTGGCAACTCCGCGGGCATTTGCGTCGCAAGAAGAGGTTGAGGGCTGTCTTCTTAATGCCACGCCGGCTGCACAGGAGTGATGCATGATCGCGAATGGGCTCGTTGCAGATGGGGCTGGAGTTGCAGCGGCTCGATCAAGTGTAAGTCGAAGGGTACTTCAGGCTACCGGCTCGCTCGCCCTGGCAGGCGTGGTGGTCAAGTCCGCCGCCGTGGGGAAGGAAATCGTAGTGGCGGCGGCTTACGGCCGTTCCAACGCGATGGACGCTTTCCTCGTCGCCTTTCTCGTCCCAAACTTGCTCATCAATATCGTGGCCGAATCCCTGAACCAGGCATTGATCCCGGTGGTGGTGCGCGTGCGACTCTGCGAAGGCGCCGAGGCGGCTCGTCGGCTTTTTTCCAACGCCGTGTCCGCAGCGTGTGTCATGCTGGCCGCGGCTGCAATCGGCATGGCGCTGGCCGCCCGGCCGTTACTCCCGTTCATCGCTTCCAACTTTTCCCCATCGAAATTCGAGCTCGCGCTTCGATTGTTTTACGTTCTCCTACCCTGCGTCGTGCTGGGCGGCATTGCTTCAGTATTTACCGCAGTGCTGAACACGGCCGACAAATTCCTACTGCCTGCGCTCGCGCCGATCCTCATTTCGCTCACGATTGTGATCTCAACGGCAAGTCTGCGCGGATCGCTGGGAATATGGGCGCTCGCGCTCGGTACGCTGGCCGGCGCCTCCTTTCAGGTTCTGCTGCTTGCCGCCGCAACGCAGCGGAACGGATACACGGTTTATCCGAGCTGGCATGGGATAGACGCGGCCACACGCGAAGTGGGAGCCCGATTCTGGCCTCTCCTTCTCGGCGCAGTTGTGGCATCCGGCGGAATGCTGGTGGACCAGGCCATGGCCGCCATGCTCCCGCCGGGCAGCGTATCCGCCCTGGTGTTCGCCGGACGGTTCGTGAGCGTGTCGCTTGCGCTGGTGGCGGGGGCCATCTCTAGCGCTCTGGCGCCCGCTTTTTCTGCTCTCGTAGCTCAACGCGATTGGATCGCCTGCCGAGCGGCGGTTCGCTCCTGGAGCATCCGTTCGGCGGCGATTTCTGTTCCGCTGGCCGTGGTACTCATGGCTGGCGCTCCGATGATTTTGCGCCTCACATTGCAACACGGCGCGTTCGGCGCACACGATTCCCGCGTGGTGGCGCCGGTGCTCGCCATGTCTGCGATTCAGATCCCGTTCTTCGTCGTCAGCCGCGTTCACTATCGCTTCATCGTCGCCATGGGCCGAAGCGATCTGATCTTCTATTGCGGCGCCATCAACCTTGTGATCGATATTGTGCTGAACATCGTGCTCATGCGCATCCTGGGCGTGGCGGGCATCGCGCTGGCTACTTCACTCTGGACGGTCGCAACGTTCGCCTTCCTCTGGTTCTGGTCTGCGAAACTGCTGTCCGCTTCATCCGCCGGGGCGCAGGCGTAATATGACTCGCCTGCCAAAGCCCGCGCAACTCCTGCTGCGCATCGACGATCTCTGTCCAACGGTCCACGCGCGGCGGTGGGGCCGCCTGCGTGAATTGCTGCACGAGCATTCGATCTGCCCCATCCTCGCCGTGGTCCCGGCGAATGAAGATGCTCACCTAAGGGTCTCCCCGCCCGATGCGGGATTCTGGCAGCAGATGCGCGATATGCAATCAGCCGGCGCGACCATCGCCTTGCATGGGTATACCCATCTTTGCAGCCAGAAAGGGCGCGGACTCATCCCGCTGCACCGTACGGGTGAATTCGCTGGGCTTGAGATCGACGAGCAACGGCACCGGATCGCGGCGGGACGCGATATTCTCCGCGGCCACGGACTGAATCCCGAGCTCTGGGTAGCGCCGCGCCACTCCTTCGACCGGAACACGTTGCGCGCCCTAAGAGACGAAGAGTTTCACTACCTCTCTGACGGCCTGGCCCGCAGGCCATTCGAACGGGGCGGCATCACGTGGATCCCCATGCAGCTTTGGGCTCCCGTAAAGCGGACGAGCGGGCTGTGGACCCTTTGCATCCATCCCAACAGCCTCGATCGGCACGAGTTTCAGCGTCTGCAGCGATTCGTACAGCTCTTCGCTGGGCAGTTCACGACCTTCCATCGCGTTGTGGAACAATTCCTGCCGGCACCACTCGGCGGCCTCGAGCGGCTCTACGAAGCTGCGGCGACTCTGCGCATGCGGTTACGCCGGTCTTTGCGACGCCGGCGCCGGAATTGAGGCGGCAGCGCGGCTCATCCGGGATGCAAATCGTCCCGGCTCTGGTGCATCAGCCAAGATGTCGATATAGAGCCTCTCCCAGCCATCCAGTACCGCGTCAATTCCAAAGCGCTCCACAATTCTGCGCCGGGAACGTATCCCCATTGCGAGGCGCTCCATCGGTTCTGCCGCCATCAGGCGCATCATCTCCGTGCGGAACGAAGCGACGTCGCCAGCCCCCGCCACAAAGCCGGTGACGCCGTTATCCAGAATCTCCCGCACCCCGGAAACGCCCGTCGCAACGCAAGGCAAGCCGCAGGCTCCGGCCTCGAGCAGGCTCATAGAAAGCCCCTCCCAGCGGGACGTAAGCGCGAAGCCGTCCGCGGCCTGCAACAGGCACCGAGGATCTGGCTGGAACCCCAGGAAACGGACCCGCCTCTCGATGCGAAGGTGCCGCGTCAGGGAGTGCAGTTCCGCCTTCAGCCGGCCCGCGCCCGCAACGACCAGGTGCGCACGCGCCGGCAGCGCGGCCAGGGCATGCAGGAGCAGGGCATGATCTTTCACTGGCTCGAGCCGGCCCACGGTGCACCAGAGAAACTCATCCCGTACGCCGAGTTCTTCGCGAAGTTGCGCGCGGACTACACCGTCCGGTGTCCATCTTGCGGTGTCGATCCCGTTCGGAATGACGACGAGTCTATCCGGTTTTGCAATTCCGTCTGCTCGGCAGGCCGCCGCGACGCCGTTGCTCACCGCCGTAACGCAGTCTGACAGGCGAGTCGTGAATCGATAAGCCATGCGTCGCGCCGGCGGAGTGGCAGCGGACGTATGAATCGTGTCCACGACCACTCGCACAGGTGCAAATACCCGGGAAACACGCGCCATCCACGAGGCGTGCGGAAGATGCGCGTGCAGGATGTCAGGATGATTCGCGCGCAGCCACTGGTGCAGCCGCACCCACCCGCGCGGATCAGCCACGCCCTTCCGCATATGCAGGGAAAGGAAACCGATTCCCGCATTCGCCAGTTCTTCCGCACCATCGGATCCTTCGCCTGTCAGCGCGATGACCTTGACCCGCCATTTTCGTTGCGCCAATCCTGCGGCCAACAGCATGACCTGGCGCTCGGCGCCACCGATCCGGTCGAGGCCGGGAATCACAAACACTACGTGGCTCACCGCATGGCCTCGGAAAGCTGCTCTTCGATCAGGGCTTCGTATTGAGCCAGAGCCGCATCCAGACGGAACGGTTCCAACCAACCATGCGCGAACCGGGGATGAATCTTAACCATCTGGATTGCTTCGTGCAGCGCTTCGGCGATTCCCGCGGCTGACGCTTCGCGGGCGACCCAAACGCCGGGCTGTCCCTCGATCAAACTCATCAGTCCAGCGGAGGCGCGCGTAGCGACGATGGGGAGTCCGCCGGCCGCTGCCTCAAGTAACGCATTGGGCAGGCCCTCATGGCGGGACGAAAGCACGAACAAAGTCGCCTCGGGATACCATTTCGCCGGATAAGCAACGTGCCCGGGCATGCGAACCGAACTGCCCACTCCCAGTACCCACGCAAGCATCTCCAGCGCCGGGCGTTCCCGCCCTTCGCCCAGAATTGTCAAATCGGCTTGCGGGAACTCGCTGCGCAGACTCGCGAATGCCTGCAGGAGGAGGTCGAATCCCTTTTCTCCGGCGAGCCTGCCAACCGCAAGGATGTGGGGTCCCGGTCCACCCCACTGCGGAGCCGCCTGGCGCGCCAGCAGGCGAATCCCATCCACGTCAACCGGGTTGGGAAGCACCCGCATGGCGCGATCGGAGCCGGCCACCGCTGTCAATTCCGCCGCCATGGCCATCGTCTGACAAATAATTGCATCCGCTCTGGGGTATAGCTTCCACGAGCCGGGTCCGGCGTCTGCAGAAACCTGTCCGTTCTGGCGCACCAACACCCGGGTATTTCGCGGGAACAGCGGGCGCAGCAACAAAACCACCTTGTTTAGGTGAGCCATTCCTGAGAGGACAACATCCGGTCGCAGGATCCACATGAGACGGAGCACTGCCAGCCCAGCGCGCCTCACCCGCCTGGCGCCCAACCTATGCACCGTTACCCAGGCGGGCAGTTCCTGGGCTGCTTCGGTTTGGGTTACCAGGCCAACGTGCACCTCGTAGCGGGCGCGGTTGAACCCGCACGCCAGCAGCGCGGCTACCCGTTCCGCTCCCCCGCCACCCAGATGTGGGATCAGGAGCAGGATCATGCGCCTTCGAGTCATACGGTTCCACTGAAGTTATCGATTTTTGTCCCAAACTCCTGTGATCCGAGACACAAATCAAGAGTGACTCAAATTGATACAGTTTCTAAGATTCCTCTAATACGTCTTCGTCCGACGGCGGAATCGCAGTCCACGGGAGCTTTCCATGGGGACACTCGAGGCGTGGCCGCCGGCGCTGGTTCTGTCGCGGCCCTGGCCGGCTCAGCCGGTCGCTGTTGTAGGCATCACGCACCCGCAAACGTGCCTGGTGCTTCGTGGGCGTCTTGCAGCGCTGCGCCTCGCTGGTTTTCGGGTCATCCTGATCTCGAGCCCGGGGGAGTGGGCCAGTCGGCTGGCGGCTGAAGAGGGCGCCGGCCATGTCGCCATCCCCATGCATCGAGGCATGTCTCCGCTGGCCGATTTGGTAGCCCTGGCCCGCTTGTGTCACACGATACGCCGGCTCCGTCCCGACCTGACGGAGTTCAGCACCCCAAAGGCGGGCCTGCTCGGTAACATCGCCGCCTGGCTCTGCCGCGTGCCCACGCGCATCTACCTTCTGCGCGGCCTGCGGCTTGAAACCGCCACCGGCCTTACTCGCATGACTCTGAGGAGATCGGAGCGGTTGGCCGCGGCATGCGCTCAAATTGTCGTGTGCAACAGCCAGAGCCTCCGGGCCCAGGCACACGCGCTCGGCCTCGCCCCCAATTGCAAACTGCGCCTGATTGCGGAAGGCAGCAGCAACGGCGTAGACACCGAGCGGTTCCGGCCGGGTCCTGATCGAATTGGCCGCTCGCTCGGCATTCCACACGGCGTACCCGTGGTTGGATACGTCGGCCGGCTTACCCGCGATAAGGGAATCCCCGAACTACTCGATGCGTTCGACCAGCTCCTGATTTCCCATCCCGACGCGCGGCTGCTGCTCGTGGGCTGGTTCGATGAATCGGAGGACAGGCTCTCCCGCGAGCAATGCGCGCGAATCAAGGCACATCCTCGCGTCGTCCACACCGGTTTCGTCCCCGATACCTCGGCCTACTATCGTGCGCTCGATGTGCTTCTGCTGCCCACTTGGCGCGAAGGATTCCCCAACGTTGCGTTGGAAGCAGCCGCCTCCGGAATTCCCGTGATCACCACAAGGACGACGGGCGCGAAGGATGCCGTTGTCCATGGGGTTACCGGGATGCTGGTTGCGCCGGGTTCTGCCGATGCGCTTGCCCGATCTGTGGAACTCTTGCTGGCCGATCCGAAAATGCGCGCCGATATGGGTTTGGCGGCACGCCGGTGGGCGATGAAACATTTCGCCCGCCGGAGAGTCCTGGACAAGACCGTGGCGCTTTACCGGGGCCTGGTAAGCCAATCCGAACTCACAGTCCTGCGGTCGCTGGCTACGGATGCGGCTGCTGCGATGGAGTGATGTCGGAGGGCGACATGTCCCCGGAGGGAATCTGCAGCGTGTGTGCCGCCACGTCCGCTGCCTTGAGCATCCGGCCTGGCGCAATGCCCAGCCAGAGCGTCGAGCCGGCCGTAAACGCCAGAGCTGCAATTACAGCAGCTCCGACCTGCGGCAATGCAACACGCGCAGGCTGGTCTGAATCATAGGGCCGCTGCGCGGCGGTAAAGGCCAGACGCAGGTAGTATGCCGCGGAGACGCCCGAGTTCAGCAGGCCGATGAGCGCCAGGATCACTGCGCCTCCCTGGACGGCCGCGGTGAATGCGTAGAATTTGCCGAAAAATCCGCTGGTGAAGGGGATGCCCACCAGCGAAACCAGAAAGAAGATCAGCAGGATACCGAGCATTGGCGAGCGATAGATCAGCCCGCGGTAATCGCGCACCATCGATAACTCTTCTTCATACCCGCCGGCCAGCGTGACCACCGCGAATACGCCCACGTTCATGGCCGCATAGGCCGCGGTGTAGAACGCCGCCGCTGCGATGCCAGTTGAACCGAGCCCCGCGAAGGCGGCCAGCAGGTAGCCCGCGTGCGCAATCGACGAATACGCCAGCATGCGTTTCACGTTCTGCTGGCGCAGCGCAGCCAGATTGCCAATGGTCATGGAAGCTACCGCGATCACCCACAGCAAGGGCTGCCAGATGTGGTGCAGCGAGGGCAGCATCTCATACGTGATACGCAGCAGCAGGGCAAAGACACCCACCTTGGGCGCGGTTGAGAGCAATGCTACGACAGGGGACGGCGCCCCTTCGTACACATCGGGTGTCCACACGTGAAATGGCGCAGCCGACACCTTGAAGAGCATGCCGATCATCATCAGGATCAGCGCCATCACAACGAACGAATGATTCTGGGCGCCGGGCGCGAGCCGCGCAATCTCGGAAATCTTTGTAGTGCCGGTTGCGCCGAAAACCATCGCAATCCCGTAAAGCAGGAATGCCGTGGCAAATGAGCCCAGCAGAAAATATTTGATTGCCGCTTCCGGCCCCTGTCCCGTCTGCTTGCGATATCCGGCCAGGATGTAGGTCGAAATCGACGAGATCTCCAGCGCGATAAACACCAGCAGCAGTTCCACCGCGCTGGTCAGCAGGCACATGCCCACCCCGCCGAACACCATCAGCGCGTAATACTCGCCCTGGTGGTGGCTGTCCTCGGGCAGAGTGTCCAGCGAGAGCAGCAGCGCCACCAGCACGATGCCGCAGATCAGGACATGAAAGAAAACGGTGAACGGGCTTGTCTCCACTGCTCCGAAGAAGCTGGTGCCCGTGGGTAGATTCAATTGCCATAGGCTGGCCCACAGCGCGGCGATTGTTCCGAATCCAGCCACCCATCCCAGAGGACGGCGCGCCGTGCCTGCCGGCAGGCTGGCGTCAATCAGCATCACCAGGATGCCGGTCAGGGTCAGAACAATCTCAGGCAGTATGCGAAGGCTGTCGTGCGCGTTCATTACTTTGCCTCCGCGTTCAAACCAACTGAGACGGTTGCAAGCCCCATTGGCACATGGGGGCTGTCCGCTTGCTGCACGATGACGGGCCCTTCAAAGTGCTCAATGGCAGGCATCCACACATTCGGCGCCACGCCCATAGCCAGCATCAGCGCGGCCAGCGGCACCAGCGCGATCCATTCGTTGGCGCGCAAATCCGCGACGGGTTCCGTGGCCGCCATTGGGCTCTCCGGCCCGTAGAACACGCGCTGTACCAGCCACAGCACGTAAGCTGCACCCAGGATGATGGTGACCGTCGCTGCAATCGCCCAGCCTTTGCTCACGCCGGTGAACGTGCCCGACAGGATGAGGAATTCGCCGATAAATCCGTTCAGCATCGGCAATCCGGCCATTGCCAAAATCGTAATGACGAAGAAGCTTGCGGTGCGCGGCAGCTTTGCCGCTACGCCACCGTAGCTCGCAATCTGGCTCGTGCGGTATCGCGTATCGAGTACGCCCAGGAGCACGAACAGCGCGCCTTCGATCACGCCCTCATTCAGGGTCTGATATATCGCGCCGTCGCGC
>Ga0134126_10001009_pt1 | contig 35633 bp, 33 predicted proteins | sample KB31752_FD_96881 | JGI IMG/M metagenome (GOLD analysis project Ga0134126, IMG submission 96881) | Terrestrial soil microbial communities with excess Nitrogen fertilizer from Kellogg Biological Station, Michigan, USA - KB3-175-2 | ecosystem: Environmental > Terrestrial > Soil > Unclassified ...
GGCGCGGGCGGCAGCACCACGGCCACGCGGTCGCCGCGCCCGACGCCGTGCTCTCGCAGCATGGCCGCCGCCTGGTCGGCCAGGTCCTGGAGCTCGCCCCAGACCAGCTCGCGGCGCGAGCCGTCGAAGCTCTCCCAGACCATCGCCCGCTTCTCGCGCGGATGCTTGTCGCAGACGTCGTGGGCGATGTTGTACCTGGCCGGGACGTTCCAGCTATGCGCGCGGCACATCTCGCTGTATCGCTCGTAGTCGCTCATGGTTCCTCCGAGGCAGACAGCGATGAGCCTACGCCGAGCCGTCGGCTGACGTCAATGCGTCACCGTGCTACTCGACCAGAGCTACCGGACTTCGGGCGGAAGCCTGGTCACCCAGGTGACGCTTGTACCGCACAGCGGTCAGGTGCTTCGAATCCCGTAGGGTGTGCGGCCGAGGGGTTGCGTTGCAAGGTCAGGGCGAGCGAGCCTCGGCACAGGTGTGCGTTGGTTCAGACCAACAGCGCGCTGAGCTCCGGCAGGATGCGCGTGTCGATCAGACGGACCTGATCTTCGAGCGGCGGTAGACCCGGCAGGTCGAGGCCCGCCCAGTCGCGAGCGAGGCCCCGATCGGTCAGCGCGAGGACGACATGGTCGATGCCGCTTGGAAGCACGTCGGACCGGATCCGGTCGACGATGTCCTCGGGTGTACCGGCGATGCAGAACCGGTCGGCCAACTCGTCCGGCCTGCGTCGTAGCGCCTCGGCCACGTCGCCGCCCGCAAACGCCTGGCAGATCGGCTCGACCTCGGCGTAGGAGACGCCATGCCGCTCCACCAGCTTCCGCGGCATCGAGGGCAGATAGAACGCGGCCTTTGCGCGCGCGGCGGCCCTGGCGGACTCCCGGTCATCTGAGACTGCGCAGGTCAGCGAGGCGGCAAGCTCGACGGTTCGCCAGTCTCTCCCGGCCTGGTCTGCTCCGCGCCGGACGTTGCTGACGAGGTAGTCGAGGGCCTCCGGCGAGAAGGAGCAGGCGGCGTAGACGCCGTCTGCGATCTCTCCTGCCAGCCGGAAGGTCAGCGGCCCGCCCATGGCGCCCAGCAGCAGCGGCACCCGGTCGGACACGGCGCGCGCATTCGTGAACACCCCGTGGTAGCGGTGAAACGTCCCGTCCATCTCCGCCTGGCCCGAGTCCAGCAACGACCGCATGGCCGTGTGGGCCTCGCGGAGTCGAGGCGCGACATGCAGCTCCGCGGGGTCGAAGCCGAACTGTTCCAGCATCGCGAGGTTGCCCACCGAGAACGCAGCCGCGCCCCCCTGTCAGCTCGTCGAGTGTGGCCAGCTGCTGGGCGGCGAGCAGCGGATCGCGCAGCGTCACGTGCGCGACGCCGGGAGCAAGCCGAATACGCGTGGTTCGCTGCGCCGCTGCGGCCAGAATCATCCAGGCATCGCGATGGTAGATCTCGTCGGCCAGGAAAGCCGTGTGCAGCCCGAGCTCGTCCGCCGCGCAGGTGGCCGATAGCACCTCGGCCGCCAGCGGATCCGGCAACAGCTCAATGCTGACGCCCCGCATCGGTCGATGATGTCGACAACGGGCGCACGATGCAACCTGAACGGGGTATCCAGTTGAGCTAAGGGATCGAGCGGTAGAGCCGCAGGAATGAGCGGCGGAACCCGCGGGCCGGCCAGAATCGCGACGCCAGCAGGTTCGTCTCCCGCCAGTCGGTGACGATCGTCGCATACCCGTGCTCGCGCGCCCAGGCATGCGCCGCATCCGTCAAGGCCAGGCCGGCGCCCGAGCCTCGGACGTCGGGCAGGCTCGCTGCCCCGGTAATGCACGCCGCGTTGTCGGGCTGTGCAAGACCGCGGTGCATCCTCGCCATCTGCACAGGGGCGAGTTCGAAGCTCGCGACCACCCGCCCGCCATTTTCAAAGACGAGATCACCAAGCTCGTCGTTTGCGATCTCGGCGGCAATCAGCGTCCTCAGCTCGTCATCGGTCTGGCGGTCGTCCTGGTTGATTCCGCTGAACACAGGGGCGAGTGCCTGGTGATCGGATACCACGGGTGCGAGCTCGATCAGCGCCTCGAGATCGGAGCGCTCCGCGTGCCGGGTTCCCGGCGGCCACGGCCGCTGGTCGACCGCCTTGATCCCGTGCGCCTGCTGTGCGCCGAAGCTCAGTCGGAACCACATCGCGACGTGTTCCTCGAGGTGCGGTACCAGCGCGTAGTGGCGCGTGCGGCCTTCGTCGACCCACCGCTGGGACGAGAAGGCGTAGAGGTCGCGGATCAGCTCGGGCTCGTCTACCGCGTAACCGGCGGCGTCGACCCAGACGTTCGCTCCCCGCGTCCGATCGTCCTTTCGCGTTCCGAGCAGGTAGCCGACCACCTGCCCCTCGCGCAGCGCGACCGCGCCCGAGGCGTGGTTCTCCGCCCATAGCGATGCCACCTCCGCGCGCGTCGCGTCGGGATGTTCGAAGCGCTCCGAGAGCAGCGGCTCGGCGGTGCGGTGTTCCCGATGCCGGGACGCCAGCAGCGATGCCGCCGCATCGAGGTAATCCTCCGCAAGCGCGCGAATCTCGAGCCGATTCACGGGTCGACGATAGCCGAGTCCCTAAAAGGCACCGCCACCAAGGTCGCTATCGTGGTAGCGCTAGCCGGAGCCGTGGTGCTGCTGATCCCGCTACCCGTCGCCTGCCCGCACCGTCTCCATCCGGGATGATCCGACGTTCGGCACCTCCCGACCCTGCGTAGCCGACCTACGGGGACAGTCTCTTGCTGCTGAAGGACCGCGGTCGACTTCCGTTCCGATGCTTGCTCACCCGCGCTGGGGTAGCTCGACTGTGTGAACGATGGGGTCTTTGTGTGGGTCGGCGGGCGCGTCCACGACCCGCGTGGCCAAGCGCGGGCCGGCGTCGTCGATCTCGAACTCCAGCGCCGATCCTGTCGGCACTTTGAACTGCCAACCGCTCCGCGGTGCCCCTTGGGTTCGCAGTACGGCCAGCCTCAGCATCACTCCGTGCGAGACGGCTGCGACGGACTCTCCAGGATGCCTGGAGCCCAGCAGGTGCAGCGCCTCGACGATTCGGTCCGCGGCCGCCGCGACGGATTCACCTCCGGGGCACGCCGCGTGTTCCGGCGAGTCGGCGTACAGCGCCCACGCTTGCGGGTCGCGCGCCGCACATTCGTGCTTGGTGAGCCCTTCCCATTCACCGTAGTCCAGGTTGAGCAGAAGCGGCATGTCTTCGACCTCGTTCAGGCCGGTCGCTAAGGCGATGCGCCGTCCCACCTCCTGTGCCCGGCCCAACGGGCTCGAGTACACCTTGGTGATCCCACTGTCGCGAAGAGACAGGGCCGCTTCGAGCGCCTCCATCCGACCTACCTCATCCAGCGGTACGTCGCGGATTCCGCGAAACCGGACTTCGCGATTGAGCCTGGTCTGACCGTGCCGGACAAGGAATATCCGGCAAAGCTGGTCATGCATTGCCCCCCCTTTGCCACAGCGCGGTCTTGTCCCAGCACCCGCGCCCCCCTCGTGCCATTGCGCGGTTCCGTGCCAGCACCCGCGCAGAGCGGATTGTGACGAACCGGATAAGCGTCCGCATTATCACCATTCTGCTCAGAGCGGTCAAGAAGAACTTGATCCCACGCCGGATCTCGGTCACACTCCCGCAATGGGGAGTGGTCGAAGGGTCGCGCTCGGGTTGATTGTGGGCATGCTCCTGGTGGGCGTGACGAGTCGCATGTCGACGCCGGCCATGGCGGTGGACAAGAACGGGGATCCGGTCGTGGCAGCTGTGGGAGACATGGCGTGTGATCCCAGCGATCCGAGCTTCAACGGCGGGGCGGGTACGGCGACGAACTGCGCGGAAGCGAGAGTCAGCGCCCTCATGGCTTCGAAGACCGACATCGACGGCGTTCTCGGGCTCGGCGACTACCAGTACACCTGCGGCGACCCCAACGACTTCGCAGTCAGCTACACGCCGACCTGGGGTGTTCTGAACTCATGGATCACCCCGGTTGCCGGAAACCACGAGTACCGGACCGGCACCGACCCGTTCGGCTCCGCCTGCCCTTCCACCAACAACACTGCCCAGCAGTTCTTCAACTACTTCTTGACCAGCGGTTCACGTTGGGCGGGCGGCGGGTCGCATCCCGCCACCGCCGGCCACTTCTCCTTCGACATCGGCAGCTGGCACATCATCGCCCTTAACGCGAACTGCGGAAACACCGGCGTGGGCGGATGTGGCGCGAGCAGTCCCCAGACGACCTGGCTCGCCAACGATCTCGCCACTACCACCCAGCCATGCATCCTGGCGTATTGGCATCAGCCGCGCTGGACTGGAACCTCCTCGAACAACTCATCTACCGCGGCGTGGTGGAGCCTGCTCTACCAAGCGCATGCCGATCTCGTCCTCAACGGCCACATCCACAACTACCAGCGCTTCGCCCAGCTCAACGCCAACGGACAGACCGACCGCACCGGTGTCCGCGAGGTGATCGTGGGTACTGGCGGGGAGAGCCTTGGCGGCTTCGCCGCGAACCCGACCCCCAGACCCCCCGCCAGGATTGAACAATTCGGGTACCTGCGGCTCGTCCTGCGTCCCTCGAGCTACGCAGGCTTCTTCATCGCATCGGACGGCACCGCCAAGGACAACTTCTCCGCCACCTGCCACTGAAAGGTGGTAGCGCTCGGGAGGCCTAGCCATCAGCGAATTCGTTGGTAGCATCCGGTGGAGATGAGCCGCCCGGCCTCCGCGCCATCCCGGCTGTCACTCCTCAAAGGAGAGGCGGCATACCGAACGCGTTACCTGGTCAACGCCTATCCGGCCGTTTACCTCCCGCTGGCCCGAATGCGACATCGCGACAACCCGGACTGCCCGGTCAGCCGCGACACCGAACTGGTGCTGGAGGCGTTCGGCCGCGCGGGCAGCACCTACGCGCTGTATGGGTTCAGGCTGGCACAACCCCGTGAGGTGCGGGTCGCGCATCACCAGCACGCGTCCGCGCAGGTCATCACCGCCGTGAGGTGGGGCATTCCCACCATCGTTATCGTCCGCCCGCCGGTCGATTCGGTTCTCTCACATATGGCGCGTCATCGGGTTCCCGCCCGCGCTGCATTGCAGGCCTGGATGCGATTCCACGGGCGGATCCTGCCCTACCGCGAGGGCTTCGTGGTCACCAGCTTCGACGAGATGACACGGGATTTCGGCGCGGTCGTCGCCCGTGCCAACCAGCGGTTCGGCACCTCATACGTGGTGTGGGAGTCGTCGCCCGAAAACGACCGGCGGATCTTCGACCGGATCAGCCAGCGCAACCTCGATCGTTTCGGCGCAGAAGAAAGCGCGGCCAAGTCGCAGTCGCTGGCCCGACCGACCGCCGCGCGGGAGGCGCTCAAGGAGCGGATCCGGGGCGAGGTCGAGTCGCCGAAACTGGCCGCTCTCCGCGCGCAAGCCGAGGGCTTGTACACGGAGCTTGTGGGCTCCGTTCCCTAAGGCGAAGGTGCGACAAGGATTGGAGGCGCGACCATCGGATGTCCAACCGGCGAAGAGCCGCGGAGTTCAGTGCTGGCGACATCGGCCCGTGCTCTTGGAAGGGCGGACTCGGTGATGGTGCGGAACGCGGCTGATCCGCACGCGATCCGCGAACGCTTCGTCGACCATCGCTGGCGCCAACTCGGGTCGGCTGTACACAGAACGACCGCCGTGTTTGCGGCGCCTCAGCGGCGGGAACCCTGAGAGAATGCGCGCCTAGCCTGACCTGCCTGGCGAGGGACGGCGCGCATAGGTGAGGCGCGGCAGAGGGTTTTCGAGGAGTAACTGTCCGCCGTCACGTGACAGCGGTCGGTCTGGTCAAGGTTGGGAGCCGCGCCAGACCGACCGTCGTCGGCACCCACGCCGAACGCTCAACGCTCTTCAACCGGACGTGCGCAGGCGCACGATCCGGGGGCTGGCCGCACCGCTCGGGCGGGCCCCCGCCCCGTAGCCCGTGCGCGGCGTCAGGCCAAGCTCGCACCACAACGTGCTTGCACGCGGCAGCTCGATCTCCGACGGCGACCGACGGCCGCTGCTCCAGCGGAGCGCGTTGCGCGGTAACCGGGGTCAGTTCGGCAAGATCGCCCGGCGGGGTGATGTCGGCAGGGTTGGGGTCGACAAATCATGAGACAAGGCCCCGCTCCGCCCCCAATGTGAGGTGCGTCATATGGACTGCGTCGACCCCGATCTTGACCTGCGTGTGATCGATCCTCGCTTCTTCGCCGAATGGGTCGCATTCGGCATGCTCGAACTCACGATCTACCTGACCCGCTACGCCGAGTTCGAGGCCTACTGCGAGCGCCGCGACAGCCACATCGCCTGAACCGGGATCGTTAGCGAGCGCCGCCCCGCGGGTCCGGCCACCTCCACCCGCATGACCTCGACCCCTGCGGCGCTGGAGGCAACCCGCCCGCCGCTGCCGCGCCGCGCGACCATCGCAGCGTGCTTGGCGGCACACCGCGCGTCCTGAAGATCAACTGCTTTCATCACCTCAGACCCCAATCCCACCAGAGACGCTTCTCCGGTGACAGTCTCTACATAGGCGCCAGGCACCACGCCGTCTACACCCGGCGCTGCATTCATACGAACCCCTAACAAACCGTGGGTGTCACCCGCGCTACCCCAGCCGGGTGCCTCATGCAGCTTCGGCGTGGCAGGACGCCTGCTGGACGATCATCTGCAGGAACGACATCATTCGTGAAGAATGGAACTGGCGTGCCTGCCCCGTTGAGGAACGCTCGGCGTGACGTGGGGCGCTCGGGATTGGTCGATGACCTCGTCGTCCCGGCGTTGCTCCTCGCTGGACACGGGTGGGAAGCGGCACAGCCAGCGTTGCGGTCGCCGAGAGCCCGCGCAGTTGTCGCGCTGCCGCTGGTTGCGATCGCGCTCAGAGTCGGCGGCCCGGCCGATGGGCGAGAGTCACGTGACGCTCGCCTGATCACTTGGCCCTATGCCCACATCATCGATCGGGAAGCGGCGCACAACCGGTTGGCACCTGCACTGGTGGCGTCCGTGATTGCCGAAGAGTCCGCGTTCAACCCGCGAGCTCACAACGCGACCAGCGGCGCCGACGGGCTAATGCAGTTGGCACCCGGCACAGCCCGAGCGCTTGGCGTCAACGATCCGGTGAACCCACGACAGTCGGTGCGTGGTGGATGCCGATATCTGCGAGAGTTGCTCGACCGATTCCATGACCGGCTTTCCCTCGCGCTCGCGGCGTACAACGCCGGCCCAACGATTGTGGAGCGGACCGGAGCTGTCCCACACCTCGCCGAGACACGCCGCTACGTCAGTGATGTGCTACGACGCTACGCTCGCTACCGGCATGCCTAGGCGCGGCTCGCGCGTGCATTCATTCCGGCCAATCAAGAACGGGCCGATCCCTGAACCCGCTGCTAACAAGTTCCGCAATGGCCAGGCGAACGAGGGCGCCCGCAGCACGCCTAACGGTCAGCACACATGGGGCGCGGCCGCCGTTGGATGGGACGGCCGCACCGGAGTGGCGTAACGTTTGGCGATGGAGATTCCTGGCGCACCCATCCACCGAGTCGATTGTTGCACCACTCAGGAGTACTACATCGGACACCAGGGCTCGATCTGCTTCGACAAGATCCCGGCGGTAGAGGATACGGCCAGTCTGAGATCTGTGGTCGGAAAGTGCCGATTCTGCGAGGACACCATCGTCGTGAAGCTGGATAAGCGATCGGGCCGCTGGACGGTGTGGTCAACGCATCCAATCTAGGCGGGCGTGCGGAAATGTGCTCGCGCGGCGAGCGCCAGAGATCTTAGAAAGTTGGGTGGTCGGCCGCTGGCGATCAAGTGTGCGATCCAGCGCGCCGTTGCGCGCTCGTACCGCTCAGGTCATTCCAGGGTGGGCCTTGCGGCCCCGAGGTTTACGTTGCTCGGGTCATGATGCCTTCGACTTGGCATGTGTCGGCCGTGCCGTCGAGGTAGATCTCGACCGAGCCGGTGATCGTGTCTGACCCGGTGAACCAGACGAAGGTGTGGATCTGCCTTGCCACGACTCCGGCCGGGACGCCGGCTTGCGAGACGCCGCCGCTTGAGGCTCGACCCGGGAAGCTGAAGCGATGGATATAGGTGGTTGCGTGGCTGGTGCCGTCGTTATTCCAATCCTGGATCGTGCCTTGATAGACCGCCGCCGACGTCGCCAGGTTCTCTGCGACCCCGGTAAGGCCGACCCCGCCGTTGCCGTCGCCTGCGCATTGGTAGGACAGCAAGAGGTCGCCCAGCGTCCAGCCAACGGCCGTGTTGGCCGCGATCGTTGGGGCGTTCATGCGAACCACGTTGGCGGATGGGTAAAACGCGGTTGAGTCCTTGCCGTCGAGCTGGTCGGCGTTGAGGTTGGTGACCTTGGTCGACGAGTTGACGGTGAAGGGCGCGTGGCCGCTGGCGACGTGTAGGCCCAGCGCCGTTGCCCCTGTGGTCGTGTTCGTGTTCGTGAACTGGAACAGCCGCTGGCCGCCGCTGGTTGGCCAGGTGGACGCGGCGGTCACTGTAGTTGGCGCGTCCGACGTGTTGGCGGTGCCGAGCATGAACGTCTTTACGGTGGCGTAGGCATCCTGGCCACCCAGCGCCACGCCAAGCGCCACCAATGCGACCAGCATCGAACGCGAAGGAATACGAAAACGGAGCCTGGACATGGCGCCTCCCTATGTATCGGATCACACGAACCTATCCGACCCGCCCAGACGCCACAAGACGGACCGCCCACACACCTGACCTGCCTGCGACGGACGGCGCGTATAGGTCAGGCGCGGCAGTGTGTTCTCGAGAGGAGTAACTGGTGCCTTGGGAGAGCCGCGGTCGGCCTAGCGAGGTTGGATAGCCACACTGGGCCGACCGCGTCGCGCACAGCAGGGAGCAGACGACTGCGCGCGCCGCCTGACTGGCCGACCACGGCCACGCCGGATCGCTGCCTTCGCGCTCTTCACCTCGCAGCACCAACGGCTGGAGCGACATGACGCCCGATCGCGAGCCGTTGTGGTTGACATGGTCAGAGCTGAGGCCCACGTTGGCCAGAACCGGGTCGCGTTGGAAGAAGACCTTTCCCGATTGGATGCGGGCCCACCGACGTTGGGCGCTGAACTGCGAGAATCTTCGCGCCGAGGTGGTCCCGGGATCCTCGCCGCTTGAACCGGACCCACTCCTGCTCCCACTCTACGCCGAGCTCGGTCGCAGACGGGATTCGATGGACACGCTCATGTGGCAGGTGCCGGCGTCGCGCTGGCGCTGCAGACCGTGCTATTGGCGTTCGCGATCCTTGGCGATGGAATCTGGAGCCTGCACTTTGCAGCCGCGCTAGCGGCGCTCGGGATCGCTATCGCCTCTCTGCAAACAATGGGCAAGCATCGCTACCACCAGAGCGTTGACGCACGCCAGATGGCCCTTCTCGAAACCCGAATGGGCGCGCGAGCACTCGGGATCGTCGTGCATGGCGAGCCTGGCGAAAGGCTTGCATTTGCTCGTGCCATGGGCATTTCGACGGGCCAGTTCGCGCAGATCTCATCTCATGGGGTGTGGCTCTGGGCGCTTCGAATCACAGTGGTGCCGGACCTCCTCGTGATCGTCGTGAAGCTGATCTGCCTGGAACGTGCTGCGGTCGTTGGCGGTCCATCCTTGGCTGCGGCCGGCGAATTCGACGAGGAGATCGCGCACGTCACCGGCGACACGGTGCCGATGATCCGCGCCGTGCTCCGCAGCTCGTAGCGCACGCAGCTTCGCTTCGTACTCGCTTTGTGACGGTCAGCGGGCGAGGACACGGGCGATGGACGACGACACGCTGCGGGTGGCCGTGGACGGCTCGAATCCACACTTACCACCAGTGATGGTGTTGCTAGGCCGAGGGTCGATCGGCCGCGGCCGGGATCGCCGCGCTGAGAGTATGCTCAGGCGGGTAGATTCGTCGTCCGGGTTGGGGGTTCAGCAATGAGGTCACGTACGGGCAATACAGCGCGGGTCGTGCTGGTCGCGGCAGGGTTGGTGGTGCTGGCGGGAGGGTCGGCGTCTGCGACGACCCGCATGGTGACCGAGTTTCCGATCTCGACCGCGGGGAGCCACCCGGGAGATATGACGGTGGGGCCGGATGGCAACACGTGGTTCGTCGAGCAGAAGAGCGGGAAGATCGGCGAGGTGACGCACAACGGCACGATCACCGGATTCGCGGTTCCCACTAAGTTGAGCAGTCCTACCGCGATCGCGTCCGGGCCGGATGGCGCGCTGTGGTTCACGGAGAACAGCACGAACAAGATCGGCCGCTACCTACCCAGCAGCGGCTTCAAGGAGTACACGATCCCGACCGCCAATTCATCGCCACGTGGGATCACGGTGGGCCCTGACGACGCGCTGTGGTTCACCGAGTTCAATGCCAACAAGATCGGCCGCATCACCACCGCCGGCGCTTTCCACGAGTACACGCTGCCGATCGCGGCAAGCGGGCCGAGCCGGATCGCCGCCGGCGTAGGCGGGGGCCTGTGGGTAACCCAGACCAAGGCCAACGACATCGCACGCGTGACGCCGACTGGCTCCGTTAAGGAGTACCCGCTGCCCTCTGGGGCGACCCCAGCTCGGATCGCCGCCGGCCCAGACGGGAACGTCTGGTTTACCGAGGCTGGAATCAACGCGGTCGGCCAGATCACGCCGTCGGGCACGATCACGCAGTTCCCGATCCCCACCGTCGCCAGCAACCCCACCGCCATCAGCGCTGGCGCAGACGGCAACGTCTGGTTCACCGAGCAGGGCGCCGACAAGATCGCACGGATCACCGTTGGCATCGGCCACGTGACCGAGTACCCGATTCCCACCGCGAGCTCCGGCCCGGATGGCATCACGTTCGGGGCCAACGGGCAGATCTGGTTCTCCGAGGCCACCGGAAACAAGGTCGGCTATGTCACGGACGCCATCGGCCACTCCACGTACGCGGTGATCCACGACAACGCGACCGAGCCCGCTGGGCGAACGGTCCACCTCGGCAACAACATGCGCTGGATCTTCGCCGGACCCAACCAGCACTCGGTCACCGACTCCACCGGGATGGGCCTGTACGACTCAGGTCCGCTGGGGCCGGTGTCGACGTTCACGTACCAGTTCACCGCCGCCGGCGGCTTCCCCTACACCTCCACGGTCGCGTCCGACACGACCGGCGGCACAATCAAGGTGCCCCTTGTAGTGCCGGCCACCGGCACGCAGAACACACCGTTCACCGTCACATGGTCGACGGCGCTGCCGGTCGGCGCGACCATGAACGTGCAGGTGGCGACGCCCGGCGGATCCTTCGCCACCTGGCAGTCAGCTACGACCGCGCTCAGCGGCTCGTACACGCCGACGGCGGGCCCCGGCGTCTACCAGTTCGAGGCGCAACTGGTCTCCGGCGGCCACACCAGCGGTTGGTCGCCGATCGCCCGCGTCACCGTCAGCTAACCCTCACGGAGCGCCCGGAGCGGATCTCCACCACTCCGGGCGCCCTGCTCTGCTCAAGGTTTGGTGCAGCATCGGCCCAGCCGCCTCGCCTACGGCCACGGCACGCTGTGGGCTATCAGAGTTTTTTGCCACCATGAGCAAGTATGAGCCCCGGCACCCCTGCGCCACTTGGACTTGGGATGTCGGTCTCGCGGCCCGCTCAGGGTCGGTGCAGCTCGTCGATCGAAGCCGTCTTCACGATGTCCGAAACTGCCGCCGCCAGCTCGGCGTTCGAGGTTACGAAGGCGTCGGCCTGGAGCGTCGCCAGCGCGACGTATTCGGCGTCGTAGGTGGTCTCCCAACCAAGTTCTTGCGCGACCTTCCACGCCTGCTGCTGGAGCACCTTGTCGCCAAGAAAGCGCACCTTCAGCGAGTTGATGCGCGTGACCCGGGCGATGCCCTCGGCGGCCGTTAGGTCGCCTCGCTGGGCCGCTGTGTACAGGGTGGCCAGCGCCTGGGAGCGCACGAGCGTCGGCGCGACCAATGAGTGCTGCGGCGCCACCTCAACCTCGCCGGCAGCGATCCGGAGCAGCGTGTCACAGTCGATGACGAAGCGCGTCACGACGAGGATGCTACACGCGCTGGCTTCGCTGGTTTCAGAGCGCCCGGCGTACCGCGGGCACGACGGCGATGAATACCTGGATCGTTTTTGACTATTCCAAGCGCGCTCGTCTACCGAACCGCGACGGCGGATACCTTGACCTGCATGCGTGGCGACGTCGCGTCCGGAGACCCGCCTGCGCAGCCGTCGGCGTCAAAGCATCGCCCTACTCGGGACGCCACAGCTACGCCAGCCTGCTGATCCATGAGGGGCGCAGTCTGCCCTTCGTCGCTGCAAGCATGGGGCATAGCAGCGCGACCACGACGCTCGAGCACTACAGCCACCCGTTCGAGGTCGCACGTCACGGAACCGCCGTGCAGATCGTCGACGCGATCATCGAGGCGCGGCGGGCTGTGCGCAAAACGTGCGCAACCATTGAGCCGCGGCGTCTCCGCCAGGCCGCTCCTGGCGCCTAAAACCGCTCAACCAAGCGGATCCCAGCTAGTCGGGACGGCGAGATTTGAACTCGCGACCCCCTGCTCCCAAAGCCTGGGGCGACAGCGTCTGAACGCGCGGAAAATGCCTGCAAATATGCTGTTTATGCGCGGACATCGGCGTCAGTTGGGTCATTCCGGCCTGCACGCGACTTGCGCGCAACCATGCGGCTCTCAGCAGGCAGCTTCCGAGCCGACTTGCACGGAACTTGCACGGCTTTCCATCGCCAAGCACCGTCCTTGAATCCGTTGGCGGCGCGCATCGGATCCCACCAGGTGCGACGCGAAACGCCGCGTCCCAGCCAGCTGCGGCTAGCCGGCATCGGCGCGGTCGTAGTCGACCAGCCGTTCTCCGAAAAGCGTGAACGCGCAGACCGCGACCACGATCATGAGGCCCGCATACATCGACTGCTGGGGATGGCCGGCGAGCAGCGACTGCTCACCGGTCGAGATCATGACTCCCCAATCGGCTGTCGGCGGTTGGACTCCGAGTCCGAGGAACGAGAGTGCCGCGAGGTCGATCATGACGTAGCCGAACGACACGCACGCCTGTGCGACGATCAGGGGTAGCAGATTCGGCGTGAGGTGGCGGGCGCAGATGCGGATGCCCGAGAACCCTTGAAGTTCCAGCGCTTCGACGTAGGGAAGCCGGCGTTCGCGGATGGCGGCCCCGCGTGTGATGCGGGCGAGGTACGGCAAGTGGGCCACCGCCAAGGCCACGATTGCGGACCGCAGTCCTGCCCCGAACAGCGCGATGATCAGGATGGCTAGGAGGATTCCGGGGAAGGCGAAAAGTACGTCCAGCACTCGTGAGATGACGCCATCGACGACGCCGCCGTTCCAGGCCGCGGCGAGGGCGATCGGCACGCCGATGACGACCTCCAAGAGCACCGCAAGGAGCGGACCCAGCAGGCTCGTCCGTGAGCCGACGATCAGCCGGGAGAGCAGATCCCTGCCCGTGTCGTCGGTGCCGAGCAGGTGTTGGCTGGTCGCGCCGGCGTTGGGGTGCAGGAGGTCGATCGCGTTCGGATCCTGGGGCGCCAGCAGGGGCGCGAAGATCGCCATCAGCGCCAGCAGGACGATCACGACGGCGCTTCCGATGCCGACCCAGCCCAGCCGCCCGAGTTGCGGCCCGATCGCCCGCCGTATCGTGCCCGGTCTCTGCGCGAGCGCCGCCTCGGTCATCGCTCGCCTCCTCCTAGGCCGATCCGCGGGTCGATGAAGGCGTACAAGATGTCGACCACCGTGTTGACCACGATGAATGCGGCGACGAGGATCAGGCAGATCGCCTGGACGACCGGTACGTCCTTCTGACCGACCGCCTGCACGAGGAACGACCCGAGCCCGTTGAGGGCGAAGGCGTTTTCGACCACAACGGTCCCCGCGATCAGCCCGGCGATGGTCAAACCGGCGGCCGTGGTGATGGGGATGAGCGCGTTGCGCAGGACGTGCCGTCGAATGACATAGCTCTCCGGAAGGCCGCGGCCGCGGGCTGTCTCCACATGTTCACGCCGCAGTTCATCGTTGGCGGCAGCGCGGGTCAATCGTGCAACGTATGCCACACCCGCGAGCGCGAGTGCCACCGCCGGCATGGTGAGGTGACGCAGCTGATCGGCGAACCCCGAGCCGCTGCCAAGTGCAGGCAGCCAGCCGAGCTTCAGCGCAAAGATCCAGATCAGCGCGATCGCCGCGACGAACGAGGGGATCGCGGTTCCCACCGACGTCGTCGCCAGGATCACGGTGTCCGTGTGCCCCTTACGCAGGGACGACACCAGCCCAAGCGCGACGCCGAACAATAGGATCAGAAGCGCTGCGTAGACGATCAGGAACACTGTCGTACCGATCCTTGGCGTGATCAGCGAACTGACGTCTTGGTGGGAGACGACCGACTGGCCAAAGTCGCCGTGTACGACCCCGGTTAACCAGTCCCAATAGCGTGTGAGGAACGGCTTGTCGAAGCCGTATTGATGGCTGATCGCGCGCAGCGTGGAGGGCGGCAGCGGTCGCCCTCCCGTCACGGCCGTGAGCGGGCTCCCCGGAGCGAGATAAACCGAGCCGTAGACGATGAAGCTGGTCGCCAGAAGGGTAGCGGCGAGCGCGGCCAGGCGGCGGGCCAGGAACGCTCCGAAGCCCACGCGTCAGGGCGCTCCCACGTCGCGCGCCCAGGGGTAGTAGAGATAACAAAACGAGGCTGGGGCGCCCGTCGCGCGCTTATTGAGAAAGAGCGGCACGGCGGGCGACGCGAGCGGTAGGGTGGCGGGCTGGTCGGCCAGCACGCTCTGCGCGGCGATGATGAGCGACGCTCGCTTCGAGGGATCCGCCTCGGCCACCGCCTTGCGCAGGGCGCTCGTAACGGTCGGGTTGTTGTAGTCGTTGTAGTTGTAGGTAAGAGCGTTCGCGGGCTGCGGTGTGACGGTTATGTACAGGGTTTCCAGCGGCTCCGGGATGTCGGCGTAGTTCTCAGAAATGAACAAGTCGATGCCCTTGCGCGCTGAGTCCGAGAAGAACAGGTTGCCGTAGTCGTTCGGGTTGACCGGCTTGATCTGGATGTTGAGGCCGAGTTTCTTGCCCGCGTCCTGCACGATCGAGGCGATGTTGATGTACCGCTGGAACGACGCCCGTGTGGCGATCACGAACGTTCCGCTCGTGTCGACGCCCTGCATGAGCTTCTTCGCGCCCTCGAGGTCGAGCACCGGCGGCGGGAGCTTGTGGTAGGCAGCGGCCGCCTGGGACTGTGCGTAGCCCCACTGGTCGAGCGGGGTCATGGTCGAAGGCAGCGGGTTGGCAGCACCGCTGTAGACGGTCGACGCGAGCGCCTGGCGGTCGGTGGCCATCAGCAATGCCTTGAGAACGTTGCTGTTCGCCAGCGGGCCGGTGGTCGTGCTGACGTAGATGACTGTGAAGAGCATGCTCTTGCCTAGGTAGAGCGTGCCGACTGAGGACGAGCGTAACTGGCTGAGCCCGCTGTAGGGCGTGTGGTAGGCGCCGTCGATCTCGCCGCTCAGAAGGCCGGTGGTCATCGTCGACTCCTCGGGGATGAAACTGAACACGACGGACTTGGTCTTGGGAGCGTGTGCGGTGTCCCAATACGAGTCGTTGCGGCTGATGGTGATGTTCGAGCCTGGGTTCCAGCTCGTGAACTTGAACGGACCGGTGCCGACTGGCCCGGCCTTTGCGGTGCCGTAGTTCTTGCCCTTCGCCGTGACGTATGCCTGTGGGCCGACGCCGCCCGCAGGGGTCGCCATAAGCCCGGGGAAGATCACGTCTGGGCGCTTCATATGCACCGTGACCTCCCACGTACCCGTCTGCTCGATGCTCTTCACGTTGAAATACGCGAACGCCCAATAGGATGCGGGGTTCAGATGACGCTTCATGCTGAACACCACATCGGCCGTCGTCATAGGCGTCCCATCGTGGAACTTCACGCCCTGGCGGATCGTGTACACATTCGTCAGGTTGTCCGGTGCGGAGTGAGACTCCGCGAGCCCAGGCTCAATCAATAGCTCGGGCGTCAGCCGCATCAGGCTCTCGGTGATGTTCGTGACGACCGTGTTCTCCTCGTAGTTGTAGCAATAGATCCAGTCCAGCGGCCCGGGCTCGTAGAACAGGCCCCACTTCAGCTGGTCGAGCTCACCTGTCGGCGCCGGCGTCGTGACCGTCGTGCCCACCTGCGTTGCAGTCGTCGTCCCATTCGTGCCCGAGCTGCCGGTGGAGCTGCCACCGCACGCCGCAAGGATCGCGGCCAGTGTCGGGGCGCTGAGGCCGACGGCGGCCCCCCGGCGAATGAAGGCGCCGCGCGATACGCGGCCGGCCAGGAGCTCCTCATACAGGTTTGAGTCCTCGTCAGACATCGTCTTCTCCCGTCGATTCGCTGTCGTTGTGCGTCGGGCGATCAGCCTGCATGACCAGAGCCGCCACCTCACGGATGTGGTCCGTCATCGCGAGACCCGCCGCGTCGGGGTCGCCGGCCTCGATCGCGGCCAGGATGGCCCGATGCGCCCTCCGGGACATCTCCAGCCGGACAGGGGTCTGAAGGTTCCGCCGGCGGGTTTGGTTCAGCACCTCAAGCGACGTCTCGACCAGCATCACGAGCACGTGGTTTCGCGTCGCCAGTGCGATGGCGTGATGGAACCGCGCGTCCAGGTCCGCCGCCCGGGCTGGATCCGACTCCGCGTCGAGCTCCTCGGTTAGCTTGTGCAGCCGCCGGGTGTCCACGCTCGTTGCGCGCTCGGCGGCCCTCGCCGCGATCGGTGGTTCGAGTGCCTCACGAAAGTCGAGCAGCTCCATGACGTCGCGTTCACTTTGCGCCAGGTAGCCGACGATGGCGCCCGTGAACTCGGAGCGAAACGGACCTCGAACCTCCGTCCCCCATCCTTGCCGCCGATGTACGAGGCCTTTCAGCGCCAGCTCGTGGATCGCCTCGCGCAAAAGCCCGCGGGACACGCCGAGCAGGCGGGCAAGCTCCCGCTCCGGCGGCAGCTTTCCGCCGGGCGGTAGCTGACAGGAGACGATCATGTCCTCGAGGCGCGCCGCAACGGATTCCGACAGGCGGACGGGCCGCGGGTTGAGGGAGGCCCAATCGACCTGCGCCTGCGAGCCCGAGCCGTCGTTCATCTCGGATGTCGCGTGTGGTACGGTTGCCCGATTGGTCCTACCATTGGGCCGCGAACGTATCATCTCGTTCTTACGACGTCAACCACCCCACAATGCAGGGCACGCGCGCAGAACCGCTAATCGACCTGATCCGCCACGACGGAGGGCGTCGCGCGCTTGCATGTCCCGACGACGGGTCGCCCCTGACCTACGACCGGCTCGCGGCTGAGGTGCTCGATATTGCCTCACGGCTGCGTTCGGCAGGCGTTGGTCGCGGAGACCGGGTCGCCGTCGTCCTGCCGAATGGCCCGGAGATCATCGAGCTTCTGTTCGCGCTCGCCGCCCTCGGCGCGACCATGGCACCGCTCAACCCGGCATACACCGAGCCCGAGTACCGCTTCTACCTGGACGACCTGGCGCCGCAGCTCTTGGTGGTCGGGGCAGGCACCGCGCCCGCGGCACGCGCGGCGGCGGAGGGGCTGCCGATCGTCGAGCTGGTATCCGGCGCCGCGGGTCAACCGCCACGGCTTGAGCTGGAGGGGCGGTCGCTGGCGCCAGCAACGTTCGAGGACGGCCGCGCCGATGACGCGGTGCTGCTCCTGCACACGTCCGGGACGACCTCCCGGCCGAAGCAGGTGCCGCTTCTGCAACGCAATCTGACAGCACAGGCCCGGTCGATCGCGAACCACTACGGGCTGACTGGGTCCGACGTTTCCTACTGCGCTATGCCGCTGTTTCATGTACATGGCCTGGTCGCCTCCACGCTCGCCCAGCTGGCGGCCGGCGGCATGGTCGTCGTGCCTCGCCGCTTCGGCCCCCGGCGCTTCAAGGGGCAGGCGCGGGAGCACGCGGTCACCTGGCTGTCCGCAGGGCCGACGCTGCACCAGGTGATCCTGGACGCCGGCGCCGCTGCCATCCCGACCATGCGCTTCCTGCGCTCGTGCAGCTCGGCGCTGCCGCTGCAGCTCATGCGCGAGGCGGAGGCGCGCTACGGCGTGCCCGTCATCGAGGCCTACGGGATGACCGAGGCGACGCACCAGATGACGTCGAATCCGCTGCCGCCCGCCGGTCGGGTTCCCGGGTCCGTGGGCGTCTCGGCGGGCGCCGAGGTGCGGATCGTCGACGCCTCCGGCAACGACGTCCCGGCCGGAGCGTCCGGCGAGGTCGCGATCCGTGGCCCGGGCCTGACACCCGGCTATCTGAACAACCCGGATGCCAACGCGTCGGCCTTCTTCGACGGCTGGTTTCGCACGGGTGATGAGGGCGTGCTCGAGGACGGCTACCTGCGGCTGCGCGGGCGGCTGAAGGAGATGATCATCCGCGGCGGCGAGAACATCTCGCCGTACGAGATCGAGGCCGTGCTGCAGTCGCACCCGCAGGTAGCCGAGGCGGTGACGTTCGGCGTCGACGAGGCCAAGTACGGCCAGATCGTGGAGGCGGCCGTCGTCCTGCACGGCGAGGCGACGCCCGACGAGCTTCGCCGCCACGCGCGGGAGTCGCTGGCGGCGTTCAAGGTCCCTGAGCGGATCCACATTCTGGACGAGATCCCCAAGACCGCCACGGGCAAGGTGCAGCGCTCGCGGCTGTCCGCGCAGCTCTCGGGGGGTGGCCTGTGAGGTTCGCGGTGCTGGGCGCGGGCGCGATCGGCGCCTACGTCGGCGCGTGCCTGAATCGCGGAGGGGCGGACGTAACCTTGATCGCCCGCGGCGAGCACCTGCGGGCCATGGTGGAGCGCGGCGTCCGCGTCCACAGCTCGCGAGGGAACTTCGAGGTACGCCCGGCCGCAACCTCCGAGATCGAGGCCATCACGGACGCCGACGCCGTCGTGCTCGGGCTGAAGGCGTACAGCCTGCCGCTGCTCGCACCCAGGATCGGCGAGCTGCTGCGGCCGGGTGCGGTTGTCATCGCGGCCCAGAACGGGATCCCGTGGTGGTACTTCCAGGGCCTGAGCGGTGCGCTCGCCGGCCGGGTGATCGAGAGCGTCGACCCCGGCGGCGTCGTCAGCCTATCTATCGTCGGCGAGCGGGTGGTGGGATGCGTCGTCTACTGCTCCACCGAGATCGTCGAGCCGGGCGTGATCCGCCACATCGAGGGAACGCGGTTCTCGATCGGCCGACCGGGCGGCGGGCCGGATGATACCTGTCGAGCGATCTCCGAGGCATTCGTCGCCGGCGGCCTCAAGTGCCCCGTCGACGATGACCTGCGTCCGCAGATCTGGCTGAAGCTCGTCGGGAACGCCGCGTTCAATCCCATCACCACGGTGACCCGCGCCACGCTGGGCGGCCTTGCGGCATCGCCGCACGCCGTGGCCCTCGTCCAGCAGGTGATGCAGGAGTGCGCAGCGGTCGCCGCGGCGCTGGGCATCGAGCTCCCGGTATCGCTCGAGCGGCGGCTCGAGGCGGGGCTCGCGGTCGGCGATCACCGGACGTCGATGCTGCAGGACTGGATGGCCGGAAAGCCGCTCGAGATCGACTGCATGACCGGGGCGGTCGCCGAGATCGCGGATATGACCGGCGTCCCGGTGCCCACCGTGCGGGCGCTGCACGAGCTGACCAAGTCCGTCGAGGAGCTGCGCGATGCCTCAGCCCGACGCGCGTAGCTTCGCCATCGCCACACCCCACCGGCTGGCGACCCAGTCAGGCGAGGCGGCGTTCGCAGCCGGCGGCAACGCGGTCGACGCGGCGCTCGCCGCCGCCTGCGCGCTGACGGTCGTGTATCCGCACATGTGCGCGGTTGGCGGCGACGTGATGGCGCTCGTGCACGACGGAGCGGCGCACGCCGTGAACGGAAGCGGCCGGGCCCCGCGCGCGGCACCGGCCGGGAAGTACCCCGTGCCGCGGAGCGTCGACGCCATCACAGTGCCCGGTGCGGTGTCGGCCTGGCAGACGATGGCGGAGCGCTGGGGCATCCGCCCTCTGGCCGCCGCGTTGAAAGAGGCGGCCGAGCTGGCCCGCGGCGGCGTACCAATCGCGCGCTCGCTGGCAGGCGCACTGGAGGATGACCAGCAGGTTGTGACGGCCGACGCGGGGCTCTCAAAGGTGTTCGCGCCCGAAGGCCGGCTGCTGGGTCAGTCAGACAGGCTGGTGCAGGAGCCGCTGGCCGGAACGCTGGAGCGGCTTGCCAGCGCCGGAGCCGAGGACTTCTACCTGGGGGGGACCGGCCGCATGCTCGTGGCCGGCCTGGCCGGGCTGGGCTGCGCGCTCACGATGGAGGATCTCGCGCTGCACCGCACCGACATCGAGCCAGCCCTGCACCGCTCCGTTTTCGGCCGCGACCTGCTCACGATGGGCGCGAACTCGCAGGGCTTCTGCCTGATCCAGATCATGGCGGGAGTGGAGCGGATGCGTCTCGACGACCCGCTTGGGAAGCAGGCGCCGGTCCTTGCGGCGCTGTTTCGCGAGTCGATGGCCGACCGCGACGCGCTCCTCGCCGACCCGGCGGCCATGACCGTGGCAGTCGATGCCCTGGTCGCAGATGACCGAATCTGTGAGCTCGTCGATCGGGCCCGTGCCGGGGCAGCCGTGCGCAGCGAGGCATGGCCCGCAGCGCGCGGCGACACTGTCGGCATCGTCGCGGTCGACGACCGCCTCGCGGTGTCGCTGATCCAGAGCGTCTGGGACACGTTCGGCGCCGGCGTGCTCGAACCGAGCACTGGGATCATCTGTCACAACCGGGGCGCCTGCTTCTCGCCCGATCCGGCGAGCCCAAACGCCTTCGGTCCCAGCAAGCGGCCGCTGCACACGCTGATGCCGCTCATGGCCGCGGCTGGCGACCGCCCGTCCTGGGTGGCCGGGACGATGGGCGGGCACGCCCAGGCGCAGATCCACGCCCAGCTCCTGCTCCGGCACGTGTCGGGGTCCGACGCATACACTGCCGTGGCGTCGCCGAGATTCGTCACGGGATCACTCGACACCGGCGGCACCGAGGTATACGTGGAGGAGGACTTCCAGGCGGCTCTCACCGCGTTCGCGACGGCAGGCGAGCGCACCGTGGCGCTGCCGATCCGCAGCGAGGCGGTCGGCCATGCGCAGGCGATCGCCGTCGCCGCCGACGGCACGCTCGACGCCGCGTCCGATCCGCGATCGGACGGGCGGGCGGTGGCACGATGACCGCGTCGCCGCTGCTCGATGTCTCGGACCTCCATGTGGAGCTCCGCATCGGCGGTGGTCTGCATCCGGTCATCCACAAGCTGTCGCTGCAGATCGGAGCCGGCGAGGCACTGGGGCTAGTCGGTGAGTCGGGCTCCGGCAAGTCGATGACCTCGCGGGCAATTGCCCGTCTCTTGCCGCCCGGAGCGGCGGTGACCGGCCAGATCACCTTCGACGGACAGCCGGTGCTCGAAATGAGTCCACCGGAACTGCGCCGCTACCGGACCCGCGGCATCGGCCTGATCTTCCAGGATCCGCGTGCACACACGAACCCTGTGCATCGTATCGGCGACTTCCTGACTGAGACACTGCGAACGACCATGGGCGTCTCCAGAGATGAGGCAACCCGCCGAGCCGTTAGCACCCTGGCCGATGTCGGGATCCAGGACGGCGCGCGCCGGCTGCGTCAGTACCCGCACGAGCTGTCCGGGGGCATGCTGCAGCGCGTCATGATCGGAGCGGCGCTCTTGGCAGAGCCAAAGCTGCTCTTGGCCGACGAGCCGACGACAGCGTTGGACGTCACGACCCAGGCCGAGGTCATGGCGATCCTCGACGAGCTGCGGCGGGAGCGCGGCGTTGCCGTGCTCTTCATCACCCACGATCTGGAGCTCGCGGCCTCCGTGTGCGACCGCACCTGTGTCATGTACGCCGGGGAGATCGTCGAACAACAGGCGAGCTCGGTGCTCAACGCCAGCCCGCTGCACCCCTACACCACGGCGCTCCTGGCGGCACGACCCAGGCTGGACGGGCCGGTGCGTCAGCTGGCGGCGATCCCAGGACGCCCAAGGTCGGCGTTCGAGGTCAGCGAGGGGTGTGCGTTCGCCGATCGCTGCGCATATGCGGAGCAAGAGTGCATCGCGACCGATCAGGTATTGCGCCCAGTCGAGGCCGGGCTGGTGCGCTGCCGCCGCGCTGAGGAAGTTCACGCCGAGCTGCGCGCGATCTCCATGGAGGCCGGGTCCGTTGGCTGAGGTCGTGCTGGAGGCTGAAAACCTGCGCAAGGTGTTCCGCCTGAGGGCCCGGTCTCAGGGGCCGGACGAGATCGTCGCGGTGGACGACCTGTCCTTCTCGCTCGCCGAGGGGGAGTCGCTGGCGGTCGTCGGCGAGTCAGGCTCCGGCAAGACGACACTGGCGCGCATGCTGGTGGGCCTTGAGCGGCCGACCTCGGGGCGGATCACGTTCGCCGGACACGACCGAAGCAGCCCCGCGCGCACTGCATCGGAGCGGCGGCGACGCGGGCGCGAGACCCAGATGGTCTTCCAGGACCCCTACAGCTCGCTGGATCCGCGGCAAACGCCGGCCTCATCGATCGAGGAGGTTCTACATCTGCACTTCCGCTCCGACCGGGCCACGCGGGCAGCGCGCGTGGCGGAACTCGCGGAGCAAGTCGGGCTGGACGGTCGCCAGCTGAACGCGCTGCCGCGGAGGCTCTCCGGCGGCCAGCGCCAGCGCGTCGCCGTAGCGCGCGCTCTCGCGGCCGAGCCGCGTGTCCTGCTGCTGGACGAGGCCGTCGCCTCCCTCGACGTCTCGATCCAGGCGCAGATCCTGAACCTGCTGGCCGATATCCGCGCCGCGACTGGGATCAGCTACGTGGTGATCAGCCACGACCTCGGTGTCGTCCGCCAGATCACTGACGCCGCCATCGTGATGCAGCGCGGTGTCGTGGTCGAGCGGGGGCCGACGGCGGATGTCCTTCACCACCCGCACCATCCATACACCCAACTCCTGCGGTCGAGCGTCCCCGCCCCCGGCTGGAAGCCGGCGCGCCGCGACCGGTCGGGGCAGCCGTCTGACGCGGGCGCGTCATAGCCGCCTGCTGCTTGGCCGGATTCCGGGGTTCAAATCGCGCTGTCGATATGGGGAGGTCTTGGATCGTGTCTTCGTTGCGCGCCAAACGCGCGTTTCCGCGAGGCGGCGCAGGCGACTGTCTCGCGGACGGTCTCTCCTCTCTCCAGCCGATCAGCTCGTCAGCGCGGACACAGCAGCTTCAAACACCTCCGTGTGCGTATCCACATCCGCCCCGGTGATGGAGGTGCACATCAGGGCCATGTTGTGGAAGGGCGTCAGCAGCAGGCCGCGGTTCAGCGCGTATAGGTGGAGGAAGCGTTCGACATCGTCATCGACGGTGTCGGCCGCCTGCCGAGCCGTCCGTGGATCACTGAGCCAGTACTCGGCTCTGCAACCCAACTGGGTGACGGTCCAGGCCAGGTCGGCGTCTGCTATCACGGCCGCCACGCCATCCGCCCAGCGGGCCGCGAGCGGCACGGTGTACGCGTAGTCCTCGTCACGTAAGCTGGTTTCGAGGTTGCCTCGGACGGCCGCGATCGCGAGCGCGTTCCCTGACAAGGTGCCGCCGATTCCGCTGATGTTGAGGTGCGGTTCGCGTACCGGTTCAGAAGCCGCAGTTGCGACCTCGTGGGTCATGCCGAGAGCGGCGACGGGGAATCCGCCACCGATCGATTTACCCACAACCAGGAGGTCCGGGCTGAGATGTTCAGCACCCGTCATCCCTCCCGGACCGGCGCAGAGCGTATGCGTCTCGTCGATTACAAGCAGGGTGCCAGCCTCCCGCGTGAGACGGCGCAATTGGTGGTGGAAATTTGGTTCGGGCAGGATGATGCCGATGTTCGTAAGGGCTGGCTCGCAGAGCACACACGCGACGTCCCCGTGGCTGAGTTCGCGCGCGAGTGCTGCGACATCGTTGAACTCGACAACCCGCGTGGTATGGGATGGGTCGCAGGTTGACCCGACCACGCCCGGTCGACGAACGACGTGCTCACCGTCGAGGATGGCGAGCGCCTCGTCGACCGTGCCGTGATAGCACCAGTTGAAGACGAGTATCTTGTTGCGCCCCGTGATATGCCGGGCAAGCCGCATCGCGAACCGATTGGCATCGGTTGCGGTCATTGCTACCTGCCAGATGCCGACACCGAAACGGCGTGTCAGTTCCTCACCCACCCAGATCGCATCCTCTGTGGGGAGGATCGCGGTCAGTCCGTTCGCGGCTTGATGGGTGATTGCGTCTACAGCGCCCAGTGGGGAGTGGCCGGCCATGGCGCCGGTGTCGCCTAGACAGAAATCGATGTACTCGTTTCCGTCGGCGTCCCAAAGTCGTCCGCCAACTGCCCGTTGCATGAACGGTGGATAGGGGCTTGGCCACTTCTCCATCCAGTTCATGGGTAGGCCATTGAGCAGGCTATGCGATGCCCGGGCGAAGAGCTCTTGGGACTTCGGGTGCGATTCCACGTAGCGCTCGTCCTCGAGTTCGAGCAACCGTGTGACCCGGTTCCGGTCAATGGTCCGCATTCGACTCCTTGACGCCAGATCAGACTTATTGGTACGATCATACCATTATATTTGGGACTGGGACCACGCGAGAGTGACCGGTGGAAAGCCTTTCGACCTGAGCGGCAACGTCGCGCTCGTGTCCGGTTGCGGCAGTGAGGCGGGCATCGGATTCGCGTGCGCCCAAGTCTTGGGCGAGCTTGGCGCGCGTGTGGCAATCACCTCAACCACCGACCGGATCGTGGCGCGCGTGGATGAACTTCGTAGCCTCGGCGTGGAGACGGTCGGAAGCGTCGGCGATCTGACTATCCCCTCGGACGCGGAGAACGTGATCGCCGAGTCCCAGGCCAAGCTGGGACCGATCGACATTCTGGTCAACGGGGCGGGGATTGCCCAGGTCGGGGTTGGAGCACCAAGCGGACGCATGGCAGCCCTGACCGAGGACGACTGGCGGCGCGAGCTAGACGTGAATCTCATGACCGCAGTCCATTTGACGCGCAGAGTCCTGCCAGGGATGGTGGAGCGGGCTTATGGGCGAGTTGTGATGATCTCGTCGGTGACGGGACCAGTTGTCGCCGCGCCGGAGATGTCCGGGTACGCAGCGGCGAAGGGGGCGATGGACGGGCTGATGCGGACGATTGCGCTCGAGTATGGGCGTTTTGGGATAACCGCGAACTCGGTCGCGCCCGGGTGGATCGCGACCGCTTCGTCGACGGACGAGGAGCGGACGGCTGGGATGCACACGCCAGTTGGACGGCCAGGCAGCCCCCGCGAGGTGGCTTCCGTGGTCGGGTTTGTCTCGTCCAGGGCGGCCAGCTACCTCACCGGTCAGTCAATCGTCGTTGACGGCGGCAACACGATCCAGGAAGTTCATGGACTCACCGTCTATGTCCACCCCGCACGGGCGACCGAGGCTTCGGCCGGCTAGCGAGACTTAGCGACGATCGATCGTCGAGATCAGAGGTCTGGAGACTCGGCCTCGACCAGGGAGTGGAGGAGGCGTCCGATCAGGCGCCGCAGCTCATACCGCGGTAGCTGGGTCGTGGGCGTGGCGAGATTATCGACCTCCATGCCCGCGAGTGTCGCCATGATGAGCCGAGCAGCACGTTCGGGGTCAGGTGCCCCGAGTTTCTTGAGGATCTGGTTGAGCTGGTCTTGGATCTGATCGTAGAAGACTCGAGAGAGAGGCTCGAGTTCCGGGTGTCGGGCCGCCTGAAGCAGCAGTTCGTACTCGGCGATCAAGCCTAAGCGTCCCTCTCGGAGCCCGGTGTCCACGAAGTCGGCGAGCTGGTCAGCCAACTGATCGACAGTCGGCGTATCGCCAAGGGCTTGCGTTGCAAGCGCGACGCGCTGCGCTTCCCGCTCGGCGTGCAGGTGAAGAGCTTCGCGAAGCAGGTCTTCCTTTGATGAGAAGTAGTACGTCGTGGCCGCGATCGGAACGCCGGCCTCGTCGGCGACCGCGCGGTGCGTGACGGCCGCCGATCCGTCCCGTCCGAGGATTAGCAGCGTGGCCTCCAAGAGCGCTATTCGCCGTGCGAGACCGCGCCGTCGACGTTTCGGCGGCGTGTCGAGTGGATCACTACTCATCGTCGTTGGAACTGCTCAACTTCTTCACGGTGCTTGACCTCCGCTCGACGAAACTGGTACATTCATACCAGTTTCTGTTTCGGGTGCGGCATGGCCCGCACCCTTTCGGCCGGTTCGACAGCCTCTCGCGAATGGAGGGCGACATGGACATTTCTGGACGCTCAGCTCCGGAAGCAACTGCAGGATCTTCGATCCCGGCCGTTGACCCGCACCAGCACGGTCTGGCCCCGAACGCTATCGGGTTACTCCAGAGTATTGTCATCTCGGTCGCAAACTCGGCGCCCACGGCTGCCATGACCGTCACCTTCGCGGCCCTAGTGGTGATCGCATCCGGCGGCGGGGCGATTGCGATCTTGATCACGATGCTGCCGATGCTCGTCGTGGCGTATTCATTCCAACGGTTGAATCGTTGGGAAGCCAACTGCGGTGCCCAGTACGTGTGGGTGGGTCGGGCAGTAGGTCCGAATATAGGTTTCATGGTTGGCTGGGTCGTCTTGGGCGCCCTGATGCTCGGTACCGTGGCAACTGTGCTCCCGGTGGGCCCGTCGTTCTTGGACCTGGTCGGGCTCAACTCGTCCAGCCAGCTCGGCGCGGTCTTGTCATCGACGGTCCTGATGTTGATCGTCATGGTCATCGCCATTCTTGGCATCACCCTCACGGCGCGAGTCCAGATCGCGATGGCCGCGATCGAATATGCCATCGTCGCAGTGCTGACCATCATCGGTCTATGGGATACCTTCATCTCGCAGCCGCACGGATTCGTATCGCCGAGCTGGTCCTGGCTCAGCCCAACCGGTGTCGGAGGCCACGGCGATCTCGTGGGCACACTCTTGCTCGCCGTTTTCCTGATCGCCGGCTGGGATGCCTCCCTGTACGTGAATGAGGAAACCGAGAACGCCGACGTGACCCCCGGGCGTGCCGTCATCATCTCCGTCGTCTTCTTGGGCTTGTTCTACATGTTGATGATGTTCGCCTTCCAAGCGGTGGCGCCGGTAAGCGAGATCAACGCCCACGCAGCACAGGGCTTGAGCTTCGCCGCCGATCGGGTCGCCGGCCGCACGGGGGACAAGGCGATGAGCCTCGCCGTGCTGCTCTCGGCAGTCGCCACCACCCAGATCGGCTTCGTCACGCTATCCCGCGTCAGCTACGCGATGGGAAGCGACGGTCTGCTACCGGCACGCTTCGGACAGCTGCACCCGCGCTACCGCACGCCAGCGTTTGGCACCGTACTCTTCGCCGTCATCACGATCGCCGTCACCGGTGCGTCCGTTTACTCCTCATCGGTCTCGGACGCATTCGCTGAAATCGTCGCGACGACCGGTGTTCTGTACGGCGCCTTCTATGCTATCAGTGCGGTCACCAACGCATGGTACTACCGAGCGGAGCTTCGCCGAGGAGCGGGCGACTTGATCATCGTCGGAGTCTTACCGCTTGCAGCAGCGGGGTTCCTCACCTGGATCATCGTGAAGTCGGTTGCGAGCTTCACGCGAGGTGAAAACCTGACCCTGATCGGCGTAATCGCGAGCGGCCTCACGTTGCTGGCGATCGCTCACCTGAAGAAGTCGCCCTTCTTCAGTATCAAGCGGGCGAAGTACGGTGATGAGTAGCGATCCCGTTGACCGGTCGCCGAGACGACGAAGAATGCCCTAGTACGCGCGGCTCGTTCGACAGCTCTCGGCAACCCACCAGCCGCCTCAGGCACCGCATGCTCGAACAGCCGGTACCAGAGCAGCAAGATGACAGGGCGCAGCTATACCGGCGAGCGCCTGGGCACGCTCCAGTCGAAATTCAGCCCTCCTTGGCGGATGAGGAGGCAGACACGGCGTCGAGGAGCGGGATCGCGAGGTTCTGGCGCTTCCAGAGACAGACCGAGATCGGAGCCTCGGGCGCTCTGACCGGCCAGCCTCCGTAACCGCGAGCGCACCAACCGCATGCTCCAGCTAATTCAGCTCCACTCAACCATGCCGCCAACGAACTCGCCTACTCGAAGACGATCCGACACGTCCTCGAAGCGATGGACGGCGCCGGTCCGCCACGAGGCGAGTTCCTGGATCAGCGCGACTACCACTCCCTGTGGTAGCTGGGAGTTCGGTAAATGATGGCGGTGTCTTGGAGTTACGTCCAAGCTCAGCTGGGTTCAGGCGGCTGCGATCTACAAAACGCTCGCCGCGGCTTCGTCTTCTGACCAGCACTTAGCAAGTGCTCGGGTTGCGCGTCGCTACAAGTCAGCGAAGTCGATCTCGTCGCCCGGGTTGCCCGTCGTCGCGTAGAGCGATGCGACTGCCGCCCCAAGCGACTGCAGCGCAGAGATCGTCGATCGACCCATGTTGAGGCAGAACACTCCGGCCCCGACAATCGAGGTGATGTCTGAGAGCGACTGCGCTTCTCGGTTTTCGAGGTTCGAGCGCAACGTGATGTCGCCACACCAGCTTCGCCCCACCCCTGTGTTGAGCGCGTTCGACGGCCAGCCTCGGTCGCTCATCTCGTCGTAGCCGTACCAGTAGACGACCTTGAACCCGAGGCCAGCGAGCTCCGCTGCCAGGCCCACCGCTGAGAGCCCCTGCTCGGTCTCCTCGAACGGGTCGAAAGGATCAATGTGCACAACGACATTCGCCGGATTGCCGCTGTAAACCAGGCACGCATCACGGACAGCGGCCAGGCCATCCTCCCGCTCGCATTGTGCGAGGTCTGTCAAAGCGAGTGAACGAGCCGCGTCGCGGAGGCTGTCAATGCTTTGGGGATCGAGGTCGAAAAACAGGTATTCAGACCCAACCCCCAAGACGGACATCGCGAGCAGGGCCGAGCCTGGATAGCGCGCGGAGTCGCTGCCCGAGTCGGCCATCGCGACGGCACCGGCGACAACTTCCGGGCGAGAGGAGCGATCTGCGTGGCGGCCTAGTGAAGCCTCGATGCAGTCGTCACAAGCGTCGCCCGAAACCCCGACGGTTGTATCGGCCTAAGCCGTTCTCTATGGAGCGGCTTGCACAGATCCTGCAACAAGGTTGCCGCCGTCGCCGGGGGGCGCCGATCTGGTCGTCGACCACACCAACGGTGTGGCTCGAAGGACAGCCGTGTCGCTCATGGAGGCTCGGGCGCCCCCACCGGGCACCGCGATCTTGGGTGGCTCGGGCGGCGGGCAGAAAGCGCGAGCGTATGGCCTACACTGGCTCCGCGTGCTCGTCTGGTTCGAGTGTATCTAGGCTGGGAGGAACTATCATGGCGACTCAACTCGAGACGGCGCGGGGCATCGTCCGTGTTCCGACAGGAGTCTGGACCGTGGACCCTGTTCATTCGTCGGTTGAGTTTCGCGTCAAACACATGATGATCTCGACTGTGCGCGGCCGTTTCGGTGAGTTCGAGGGGCTGATTGAGGCGGCGCCCGACTATCACGATTCGAAGGTTCGGGGGACAGTCAAGGCGGCTTCGATCGACACAAACGAGCCGCGCCGGGACGACCATCTTCGCTCGGCCGACTTCTTTGATGTCGAGAACCACCCGACGATTGGCTTCGAGTCGACCACGATCGAACACGTCGAAAAGGGCGACTACCGGGTCACCGGCGACCTGACGATGCATGGCGAGACCCGCCCGGTCAGCTTCGAGGTGACGGTGCATGGCGTCACGCCCGACCCGCAGGGAGGCAGTCGGGTCGGTGTCGAGGTGCGCGGGACGATTAGCCGTGGCGAGTTTGGTCTCCGCTGGCAGCAGGCCCTCGAGACCGGCGGCGTGGTTGTCGCGGACGAGGTCAGAGTGTCTGCCGACCTCTCGGCAGTCTGCACCCGTGAGGCTGAGTCGTGAACCCCCGGCGAGCAGCAGCCGCGCGGTATCCCTAGCCTGCGGCGGGTCGGGGACGTGTCAGCCGCGCGCTTGCCGGGCATCTCGCCCTCGCGTCCGTCCAATGCACCCCTGGATCGGGAATGCAGGTGCCCCCGCTCGGGGTGCTGCCGCACGCATCGCGATTTTCAGCGCACGGCTCGCCCACGGCGCGGACGTGCCAATCCTCATGCGACCGTGATCAGCAGCCGGTTTCCCGAGGGATCGACGATGAGGTTCGCATCTCTCTCGTCGAGGCTGCGGCCGTCGCGCTCCAGTCGTGTGATCAAGCGATCTCGTTCTGGGGCGTCGGGAATCACGATCGTCGCGTGGCGAAGTGATGCGGTTCCCGCGGGCGGCGGCGCCGCTCCGCTGCTCTCCCAGGTGTTGGCGCCGATGTGATGGTGGTAGCCGCCAGCGCTGAGGAACGCGGCCTGCGAGCCGAGTTGTGCCATCAGTCCGAAGCCGAGCAGGTCGCGGTAAAACGCGACGGTGTCTGGGATCGCTGCGGCCTTGAGATGAACGTGGCCCATGATCGTGCCGGTCGCGAGGGCGTCGAATGGCTCGGCCGCTGGGTCGGCGAGCTCGCCGAGCAGGCTGTCGACGTCAAGCAAGGCTGAAGCCGAGAAGCAGGAGGCGAAGCTGCGAGAGATGAAGCTCAAGATCGCCGAGAAAGACGCCGTGGCAAACGAGAACACGCAGACGACGACACGGATGCGCGCCTCCGCCGCACTCGTGGAGGGGGCGTACGTCCATCCGGCCGCGGCCCTGGCCGAGTTGAAGCCGCTGCTTCGGGAGCTCGACGAGCGTGCTGCTGCTCAGACCGGGTTAGAGCAGGAACTCACGATGGCCGACGAGCGTGTTCGGAGCGACCTCGACCATGCCGAGGTCGCTGGAGAGAATGAACCGTCCCTCTCGCGCGGGCAGACGGTACTTGAGCGCTTGGTAACGGACTCGCCTCGACTCGCGGCTGAGGCGAAACGGCTCGAACAGGAACGGCAGGAGCTCGTAGAAGCTGCGCAGCTACTGGCTGCAGACGACGCAAAGCTGGACTCGCTTCGAGCGGCTGCCGTCAAGAAGGAGCAGGCGGAAGAAGCCGCTGACGAAGCTGTCCAGCAAGCGGCTGCAGTGCTGCAGGCGGCGAGAGACGAGCTTTCGGAGTTTCGCCGATTAGCCGCCGACGCACTGCGTGTGGCCAGCGCCCTCGGTGAAATCGAGATCGACCAGCAGGAGGCTAGTGAGCATCTCGCGCTGGCCGGAAGTGCCGAGGCACAAGCGCGAGACGCCGCCACCGCTGCAGCTGACGCGGTGGCAGAGCTACAGCGCCAACACGCCGCCGTACACGCCGCCGAGGGGCTGCATCCCGGTGATCCGTGTCCGATCTGCGGTCACGCGGTTCCTCCGGGCTTCAAACCTCCGAGAGCTCCGGCCGAGATGACTGCGAAGAAGGCCCACGAGCGAGCTACCGCTGCCGAATCGAAAGCCCGAGACGACCGCGCTCGACTGGAGGAGCGGTCTCGCCAGCTCGGCGAAGCCGTGACAGCAGCCCGCGAGAAGTCGAAGACTGCAAGCGCCGTGGAGCGAACAGCCCTTCGCCGGTTGCGAAAAGTGCTCGGGGACGCTCAGGCCGATCCCTCGATCGCCGACGAACAGCTCCTAACGACCCTTGCTTCACGAGTGCGGCGGGACAAGGAGGCGCTCAAGCTCGCGAAGGGTCAGGCTCAGGAGGCTCGTTTGGCCGCAACGAGCGCGGAGGCAGTGTTGAAGCCGAGGGAAGCGGCGCTGGCGGAGCGGCGTAGCAACCTCGACCGCGACGAGGCGTCGCACACAAGTCAAGCGACGTCGCTCGAGGTGGAGCGTGTCGGGTTGCCTGACCGCTTCCGTCCCGCTGCTAACACGTCCCTGAAACAGATGGAGACGCTTCTTGCCCGTGTTAAGGCCCGACTGGCCGAGGTGGGCGGACTACGCGTCGAACGCGAACGCCTTGAGAGCCGCTTTGCGGAACTTCGCGCTGATAAGGAGGAGCTCGCGAACCGCCGGCGATTGGAGTTTGATGCGCCGCGCCTGCGCGCAGAGAGGGCGGTTCTGCTTCTCCACGAACGGCTGCGCGACGCCACCCGACTAGCTGAACTCGAGACGCCGTTGCTCCCAGAAGGTGGCGACGACTTCGCCTCCTACGCCGCAGCGGTTGCCACCCTCGAGGGAGATGCGAACAACATCATGAAGACCATGGAGGGCCGGGCCTCTGATGCGGACAAGGTGGCGGACAAAGCCCGCGCCGATATCCTGGGCCTCCTAGAGAAGGCGGATGCGACAAGCGCTGCCGAACTCAACGAGCGGCTGATCGCGGCCGCCGCCGCAAGACAGGCCAAGGCGGAAGAAGATCTCGCCCGGGCGCAAGTGCGCTCAGTCGCTGCGCTGGAGAAGAAGCTCGGACCGCTGCGGACAGCAATCGGGACGCTCGAGGCGTTGGCGTCTGAGCTTACTGACAGCCGTTTCATCGGCTTCGTCGTCACCCATCGGCAGCGTGCCCTGCTTGGAGTCGCCTCTCAGGTTCTCGGATCGATGACAGGCGATCGCTACGGATTCGCCGAGGACTTCAAGATCATCGATCGCACCTCGGGCCAACCACGCGGAGCAAGAACGCTGTCGGGCGGTGAGACGTTCCTGGCCAGCCTCGCGCTGGCGCTCGGACTCGTCGAGCTTGCTGCGCGTAGCGGCGGCCGACTCGAGGCGCTGTTCCTCGACGAGGGCTTCGGCACCCTCGACGCCGATGCTCTTCAAGAAGCACTCGGCGAACTTGAGCGTTGCGCCGCCTCCGGTCGCCTCGTTGCGGTCATCAGCCACCTCCGGGCCGTCGCTGAGGAGATCGAGACGGTGCTTCGCGTCACGTACCGCCCCGAAGGCAGTGAGGTTCTCACGGTGTCAGGAGCCGAGCGAGAAGCGTTTGTGACTGAGGAGATCGAGCAAGGGCTGCTCGCTTAGCTCGTGGCGACCTGAGCCCGTACCCAGGGCTTTCGGGTGAGTTACGAGCTGAAAGCAGCGGCGCATCGGTCTGTGCGGCGTCGGACTAGGCCCGTTCTAGTCGCTCAGTAGATCCCGCGCGGACGCATACGAACACCCGTGAACGCTGCCAAGAACCTTCCTCCAGTAGCCCGCAAGGTGCGGTATGAACGCCCTTGGGTCAATCGACCGACTTGCGGCGATGGTCCGGTTGCTGGCTGGGCTGGCCTGGCGCCGCTGGTAGATGCTTGGCGTGCGCGCAAACACTGCCGCACCCTGCGCACTGCGCCAGGATCACCGGTCTCATTTTTGAGTAGGTGGTTGAGCGTCAGATCGACAGCTGCGCTTCAGGCGATCGCGCCGGAGGATCTTGGATCGCCACTAGGCGGACCATGCGCCGGCTCTCGCAGGCTGAATTGGAAGAGCCGCAGCCAAGGACTTGCACAACGACTTGCACAGCCGGGGATGCTGAGCTCTAGTATTGGCTTGAATAGAGGTCGGGACGGCGAGATTTGAACTCGCGACCCCCTGCTCCCAAAGCAGGTGCGCTACCAGGCTGCGCCACGTCCCGTCGCTGACCAGTCTATGCCACGCGCGCGCCCAACCCTGCACCCGCCCCGGTGGTCGCTACCAGGCCGCGCCGAACTGCTCGGTGGCGATCCAGCGCGCCTCCGACATGGTCAGCCGCAGCGTGCCCGTCGCGGTCACCGCCTCGCCCAGCGCCTCGTCCTCGCGCCAGCCGTCGTGGCCGTAGCGCTCGAACCAGAGGTCTCCGCCGCCGCTGATCGCCCGCCAAAGCGGGATCTGTGGAGTGTCTTCCTCGACTGCGATGGTGGTCAGGTAGGCGACGCCGCCGGTGCCGTTGCTGGTCATTCCGCAGCTATCGGGATCTCAGCGCCGCGACTGTAGCCTCATCGTCCCGGCTGACTCAGTCCGGCTCCGGCTCGTCCTCGCCGTCCGGCCAGAACAGGATCGCCGCAACGATCACGCCCAGCACCGCCAGCCCGGCCGCCAGCAGCAGCGCGTACTTGACGAAGCTGGTCGAGCCGGAGCCCGAACCGCTGGCCGGTGGCGGCGTCACCGTCTTTGCGAGCGGGATCACCGGCACCTTCACGCCCTCCGAGGCGGCCAGCTTCCGCACCGCCACCGTGGCCGCCGCCATCAGTGCGTCCGGCGTGCCGTTGGCCGGTGGCGGCAGACCCTGCAGGGCCTTCACGCCGGCCAGGTAGGGCTTCGTGTGGTCGCGCACGCCGTACCCGGCCGCCATCACCACCAGCAGCTTGCCGGTCCACGCGCTCTGCAGCTCCGCGTCCAGGAACTTCGCGTAGGGCGCCGGGCGCCCGAAGAACACCGGCACCGACCCCAGGTCGGTGGGCGACCCGATCACCGCCACCCGGATCTCGTACCCGCCCTGCTTGGCCGCGTCGATCGTCTTCTGGGTGCGGTTGATCTGCGGCTGTGACGGTCGCGGATTGTTGGGCGGACACAGCGATCCCACCAGCAGGTAGTCGCTGCACGGGTCGCCGTCGGCCCGCGCCGGTGCTGCCGGTTGCAGCGCCACAGCCGCCGCCAGCACCACGAACACCAGCGCCGCGAAGCGCCGCATCAAACCACGGCCTGCCCCAGCAGCAGTACGACCACCACCGCCGCCACCCCCGCGCCCAGCGCCAGCAGCGACGCCAGCAGGATTCCCGTCTGGCTGTTCATCTCAGCCCTCCGCCCTGTCCTCGACGATCACCGTGAACGGCGCCGCGCCCTTCGGCTCGACCTGGAACGACAGCCCCCAGTGACCGACCATCACCAGCGCGGGCGTCGTCCGCGAGTACGTGCCAGGCGGCCCCTCCGTCAGCGTGTATGCCTGCTGCTGCATGTCCATGTCCAGCATGTCAAAGCGCTGGATCACCGTCGCGCCGGTCACGGGCTTTCCGCCGCGCTGGATCGTGATCGCGAAATCGCTCGGCGCCGCCGCGCGGTTGGGGGCGATCTTGATGGCGACCGTGTAGGGCCCCTCGTGCACCGTCTGGTTGACGGTGCCCGGCCCCACGTGCGCGCTGATCCCGCCCAGCGACCCCAGCGCCTTGGCCGGCGGCGGCAGGCTCGAGAGCACCATCGCTGCGGCCACGATCCCGGCCACGATCAGCACCTCACCGGCCACGTTGCGTCGCAGCAGCCCTGCCCCCGACGCGCCCAGCTCCGCGTCCCTTCGCTCGTGCGCAGCCACCAGCCGCGGGCTGGTGCGCGCGAAGTTGAGGCCGCCCAGCACCAGCGCCAGGCACAGCAACCCCACCTTCACCAGGATCGCCTTGCCGTAGCTGGTCTGCCACAGCGTGGCCAGCGTCGGCAGGTGCAGGATCGACGCACCCACGCCGCTCGCGATCACCGCCAGCACCGACGCGATCGCAAGCTTCGAGAACCGCGGCACCGAGGTCGCCAGCACCTCGCCGCGCCGCTCGCCGGCGAAGGCCAGCAGCACCAGCAGCCCGACCAGTCCGCCGATCCAGAGCGACCCCGACACCATGTGCACCCAGTCGAACGTCAGCGAGAGCGCCGCCGGCGAGGTCTGCGCCGCGTGTCCCGCCAGCCCCGGCACCGCCAGCATCGCGCCGCCCGCCAGCACCGCACCGACCATGGCCAGCAGCGCCGCCACCGACCGCGCGCCGGTGCCGCGGTCGACCCGGATCGCCACCGCC
>Ga0134126_10001010_pt1 | contig 35595 bp, 32 predicted proteins | sample KB31752_FD_96881 | JGI IMG/M metagenome (GOLD analysis project Ga0134126, IMG submission 96881) | Terrestrial soil microbial communities with excess Nitrogen fertilizer from Kellogg Biological Station, Michigan, USA - KB3-175-2 | ecosystem: Environmental > Terrestrial > Soil > Unclassified ...
CGCGCGCGACGCGCTGCTGCATGTCGCGCACCGCGGAGCTCAGGTCGCGGCCGCGGATGTCCACGTACACCCAGCCGGAAAGCCGGGCGTTCTCGCTCTTGAGCATCGGCGGGCCGTCCGCGATGCGGATTGCGGCCACGTCGCCCAGGCGGATCTGCGCGCCGCGCATGGTGAAGAGCGGCAGCTCGCGCAGCTTCTCGGGCGTGTCGCGCAGCTCGCGCGGATAGCGCACGCTGATCGGGAAGCGCTGCAATCCCTCCACCGTCTCGCCGATGTTCTCGCCGCCGATGGCCGCCGAAACCACCGCTTGCACGTCGGCGATGTTGAGCCCGTAGCGCGCGGCGGCCGCGCGGTCGATATCCACGTCCACGTAGCGCCCGCCGTTCAGGCGCTCGGCGAAGGCGGAGGTCACGCCAGGCACCTGCTTCAGCACGCCTTCCATGCGCGACGTGATGCGGTCGATCTCGGCGAGGTCCGTGCCCGAGACCTTCACGCCGACGGGACTCTTGATGCCGGTCGCGAGCATGTCGATCCGGTTGCGGATCGGCGGCACCCAGATGTTGGAAAGCCCCGGCACTTGCACGGTTCGGTCCAATTCCTCCACGAGCTTCTCGGGCGTCATCCCCGGCCGCCACTCCGCGCGAGGCTTGAAGCGGATCGTGGTCTCGAACATCTCGAGCGGCGCGGGATCGGTCGCGGTCTCGGCGCGCCCGGCCTTGCCGAACACCGTCGCGACCTCCGGCACCGTCTTGATCAGGCGGTCGGTCAGCTGGAGGAGCTGCGCGGCCTTGCCCGCGGAGAGCCCGGGCAGCGCGGAGGGCATGTAGAGCAGGTCCCCCTCGTCGAGCGGCGGCATGAACTCGCCGCCGATGCGCAGCGCCGGATACAGCGTCGCGGCGAGGATCAGCGCGGCGATCGCGAGCGTCGTCCCGGGAAACCGCAGCACCGCCTCGAGCAGCGGCCGATAGACCGCGATGAGGGCGCGATTCACGGGATTGCGCCGCTCGTCGGGAATGCGGCCGCGGATGAGGTAGCCCATGAGCACCGGGATGAGCGTCACCGAGAGCCCGGCCGCCGCGGCCATGGCATAGGTCTTGGTGAACGCGAGCGGCGCGAAGAGCCGCCCCTCCTGCGCCTCGAGCGTGAACACCGGGATGAAGGAGAGCGTGATCACCAGCAGCGAGAAGAAGAGCGCGGGACCGACCTGCGCGGCCGCCTCGCCCACCACGCGCCACTGCGCCTCTCCGGCGAGCCGTTCGCCCGGATGCGCGTGATGCCACGCCTCGACGTGCTTGTGCGCGTTCTCGATCATCACCACCGCCGCGTCCACCATGGCGCCGATCGCGATGGCGATGCCGCCCAGGGACATGATGTTGGCGTTCACGCCCTGCCAGCGCATGACGATGAACGCGATCAGCACGCCGAGCGGCAGGGAGACGATCGCCACCAGCGCCGAGCGCATGTGGAACAGGAACACCAGGCACACCAGCGCGACCACCACGAATTCCTCGATGAGCTTGTGGTGGAGGTTGGAGATCGCGCGCTCGATGAGGTCCAGCCGGTTGTAGGTGGGCACCACCTCGACGCCCTTGGGAAGCCCCGCCTTGAGCTGCTCGAACTTGGCCTCGACCGCCTTGATCGTCTCGAGCGCGTTCTTGCCCGAGCGCATCACGATCACGCCGCCCGCGACTTCCCCCTCGCCGTTCAGCTCCGCGATGCCGCGGCGCATCTCGGGACCCACCTGCACGCGCGCGACGTCGCCCAGCAGCACCGGCACGCCGGCATCGGTGACCGAGAGCGGAATGTGGCGGAAGTCGTCGAGCGAGCGCAGGTATCCCGACGAGCGCACCATGTACTCGGCCTCGCCCAGCTCGAGCACCGCGCCGCCGGTCTCCTGGTTCGCCTTCTGCACGGCCTCGACCACCTTCGCCTGCGGGATGCCGTAGGCGCGCAGCCGCTCCGGATCGAGCACGATCTGGTACTGGCGCACCATGCCGCCGAGGCTCGCGACCTCGGCCACGTTGGGCACCGTCTTCAGCTCGTACTTGAGGAACCAGTCCTGCAGCGCGCGCAGTTGCGAAAGATCCATGCGCCCGCTGCGGTCCACCAGCGCGTACTCGTACACCCAGCCGACGCCGGTCGCATCCGGCCCGAGCGAGGTCTTCGCCTGCGGCGGCAGGCGCGACTGCACCTGGTTCAGGTATTCGAGCACGCGCGAACGCGCCCAGTAGAGGTCGGTGCCATCCTCGAAGAGCACATACACGAACGAATCGCCGAACATCGAGTAGCCGCGCACTGTCTTCGCGCCGGGCACGGAGAGCATGGTCGTCGCGAGCGGATAGGTGACCTGGTTCTCGACGATCTGCGGCGCCTGGCCGGGATATGTCGTGCGGATGATCACCTGCACGTCGGAGAGATCCGGCAACGCATCGAGCGGTGTATGCACCATCGACCACACGCCCCACGCCGCGACCATCACCGTGGCGAGCAACACCAGGAAGCGGTTCGCGATCGACCAGCGGATGAGCCGCGCGATCACCGTGCCGCTCCGTTCGCGCCCGCGACGGGTGCGATGTGCGTGATCCGGTAGCCGCCCGCGCCCTGCACGAAGTCGAACTCGACGCGCTCGCCCGGCTTCAGCTCGGGATGGCCCGGCGCCGCGAGGCGGAATCCCATCGTCATCGGCGGCCACTGCAGGCTCGGCACGGCGCCGTGGGAGATCGTGACGCTCTCGCCTTCCACCTTGTCGACGCGGCCTTCGGCGTGGTGCGTTGCGCCGGCGCCGCCCGGCTCGTTGCCTTTCGGTGTCGCCGCGGGCGGCGCTTCGTCCTTCGCCACGGCAGGTTGCGACGCATCCGCCGGCGGCGCATCGCCCAGCCGCTCGGCGGTTGCCTTGAGGCTCGCCTCCGAATCGATCAGGAACTGCCCGGAGGTGACGACCTTCTCGCCTGCACGCAGACCCTCCAGCACGGCGGTCTTGCCGCCGGCCTCGAGCCCGGTGCGCACGTTCACCGTGCGGAAGCGCCGCGTGCCGTCCTTGGCGTCGTCGGCGACGATCACGACGCTGCGCGTTCCCGTCTTGATGACCGCCTCGGTCGGCACGAGCAAGGTATCCTCGCGCGGGGCGGTGCTGAAGTCGACGGTCGCGAACATGCCCGGCACGAGATGGCGGCGCGGGTTGGCAAGCTCGATGCGAGCCTTGAGCGTGCGGGTGGCCGGGTTCACCTCGGGAAGAATCGCGCCGACGCGCCCCTCGAAGACCTCGCCCGGCAGCGCGCTCGACTGCGCCTTCACCCGCGCGTCTGGCCGCACGAAGCGCGCGACGTTTTCCGGAACCTCCGCATTCACCCAGATGGTCGAGAGCCCGTTGATGCGGAAGAGCGGCGCGCCCGCCATCACCGTCATGCCTTCGCGCGCGGAAAGCTCGCTCACGACGCCGCCGATCGGCGCAAACAGCGTGAGGCGCGGGTGCACGCGGCCGGTCGATTCCACGAGATGGATCTGCGCCTCCTGCATCCCGGCGAGGCGCATGCGCTGCACCGCGCCCTCGCGCAACGCCTCGGGTGCGCCCGAGCCCATGCGCCGGACCGCGAGGAACTCCTCCTGCGCGGCGACCCAATCGGGCACGTAAAGGTCGGCGAGCGCCTGGCCCTTGCGCACCGGATCGAGCGGCGCGCGCACGTAGAGCTTCTCGAGGAAACCGTTGGCGCGCGCCTGCACCACTGCCACGTCGCGGTCGTTCCAGGCTACGTTGCCGACCGCCTCGATGCGCGGCTCGAGGGAGCCGCGAGTGACTTCCGCCGTGCGCAGGCCCAGGTTCTGCTCCATGCGGGCCGGGATCGAGACGCCGCCCGTCTGCGCGCCGGAATCGGCGTAGACGGGAACGAGCTGCATATCCATGAACGGCGACTTCCCGGGCCGATCGAATTTCTGCGCGGGAACCATCGGGTCATGCCAGTACAGCACCTTCTTGCCGTTGACCGGATCGATGTCGCCGGCGTGCTGCGGTCCGGCCGCAGCGCCCGCCGCGGCGGGCACGGGCGACGTCATCCGCATGCCTTCGATCATGCCGAACCGGTAGAGCCCATAGCCGCCAGCGGCTACGACCACGAGCGCGGCAACGACGATCGCGAGATTGCGCGGTTTCATTTCATGTCCTTCATCGAGGAGCTTTCGGGGATCAGGAATGCGAGGCGTGCCCAGGTGCGCGCGTTCTCGGATTCGAGGTTCAAGTCGGAAAGGCGCGCGTCCAGCTCGTCGCGGCGCGCCGCGAGCGCTTCCGAGAGGCTCCCCTTGCCGCCGCGATATGCGGCGAGCGCGGCGGCGCTGCGCTCGCGCGCGAGCGGCAGGATCGATTTCGCGTAGCGCGCGAGGCGCTCGCGTCCGGTGCGCCACTCGGCGAGCATCGCGCCAATTTCCGCCACGTGCATGCGCAGCATCTCCTCGCGCTCGGCCTGCGCCCGGCTTTCGAGCGCGAGCTTGGCGGCGACCTCGCGATCCTGCCGATGCGGGCGGTCCCATTGCAGCGGCACCGAAAAGCCGATCGAGACCATGTTGGAAAACGCCGGCCCGCGAACGCTGTACATCAGCTCCACGCTCCAATCGGGCTTTTTCGCGGCGACCGCCTGCTTCACTTCGTTCGCGGCGATGTCCTCCTCTTTCGCAGCCACCTGCAGGTCGGGATGGCGCGCGATGTGGGCACGCAGGTCGGTCTCGGGAAGCGGCGGCGTATCGATGGGCGCATCGCCGGACAGCGGCCGCTCGGCGTCCGCCCCCACCCAGCGCGCGAGCGCGAGCTTCGCGGCGCGGATGCGCTGGTCGATCTCGCTCGCGCGGTCCTCCAGCATCGCGAGCGCGGAGCGCGCGGCGAGCGCGTCGGCCTCGCTGCCCGTCCCGGAGCGATAGGCGCTGTCGGCGGCTTCCACCTGGAGACGCGCCTCGGCCGACTGCTCGTCCACGACCTTGCGCATCGCCTGGGCGTAGCGCAGGTGGAGCCACGCGAGCGCCGTGTCGCGCTCGACGTTCGCCACCGCGAGCGATCGCTCGGCCATCGACTTCTCGCCCTCGAGAACGGAATGGCGCGCGCGCAGCTCGCGCTTTTCCTTACGCGTGAGCTCCTGCATCACGCCGACCTGGCGCATCGTCATGAAGTCGCGGCCCAGGCTGAAGGCGTCCGGACCATCGGCCGGGATGTTCTCGACGCCGACCTTGAGCATCGGATCGGGAAGCTCGCCCGCCGCGACGGCGCTCTCGCGCGCGGCGTCGGCGGCGAATCCGAATCCGGCGACTTCCGGCGAACGTGCGACCGCGAGGGCCTGCGCCTCCGGAAGCGTGAGCGGTTGAGCCGCCTGCGCCGCTACGGCGAACGCGAGCGAGGCCAGGCCGAGCGCGACTGCGGCCAAAGCGGGCCGCCGGACCCGGGCACGCGCGGTGAATGAAGAATGCATGAAGCCTCCGAACGGTACCGATTGCGATTGAGGACAGCGCCGCGCAAACGCGCGGCCGCGCCGCGAAAGCGCCGATGCGGCGCCGCGGCCTCAGCGGACCGGAAGGATCAGAGGCGAAGGACGGTGAATCGAACGAGCGGTGGCGCGGGGCCGGTCGCCGGCGCGAACGGCGAATCGAAGGCGGGCGCGCGCAGGCAGACGGGCTCGGGTGCGTCGACGCGAAGCGCGGGCACCACGGCCATGCCGATCGCCGACGGTGGCGTGGCGAGCGTCTGGAGCGACACTCGATTCTCGTTGCAGTGGCGCTCGCAAAGCGCGGCATTGTCCGCCGGTGCCTGCTCCTGCGCATCCATCGCCATCCCCGCCATCGCCTGCGCAGTGGCTGGCGCATTCATCCCCGCCATGCACGCGTGCAGCGCCAGCGCGAACGGCGCGAACAGCGTCGCGGCGAGGGCGAGGATGGCGGTGGCAAGGCGCAGGGATCGCGTCATGGTGCGCATTATGCCACCAAGCGGGCCGACACCGACTCCTTCATGGCGACCGCACGGCGTCGATGCGCGCGCCGCAGTGCCCTTGTCCGTCACCGCCGGATCGAATCCGAATCGCAACGCGCGCACTGCCTCGGCATGGCGTTGGAGGAGGTGCTCGCGCACCTTCAGGCGCGCATCGGGAAACGCATCGAGGATGTCCGACTGCTCTCAGGCCGACGGCACGCGCATCACGAGCCGGTCGTTGAGGGCACGCTCGACGAAGCTCGCCGCGCACGAGAAGCGGGCGCCGGCGCGCCGCGCGACCGGCCGCACGCCGGCCGCGATGTCGAGCGCGATCCCGTACGTATTCACGCCTTCACTTTCTCCATGAGGTCGGCGAACTGCGCGCACATCCGCGGATTCACTTCGACGATGCGCAAGGCTCCCGTGAGGGGATCGTGGATCATCTCGACGTTCATGATGCCGTCGTCGAAGCCGATTGCACGCGCGAAGCGCACCACGATATCGGCCATGCGCTCCTGCGCTTCCCGCGGCACGCGCGACGGATACTCGAAGCGCCGGAAGCTGAAGGCGCCCGGATACATGATGGAGTCGGTCACACCGATCACCTGCGCCTCGCCGCGGAAGAAGCACGCCTCGATCGTCACCTGCTCGCCGCGCAGCCGCCCCTCGGCAGCTCCGCCTCGTCCCACAGGGTCGGGCAGGCGAGCGCGATGCGGACGGGAGTTTCCCTCGGCCGGGTGATCGCCCTCCACGGGCGCATCACGCGCCGCGCAGCCGCAGCGCATTCGTGACCACCGACACGGAGCTCAGGCTCATCGCGAGGGCCGCAATGACCGGGGAAAGCAGGATTCCGAAGAACGGATAAAGGACGCCCGCGGCGATCGGCACGCCGAGCGAGTTGTACACCAGCGCGAAGGCGAGGTTCTGCTTCATGTTGCCGACCGTCGCTTCGGACAGCTCGCGCGCGCGAACGATGCCGCGCAGGTCGCCCTTCACCAGCGTCACCTTGCCGCTCTCCATCGCCACGTCGGTGCCGGTGCCCATCGAGATACCGACATCGGCCTTGGCGAGCGCCGGCGCGTCGTTGATGCCGTCGCCCGCCATCGCCACGCGCCGGCCCTCGGACTGGAGCTGCGCGATCCACGCGAGCTTGTCGTCGGGTCGCGCCTCGCCGCGCACCTCGTCGAGCCCGAGCCTCGCCGCCACCGCCTTCGCCGTGGTGACACCGTCGCCCGTCGCCATGAAGATTCGAATACCGCTCTCCTTCAAGCGCCGGATCGCCTCGGGCGTGGATTCCTTGATCGGGTCCGCCACGGCGATCAGACCCGCTAACGTGCCATCCATCGCAAGGAACACCACGCTCGCGCCTTCCGACCGCAAGCGCTCCGCCCTCTCGCGCAGCGGCGAGGCATCGGCGCCGCTCTCGCGCATCATCACGGTGTTCCCGAGCGCCACGGGCCTGCCGTCGACCGCGCCGCGAACCCCCATGCCGGTGCTCGAGCTGAAGTCGGTCGCCTTCGAGAGCGCGAGGCCCCGGCGGCGGGCCTCGGCGACGATCGCGTCGGCGAGCGGATGCTCGCTCGCGGCATCGACGCTCGCCGCGATCCGCAGCACCTCGTCCTCGGTGTGCCCGGGCATCGCGGCGATCGCATGGAACGCGGGCTTGCCGACGGTGAGCGTGCCGGTCTTGTCGACCACGAGCGTGTCGACCTGGCGCAGGGATTCGATCGCCTCGGCATCCCGGAACAGCACGCCGCTCGTCGCGCCGCGGCCCATGGCGACCATGATCGACATCGGCGTGGCGAGCCCCAGCGCGCACGGGCACGCGATGATGAGCACCGCGACGGCGTTGATGAGGCCGTAAAGCCAGCTCGGCTGCGGCCCGAGGAAGCCCCACGCGAGGAAGGCGGCGAGGGCGATCGCCACCACCGCGAGGACGAACCAGTACGACACGGCGTCCGCCATGCGCTGCATCGGCGCGCGCGAGCGCTGCGCCTGCGCGACCATCCGTACGATGCGGGCGAGCACCGTCGCGGAGCCGATCTTCTCGGCACGCATCACCAGGCTGCCGTTGGCGTTGAGCGTCGCGCCGACCAGGTGGTCGCCTTCCTTCTTCTCCACCGGGATCGGCTCGCCCGTGAGCATGGATTCGTCCACGTTGGAGCGCCCTTCGAGGACCACTCCGTCCACGGGCACCTTTTCGCCGGGGCGCACGCGCAGGCGGTCGCCGACGTGCACATGGGCGAGCGGGATGTCCTCGTCGCTGCCATCCTCCTTCACGCGCCGGGCGGTGGTGGGCGCGAGGCCCAGCAGCGCGCGGATCGCGCCCGAGGTCTGCGAGCGCGCGCGCAGCTCCAGGACCTGGCCCATCAGCGTGAGCGAGACGATCACGACCGCCGCTTCGTAGTACACCGCCGTGCCGCCGTGCGCTTCGAACCCGGCGGGAAACCGGCCCGGTGCCAACGTCGCCACGATGCTGTACGCGTACGCGGCGCCGACCCCAATGCCGATGAGCGTCCACATGTTGGGCTTGCCGGTGCGGATCGACTGCACACAGCGCGCGAGGAAGGGCCACGCCGCCCACAGCACCACGGGTGTGGCGAAGACGAGTTGCGCCCAGGCGAGCGTTGCGGCGGGAACATGCGGCAGCAGCGCATTCCCCCACATGGCGATCGTTACGGTGATCGCCGTGAGCGGCAGCGTCCACCAGAAGCGGCGACGAAAGTCGACGAGCTCCGGGTTCTCGCCTTCCTCGAGCGCCGGCATCTCCGGCTCGAGCGCCATGCCGCAGATCGGACAATGTCCGGGCCCGCTCTGCCGGACCTGCGGGTGCATGGGGCATGTGTACATCGCCGGCTCGTCGTCGGACCGCTAATCGCGCGCGAGGTCTTCGAGAATCGGGCATTCGGGCCGATGGTCGCCGCGGCAGTGCTCGGCGAGCTGAACGAGCGTCCGGAGCATCGACTGCAGCTCCGCGATCTTGCGCTCGAGCTCGGCGATGTGCTTCGTCGCGAGCCGCTTCACCTCGGAGCTTTTCCTGCGGCGATCGTTCCAAAGCGCCAGCAGCTTGCGGATCTCCTCGATATCGAACCCGACGTCGCGCGCGCGCTTCACGAAGCGCAGGCGATGCACGTCCGCAGGCGCATAGACGCGATAGCCAGCGGTGGTTCGGCCGGCCGCGGGGACGAGCCCGATCTCCTCGTAGTGGCGGATCATCTTCGGCGAAACACCCGCGGAGCGGGACGCCTCGCCGATGTCGACGTAGCCCGCGCGGCGGGCGTCGGCGTGCTCCGGCTGAATCCGTGCGTTCATGCAAGCTCCGATCGCAAAAGCCTCCCATCGTGCACCTTCCCATCATGGGAGAGTCAAGGCCCGGGGCGGGCGCGGCTCTTGCAAACATTCAAACAAGCGTTAGAATGTCATCCGACCGGGAGACTCCCGATGCCGACCCAATCTGCGCGGCGCCCCCGTCCGAGCGCCGCGCGCGAGACGAAGGACCTCCTCTATGCCCTCGTCGCGCGCCTCACCAAGGCCCTCGCGAGCCCGAAGCGCCTCGAGCTCCTGGAGATCCTCTGCCAGGGACCGAAGCCGGTCGAGGCGCTCGCGCGCGAGTCCGACATCACGGTGAGCCTCGCGAGCGCGCACCTGAAGGAGCTGCGCGACAGCCGCCTGGTGAACGGCGAACGAAGCGGAAAGAACGTCGTCTACCGACTGGCGAGCCCCGAGATCGCGCGCTCGTGGGTGGCGCTGCGTGCGCTCGCCGAGGAGCGCCTCGTCGAATTGCGCGAGGCGATGCGCGAGCTCGGAGCGCCCGACAGTCCCTGGCATGGCGAGGGTCGCGAGGTCCTGCTGCGCAAGGCGCGCCGCGGCGACGTGCTCGTGCTCGACGTGCGGCCGGCCGCCGAGTACGACGAGGAGCACCTTCCGTTCGCGCGCTCGCTGCCCGTAGCGGAGCTGAAGGCGCGGCTCGCGGAGCTGCCCAGGGACCGGCCGATCGTCGCCTACTGCCGCGGCCCGTTTTGCCTGATGTCGGACGAGGCGGTGAAGCTGCTGTCGAAGCGTGGCTACCGTGCGTGCAAGCTTGCCGACGGGGTTGCGGAATGGCGCGCCGCGGGGATGCCCCTCGAATCGCGGCCGCCCGGCGCACGTTCCGGAGCGGCGGCCCGGACCGCTTCGTGAGCGACGCGACGATCCGGCTCGGCCTGCGCGAGAACCTCGCGCAGTTCTCGCTTCTCCTCGTCGTGAACGCGTTCGTCGGCGCCATGGTCGGACTCGAGCGCAGCATCCTCCCGGCGATCGCCGAGCGCGACTTCCAGCTCGCGGCGCGCGCGGCGATCCTCTCCTTCATCGTGGTGTTCGGCCTCGCCAAGGCGCTCACCAACTACGGCGCCGGCCGCCTCGCCGATCGCTTCGGCCGCAAGCGCGTGCTGGTTTCCGGCTGGCTCGTGGCGGCACCCGTGCCCTTTCTGCTCATGTGGGGACCGAGCTGGAACTGGGTGGTCGCCGCGAATGTGCTGCTCGGGGTAAGCCAGGGACTCACGTGGTCGCTCACCGTGATCATGAAGATCGACCTGGTCGGTGCGAAGCGGCGTGGCCTCGCGATGGGGCTCAACGAGTTCTCGGGCTACATCGCCGTGGCGGCGAGCGCATTCGCGACGGGCTGGATCGCGGCGCACTACGGGCTTCGGCCGCAGCCGTTCTACCTGGGCGTGGCCTATGTCGCGCTCGGCCTGCTGCTCTCGGCGCTCTTCGTGCGCGAGACGCTCGGGCACGTCTCGCACGAGTCGAAGCTGCAAGCGCCGGAGCCCGGCAAGGAATCGCTCACGCAGCGCCAGATCTTCGTGCGTGCGTCGCTCACCGATCGAAACCTCTCGAGCGTGAGCCAGGCAGGGCTGGTCAACAACCTGAACGACGGGATGGCGTGGGGAATCTTCCCGCTCTATTTCGCGGCAATGGGAATCGGGCTCGAGCGAATCGGCTTTCTCGCGGGACTCTATCCCGCCATCTGGGCCGTCGCGCAACTGTTCACGGGCGCCTGGTCCGATCGCATCGGGCGCAAGGGCCTCATCGTGTGGGGCATGTGGACGCAGGCGGCGGGGATTGCCGTCACGGCCGCGACCTCGAGCTTCGCGCTGCTCGCGTCGGGCGCCGTGCTCCTCGGGCTCGGAACCGCCATGGTTTATCCAACACTGCTTGCCGCGATCGGCGATGTCGCACACCCGGCGTGGCGCGCCTCCGCGGTGGGAGTCTATCGCCTGTGGCGCGACTCGGGTTACGCGATCGGGGCGCTGGTGTCGGGTCTTGTGGCCGACCGATTCGGGCTCACCGCGGCAATGGGGCTGGTCGCCGTGCTCACGTTCCTCTCCGGGACCGTCGCGGCGCTGCGGATGAGCGAGACGCTCGCTGCGCGAAGGCGCTAAGCCGCAGCGCCGGCCACGCCGCGCCGCTTACGGCTCGGCGCGATCGGCGGTACATTGGCATCGCGGAACGGCCGCAAGCAAACGGCGGCGGCTCCTGCAAACTTCCCCATCCGTGCCGCGATCCTGGATGACGAGACGGATCTCCCTCGCAGCGCTCGCCCTGGTCGCGCTGGCCGTTTCGGGCTGGTGGGTCGCCTCGTTCGGGCTGGTCGATACGGTCCAGGCGGCGGAAGAGCGCATTCGATCGTGGGGCGCATGGGGCGTCGCCGGCTCGATCGCGCTCATGGTCGTGCACTCGTTCCTGCCGTTTCCATCGGAGATCATCGCCCTTGCGAACGGCATGGTGTACGGGCCGCTCTGGGGCGCGGTGATCACGTGGATCGGCGCGATGCTGGGCGCGAGCGCCGCGTTCGCGCTCGCACGCGCATTCGGCCGCCCTCTCGTGATGCGATGGCTCTCCCCGCGCGGCCGACAGGCGCTCGAGCATTGGTCGCTTCATCAGGCGGGGCCCGCGCTTCTCGCCGCTCGCCTCGTCCCCGTCATCGCCTTCAACCTGGTCAATTACGCGGCGGGGCTCACGCACGTCTCGTGGCGGACGTTTCTCTGGGCGACGGGGCTCGGCATCCTGCCGCTCACGATCCTGCTTGCCGTCCTCGGAGAGAACGTGCTCGACATGCCGGCCTGGTCGTGGCTGGTGATCGCGGCGGCCGCGGTCCTCGCTTGGCTCGCGCTGCGGCATTGGCGCCGCACACGCGCGGGGAGCTGATCGCCTCCTGCGCCGCGCGAACGATTTTCCGGGCGGAATACATCCGGTGCCGTCGTGTTTACCCAGCACTCCGCCAACGAGTGTCCACGCTCATGCCTTCCGCACGCTTCGCGCGCTTCGCGGCGTTGCTCCTCCTCGTGGGCTGCGCCGACGCGCAAGCTCCTCACGAGCATGGTTCCGGGAACCCGGCGCCCTTCGAGCAGAAAATGGCCGAGGCGATGAACCGCATGGACCGGGACATGTCGATTCGCCATAGCGGCGATGCCGACCGCGACTTCGCGGCGATGATGATTCCGCACCACCAGGGTGCGATCGACATGGCGAAAGCCGAGCTGCAGTTCGGCCGCGATCCGGTGCTGCTGCGCCTCGCGCAGGGAATCATCGTCGAGCAGCAGCAGGAAATCGAGGTGATGCGCCGCGATCTCGAGCGCTCGTCGCCCCGCCATCCACCTCCCTTCCGATCGAAAACGTCTCCATGAAAAATTTTCTTCCCGCGTTCGCCCTGTTGCTGGCGGTGCCTACCTACGCCGGTCAACCGCCCTACTCCACGCAAAAGCCCGATACGCCGATCAGCGCGCGCGATCGCTTCTACACCGCCGACCAGTTCTCCAACACCGTCTCGGTCATCGATCCATCCGCGAACCAGCTGCTCGGCTTGATCAAGCTCGGCGATGCGACGCCGCAGAACCTGAGCCCGCTCTACAAGGGCCAGCTTCTGGTGCACGGCATGGGGTTTTCCCCGGACCGCCGCACCCTCGCCGTGGTCTCGATCGGCTCCAATTCGGTGACGTTCATCGACACCGCGACGAACAAGGTGAAGCACGTATCGTATGTGGGCCGCTCGCCGCATGAGGCGTTCTTCACTCCGGACGGACGGGAGTTGTGGGTGAGCGTGCGCGGCGAGGACTACATCGAGGTCCTCGATGGAAGGACCTACGGCGAGAAGCGACGCATCCACGTGCCGAATGGTCCCGGCATGACGATCTTCTCCCCCGACGGCAAGTACGGCTACGTGTGCTCCAGCTTCACGCCGGAAACGGTGGTCATCTCGACCGCCGATCACAGGATCGTCGGCAGGGTGAAGCAAGCGAGCCCCTTCTGCCCCAACATCGCCGCCACGCCGGACGGCAAGCAGGTCTGGCTCACCCTGAAGGACGTCGGCAAGACCATGGTGTTCGAGGCGAGGCCGCCGTTCGCCGTGCTCAAGGTGCTCGACACCGGCCCGATCACCAACCACGTGAACTTCGTGCGCAACGAGCGCGGACAGTTCGCCTACGTCACGGTGGGCGGGCTCAATGTCGTCAAGGCGTTCCGCACCGATGATTTCGAGCAGGTCGCGCAGATCCCCACCGGCGATCTGCCGCACGGCCTGTGGCCCTCGGGGGACGGGCGACGGATGTACGTCGGCATCGAGAACGGCGATGCCGCCGCGGCCATCGATACGATCGAGAACAAGGTGGTCGCCACGATTCCGCTGGGGCACGCACCGCAAGGCGTGGTGTACGTGCCGGACGCCGTGCCGAGCGGCGATGGCCTCGCGAACCTCGAGCCGCGCGAGTCGATCGGGAAGGCCGTGCAGCTCGCGCTCGGCGGGCCCGACGGGAAGCCCGCGACGCGCGTGTCGCTCTTCGACCAGGGAGCCGTGCAGATCCTGCAGGCCGCGGTTACGGGGCTCGAGCCGAAGAAGCCCTACGTGCTCGCGTTGGCCCGGAATGCGGACGGGCAAGGCCCGCTCGAACCGCTGGCGAAGATCATGAGCAGCCCCTCGGGCACCGCGGTCGCGAACAGCATCGGACCGATCCGCCAGGTCGTGGGGCCGGAGGCGAAGGACGATCGCCGCTATCTCGTCATCGCCACCGGTACTCCGGAGGACGTCGGCCAACCCGTGCAACGGCAATTGCCGCCGTAGCATCGCGTCGCGCCGAAGACGGCCACCGCCCGGCAAGGCGAGGTCAGCGGGGCGGCTGGAACGCCGGCAGGAGCGGCGAGCGAAACGGCATCCCGAGCACGCCGCCGACGGAGGCGACGACCTGCGGATCGCGCCAGCCCTCGAGCCCGATGTCGAGCGCGCCGTGCGCCGCCGGCGTGTACGTGCCGAGCAGCCGGTCCCAGAGCGACAGGCAGAAGCCGTAGTTGCTGTTGCGCTCGCCCTCCACCACCGAGTGATGGATGCGGTGCATGTCGGGCGTGACCAGCACGCGGCGCACCACGGGCTCGAGCCGCGCCGGCAGCGAGACGTTGGAGTGGTTGAACATCGAGGCGACGTTGAGCACCACCTCGAACGCGAGGACGGCGAACACCGGCGCCCCCAGCGCGACCACGACCGCCATGCGGAACGCCGCGGAAAGCAGCACCTCGAGCGGATGGAAGCGAAGGCCGGTCGTGAGGTCGAAATCCGGATCCGCGTGATGGACCATGTGCAGCCGCGAGAGAGCGGGCACCGCATGGAAGAGCACGTGCTGGAAATAGATCGCGAGGTCGAGCAGCACGATCGCCGCGCCGACCGCGGCCCACCCGGGAAGCCCGATGCGCGGCAGCAGGCCCCAGCCCTTCGCGTTGGCGACGGCGGCGATCGCGATCGCGGTGCTCGGCAGGATGAAGCGCACCGCGACGGTGTTCACGATCACGAGCGCGAGGTTCGCGCGCCAGCGCACCCGGCGAGAAAGCCGCGGCGCGCGCGCCGGCCGGGCGATCTCCCACGCCGCCATCAAGGCGAATACACTCGCGAACGCGGCGAGGCGGATCGCGGCCTCGAAGCCCAGGGTCGGGAAACCGGTCATGGCGGAAGAAATTGCTCAACTACTCAGTTGAATAGTAGAATCCTATCCCACGCCCATGTCAAGCGACCCGAAGTCCCGCCTCTACCAGGAGCTCGCGCAGGTCGGCAGCGCCCTTTCCAGCGGCAGCCGCCTGCTGCTGCTCGAGCTCCTCGCGCAGGCCGAGAGGAGCGTCGAGACGCTCGCCGAGCTGAGCGGGCTCTCGATGGCCAACTGCTCGAAGCACCTGCAGGTCCTGCGGCAGGCGGGCCTCGTCACGGCGCGCAAGGAAGGGCTGCGCGTGTACTACGCGGTCGCGGGCAGCGACGTGGTCTCGCTCTACTCGGCGCTGCAATCGGTCGGCGAGAGCCGCATCGCCGAGGTCGAGCGCCTCGTGCGGCAGTGGCTCACGCATCGCGACGAGATGGAGCCGGTGCCCGCCGCGGAGCTGCTCGACCGCGCGAAGAAGGGCCTCGTCACCGTCCTCGACGTGCGGCCGGCCGAGGAATATGCGGCGGGGCACCTGCCCGGCGCGATCAATATCCCCATCGAGCAGCTCGAGTCGCGCCTCGGCAAGCTCTGCAAGAATCGCGAGGTCGTCGCCTATTGCCGCGGCCCCTACTGCCTGATGTCGTTCGAGGCGGTGGAGAAGCTGCGCAAGCGCGGGATCAAGGCGCGCCGCCTCCAGAACGGCTATCCCGAGTGGCGCGCGGCCGGACTGCCGGTCGAGGTCTAGGCCGGTTCGCGCGCGGAATTCCCCCGCGCAACTGAGGTCAGCAGCGCATGGACCCGGATTTCGACGTGTTCGTCATCGGCGCGGGGCAGGCCGGTTCGCCACTCGCGAAGTCGCTCGCCGAGAAGGGCCGACGCGTGGCGCTCGCGGAACGCAGCGACATCGGCGGCTCGTGCGTCAATTTCGGCTGCACGCCGACCAAGGCCGCGTTCGCCTCGACGCGCATCGCCCACCTCGCGCGGCGCGGCGCGCAGTACGGGCTGCGCATTCCGACCATCGACGTGGACTACGCGGCGGTCGTCGGGCGCGCGCGCGACATGGCGGTCGACTTCCGCAATCACCTCGCCGCCGAGCTCGCCAAGGTTGGCAACCTCACCATGCTCGCGGAGCACGTGCGCCTCGAAGGCCGCGACGGGGATCTCTTTCGCCTGCGTGCCGGGAGCCGCTCGATTTGCGCGCGCCGCGTCGTGCTCGATACCGGCACGCGCAGCGTGATCCCGCCCATCGAGGGCCTCGACCAGGCGGGCTGCGTCCATGCCGGTAACTGGCTGGACCTCGCCGATCTTCCGGCGCGCCTCGTCGTGATCGGCGGCGGCTACATCGGCCTCGAGATGGCGCAGTTCTACCGCCGCCTGGGAAGCGAGGTCACGGTGCTCGAGGGCGGAGGACGGGTCGCGGGCCACGAGGACGAGGACGTCGCCGCGGCGCTGCAGAAGCTTCTGGAAGCCGAAGGGATCCGCTTCCGCCTGCACACGCGCGTCGAGAAGGTCGAAGGCAAGCGCGGCGCGCTCACGATCACCGCGGGCGACGCGCGGCTCGAGGCGACCCACATGTTCGTCGCGACGGGCCGGCGCCCCAACACCGACGACCTCGGCCTCGAAACGGTCGGCGTGAAGACGTCGAAGCACGGCATCGTCGAGGTCGACGAGAAGCTCGCGACGAGCGTCGCCGGCATCTGGGCCGCTGGCGACATCCGCGGCGGACCGATGTTCACGCACACGGCGTGGGACGACTACCGCATCCTCGAATCGCAGATCGCAGGGGACGGCTCGCGCACCACCGAGCGCATCGTGCCCTACGCGGTATTCACCGATCCGGAGCTCGGACGCGTGGGCATGACCGAATCGGAGGCGCGCAAGGCCGGCCATCGCGTGAAGATCGGCCGCTTCGCGATGAAGGCGAACGGCAAGGCGATCGAAGTGGGCGAGACCGCGGGCTTCATCAAGGTCGTGATCGACGCGGACGACGACCGTCTGCTCGGCGCGGCCGTGCTCGCGACCGAGGGCGCGGAGCTGGTGCACGTCTACGTCGCGCTCATGAACGCCCGCGCGCCTTTCGCTGCGATCCGCGACGCGGTGTTCATCCACCCGACGCTCGCCGAGGCGGTGCAGAGCGCGGTTTCGGAGATCGGCTAGCGCAGCCGCCGGGAATCGGCGATGGTCCAGTCGTAGGGGATGAAGCGCACCTCGAAATCCTGCCGCACCGGCTCCGGCGCATACCGGTTCACGAAGGCGAGGAGCGAGGGAGCATGCGCCTCGAAATCCGCGCGGTAGAAGTCGAGCAGCTCGCTCACCCACACGACGCGGTGGGCGCGATCGATGCGCAGGTGATCCGGCGAGGCGAAGAAGCGCCGCGTCTCGCGATCGAGCTCGCCCTGCAGGTCGGCGGCACGGAACGGCGTGCGCGGCAGCCGCGGGCAGCCGACCGCGCTGCAGTTCAACGCGAAGTGCACGCGCGGATCGCCGACCTTGCGGATGACGTCGTTCTCGTAGGTATGGAGGGACATGCGCCGCCCGCCGATCTCGAAGCGATGCAGCACGAAGAAGACGAGCTTGCGCCAGCCGTAGTGGCTCTCCGGGATTCCGGACCCGATCACGTTGTACATCGAGAGCGCGTTGTAGCTGTTGATGTAGTGCGCGAGGCGTTCGTCGCCCGGCGCGAATGAATCGGGCGGCGTGGTGGCGATGAAGCGCGCATACGTATCCAGGTCCTTGCGATCGTGCGCAAGCGCCTCGAAGTCCACCGCGCCGCGATCGTCCACGAAGCGCTGCAGCACGCGCGCATACGCGGCGAGCGCTTCGTCGCGGCTCGCCGCCGCCCGCCCGCCCTGCAACGCCGGTGGCGGCCCCACCGCGCAGCCCGCCAACGCGAGAAACGCGAAGAGCACGGCGAGGCGCATCATGGCAGGGATCGACGGGGCGGCATCACCCGCTCGCGCAGGGCTTCGCGCCGCGCGCGTCCCTTCAGCAGCTTGATCGGATAGACCGCCGCGGGCGTTCCTTCCCGGGTCGCGGCAGCGTGCAGCGGATTCCAGTGCCCGCCGTCGGCGAGCTCCACGGGACGCAGCAGGTACTCGTCGCGCCGGGCGTTGTAGGCACACATCGAGACCGGCCCGTCCTGGGTGGCCGCCATGAAGACGCACGCGTCGAGCCTCGCCTCGTCGAGCGCCTGCGCGTCCATGAAGCTGTGCACGAAGAACGAGAGCTTGCGCACGCGGCCCCGCGCGCGCACGAGGTCGTGGCGCAGGCGCCATGCCGTCCTCGCGAACCAGGCGATGCCGCCCGCCCACAGCTGCGGCCGCGCGAGCCCCGCCGCGAGGAACTTGCGCGCCACCTCGCCGGCGGAGCCGCGCGGAACGGGAACCCGTGCCGTGCGGTCCATGAAGCGCCGCACGAACGCGCGGCCGGCGAGCGCATCGTGCAGCGTGCCGCCGACCACCCACGCGACGGCGAAGCGGTTGCAGCATGGATGGCCGGTCGCGACCGCGTCGAAATCGAGGCGCGTGCCCGCGCCCCGCTCGATCGCCGCGATGACGGACCCCTGGTTCACCGCCGGCGGGCGCTCGCGCAGGATGCCGCGCCCGGTGTCCGCCTGCACCTGGAAGGAGGCCATCCGCACGACGTCCGCATGATGGGCGAAGAAACGCACGATCGCGGGAACGTCGCGCAAGTTCCCTTCGAAGACCGTGGTGTTGAAGAAGACCGCGAGGCCCAGGCCGCGGGCCCGCTCGATGTAGGCGAGGCGCAGCGCATCGAGCGAGCGTTCCGATTCGAAGCCCCTGCGCCGTTGCGTGAGGTCCACGTGGAACGCGACGCCCGTGAGCCCGGCCGCCGCGAGCGCCGCGAGCCGCTCGCGCGTGGCGAGGATGCCGTTGGTGAAGAGCGAGGCGTGCATGCCGAGCTGCGCGATGCGCCGCACGATCTCGACCAGCTCCTCGCCGCGGCGCAACGTCGGCTCGCCGCCCGACACCTGGATGTCGGTGCCCGCCCCATACTCCGCATGGATCCGGTCGATGCGGCGAAACACCTCCTCGAGCGGAATGTCGCGCAGCGCCTCCGAGCGCTCCGAGAGGTAGCAGAGGTCGCAGTCGAGGTTGCAGCGCTGCGTGACCTCGAGGGAAACGCAGCCCACCGGCCACCGCCGCCCGGCCATCTGGCCCTCGTGCCACGCGCCCGCTTCCTCGAGCCGGCGCTGAAGATCCGCGCGAGTGCGGCGGGATTCCCGGGCGGAAGGAGGCGTGAGCGACATGGCGGCGGAACGATCGGGCGCTTGATTGCTAACGCCGCGAGTGGCGAAGCTATTCCAGGGGGCCGTCGAAATCCGACAGCGTGCGGATGATCGGGCAGCCGCGCGGGCGCTTGCCCCTGCGGCATTCGGCGACCAGCCCGGCGAGCATGCGGCTCATGCGCTGCAAATCGGCGATGCGCGCGCGGATCACCTGCAGCTTCTGCTCGGCCAGCTTGCGCGTCTGGGCGCAATCCTGCCCGTCTTCGAGGAGGAGAAGCCTCTTCACCTCCTCCAGCGAGAAGCCGAGCTGCTGCGCCCGCTTGATGAAACGCAGCCGCGCGACGGCCGCTTCTCCATAGCGGCGGATCGAACCCGGCCGGCGCGGCGGCTCCTCGAGGAGCCCCAGCCCCTGGTAGTAGCGGATCGTCTCCTTGTGCACCTCGGCCCGCTCGGCGACCTGCCCGATGGTGAGCCCGTCCATTGCGCCCCCTTGACCCTGTAGTCGACTACGGAGTTTATCCTGTGCTCATGGCTGACGGCACCGTCACGACCCCCCTGCGCACCTCGGCTTCGCTCGTCGGCGGAGTGCTCGCCGCCTTCGGCGCGACGGCCTGCTGCTTCGGCCCTCTGCTGCTCGTCCTCCTGGGCGCGGGCGGCGCATGGGCCGGCCGACTGGAACGGCTGGAGCCGCTGCAGCCGTATTTCTACGGGCTTACGCTCGTCTTCGTCGGCTTCGCGTTCCATCGCCTGTACATCGCGCCGCGCCGCTGCGTCGAGGGAGAGGCTTGCGTAGCGTCCGCCGTGCTGCGGCGCCAGCGCATCGCCTTCTGGGCCGCCGTCACGCTCATCGCCGCGATGGTCGCCTCGCCGCTTTTCGCACCTTTCTTCTACTGATACCGGGGATCGCCGATGTCCGCACGAACCGTGATTTCCTGCGCGCTGCTCGTGATCGCCGCGTACGCGCAGGCGGCAACCGCACAGACCGTGACGCTCGACGTGAAGGGAATGACCTGCCCGACGTGTCCGCTCACCGTGCAGGTCGCCCTGAAGAAGCAGCCCGGCGTCGAGGAGGTGAAGATGGACGCGCGGCACAACACGGCGCGCGTGATCTTCGATCCGGCGAAGGTGTCCGCCGAGCGGCTCGCGAAGGCGGTCACCGACGCGGGCTATCCCGCCACCGCGAGGCGGTAGGCCCGTGGCGAACGTCGTGCTGCAGAGCCTCCTCACCTGCCCGCAGTGCGGTTTCCGCAAAGAGGAGACCATGCCGACGGACGCCTGCCAGTACTACTACGAGTGCGCCGCCTGCCGTGCGTTGCTCAAGCCGAGGGCGGGCGACTGCTGCGTCTTCTGCTCGTACGGCACGGTGAAGTGCCCGCCCATCCAGCAGGAGAGTCGCTGCTGCTGAAACCGCCGCCTCCGGCGAGCCCGCGCTCGCTCAATCGCGGCGCGACGGTTTCCAGCGCCGCAGCAGCAGCGCGTTCGAGACCACGCTCACGCTGCTGAACGCCATCGCCGCCCCCGCGATCACGGGGCTCAACAGCCCGAAGGCGGCGAGCGGCACGCCCACTAGGTTGTAGACGAACGCCCAGAAGAGGTTCTGGCGGATCTTCGCGTAGGTACGCCGCGAGATCTCGAGCGAATCGGCGACCAGCAGCGGATCGCCGCGCATGAGCGTGATGCCCGCGGTGTGCATCGCGACGTCGGTGCCGGTCCCCATCGCGATGCCGACGTCGGCCGCGGCGAGCGCGGGCGCATCGTTGATGCCGTCGCCCACCATCGCGACCACGGCGGCCTTGCGCAGGCTCGCGACGAGGTCCGCCTTGCGCTCGGGCAGCACTTCCGCGTGCACCTCGTCGATGCCGAGCGCCGCGGCGACGCCGCGCGCGGCACCGGCGTTGTCCCCCGTGACGAGCACCGGCCGCACGCCGAGCGACTTCAACTGCGCGACGAGCGCAGCGGAATCCTTCTTGAGGGCATCGCCGAAACCGAGAAGACCCAGCACGCGCGGCGCCGGCTCGAGCTCGACGAGGTAGGAGACCGTTCGTCCGGTTTCCTCGAGGCGGCGCGCTACCGCGGAAAGCGCATCGAGGCCGCCGGCGGCGAGCTCCGCGGCCCAGCGAGCGCTCGCGATGGCAAGGCGACGCCCTTCCACCTTCGCCTCGACGCCGCGCCCCGGCACGATGCGCGATTCGCTCGATGTGGGAACCTCGACGCGTTCCACGGCAGCCGCATCGAGCACCGCCTTCGCGAGCGAATGCTCGCTCGCGCGCTGCAGCGCCGCTGCGAGCCGCAGCACGCTCGCGCGATCGATTCCCGCGCCGAGCACTTCGGTCACGCGCGGCTTGCCTTCCGTGAGCGTGCCCGTCTTGTCGAGGGCGACGATGCGCACGCGATGCGCGACCTCGAGTGCCTCCGCGTCCTGGATGAGGATGCCGTGGCGCGCGGCGGCCCCCGTCCCCACCATGATCGCGGTGGGCGTGGCGAGCCCCAATGCGCACGGGCAGGCGATCACGAGCACGGCGACCGCATCGAGCGTCGCACGCGCCCAGTCGTGCGTCGCGAAGCCCCACGCCGCGAAGGTGGCGAGCGCGACCGCCACGATCACCGGCACGAACACCTCGCTCACGCGGTCGACCAGGCGCTGGATCGGCGCTTTCGCCGCCTGGGCCGACTCGACGTTGCGGATGATGCGCGCGAGCATCGTCTCGGCACCGACCGCGCTCACGCGCGCGACGAAGCGGCCCTCGCAGTTCACCGATCCCGCGGTCACGCGGCTTCCGGCGGCCTTCGCGACCGGCAGGCTTTCGCCGGTCACGAGCGACTCGTCCACGTGCGTATCGCCCTCGACGATCTCGCCATCCACCGGCACGCGCTCGCCCGGCAGAACCGCGACGAGGTCGCCCACGCGCACGAGCTCCACGCGCACCTCGCGCTCGGCGCCGTCCTTCACGACGCGCGCACGTTCCGGCCGCAGCGCCGAGAGCGCGCGGATCGCTTCCGTCGTGCGGCGCTTCGCGCGCCCTTCCAGCCACTTCCCGAGGCGCACCAGCGTGATCACCACCGCGGAAGCCTCGAAATAGAGGTGCGCGCCGGCCCCCGCGGCGAGCCACTGGTGAACGCTCAGGAAATACGCGGCGCTGGTGCCGAGCGCGACGAGGAGGTCCATGTTGCCCGCGCGCGCGGCGAGCGCCTTCCATGCCGAGCGGTAGAAGCGCGCGCCGGCCACGAACTGCACCGGTGTCGCGAGCGCGAATTGCACCCAGGCGGGAAGCATCCGGTCGAGGCCGAAAAGCGCCGCGAGCATCGGCACGACGAGCGGCAGCGTGAGGACCACCGCGAGCGCCACCTCGGCGAGATCGCGATCGAAGCGCGCGGGCGCTTCGGCGGCGGCCGCCTCGCGCGGCTTCGCGTCGTAGCCCGCCTTGCGCACCGCGCCGATCGCGGCCTGCATGATCGACGGATCGGCCCGGAGGGTCGCGGTCTCGGTCGCGAGGTTCACGCTCGCCTCTTCGACGCCGGGCACCTTCTTCAGCGCCTTCTCGACGCGCGCGACGCACGAGGCGCACGTCATCCCCTCGACCTTCAGGTCGATCAGGCCCGGCGCCTCGCGAACGCGCGGCAGGGATGCCGCCTCATCCATGGCCGCTCCGGCTCAGCTCCCCGCCCGCACCGGCGTGTAGCCGGCCTCCCGGATCGCCGCGACGAATTCCTCGGCGGCGTGGCGGCTCTCGATCCGCACGCGCCTGGAGTCGAGGTCGATCTCGCAGCGGCCCTGCGCGTCCACCTCCTTCACGGCGCGCGTGACGGTGGAAGCGCAATGCCCGCAGGTCATGTCGTTCACGGTAAGCTCGATCATCCGCCTTCTCCCGATGTGTACCGGATCAGGATAATCCTTCCCACGATGGGAAGGTCAAGCGGCGCGGCGATGCTCCGGCTCTCGCACGAGGGACGCGACGTATACTTGCCCGGGCCGGGAGAACCCTCCGAGATCCGATGGCGAAGTCCGTGGCGATGCGTTTCCCCGTGAAAGCCGGGCCGGCAGCGACCCCGCATGGATAGACGCGAGGATCGCCCTCCGGCGGAAGGGCCATTCGCCACCTCGCGGCTGGTGCCGCTGCTCGGGCCGTTCATCGGCGTCGCCGCGTTCACCGCGGCGGTCGCGATCATCGCCGCCCTCCTCGACTGGTACCGCTACGAGATGCTGCTCGCCGCCGCGGCGATCAGCTGCGCTGCCGCGCTTCCCACGCTTTACCTGATCTACCGCCAGCTCGCCGAGCGCAAGGCCGCGCAGGCGGCGCTGGACAACGTCCAGGCGCGCGTGGGCGGCATCGTCGAGGCCGCGATGGACGCGATGATCTCCGTGGACGAGGCGCAGCGCATCGTGCTCTTCAATCGCGCCGCCGAGCAGGTGTTCGGCCGGCCGCGCGCGGCGGTGCTCGGCCAGCGGCTCGACCTGCTGATTCCCGAGCGCTATCGCGGCGCCCACCGCGAGCACATCGAGCGCTTCGGGCGGACGGCGATCACCTCGCGCGGCATGGGAAGCCAGACGGTGCTGCACGGCCTGCGCGCCGACGGCGGGGAGTTCCCGATCGAGGCGTCGATCTCGCAGCACGAGGAAGACGGCCGCAAGCTCTACACGGTGATCCTGCGCGACGTCACCGAGCGCGTGCGTGGCGAACGCCTGCTCGCGCGCAGCGAGGCGCGGCTGCGCGGCATCCTCGACTCGGCGATGGACGCGATCATCACGGTCGATTCCCGGCAGCGCGTCGTGCTCTTCAACCAGGCCGCCGAGGAGGTGTTCGGCTGCCCGCGCGACCAGGCCATGGGCGCCCCGCTCGCATGGTTCATCCCGGAGCGTTTCCGCCACGCGCACGCGAGCCTCGTGCGGCGCTTCGGCGAAACCGGCGCTTCGTCGCGCCGCATGGGCGCAGGCCAGCGCATCGTCATGGGGCTGCGCCGCGACGGCGAGGAGTTCCCGATCGACGCCTCGATCTCCCACATCGTCGAGGAAGGCGAGCGCTTCTATACGGTGATCCTGCGCGACGTCACCGAGCGCGTGCGCAACGAGGAGGCGCTGCGCGAGTCGCGCGAGGAGATCCGCAACCTCGCCCTCACCGCGAGCGCCGTGCGCGAGCAGGAGAAGAGCCGCATCGCGCGCGAGCTGCACGACGAGCTCGGCCAGGCGCTCACGGCGCTCAAGATCGACATGGGATGGCTGCGCGAGCACCTCGTCGACGCCTCCGCGCCGGTGCTCGCGAAGCTCGCCTCGATGCAGGTGCTGCTCGACGGAACGGTCGCGGCGGCGCGCCGCATTTCGTCGGACCTGCGGCCACTCATGCTCGACGACCTCGGGCTCGTCGCCGCGTGCGAGTGGCTCGCCCACAACTTCCAGCAGCGCACCGGGACGCCCTGCGAGCTGGTGCTCGGCACGGGCGACCTCGACCTGCCCGATCCCTACGCGACGGCGGTCTTCCGCGTGATGCAGGAATCGCTCACCAACGTCGCGAAGCACGCCGAGGCGAGCCAGGTGGAGGCGACGCTCGAACGCACCGGCGACGCGGTCACGCTCACGGTGCGCGACAATGGGTGCGGCTTCGACACCGCGGCCCCGCGCAAGCACGGCTCCTACGGGATGGTGGGATTGCGCGAGCGCGCCTACCTGCTGGGCGGCGAGATCCGCATCGAGAGCGCGCCGGGCGCGGGAACGCAGATGGAGATGCGCATTCCGCTCAACGAACGAGTCGCAGGGGAGACATGATCCGCATCGTCGTCGCAGACGACCACACCATCGTGCGCGAGGGCTTGAAGCAGTTGCTCGCCGCCGCGGGCGACCTGGAGGTGGTGGGCGAGGCGCAGGACGGCTTCGAGGTGATGAAGCAGGTGCGCGGCCTCGATTTCGACCTGCTGCTGCTCGACATGTCGATGCCGGGCAAGAGCGGGATCGAGCTCATCAAGCAGGTGAGGGCGGAGAAGCCCAGGCTGAGGATCCTCGTCCTCAGCATGCACGAGGAGCACCAGTACGCGGTGCGCGCGATCCGCGCCGGCGCCGCGGGCTACCTCACCAAGGAAAGCGCCACGCGCCAGCTCGTGGAGGCGATCCGCAAAGTCGCCGGAGGCGGCGCCTTCATCAGCGCCGCGGTGGCCGAGCAGCTCGCGCTCCGCGCGATGCCCGACGCGAAGGGAGCGCCGCACGAGGCGCTCTCCGACCGCGAGTTCCAGGTGTTCCGCATGCTCGCCGAGGGCAGGGCCATCTCCGACATCGCCGATCGCCTCAACCTCTCCGTGAAGACGGTGAGCACGCACAAGGCGAACATCCTGCAGAAGATGAGGCTCGCGACCTCGGGCGACCTGATCCGCTACGCCATCGCGCACCGCCTCGTCGAGGGCTCCGGCTAACCGGGCTTGCCGTCGAGGCGGGGACGAGTGAGGATGGGCCAGTAGCGCACGGTGTAGATCCCGAACGCGAGCGACCAGCACGCGCCAGAAGCGAGCACGGTCCACGGATAACCCTCGCGCCATGCGAGGCCGCCGAACACGCGGATCACCGCGGCCGCCTGCACCAGCGCATAGCATGCGACCTCCCACGCGTCGGCACGCAACGCTCGCGCGGTATGGCCGCGCGCGGTGCGCGTCATCATGCCGATCGTCATGCCGCCGATCGCGCCGATGGTGAGCGCATGGGTCGCGAACTGCGGCGCGATCCATCCGGGCGCGGCGCAGGCACGCAGCGCGAGGTGGATCGGGATCCATGCGTACGCCGCGTGCAGCACCCACACCAGCGGCGTGCCCGGGGTCCGCCACGGACGCCACAGGATCCAGCGCGCCGCGTGCGCGCTCGCGAGCAGGATCGCGAGCGGGACCAGCACCGCGGCGCCCGCCTCGAAGAGGTCGGCCACGATCAGCACCACGATCCCGGCGAGCGCGGCCTTCTCGAGCCAGCCGACGCGCCTCGCGCCGGCCCCGGGAATCGCGTTGTTGGTGAACATCGGCATCACGCGTCCAGCCATGACCGCGATGATGAACATCACCCCGTCGAGCGTGACGGCGAGGCTCACGTTTGGCGCCTCCCGCGGCAGCACGCCGGTCGATCCCAGGGGCACCGTGAGCGCGGCGAGCCCGGCGGCCGCGAGCAGCGCCACGAAGAAGTAATTGCGCCGGTTGCCGCTCCGCGCGAGCGGAATCGCGATGCCGATCGCCACCGCCACGGGAAACGCCGCGTTCAGCACGCCGGCGACGATCGGGCCGCCGACGATCATCGACACGCGGGCCGCGATCCACAGGGCGACGATCGCCGCGAGCCACCCGCCGGTGGGTGTCGGCCGGCCGGTCCAGTTGCGTACCGCCGTGAAGAGGAACCCGGCGATCACCGCGAACGCGAATCCGAACAGCATCTCATGGGCGTGACGCGTGGGCGTCCCGAGGTAGCCCGCCGGAAGCCATCCCGCGTATTCGAGCGCCCAGAGCGCGATGGAGAGCGCGGCGAAGGCCGCGGCGAGGAGATAGAACGGCCGGAAGCCGAGCGCCCACAGCGCGAAGCCGCGCGGCGGCGGCGTGGATTCCCCGGCTTTCAGCAACGCCATGCCACCGTCAGCGCATCACGCGGATGAGCGAGAGCCGCACGCCGGCGAGCCCGGGCTCGCGCTCGATCGCCGCGAGCGCCGCGAGCGGATTCGCCGCGCGCGGATCGAGCGCGAAGGAGAGCGCGCGCGGGTTCGCCGCAGCGCGCACGCTCGCGCGGTCCACGCCCTTCACGCGCGCGGCCGCCTTGCGCAACGCCTGCGGATCGGCGGGCGATTCCACCGCGGCGAAGACGACCAGATGGTGGCGAGCGCTCGCGCGCTGCACCACGCCGTAGTCGTAGGTCGCCGCGATCTTGTCCTCGACGCATACGCCGCACGCGAGCGCGGCCGGCGCGATCACGGCGCACACGACGAGCGCGGCGAGCCCGCGCACGCAGACCCGGCGCGAGCTCATTTCGCCCCCTTCGCCGAGGAGCGTTTCGAGGGCGCGGCCGCCGCGGCGGGCGGCTCGTCGTGCGACATGCCGGCCCCCATCGGCGTCGCGGAGAAGGTTTCCGAGGGCGGCTTCGAGCTGCCGGGGGCGGCCGGCTGCGGCTGCGCGGTGCCGCGCACCTGCAGGTTCGCGTCCGCCCACCGGAAGTAGGCGATGACCTCCGTGATCGCCTGCGGCGTCATGTTCTGGTTGGGCATCGGCACCTTGTACCGGTCGAGGAGCTTCTTCGCGTCCGCGTCGGTCTTGAGCATCTGCTCGGGATTTTCGAGCCAGCGCGTGAGCCATGCGACATCCTGGCGCTTCGTGACGCCGTAGAGATCGGGCCCCAGCTTGTCGCCGCCGCCGATCGAATGGCACGCGAGGCAGCGGTTCTCGAACGTGAGCTTGCCCTGCAGCGCGAGCGGATCCGTGGGCGCGGCCGTCGCCGGAATGTTGTGGTGCTCGATCCCCGGCTCTCCCTTGGCGCCCGCGTCGATCACGCCGACGGCGCCCTGCGAGGCGTTGGCGAAATGGTGGTCGACCATGGTGTATCCGCCCGCCTCGGGAATCACGAACTCGACGATCGCCGAGGAGGAGGAGCCGAGCAGCACCGTCTGCATGCCGCGCAGCTGGTTGTCGGGGTTCCCGTCCATCCACACGCGGTCGAAGATGGTTCCCACGACGTGGAAGCTCGAGGTGTTCGACGGGCCCACGTTCAGCACGAAGAGCCGCACGCGCTCGCCCGGTTTCGCAACGAGGGGATGGTCGACGAAGCGGTTGTACTGGCCATTGAAGACAGTATAGGTCGGCGCCTTGGAACGTACGCGCTCGGTGTCGAGCACGAGGAGCGGCACGCCGTCCACCTTGCGGTGCTCGGGGTCGGGCCTGGTGTAGAACTCGCTCTGCACGATGGCGTACTCGCGTTGCACCTGCGTCGGATAGCCCTCGCGCGGCTCGACGATCACCATGCCGTACATGCCCGAGGCGATGTGCTCGAGCACCATGGGCGTGCCGCAGTGGTACATGAAGACGCCCGGATAGTTGGGCGTGAACTCGAAGCTGATCGTCTGGCCCGGCGCGATCGAGCGGTACTTGTCGGTGGGCGAAACCATCGCCGCATGGAAATCCATCGAGTGCATCATCGGCGCGGTGGTGAAGCTCACGCCGGGCATGTGCTCGTCGGAGCGGTTGGTCATGGAGAATTTGATGCGGTCGCCCACGCGCGCCCGCACGATCGGGCCGGGCACCTGGTCGCCGAACGTCCACGCGGTGAATTTCACGCCCGGCGCGAGGTCGATCACCTTGTGCGTGACGTCGAGCTGGATCTCCTTCACGCGGTCGGGTACCAGCGGCGCCACCTCGGGGCCGAGCGAGAGCGCGGTTCCCTTCGAGAACGAGCCGGTATGGCGCACGTTCTCCACCCTCGCCGGCGACGGGTTGAAATCCATCTGCGAGGTGTCGTAGCGATCCCGCGGCGCCACCGTCCGCTCTCCGGAGTGGCAGCCGGCCGTGGCGAGCAACAGGAACGATGCGAGGAGCCCCAGGAGCTTGCAAGTCGGTTTCATGATCCGTCCGTGCGGAATGGGTGGTCGATGGCATCGATACGATAGCCGTACACGGACCGCGGGCCTTGATTTATCACAAAGCCCGCGCGCTTCGATGGCCTGCGCGACGACGGAAAAAACGGCATCGCGCGAGAAACGATCCGCGCCGGAAGCTGTCACCTAGGCGGAAGGAGCCGGCGCGCGGGCGTTGCCGGCATCCAGGCGCACACCACACGCGGGGGACGAAGACGATGGCGCAGTCGAGCCAGCAATTTCACGAGAGCACCGAGAAGCTGAAGATCGCGACGATGGATCGGCATCGCGCGATCGTGTCGATCATGGAGGAGCTCGAGGCGGTGGACTGGTACGACCAGCGCGTCGACGCGGCCACCGACGACGAGCTGCGCGCGATCCTCGCGCACAACCGCGACGAGGAGAAGGAACACGCGAGCATGGTGCTCGAGTGGTTGCGGCGGCGCGACCCGCAGCTCGACGAGAAGCTGCGCACCTACCTCTTCGTCGACAAGCCGGTGCTCGAGGTGGAGGCCGAAACCGAGGCGCGGAACGGCGCCGCGGAGCCCTCGGCGGACGGCTCGCTCGGCATCGGAAGCCTCAGGACGGGAGGCGCGCGATGAACCACCTGCTACGCGAGCTGGCGCCGATTCCCGCGGCCGCCTGGGAACAGATCGACGACGAGGCGCGGCGCACCCTCACGGCGATGCTCGCCGCGCGCAAGCTGGTCGAGTTCGAGGGTCCGCTCGGCTGGCAGGCCTCCGCCGTGAACCTCGGGCGCACGAGCTCGATCAAGGCACCGCGCGAAGGCGCGCAGGCGCGACTGCGCGAGGTGCTGCCCCTCGTGGAGCTGCGCGTGCCGTTCGCCATGCCGCGCGACGAGATCGACGCGATCGCGCGCGGCGCGAAGGACGCGAACCTGGATCCGGTGCGCGAGGCCGCGCGCAGCGCCGCGCTCGCCGAGGACCACGCGGTCTTCCACGGCTTCCCCGACGCCCGCATCGACGGAATCGTCGAGGCCGCGGCGCAAGGGCGCTGCTCGATCACGCAGGATTACCAGGCCTACCTGGCCGTCGTGGCGGAGGCGGTGCAGAAGCTGCGCGACCGCGGCATCGGCGGCCCCTACGCGATCGCGCTCGGCCCGCGCTGCTACACGGGGCTGGGCAAGACGCTGCTCGGCGGATTCCCGGTGCTCGAGCAGTTGCGCCAACTGGTGGACGGTCCGATCGTCTCGGCGCCCGCGGTGAACGGCGCGGTGGTGTTGAGCACACGCGGCGGCGACTTCGAGCTCACCGTGGGCCAGGATTTCTCGATCGGCTACGTCGACCACGATGCGAAGTCGGTCCGCCTCTGCCTCGTCGAGAGCATGACGTTCCGGGTGCTCACGACCGAGGCCGCGGTGCCTCTCGCCTACGCCTCCTGAGCGCTCAGCCGCCCGCGCCCCAGCGGTCCGCGTCGCGCTGCGTCACCGATCCGCCCGGGCCGGTGCCCGGGCCGCAGCACGGCGCCGCTCGCGGGCCCGACGGCGCCGGCGTCGGGACGAAATGCCCGTCGTCCCCGTGATGATGGAAATGCCGGTGGTCCCGGTCGATGAAGACGCCGCCCAACGCGACCGACGGCCCGTAGTAGTAGCCCGGGTAGTCGTATCCGTAGTCGTATCCAGGGTATCCATAGGCTGGATACCCGTACTCGTCATACCCGTACGCGTTGTCGTACGGTCCCGTCGCGCAGCTCGCCACGAGGATGCCGGCGCCCGCTGCCGCGAGGAGCGCTTTCATGGGCGTTCGCATGATCGCCTCCTTTCCCGATCCAATTTAGGCCGCGGCCCTCGCCCACGGGTTCCCCCGCGTGGGACGACGCCGACCGCGCGGGAGCTGCGCTCGGAATATTCCTAGCCGCTTTTTCGGACGAGGCCCATCCGCGGGTTGCGCCCCGGCCTAGCCGTGGTTTGAGCCGGCGCCGATGTCGCCGCGCGTCGGTGGCGCGGAGACTGGGCGGCATGGAAACGACATCGACCACCCGCGTGTACATCGTCGAGGACTCGGCGGCGATCCGGTCGCGCCTGTCCGAGATGCTCTCCGGGATGGATCGTGTGAGCGTCGTCGGCGAGGCCGACAGCGCGCGCGAAGCGGTCGCCGGCATCCTGCGCACGCGGCCCGATTCCGTACTGCTCGACCTGAACCTCACGGGCCGCACCGGATTCGACGTGATGCGCAGCGTCCGCCCGAAGGCTCCCGGCGTCGTGTTCGTCGTGCTCACCAACCATGCCGAGCCGCAATACCGGCGCGCCGCGGTGGCCGCCGGCGCCGCTTATTTCCTGGACAAGACGCGCGAGTTCGACCGTGTACGCGACGTCATCGCGGAGATCGCCGCGACGCGTCCCACGCCACTCGGGGACCCATCATGAGCATCGCGCGCGCCGTCGCCGCCCCCATGAGTCCCATCGACGCCCATCGCGCCGCTTCCGGCTCCGCCGCGAACGTGCGCAACGTCGCCGCGTTGCGCACCCGATGCGCCGCCTGCAGGCTGCGCGAAGTGTGCCTGCCGTGCGGGTTGCAGGAGAACGACATCGCGCGCTTCGGCGAGGTCGTCTATACGAGGAAGCGCGTGAAGCGCGGCGAGACGCTCTATCGCGCGGGCGAGCCATTCGAGTCGCTCTACGCGGTGAGGAGCGGCTTCTTCAAGTCGAGCATGGTCCTGGAGGACGGCCGCGACCAGGTGACCGGCTTCCACATGGCCGGAGAGATCGTCGGCATGGACGGCATCGGCACCGACCGGCACGCGGCCGACGTGGTCGCGCTCGAAGACGGCGAGGTCTGCGTGATCCCCTATGGCCGACTCGAGGAAGCCGGCCTCCAGCGCCAGCTCTCGAAGCTGATGAGCCGCGAGCTGGTGCGCGACCAGGGCGTGATGATGCTGCTCGGAACGATGCGCGCGGAAGAAAGGCTCGCCGCGTTCCTCCTGAACCTCTCGCAGCGCTTCCTCGCACGCGGCTACTCCGCCCACGAGTTCCACCTGCGCATGACGCGCGACGAGATCGGAAGCTATCTCGGGCTCTCGCTCGAGACGGTGAGCCGGCTCTTCTCGCGCTTCCAGGCCGAGGGCCTGGTCTCGGTGCAGCAGAAGCATATCCGCATCCTGGACGCGGCCGGGCTGCGCCGCGTGATGGTGCACGAGCCCAACTGAGGCGGGAGACCGGGAACTCGGCGCCGACTCCCTCCGCTGGGCCGGCGCATCGGCACACGGCGTGCGGAAAGTTTTTCCTTGACGCCGATCGCGGTTCTCCGTTGAAATGCTCGGGCCCGCCCCCTGCGGGAGCGAGGCGGAAGATGGCATGTAGTCGCATGGAGGTCGGGAATCGGGTAGCGCAGCGGCCGGGCGCGCGCATGCGGGCGATGTTGAGCACGGTCGCCTTCGGCATCACGGCTATCGCCCTCGTCTCGGTTCCAGCCCATGCGGCCGATGCGCCGGCGCAACCGACCGGGCCGAAGATCTGGCTGCGCGACGCCCAGCCTCTCGGCGCCTTGCGCGATGGTTCGGTCACCTCGAGCGCCGTGAAGTCGATTGCCGGCGCTTCCAGCCCGCTCGCGATGGCGAGCGGCGATTTCGATGGCGACGGCATCCCCGACCTCGCGGTGGGTTACCGCACGGCGGCCGGATTCACCCTGTCGCTTCAGCGCGGGAACCTGAACGCGTTCGCTCCCACGAGCGAGGCATCGCTCCAGGCCATCGGCCGCGGCGAGTTTCCCGCGCCGTTCGTCGGCGCCGGCGCGTCGATCGCGCTGGCCGTCAGCCCGGACTTTCTCGCGGCCGGACATTTCACCGGCACCGGCAACCTCGACCTCGTCGTCGCCGCGAAGGGCGGCAAGGCCTTGTACCTCCTCGCGGGCGATGGGCATGGCGGATTCGCGTCGCCGAAAGCCATCACCGTCGACGGCGGCATCACCGCGCTCGCCGCCGGACGATTCGCGGGCGGCCACGGCTTCGACTCGTTGCTCGTCGGGCTGAGCGGCTCTCCGGACGGGTTTTCGCTGGTCCGCTATTCCAGCTCGCCGCCGGGGCTTACCGCGTCCGCGAAGACCGCGCTCCCCGCGGCAGCCTCGCAAATCGCTTTCGGCGGCCGCGAAGACGGCCTCGACGCCGCGGTGCTCGCCGGCGGGCGCGTGCTCGTGCTGCATGCCGCCTCCATGGAGGTGGAGGACGCGGCGCTGCCGGTTTCGGCCGCCGCGATGGCACTCGGATACTTCATTTACGATCGCGACCCGCGCATCCAGATCGCGGTGCTGGGAATCGACGGCAGCGTGCAGATCGCCGCGCACGACGGCTTCGATCCGCGCGCGCTCAGCGTGGCCGAGATGCAGTCGATCCGGCGCGCGCTGCGCAGGGGCGATCCCAACCCCGTCGTTCCGAAGCGCGCGGCGCAGGTGCTCGGCTGGAAGATCGTCGAGTCCATTCCGCGGGCGACCACGTTCCCGGCCGGCCAGGTGCCCCTTTTCTTCCGCACGCGGATCTCCGACCACGGCGGCGACGACGTGATGATCCTCAATCCGTCGGCGGGGCAAATGGAGGTGATCGCGCATCCCGATTCCGCCCCCGGCGCGCCGAGCTTCCAGCACGCGCAGATCTCCACGCGCGCCTATGCGGGAGTGCCGGTCGCGGCCGCCGCATTGCGCGTGAACATCGACGGCCGGCCCGGCGTGGTCGCGCTGCACGCGGGCCAGGTCGCGCCGATGGTGATGATGCCGCTGCCGGATCCGACGTTCTTCGTGAACCGCACCGACGACCCGACGCCCACCAGCCCGATCACGAACGCGTGCAACAACGTGAGCAGCGCGGATCTCTCTTCGTCCTGCAGCATCCGCGAGGCGGTCCTCCGGGCCAACAACACGACCGGAACCGACACGATCTTGGTCCCGGCGGGCATCTTCACGCTCGCCCTGCCGAAAGTGGCCAACGACTTCACCGGCAACCACGGCGCGCTCTACGTGAACGACTCGGTGAACATCGTAGGCGCGGGCCAGGCCGCCACCATCATCCAGGCGGGCACCAGCAACGCGACCGGCGTGGACATGGTGATGGCGGTGAACGAGGACATCAACCCGATCACCAACGCCACCGCGAGCATCTCCGACCTCACGCTCAGGTTCGGCCACAACCGCGGCACCCATGGCAACGACGGCGACGGCGGCTGCATGGAGTTCGACACCGGCTCGGCCGGCACCGCGAACCTCACCCTCACCAACGTGACCTTCGATTCGTGCAGCACTACGCTCGGCAACGGCGGCGCGATCGCGGTGTTCAACTTCGTCGTCAACGGTGCGGGGCTCGCCACCTTCACCAACAACATCATCCAGAACAACTCCGCCGTCGATACCACCAGCGGCGTGGCGGCTACCGCCGGCGGCATCTGGGTCTCCTTCCCTGCGCGCGTCTCGGTCAGCAACTCGCAGGTGATCAACAACAACGCCACTCAGGTGGTGCCCGGCAGCGTCGGCGGCGAAGGAGGCGGCATCACGCTCACGGGCAACGTGGCCTCGACCCGGCAGAGCGTCATCACCGGCAGCGTCATCTCCGGCAACCACGCGGCCGGGAACGGCGGCGGAATCCACAACGAGGTCAACCTTTCGATCACCTCCAGCTCGATCACGAACAACATCGCGGGCACCGCGAACCTCCCGAACGCGCAGGATGGCGGCGGCATCTGGACCAATACGAGCAGCAACGGCTGCCCGGCGGCATGCACGGACACGGTCAACCTGCAGAAGGTGACCATCACCGGCAACAGCACCACGCTCCGCGGCGGCGGCATCGCGCTCGGCAACAATACGGGCGCGGGCTCCCTCACCATGAACTTCAGCCGTTTGGCGGGCAACACCGCGCCCGGCGGCAGCAACCTCAGCAACAACTCCTCCACGGCGAACGTCACCGACAACTGGTGGGGCACGAACACGCCTTCGAGCACCATCTCCACGGTCACCAATGCCACCGCGGCCGTCACGACGTTCGATCCCTTCATCGTCCTCACCCATACCGCGGCCCCGTCGACCATCCGCGTGAACCAGAGCACGACGCTCACGGCGGACATGAGCAAGGACAACCACGGATCGGGAACCGCCCTCGTCGGCAACCTCGACGTGCTGAATGGCCTGCCGGTGACGTTCGGCAACGCGGTGGACGGGAGCATTCAGCAGGCCCAGCCGGAGTCGCTGAACTCCGCCGCGAAGGCGACGGCGACGTTCAATGCCGGCGCCGCCGCCGGCGGCGGCAGCGCGGACGCCACGGTCGACCAGCAGGCGGTGACCGCAGACATCGTCGTGCTCACGCCGCTGCAGATCGCGAAGACCTTCAATCCGACGACGGTCACGATCGGCACCAGCTCCACGCTGACGTTCGCCGTGACCAACCCGAACGTCGTGGCGGTGGACGGAAGCTTCACGGACACGTTGCCCGCCGGATTGGTGGTGGGCGCGACGCCCGGAGTGACGAATACCTGCGGCGGCACGGTCACCGCCGCCGCCGGCTCGGGAACCGTGAGCTTCACCAATGCATCGCTGCCGGCAGGCAACTGCAGCATCACGGTGAAAGTCTCGAGCCCGATCGACAACGCGTACAACAACACTGTCACCCTCAATTCGACGGCCGCCGGCACCAACGCGGGCTCCAGTTCCTCCGCGAGCCTCACCGTCATCGATCCGCCCAGCATCGCCAAGGGCTTCGGCGCAGCCACGCTTCCCATCAACGGCACCACCTCGCTCACGTTCACGTTGGCCAGCTCGAACTCCAACCTCGCGCTGAGCGGCGTCGCCTTCACCGACAACCTGCCGGCCGGGCTCGTGGTGGCGCCCACGCCGGGCCTCACCAATACGTGCGGTGGAACGGCGACGGCCGCGGCCGGCGCCTCGTCGGTGAGCCTCGCTGCGGGAA
>Ga0134126_10001011_pt1 | contig 35576 bp, 34 predicted proteins | sample KB31752_FD_96881 | JGI IMG/M metagenome (GOLD analysis project Ga0134126, IMG submission 96881) | Terrestrial soil microbial communities with excess Nitrogen fertilizer from Kellogg Biological Station, Michigan, USA - KB3-175-2 | ecosystem: Environmental > Terrestrial > Soil > Unclassified ...
AACAACATCTCCCACGTGACCCCGTATGGCTCGAAGCAGTGTGCCGGGAAGTCGTGCTACACCACGCGACCGAGCTGTGGAAGGCAATTCTGCAACCGCCATTTCGGGAGTTCCAGCCGCGTGTCCGTGACCATCATCGCATCAAATGGGCAGCCCTGAATGGGTTGAAAATACCGAGACACTACACACACATCCTGGTCGACGAGTGCCACGACATCGTAAAGCCGATGCTGCAGATTTTGGATCGCAGTCCACAGCCTACATTCAGCCTCGGAGATGAGTGTCAAAACCTGGAAGGCCACGCCCACAAACGAACAGTTCCGCTTCGATACCGTGAGGTGAGGGATTCGGTGCGGTCGGGGACGCGTGTTGAGGACCTTGTGAATTCAATTGTTGGGGTGCACCCTGATAGCACCACCGCGCTCCCGTTCCGCGGCGACCCCCTAATCAGAACTGAAGTCTCGTACTACGAGAAAACGTTCGTTCCAGACAAGCCCACCGTTGTCCTTGTCAGTGACATGTGGGGCTTGTTCGAATGGTCCCAACGTTTAGCCCAGAGCGTGAGCTTTGAGCTATTGAGCGACCTTCATGACCTGAATGTATTTGTTATCGACTGCATCGAGCTCTATAGGAACAGAGTTACACCGCGCCACATCGAGCTGTTCCGATTCACTTCCTGGGACACAGTCGCGGAGCGTTATCACAGCCGTCGTGGCTTCGACCGGATCGACAGCCTGCTGCGAAGAGGGTATGGCATCAACGACTGGCTGCGAACAAAAGCGAAGCTCGCCAAGCCCGGTATACCAGGATGCTATGCGCTCGGATTGATCAAAGACGTCCGCAATCGGGAATTCGAGTCGGTCCTGATGGCAACTGACGTCGTTGACTGGACCTCCGATACTAAAAACGTTACGCATGTGCAGTCTGCTTCTGCAATATACGTTGCCGCCACTCGCGCCCGGCGTCAGCTGATTGTTCCTCAAGGCCTGACAAGCTGGATCGGAGAAGGCCGAACGCGCTGAAACTGTGTTCGGCCCCGTATGCCGCGAGCAAGAAGATTCTCGACAAGCTCAGCAAGCGGCGGCACAGCTCGCGAGGACGAACGTCCTCACCCCGCTCTTAGCCGCACTTGGAATCCCCGCAATTCAAACAGGTCATGCACCCATCCATCATCACGACCGCGGCTGTGCTGCATTTCCCGCACAGCTGCGCCCCTTCTGGAAAGTGCGACTTCGAAAACGCGTCCGTCTGCTTCGCGCGCGCCTCGAACTCCGCCCGCTTCTCATCCACCATCTTCTGTTGGTGTTGATCCAATAGCGGCTTGCGCATCAGGCCGATCATCTGCAGATGGCGCTCGATCACGTGCCCCAGCTCCGCAATGATGGAGGGCATGAACTTTCCGCCCGGCTGCCAATAGCCGCCGCGGGGATCGAACACTGCTTTCAACTCATCCACGAGGAAGGTGGTGTCGCCACCCTTGCGGAAAACCGCGGAAATAATCCGGGTGAGCGCCACGATCCACTGGAAATGATCGAGGTTCTTCGAGTTGATGAAGATCTCGAACGGACGGCGCTGTTCGTATTCGGTGCCTTCGTTCAACACGATGTCGTTGATGGTGACGTACATCGCGTGATCCGAGATCGGGGTTTTGATCTTGTAGGTCGAGCCGATCAGCATCTCCGGGCGCTCGAGCTTCTCGTGCATCCGGATGACTTTGGCGGTCTTGCCGTTCTTGTCGCGAACGATCTCGTCCTCGCCGGAGCCGCTCGAGTTCGGCTGGTTCGCTGCCTTGTCGGCGGCGGATTTATCGTCCGGCTTCTGGACGCGGTACTTGACGATCTTGCGATCGATTTTGGTGCTCATTTGAGAAAATCCTCGCGTTAGGGAGATTCAATCGCCACTTCAAGGGCGTTAGAACTTCCCGTAGTAGCCTTCCTTCATGGCATCGAAGAGATTCGCGGCGCTATGTTTCTCGCCGTCGTACTCGATCTCTTCGTCGCCTTTCACCTCGACTTCGCTGCCGTCATCGAGGGTGAACACGTAGGTCGTGTTCTTCAGGTCGGCCTCCTTCACGAGCACACCCTGGAACGCTTCGGGGTTGAAGCGGAAGGTCGTGCAGCCCTTCAGGCCCTGCTCGTGGGCGTAGAGGTAAATGTCCTTGAACTTGTCGTACTTGTAGTCGGTCGGGACGTTCGCCGTCTTCGAGATCGAGGAGTCCACCCATTTCTGGGCGGCCGCCTGGATGTCGACATGCTGTTGCGGCGTCACTTCGTCGGCGGCCGTGAAGTAGTCCGGGAGCTTCTCGCCCGGCACGGTCGAGTTTGGGAACGCTTTGTTGTTGACCAGCTCACGGTAAGCAAGCAGCTCGAACGAGAAGACATCCACCTTCTCCTTCGTCTTGCGGCCCGGAACGATGACGTTGCGGAAATAGTGATGTGCGAACGAAGGCTCGATACCGTTCGAGGCATTGTTCGCCAGCGACAGGGAGATCGTCCCCGTTGGCGCGATCGAGGAGTGATGCGTGAAGCGCGCGCCCACTTCGGCGAGATCGTGCACGAGTTGCGGCGCAACCTGCGAGACGCGCTGCATGTAGCGACTGTATTTCGCATGCAGCAGGCGGCCGGCGATCTTCGCGCCCGGCTTCCAGCCGTCGCGAGCCATCTCGGGACGCTTCCTCAACATCTCCTTCGTGACCGTGAACTCCTCGTTCATGATCGGCGCCGGCCCCTTCTCGCGCGCGAGATCGAGTCCCGCTTCCCAACCGGCTACTGCCATCTCACGCGAAACATCTTCGGTGAATTTCACCGACTCGGGTGAGCCGTACTTCATGCCGAGGCAGGTGATAGTGCTTCCCAGTCCGAGGAAGCCCATACCGTGGCGGCGCTTGCGCAGAATCTCATCGCGCTGCTTCTCGAGCGGCAGACCGTTCACTTCCACGACGTTGTCGAGCATGCGGGTGAAGACTCGCACCACTTCGCGGTACTCGCTCCAGTCGAATTCAGCAAATTCGGTGAAGGGATGCTTCACGAAGCGGGTGAGATTCACCGAGCCCAGCAGGCAGGATCCGTATGGCGGCAACGGCTGTTCGCCGCACGGGTTGGTGGCGCGGATGTTCTCGCACCACCAGTTGTTGTTCATCTCATTCACGCGGTCGATGAGAATGAAGCCCGGCTCGGCGAAGTCGTACGTGGAAGTCATGATGACATCCCACATGCGGCGCGCCGGCAGTGTCTTGTAGATCTTGCAGGCGGCGAGGCCTTCATCGTTCACGACGTAGCTTTCGTGCACCGGCCACTCGCGCCAGACGAACTTCGTCGCATCCGTCAGGTCGGGAGCCTCGGCCTCGTATTCCGCCTTCGACAGCGGGAAAGCCAACTTCCACTCGCGGTCGGCGCGCACCGCCTGCATGAACTCGTCTGTGATCAGCAGCGAGAGGTTGAATTGCCGCAGGCGGCCGTTCTCGCGCTTCGAGCGGATGAATTCCATCGCATCCGGATGACCGACGTCGAATGTGCCCATCTGCGCGCCACGCCGGCCGCCGGCGGAGGACACGGTGAAACACATCTTGTCGTATATGTCCATGAAGGACAGCGGGCCCGAGGTGTAGGCGCCAGCTCCCGACACGTACGCACCGCGGGGGCGCAACGTCGAGAACTCGTAACCGATGCCGCAACCGGCCTTCAAAGTCAGTCCCGCCTCGTGGACCTTCTTGAGGATGTCGTCCATGGAGTCGCGGATCGTGCCGGAGACGGTGCAGTTGATGGTCGAGGTCGCGGGCTTGTGCTCCAGGGCGCCAGCGTTCGAGGTCACTCGGCCGGCCGGAATCGCCCCACGGCGCAGGGCCCAAAGGAAGCGCTCATACCACTGCTCGCGTATTTCCTCGCGCTCTACATCCGCCAACGCTCGCGCGACGCGCTTGTAGGTATCGTCCATCGACTTATCGACGGGCGTGCCATCTTTCGCGGTCAGCCGGTATTTTTTATCCCATATGTCCAGCGATGCGGCCTGAAAAGGTACGGCATCGATGTCCTTGGGTTCGATCTTGACGACGGTATTCATGGATCGGCGGCGCTCCGACTGTTTTATTCGCCTATTGCATGCCCATTTCCGCGGAAATGCTTTTGGAGCCAGACGCTGTCACGCCTGCCGCTACTTCCGTGAAAACCTCCCCGACGTGCGATATTGGATCGCCTTCTGCGAAACACAAGATCTTGTGTCGGGGTCAAAAGATTAGTGACGCATGCGGCACTCGTCAATATGTCCGGGTAGATTCTGTCATGCCGAAAACGCCCATGTAATACATGGACTTACGGAGTTCTCGGCTGCAGCGAACCGCTGCAAATGACCAAAATTGACGAAGTGGGAAGCCGGCCGCCAACCCCAATATCTTGTACTCAAAGGATGCACAGCTTGTGCACAGGGTGCTCACAGGCGACGGTCAAGCTGACGGGGTTGAGGCAGGTCGAGAGGCTTCCCCCTTCGTAGCCCTCACCGTCGCCGTACCCAGCGGCGCGCACGATCGCGGCAATGCAGCGTCCACCATACCGCACTTCGCGGACGCCGCGACATGGGGGTGACCACATCGTTATGCAAGCGGGGGCTGCGCACCCGCCAGGCTCATCGCGCAGTGCCACCCATGATGTTGGAATCTTTGCTCCAACATCTCTTGAAACCGCCCGGCGATGCCGCAAATCAGGTGGCATGCGCACTTACGCGCAATGGCAAATCTGGAATCGAAATAGGAGGCCTTATGACACTGGTGAGTTACGAGCCCTGGTCGCTCTTCAATCGCTTGCATCGGCAGCTCGATCAGGCAATCAACAAAACATCCGACACTGCGGTGGCGAGCGCGCCCAGTGTTTCCTGGATTCCGCGCGTGGATATTTACGAGGAAGCCGAGCGTTTCGTGGTCCTCGCCGACGTCCCTGGAGTTGAGGCGAAGGACATCGACATCACCGCCGAGAATGGCGTGTTGGCTATCCGCGGCGAGCGCCGCGCGGAGAAGAAGGAGACCGACAAGAACGGCTACGAGCGCGTCGAGCGCACGAGCGGTTCCTTCCTCCGCCGCTTCACTCTGCCGGAGAGCGCCAACACTGAGACCATCACGGCGAAGCAGACCAACGGCGTGCTGGAAGTCACCATTCCGAAGCACCCCCAGGTCCAGCCGCGACGCATCTCCGTCCAGGCTGCGTAAGCTGAGACCGACTGACAGCAAAGGAAGCGTCCCATAACGACTGTCGGGCCATCGGCTACGGTGGCCCGATTCCGTCGGACGGTGGCCTTCGCCGGCCCGCGTGCACCCTATATATAGGGACCGCGTGGGCCGGTTTCTTTCTGAAGCGCCGGCCTTATACGCACCTACTCGAGCGCGGGCGTTTCTACCATCGGCCTCTAGCACCGGCACCCTGACCATAGCCGGTGGACGGCACCCGGCACTTTCGTCTGGCATCGAACGCCGTCACGTCATCTGAGCCAGACGCACCGCCCTCCATTACACACGACAGCACCAGAATGCGTCGTCACGCACACAGTCACCCGCCCGCAGCCGCTGTAGAATCGGTCTGCTGCGGAACCTCCCCCGGCATCGTCCGACCGGAATCCACCATGAAATGTGCAGATCTCGCTCTCGCCGCGCTCATGCTCGTTGCGGTGATAGCCCCGCCCGCTCCCGCCGCCATGCCGGCCACCGTGGGCGACACTCCAGTTCCTTCCCTGTCACCTATCGTGAAAAAGGTGTCCCCCGCAGTGGTGAATATCGCCACCCGGGGCACGATCAAGGATCGGGGACCGCAGAATCCGCTACTGGACGATCCCTTCTTCCGCCGCTTCTTCGACGTGCCGCCCGAAGGCAACGGGCCGAAGGAACGCCCTTTTCAGAGTGCCGGCTCCGGCGTGATTTTCGACGCCAAAGCGGGCTACATCGTCACGAACGCCCACGTCGTCGAGAACGCGAACGAAATTACCGTCACCCTGCAAGACGGTCGCGACCTCAAGGCTGAAGTCGTCGGCAGCGACGAGCCTTCGGACGTCGCCGTGTTGAAAGTGAAGAGCGATGGCACGCTGGTGCAAATCGGACTGGGCGACTCAGCCAAAGTGGAGGTCGGGGATTTCGTGCTGGCCATCGGCAATCCCTTCGGCCTGCAACACACAGTCACCTCGGGAATCATCAGCGGCCTGTCCCGCTCCGGCATCAATCCCGACGGCTACGAGGATTTCATCCAGACCGATGCCTCCATCAACCCTGGCAACTCCGGGGGCGCCCTCGTGAATCTGCGCGGTGAGCTCATCGGGATCAACACCGCCATTCTCTCGCGCAGCGGCGGCAACATCGGCATCGGCTTTGCGATACCGGTGAATATGGCCCATAGCGTGATGGACCAGCTCATCAAGTACGGCTCGGTGAAACGCGGGCAGCTCGGCGTGAGCATGTACACCGTTACGCCCGACATCGCGCACTCGCTCGGCCTGTCTAACGCCATGGGCGCGCTGGTATCGCAAGTGGCGGAAGGGTCACCGGCGGAGAAGGCCGGCATCCACACGGGCGACGTCATTACATCCGTGAACGGCGCACCCGTGAAATCCAACAGCGAGCTCCGCAATAGCATCGGACTGATGCGAGTGGGCGACAAAGTCGAAGTCGGACTACTGCGCGACGGCAAGCCGCTGAAGCTCACCGCCATCATCGCCGACACCACCGCATCGACCACACAAGCCGGGCCGGCCGAGAGCATTCACAAAGCCTTCGAAGGTGCCACGCTTGCAGATGCGCCAGAAGGCGGGGGCGCCTTGGTAAAAAGCGTCGAGCCCGGTAGCGCCGCCGCTCAATCGGGCCTTCGCAACAACGACGTCATCATGGGAGCCAACCGGGGTCGCGTCACCAACGTCCAACAGCTGCGCGAGCGCGCGAAGGGTGCCTCGGTGCTGGTGCTGGAGGTACGGCGGGGCAACTCGGTGATCATCATCCCGCTGCGCTGACGCAGCGTCCCAACCGAAACACGGCTTAAACCAGGTCGCGCCGGACCAACCCGAGCGCGACCGCTCCTTTCACGCTCGCGCCGACCCCACGCAGCGCGCAATGCCGCATGCCGCTCAGTGCACCATCCCCGCCTCAACCATCCCCAGCAGCGCCACACCCAACACAATCCGATACCACGCAAACAGCGTGAACCGATGCGACTGCACATACCGCAGCAGCCACTTCACCGCAATGAATGCGACGATCCCTGAAATCACGAACCCAATGGCGAGCGCCTGCATATCCTCCGGCGCCCCTCCCGCATGACGGGCCTTCAGAAGCTCATATCCCGTTGCAGCAAACATCGTGGGAATGCCCACCAGGAACGCAAACTCCGTCGCCGCCGGCCGAAAAGTGAGCCCCACGAGCATGGCCGCAAAAATAGTCGATGCCGAGCGTGAGGTGCCCGGAAAGATAGCCGCCAGGATCTGACACAACCCCACCCAGATCGCCACTTTCCAGGTGACAGCCGCGACCTCAGGCTTTTTGGCGACGTAAGCCTCGATGACCAGAATCAATATGCCGCCAATGAGCTCAGCCAATGCAATGGGCAGCACCTTCTCAGGCAACTTGAAGCCCGCTTTGGTAGCGGCGAACCCCAGCACCGCGGTGATCAAAAACGCCACCGCCAGCTTGAACAGGTAATCCCGGTTCTGCGGCTCGTTGAAGCGAGTAAACAGCCCCAACAACCGCTTCCAGTAAATCAGCACAATCGCCAGAATCGCCCCCGACTGGATGGCGACATTGAACAACTCCGACCGTTCCCCCAGCCACTGCTCCGCCACCAGCAGATGCCCCGTACTGGAAATCGGCAAAAACTCAGTAATGCCCTCAATAACACCCAGGGCAATCGTATTAATTGTGTCAGCCACGTGAAATCTCACTACTCAGGAATGCTGGGAACGATGATGACCGGTCGCCGCAATTATTCACGAAAACACGAGTGCCCGCGCAGTGATTGGCGCTGCGCTACCGCGAGTAGAGCCTCGTCACAGCGAATGCCTCAAGTCCTGAACCCCAAACCCAACCGGCGCGACATCATACCCACGCGCCAACCCCATAACCTTGAACGCCTCCCCCATCTCCCCCGGCATCAGCAACCGCCGGGCCTCCCCCGCCAACCTGGCCCGCTCAACAACCCCAACCGCCTCCGCAGCAAACCCCTCAATCCCCGTCCCCAGCAAAAACGCCGCCTGCGTGCAGAACCCAATAACGTCCAGCCCTACAGCCAGCGCCGCTTCGGCCGCGCGCGTAAAATCGACCCAGGCCGTAATGTCCTGCACCCCCACATTGATATAGGGATCGTCATGAGCACGCTGTTTGAAGTGACAGCGCAAGGTGCCGCTGACCCGCTGCGGATGATAGTAGTGCCGCCGCGGCAACCCGTAGTCGAATAGCAGTATGAGCCCCCGCTGCAGACACTCACCAACGCCAGCGATCCAGGGATCCAGCCGGAGACAAACTTCAGAAGCGTACCCGGGAGACGGCGCCCGGGGCAACTCGCGAAACAACGCCTCGCAAGCATGAACCAACGCATCATCAGCAGGTGCCACGCCCTCGACAAACAGTCCGTCCTGAACGCTAACGCCCAACTCGAGCACCGACGCGCCAACCGGCTGCCCGTCGGCCTCCGCGGCCAACTCGGGCGTGTCCGCCACCACAAACCGCCGACACGGCAACGCGTCCATCACCTCATTCGCCAGCACCACCCCATCGAGTGGCCGCTCCGGCAAGCGGTCAAGCCACACGACACGCTGGCGTAACGACTCCGGCAGCGACCCCAACCGCTCGCGCTGACGCTCCGCAAGATCCGCGCTCACCTCGAGAATGCAATACCGCTCCGGCAATACACCGTCAGCAGCAAGTGACTCAAGCACCGTCGCAGCCATGCGACCCGTTCCCGCGCCGAGCTCCAGAATGTCACCGCCAGTGGCGGATAACACCTGCGCACACTGTCGCGCGACGCAGCGACTGAAGAGATCGGAAATCTCCGGTGCTGTCACAAAATCGCCGCCCGCGCCGAGCTTGACGCTCCCGGCACTGTAATAACCCAGTCCCGGCGCATACAGCGCGAGATCCATGAAACGCTCGAAAGACAACCATCCACCGGACGAGACAATCGCTGCACGCACAAATGCAGCAACAGCCGCGGAATGCTGTTGCTCATCCGAGGACAGCGGTGGGAGGATTGAGTGCGGGACAGATGAGGTCATAATCGCGCGCCATGCCAAACGAAGAATCCACCGACCAGACAGCGCACCCGGACACCCGACTGTCCGGAAAGACCGCGCTCATTACGGGAGCTGCGCGGCGCGTAGGCTCCGCCATTGCCCGCAGATTGCACGGTGCCGGTGCGAATGTCGTGCTCCACTATCGAAGTTCGGCCGAAGACGCAGCAGCCCTTGCCCTGGAGTTGAACGAGGCGCGGCCGGGCTCGGCGGCACTGGTGAGCGGCGACCTTCTTGAAATCGACAAGCTGCCGGCCCTCGCCCACTCGGCCGCGGAAGCGTTCCGCGGCCTGGACATCCTCGTCAACAACGCGTCCTCGTTCTATCCGACACCCGTTGGCGATATCACCGAAATGGATTGGGACGATCTCATCGGCACCAACCTGAAAGCGCCCCTGTTCCTGTCGCAGGCCGCCGCGCCCGCACTGCACGCCAATCAAGGCCTCATTCTGAATCTCGCGGACATTCACGGCATGCGCCCCTTGCGCCGCCACCCGGTTTACAGCGTCGCGAAAGCGGGCCTCATCATGCTGACACGGTCCCTCGCCCGCGAGCTCGGGCCGCACATCAGAGTGAACGCGATCGCACCGGGGCCGGTGATGTGGCCCGAAGATGGTCTCGACAAGGCCTTGCAGGCGCAGATCATTGATCGCACGGCACTCAAGCGGCCGGGCTCGGCGACGGATGTTGCGCGAGCCGCGTTGTTTTTCGCCGCGGAGGCGCCGTACATCACCGGACAGGTGCTGGCCATCGATGGAGGAAGAAGCGTCGGCTGGTGAGCGAACACTCACCGCGACCCAATGAGACGGCCGCGAGCCGGCACTCGTCACGCGGACGCTCAAACGTCCGCGCTCCAGCTCGGCGTAACTTCAATTAACGGATGAGCTGCGCGATCGAACCGCAGCCATAACTCGCCGATGGTCACCTGCTCGGTCGGATGCACCAGATCGGGCGCCAGCGCCGCCAGCGGCCCGAGCATGAACGCACGTTTCAAAAGATCCGGACGCGGCAGCTTCAAGCGCGGCTCATTGCAAACCAGATCCCCGTAAAGCAACACATCGAGGTCCATGGTGCGCGGCGCCCAACGTGGAGCCTCCCTGGGCCGCCCACACAAGGCCTCGATCGCATGCAGGCGCGCCAGCACACTGTCGATGAGTAACTCGGTGGTGAATCCGGCGACGAAGTTGATGAAGTCGTCGCCCTCGAATCCGACAGCGCGGTTGCGATACCAAGGCGAGAAACGAACATCAGGAAAGTGCCGCCGCAACTCACCCGCTGCCAGTGCGAGGTTACGCTCGGCCTCGACATTACTACCAACGGCAACGTAAACAGCAGGCACGCAGTATTATCCCCTATGGGCAGCTGCGGACGTCAGATCGGCACGAGTCCTCTGGATCCTGACGCCGACATCGCGCGAGTTGCGGATCGCCCCCGGCTTGTTGACCTCCAGCCGCACCCACTCGATGCCGAACTCCTCCAACAGCGCGACGGCGAGCCGATGCGCCAAGGTCTCCACGAGCTTGAACTCCGAAGCCTCAATGAAGGCAAGCACCCGCTTGGCAACCTTCTTGTAGTCGGTCGTATCGGCGACCTCGTCCGTCAAGGAGGCGCGCGCGCAATCGACCGGAATTTCCAGATCAACGACGACGGTCTGCCTGACACGGCGCTCCCAATCGATGAAGCCGATGATGCACTCAGCAGTCAGGCCTCGCAAAAAAACGCGATCGCCGGAATACAACGGGTCGGTCAAGTGAGCTCCTGGAATATGGGGGGTGTTAGGGCGCAACAGGTTGCAGCGACTCGAGAGCCCAGCGGGCTCGCGCCTGAATAGCGAGATCGTCATGCTCGCCCGCCTTCAGCCGCGCAAGACCGGCAACGGCAATCATGGCAGCATTGTCAGTGCAAAACTCAATGCGCGGATAGTACACGCGAGCGCCCTGCCGCCGCGCTGCTTCGGCCAACCTTTCCCGCAGGCTGCGGTTCGCACTGACACCGCCCGAAACGACGAGTGCATCGAGCCCGGTCTCCTCGAGCGCCCGCAGCGCCTTGGCGGTGAGAGTCTCGACGATCGAAAGCTGCACACCCTCAGCGACGTCCGCTTTCAGGGCATCTGTCATCTCACGGCCGCGGATGGCATGCACAACCGCGGTCTTCAAGCCCGAAAAGCTGAACTCGAGGCCCGGGCGATCGAGCATGGGACGGGGAAAACGAAACGCGCCCGGCTTGCCGTGCTCGGCGAGACGCGCCAGCTCCGGCCCACCCGGATAAGGCAAGCCCAGTAATTTGGCCGTCTTATCGAATGCCTCACCTGCCGCATCATCGCGGGTCTCCCCGAGAAGACGGTAGCTGCCGATGGCACGCACCTCGATCAGCATGGTGTGCCCCCCGGAAACCAGCAGTGCCACATGAGGAAATGGCGGAGGATCCGCCTCGAGCAGCGGCGCCAGCAGGTGCCCCTCCAGATGGTGTACCCCCAGCGCCGGAACCTTCCAGGCGTATGCGAGACTGCGCGCCAGGGATGCGCCGGTCAGCAAAGCCCCGATTAAACCGGGACCGGCCGTGTACGCGACGCCATGGAGCTCGGCAGGTGCAGTGGCGGCCGTCGCTAGAACGCCACGGACCAGGGGTAGGAGACGGCGGACGTGGTCGCGCGAGGCCAATTCCGGCACCACCCCGCCATAGACCCGGTGGAGCTCGATCTGGCTGAAGATTTCGTGCGCCAGCAGGCCCCGCGAGGCGTCCAAAACTGCCGCCGCACTCTCGTCGCAAGAGGATTCAATTGCTAGAATTCGCATGTCGCCTTAGAATCCCCGCCCCCCGTGTCAATGGGCTTTGCAGGCGGGGGAAAATTTTCCTTACGCATCAATGAATTGAGGTTTCGATGCCGAGCGTTCGTGTCCGCGAGAACGAGTATTTCGATGCCGCCTTGCGGCGTTTCAAACGCGCTTGCGAGAAGGCCGGGATTCTCACCGAGCTGCGCCGACGCGAATTCTACGAGAAGCCCACCCAAGAGCGGAAACGCAAGAAGGCCGCTGCGGTGAAGCGCCACATGAAGCGCCTCTCCCGCGACGTCATGCGGGCTCCGCGGTAACACGCCCCATGACTCTCAAGGAGCGCATCACCGACGACATGAAGGGCGCGATGCGAGCCGGTGAGAAAGAGCGGCTGGGCACAATCCGCCTGGTCCTCGCGGCGATCAAGCAGCGCGAAGTCGACGAGCGCATCACTCTGGATGACACCCAGGTGTTGTCTGTGCTTGAGAAGATGGTCAAACAGCGCAAGGAAGCCATCACCCAGTTCGAGAGCGGCGGTCGTGCGGACCTGGTCGCCAAAGAACAGGCGGAGCTCGCCATCCTGCAGAACTATCTGCCGGCGCAAATGAGCGATGCCGAGCTCGACGCCCTCATTGCGGAAGCCATCGCCGCCACAGGCGCCGCCTCGATCAAAGACATGGGCAAGGTCATGGGCATCGTCAAAACGAAGGCCCAGGGCAGAGCCGACATGGGCGTGGTCAGCGCCCGAATTAAACAGAAGCTCAGTTGATTGCCAGGGAAGGGGCTCGTTTCGGCGGCGGCGCTCATAGCGATCGCCCTCGCCTGCCTCACGGTCACTCGTAAGCTCGAACGCGAACGTCGCCTTCTTGCAAAACTACGTAAGCGAGGCGCCGTCGACCCGGCGAGCGCCATTGCCCTCGACGATTTAACCGACGACGAGCGCGACGCCGCCGAGTCACTGGCCCGTAGCGGCGTCCTCGAGATCCGGCAACGACGCTGTTCAATCCGCGGCGTCGAGCTCGGTGTGTTTCGCCGCAAGCGGCAGCGGTTGATGGTAATGGGCGGATTCGGGGCTTTTTTGCTGGCTTGCCTGGTCGCGGTGTTGATTTTGCGCCGCTGACCGGCCATATCGAGCGTCAAGACGATGGGACGCATCCCTCAAAGCTTCATCGACGAGCTGATCGCGCGCGCGGATATCGTCGAGATCATTGGCTTGCGGGTACCGCTTAAGAAGGCCGGCCGCGAGTACAAGGCCTGCTGCCCGTTTCACGGCGAAAAAACGCCCTCCTTCTGGGTGAGCCCCGACAAGCAGTTCTACCACTGCTTCGGCTGCGGGGCGCACGGTACGGTGCTGCGCTTTCTGATGGAGCATGACCGGATGGCCTTTCCAGAGGCCGTCGAGGAGCTCGCACAGCGCCTCGGATTGGAAGTTCCCCACGAAGGAGGCCCGGGCGCCGCCGCTAACACCAAACGCGTGGATGAGCCGTTATACGAGCTGATGACGAAGGTCGCCGGCTTCTACGTGGAAACCCTCGGGCGCGATACCCGCGCGCGTCAATATCTCGAGCGTCGCGGGCTGGAGCGCGCCACGATCGAGCATTTCGGCATCGGCTTTGCGCCGAACTCCTGGAATGAGGTGCTCCGCCGCTTCGGCGCGAGCGAGGCAGAGCGCCGGGCGCTGGCGGAGTTGGGTTTGATCATCGAGCGCGAGCGCGGCTCGATCCGCGAAGGCGAGCACTACTACGACCGCTTTCGGGACCGTGTCATGTTCCCGATCCGGGATGTGCGCGGGCGGGTTATTGCATTTGGAGGTCGAATCATTGACCAGGGCGAACCCAAATACCTCAACTCGCCCGAGACGGCACTCTTCCACAAGGGACGCGAGCTCTACGGACTGTATGAGACCCGCAAGGCACGTTCCAACCTGAAGCGCCTCCTCATCGTCGAAGGCTATATGGATGCTGTGCGCTTGCATCAAGCAGGAATTGACTACGCCGTGGCCACACTGGGCACGGCGACGACACCTGAACATTTCAAGCGTATCTTCCGGCTCGTGAATGAAGTTGTTTTCGCCTTCGACGGCGACAAGGCCGGCCGCGCGGCCGCGTGGCGGGCGCTCCAGCACGCTTTGCCGGAAGCGCGCGAGGGACGTGAGATCCGGTTCCTCTTTTTGCCCGAGGGGCACGACCCCGACACCCTGGTCGGCGAGGAAGGGCGTGAAGCGTTCGAGAAGCGGCTCGATACGACTTTACCGCTGTCGGAATACCTGATTAGCGAGCTCAAGGGACAGGCGACCGAACTGTGGCACGCGGACGGCCGGGGGCGATTCTCGGCGCTGGCCCGGCCCCTGCTCGCAAAATTGTCCGAAGGACTTTACCGGGAACTTGTCCTCAAGGGAGTCGCGGAAGCTTTGGGAATTGCTCGGGCACGACTCGAAGAGTTGATGGATCTGACGCCACCGCCCCCCACTCACCGAGCTGTGCCGGAAGCGTCGGAGTCTGAGACCGATCCATATCGTTCGCGCGCAGGCACGCAGCCTGCGCCACGCACGGGCGCCGGACGCGGGACGGTCGTCAGGCAAGCAATCGCTAGATTGGTGAGATTTCCGGCGATGGCCGCGCAGATAACCCTTCAGGAGCGTGCAGGCCTGAACGCCTGTGAGGAGCCGGGGACCGAGCTGCTGCGGGCTCTCTTGGACGACCTGAGGGAACGACCAGCCCAGATTCCCGCTCAGGTTATTCAGAGGTGGGCCGACAAACCTGAAGGGGACATCTTGCAGAAGCTGCTGCAGCGCGAAGAAATCATTACCGACGCCGCCGGAGCCCTGGAAGAGGTCCGGGCGATTGTTGCCAGGCTCGCGGCCACGGTTGACGCGAAGCGGCTGAAGGCCTTGGAAGACAAAAGCCGCTGGACGCGGCTAGGACCTGAAGAATTGAAGGAATTTCAGGAACTTATGCTCAGGACGGTACGTCCATGAGGCCGCGGCAGGCGCCGCCGCCCCCGGAGATGAATTTGGCGTTTCGCCCCTTGTCAAATACAATTGCCCGCTTTGCTTTGGCACCCCTTGAGTTGACCCGCCTCGGTCAGCACATAGGGGAAATGCTAGCCCATCGCCGCCGCCGCTAATCATGACGACACGTAAGCACAAGCCCGCTCCCGCCGCCGCTGCCAAGAAGCGTTCGTCCGCGCACGCCAGCAAGCCGGTGAAAACCGTCGCTGCCGAGAAGACCGTGGCCGTCGCCTCCGTAGCCCGCGACAAGGATAAGTCCAAGGCCGCCGCTGCACCAAAAAAGACTGCCGCGAGCGAAGTCAGCCACGTTCATGTGAAGCCCGTTGAAATCAAGGCCGCCGAGCCTGCGCCCGTGCCGGAGTCCGCGAAAAGCGCTCCGCCACCGGACGGCAAGAACGGCGGCGCAAAGTCTGCTGCAGTTATTGACAAGAAACCATTGGGTATCGAGCGCCGTGTTCCTGTAATGCCTGAAGATCGCCAATCACAACTTAAGCTGCTCATTGCCCGTGGCAAGGAGCAGGGGTACCTCACGTACTCGCAAGTGAATGATCACTTGCCATCGGAAATCGTCGATCCTGAACAGATCGAAGATATTGTCAACACTATCAACGACATGGGAATCCCGGTGTATGAGAAAGCACCGGACACCGAGTCGTTGTTGCAAAACGAGCCCTCCGCGCCGGCCGACGAGGAGGCGATCGAGGAGGCTGCTGCCGCGCTAGCCGCGCTCGATGCCGAGCTCGGCCGCACGACCGACCCGGTCCGCATGTACATGCGCGAAATGGGGACGGTCGAGCTCCTCACCCGTGAAGGTGAGATCCGCATTGCCAAGCGCATTGAGGAAGGCCTCGATGCCGTGCGCCGGGCGCTCGCCATGTATCCGGCCACCTACGACTTCATCCACAAGGCGTACGAGCCGGTGAAGTCAGGACAGGCGCGCCTGGTCGACGTGATCGTCGGATTTATCGATCCGAACGCGCCCGACGTCATCGCACAGCCTCAGAACCCCACGAAGATGGAGCTCGTCGAGGCCGAAGAGGAAGACGACGACGAGGAGGAAGGCGAGGAAGGCGGCGAGAATAGCGAGGAAGAAGCCGTCGACACCGGCCCGGATCCGGAAGAGGCGGCGACGCGCTTCGCCTCGATCGCGAAGGGCTACCTCGGTGTGCTCGGTGCGATCGAGAAGACCGGAGCGAAGGATCCCAAGACCCTAAAGCTGCGCTCGAAGCTGGCCGACGAGTTCATGGAGCTCAAGCTGGCGCCGCGCATGTTCGACGCACTCATTCTCAACCTGCGTACGCACATATCCGAAGTGCGCCAGCTCGAGAAGGAGATCATGGTCATCGCCGTGCGCGATGCCGGCATGCCGCGTAAGGACTTCATCGCTTCCTTCCCCAAGAACGAGACCAACCCGCGCTGGTTGCAGAAGCACATCAAGGCCGGGAAGAAGTACTCCGCGCTGCTGACTAAGTTCAAGGACGAGATCGAGCGCCGGCAGAAGAAGCTCGAAGGACTCGAAGTTCTCTACCACCTCACCATCAACGACCTGAAGGAAGTAAACCGCGAGGTCTCGATCGGCGAGGCCAAGGCGCGCCGGGCGAAGAAGGAGATGGTGGAGGCCAACCTGCGCCTCGTGATCTCCATTGCCAAGAAGTACACCAACCGCGGCCTGCAGTTCCTGGACCTCATCCAGGAGGGCAACATCGGCCTGATGAAGGCGGTGGACAAGTTCGAATACCGCCGTGGTTACAAGTTCAGCACCTACGCGACATGGTGGATTCGCCAGGCCATCACGCGCTCGATCGCCGACCAGGCACGCACCATCCGCATCCCGGTGCATATGATCGAGACCATCAACAAGTTGAACCGCATCTCCCGCCAGATGTTGCAGGAGATGGGACGCGAGCCGACGCCGGAAGAGCTGGCCGTGCGCATGGAAATGCCCGAGGACAAGGTGCGTAAGGTCCTCAAGATCGCCAAAGAGCCGATCTCCATGGAGACGCCGATCGGCGATGACGAGGACTCACACCTTGGCGACTTCATCGAGGACACCTCGGTTTCCTCGCCAATCGACCAGGCGACCATGGAATCGCTGCGTGAGACGACGCACTCCGTCCTCGCTCAGCTCACGCCGCGTGAGGCGAAGGTTCTACGCATGCGCTTCGGCATCGACATGAACACCGACCACACGCTCGAGGAAGTCGGCAAGCAATTCGACGTCACGCGCGAGCGGATCCGTCAGATCGAAGCCAAGGCGTTGCGTAAGCTGCGTCATCCGAGCCGCAGTGAGCAGCTGCGCAGCTTCCTGATGGATGACTGACAGAGTCGATCGTTGAGTTGAAAAAAAGGCCCGGCCGCTGCAAAGCGCCGGGCCTTTTGTTTGTGCGTGATTGCCGCGCGGGAGCCTACTGCACCGCGATATCCACAGACGGCCGCATCTTGCCCACTTCGGCCAATACCGGGTGGATGACATGGCTCTTGAATTTTTCGATGAGCGACGTGTCAGGCTTTTGGCCCTTGTCGATCGCGACGTATCCAACCTGGTCAATCAGGTAGTCAAAGCGCGGCGCCCACTTGCGTGCGCCCAAGCGCGCCGTCGTGGAGCAGTTGTCGACCATGTACGCGACACCGCGTGCGTGCATGTAGGGATTGAGCGAGTCGGTGCATTCGATGACTGACTCGTTGGCAATCTCGGAGTAGGCGTGACCCTTCTCATCGAGCTCGTCAATTTGCGCGATCATGGTCGCAATATAGGCGCCGGCGGTGAACGGGTTGAGCGGAATCCGGTCCTGCACGCGTTCGGCACGCACTTTCTCGCCCACGCGCCACATTTCCGTGCCGTCGATCTTGCCCATGGGATAGCGCTTGAGGCGCTGACCGGCCAAATTCACGCTGCGAATCTCGTTGCCGTTTGAAACCTCGGCATAAATCTCCGCAATGATTTCGCGCGCCGCGGGATATACCGCTGCGTATGCTTTCTCAAATTCAACCTTACCGCCGGCATCCAGACCGTCATAAACAGCCTTGATGCCGTGGTGCGAAATCGTCGTGGAAATGGGCCCGGTGATCGACTCCACCGAGTGTCGGAAAGCCTCGTGCGCGCTCTTGCCCTGGTTTTTGTAGCGACGATAGAGCCCCTCGACCAGGCCGTGTACCGCGCCCAGCAGAATGCCCCGCTCGCCAAAGATATCACTCTTGTATTCGCTCTCGAGCGTGGTCTGGAAGGTGTAAGGTGAGCCCAACCCCACCGACCAACCCAACGCGTAATCGGTTGCGCGACCGTCGACATCCTGGTGCACGGCAAAACTCGCGTTGATGCCGGCGCCATTGACCGTTTCACCTTGCACGTAGAGGCGGCGCACCGAAGGGCCCATGCCCTTGGGCGCAACCATGATCACGTTGATATTTTTGGGAAAGGCCTTGCCCTCGTTGGTGAGGTGGCCGAGCAGAAAACCATGGGATAGTCCCAGGGTCTTTCCAGGTTGGATCGCCTCGAAAATCTTTGGGTAAAGCTGACTCTGGGCCGCATCGCTGATCAACAGGAGCACCAGATCGCTCTCTTTGATGACCTCAAACATCTCGCCGAGCGTGCCGTTCTGCTCGGAAAAGCCGGCCTCACGCGCGGCGGCGACCGATTGGCTGCCCTGCTGCAAACCCACTTTGACCCGGATCGCCGTACCTTGCAGCGAGTCCCGCAGATTTTGCGCCTGGGCGGGCCCCTGGGAGCCCCAGCCGATGACACCGATCTGTCGAATGCCCGCAAACGCTTTGGGGAGCAACGGGAAGAGGTCCCGGCCGCCGCGCACAACAAACTCCGTGTTGCCGTTTGGCAGTTGCAGAGTCTCTTTCGCGAAGACTCGGGCCTGGAAATCTTGTGAGCGTGTCATGGGTCATTCCGGGTTGTGGTGGCTTTGGGAGGGCATTATGTGCCGGGGGTTTTCGTTGCGTACAATGCATTGTTTTCATCGCGGCGTTGCGTTCTCCGCAACATGCAAAACGAGACCTTATGAATCACGATCAGCTACGCATCTTTCTGAACTTGTCCCGCACGCTGCACTTCGGCACGACTGCAAAAGGCGTACATAAGAGCGCCTCGGCGATCAGCCGCATCGTGCAACGACTGGAGCAGGAGCTCGGGAAACCCCTGTTTGAGCGCGACAACCGAACCGTCAAGCTCACGCCGCAAGGCGAGGCTCTCGCGCATTACGCGAGCGACGTTCTGTCGAGCTACGACCAGTTTAGAGAGGCCCTGGAGCACGGAGCGAAAGTCGTGCACGGCGCCATCTCCGTATTCGCCTCAGTAACGGCCTGTCAAAGCTTTCTGCCGCGGTTACTCATGCGCTTTCGCGAAGCCTATCCCGAGGTACAGCTCAGGCTCGAGACAGGCTATGCCGTGGACGCGCTCGAAAGGCTCGAACACGGCACGGTCGATGTCACTGTCGCCGCCTTGCCAGAGCGCGTGCCACACCATTTGATTTCCAAGGTCGTGGAAATCACGCCACTCATCTTTGTTGCTCCATCCACTGCATCCGACATATCGCGCAAAGTCGACAAACGCAGTGTCGAGTGGGCGCAAGTGCCGATGATATTGCCCACCCAGGGGCTCGCACGCGTGGCAGTCGATCGTTGGTTTCGGGCGCACCGCACGAAACCGCGAATCTACAGCGAGGTCATGGGTAACGAGGCCATTCTGGCCTTGGTCAGCACCGGCTGCGGCGTCGGGGTCGTGCCGAAACTGGTGCTCGACAAAAGCCCGCTATTCAGCGACGTGCGCGCGCTCGATGTGGAACCGCGAATCGGCGAGTTTCGCGTGGGCCTGTGCGCAGCACGCCGGTCGCTCGTAAGCCCGGTGGTGAGCGCATTTTGGAACGCGCTCGCCAGCTAGTCAGATACCCGCCTGTCCCAGGAGGTCGACGAGCCTGCGCACGGCCGCCGCAAGCGACGGGTGATCGGCCTCAAACCGAACCGCCAGCGCTTCCAGCCGTGGAGTGTGAGCTTCCGCAGCTGCGGCCACTGCCTCTGTTACCACGGGATTGCTCTCGGCGGCGCCGCCCTGCCGCAGCGCTCGCTCGATGTCGCCCATCACTTGGCCGAGCAGCTCCCGCGAGCCCGTGTCGACGGATCCAGCCTCCTTGAGCCGCTCGTGGACCTTCGCCAGCAGCACCTGAAGGCTTTCACGATCGGAGGACGGCTGGCTCATCTGGGAATCCCGGCGGCAAATCTCGCTACGATTCTAAACGAGAACGTGCTCCCGAAGGTCACAAGAGATCGGCAAAGGACGCGAGCTCTCCGGTGAAGTGCCCGGCATGCTCCGGCAACGCCGCCACAAAACGGAAGTCCTCAAACTCAAAGCCCGGACCAACCGTGCAACCGGCAAGCGAGTACTCACCCAGGCTGCGCGCGGCTTGCCAGATCCCGGACGGAATGACCGCCACCGTCTCGTTCCCGTCGTGTACTTCTCCTAACACATGACGCGAGAAGCGGCGTTCCGCTGGATCGTACTCGAGCAGCTCAAGGGCCGCTCCGTCGTAGAAATGCCAGACCTCATCCGCGTCCACGACATGCCAACGACTCAACTGCTGCCGTTCCAGCAGATAGTGAATCGTGGTCAAGGCGGAACGCGTGCCGCGAGGAGTCTGCACGCGCTCGCGCGAACGATACAGCTCGCGATACCACCCACCCTCCGGATGCGGCAACAACGACAATCGAGTAACGAGATCGGCGGCTTTCATCGGGGAAATGATACGCCGCCGCGACGCATCAACCTCTGCCAAGGACGCGCGGGCCGCCAACCCGCGCGACTGGACAATACAAGCTGCGTGATCCGACTAATACATAAGTATTTACTTATGTATAGATCGGGACGCCTACTGAGAAACCGGCGGCGGCAGAGTTGTCACGCTTCCGCCGCCGCTACTTCTGAAGAACAGTAGAACCCGCATCGTCCGGCACTACCACCTACGCTTTAGAGGACCCGAGGGCCCCTATTGCGCCGGCGCACTCACTCGGCGTCGGTAGCGGCGTCGCTAGCCTCTTCGGTCGCAGCATTAAGCACGGTGGCCTGGGCGGCCTGACCGGCGAGGAGATTTTTCCAGGAGAGTTCCTGACCCTTGCGCTTGCCCTTCTCCGTGAGCTTCAGGCCCTCGGGAGTGATCGCAAGCATGTACGCCTTGCCATCCACGTCAATCTCGCGCTTGAGCTGTTTATCGAGCTTAGTTGCCATTGCACCCTCATTAGACTGGCCAAATCAAAATCGCCTTACGAATCGTAACCTTAGATCGCGTTCCGTGCTTTGGGAAAGACCGGCCGCGCCGCTTCCCTGCACTGAAGGCGAACCTCAAGTTTCCGCGTTTCCGGCAACGGGAACGACCTTTCTGGATAGGACTTCAGTTTGAGTGTCGAGACGCTGCCAAAGCTAAGTTTACCTTGGCTGACGGCCGTTGCGTCCTGGGCCTCAGCATCTGGCGGACCCAGGGGTGGCGGGCGCAGCCGGTTCACTCCACGGTGGTGAAATAGTGAATCGACGGATCTGGGGTGCAATTTGGGGGCTGCTACTGCCATTCGTCGCCCGGGCGGAAACCTCCTGGACCGAAGACCCAACCGTGCAGCAAGAGTTGGCTGCCGGCCAGGTCGCGGTGGAAGTTCTCTCGGTCGGCGAGGGGTCGCGTACGCGGCTCCGCGCGGCTGTCAAAGTCAACGCTGCCCCTGAGGCGATCTGGAGTGTGCTCACCGACTGCGACCACGCCGCGGGGTTCATCCCCGGCGTGAAACACTGCCACCGGGTGCAGACGGCACCCGATGGCTCGTGGGAAATCATCGAACAGGAGGCCAGGTACTCGTGGTACATGCCAACCGTAAGGTGCGTCGTGCGCCTCGACTACAAGCGTCCGCAACGCATTGACTTCAAGCGCATCAGTGGTGATCTCAAGGAAGGGAGCGGAGATTGGCAGTTGCTCCCGCAGGGACATACGGACGGGGCGAGCGCGGCCGGCGCACCCACGATTGTTGAGTACGAACTGAACGTCGAGCCAGGGTTCTGGGTCCCGCGTGGACTGTTACGTCACTCGCTGCGATCGGAGCTGCCAGAGGCACTGACAGCACTGCGGGAACGGTCGGAGAGCGTCGACACCGCGCACACTCAATAACTCAGTTGGCGCTTTTTGCCCGCGCAATGGCTGTTCCTGTGCCGGCGGATCCGCAGCCTCGGTACATCATAGCTGCATGACTTCACGGCGACAGGCCTTGGGCGGTTTGATTGGTACCTGGGCGGCGGCGCAACTGCCCGAGCCGCTTTACGCCGCGCCACCCTCGCTACCCTCCGAAGTCGCAGGTATCAAACTCCCGACTTCCTCCATCGCACGGACCGCAGCGCGGTTCTCTCGCAAACATTACCCTGACTATCTCTTCAACCACTGCATGCGCACCTTTCTATTTGGCGCCATCGCCTTGCAAAAGCAGGGCCGTGCGTATAAAGCGGACAAGGCTTTCGCGGCAGCGGCGCTGCACGACTTGGGGCTCCTGGAAGAATTCGAGAGCCACAGCGGCTCTTTCGAGATCGATGGGGCCAACCAGGCCGAGCAGTTGATGCTCCACAGTGGCCTGTCACCCGCGCAAGCCGACATCATCTGGCACGCCATCGCACTGCACGATGTCAGATTCGCGCTGACCCGGCGCCAGGGGCCGGAAGCCATGTTGGTCGCCATCGGTGCCGGCAGCGACGTCGACGGGCCCGACCCTGAAAACATTGATGCCGCGCGCACAGCGGAAATCGTCGCTGCCTTCCCGCGACTGCAATTCAAGGAGCGCTTCACCGCCCTCACCATCGAGCACTGCAAACGCAAGCCGCTCTCACAACGCGGCACCTGGCTGGAGGGGTTATGTCGCGAACAGGCTCCCAGCGCTTGGACCGACACTGTGGAACAGGAGATCGCCGCTGCGCCATTTGCTGAGTAGCAGGGGAAGCGCACGGCTACAATTACGTACGGGTTCGTACAAATCCACGACAGGTTCGGTGCAACCGAAGCGGATAGTATTCGTCCGTGCGAGTTACCTTATCCATTCTGGCTGCTGTTGCACTTCTGACGCTACCGGGCGGCCGGGCTTGGGCTGATACCTCTCCCGGGTTGTATGTTGGTGGCGGATTCGGCCAGTCCGAGCTGGATGCCTCCGTTTCGACCTCAGGCCCTTTCGGGCTCGAGCAGTACAATGGTGAGTTCAAGACGCATCGCTCCGCCTTCCAGGTCGTCGCCGGTGCACGGCCGATTTCGCTCGTCGGCGCCGAGATCGCCTACGTCGACTTTGGCCATCCCAACGGAACGCTGTTTGGACAGCCGTCCAGCGCGTCGATGCGTGGCGGCGCGGCATTCGCGATGGCATATCTGCCGCTACCCTTGATTGAGGTATACGCAAAGGCGGGAGTCGCGCGGCTACAGAGCCACGTCAGCGGGCTTACCCCACCCACCGGCGTTACGTGTCCGATTGGGCCATGTCCCTACCCCCTGGGGATCAAGTACTACCATATCGACCGCACGGACACCGCCTTCGCTGCCGGCGCGGGTGCCCAGGTCAAACTGGGCCCCATGGCAGTGCGCGCCGAATACGAGCGGTTCACCGCGGCTGGCGAGCATCCAAGTCTGGTGTCGATCGTGGTCACGTGGACTATTTTGTGACTGGCGCGAGCCTCTTGATGGCTTCGCGCAAGATGCGTTCGGTCAACATCGAAAAGCCCACCAGGTAGTCGTTGCCCGGAGCCTTCCCCAAATAGTACGGGCCGAGCTCGCGCAACTGCACTTTGTTGCGCCTTGCGCGGGCGGCCACATCAGGATCGTGGAAACGCACATATGCGTGCAAGCCGGCCGCCTCTCCCAACACCGAAGCGCGCTCACCAAAGTGTGAATGCAGTGCCTCCACCAGAGCGGTGCGTCGCAGCCCATAGATGCGTCTCATGCGCCGAATGTGGCGCTCGAGATGACCGTCTCTCATGAACAGATGCAGAGCGGCCTGTTGGTGAATGGGCGTCTGCCGGTCCACCAGCCATTTCGCACGCATGAAAGTCTCGACCATGGAGCGAGGCACGATCAGGTAGCCGACCCGAAGACCCGGGAACATCACCTTCGAGAACGTGCCGCAATAGATGACCGGCACCGCGCTCGCCAGTCCCTGCAGCGCCGGCATAGGCGCGCCGCTATAGCGATATTCGCTGTCGTAATCATCTTCGATGATCACCACACCGTGCTGGCGCGCCCAGCCAATCAACTCCAGACGACGTCGTAACGACAGCGCGACGCCGGTCGGGAACTGATGCGCCGGAGTAACGTAAACCAACTTCGCGGGGGGCCCGAGCCGGCTGCAAACAATGCCTTCAGAATCGACCGGGACCGGACGCAGGCGCGCACCGCAAGCTTCAAACACCCGGCTCGCGCCGGTGTAGCCAGGATTCTCAACGGCAACCTCATCCCCTGCTTCGAGCAACAGACGAGCGCACAGATCCAGTCCCTGCTGTGAGCCGCTCACCACAATGACCTGATCCGCGGTACAGCTCACCGCTCTGGATCGCGATACGTACTTTGCAATCTCCTCGCACAGCGGCTCGTAGCCTCGCTCGTGCTCTGCGTAGTCCAGAGCCCCGGCACCGAGCTCGCGCAAACTGCGGGCATACAATCGGTGCCAGATTCCGAGCGGAAAGAGGCTCAGGTCCGGCCCCCAGTGAGACAGACAGATATGGCCCGGCTGCTTGCCGACGGAAGGGAAATCCTTGGGAAGTCGCTTGCCGAAGCTGGAGAGGGGGGCCGCCGTATTCGGTGTGGCGTGCCGCGTCGCGGCAGGTGCATTCAACAACTCGTCGGGCAACTGGCGGCATACGAAGGTGCCGGAACCACGCGTCGCCTGAAAATACCCCTCGCTCACCAATTGGTCGTACGCCTGGGCGATCGTGCCCCGCGACAGGCTCAGCGCCACGGCAACCTCGCGCGTCGATGGAACACGCTCGCCGCCGGCAAACCGGCCGTTGAGGATCCCGAGACGCCAAAAATCGTAAATCTGCCGGCTCAGTGGGACAGATGACGAGCGGTCAATGACGAGGGCGGTGCGCATAGGCCGTACGCAAAGTGGACCAGTCCAGTTATAGAAAAGTGGCCAGTGTGTGCTGCCACTAGTCTATCTAAGATTCGGCTCCATGAGCACCTACACACAGACCCCCCGCACCAAGGTCCGGCGCTTGGCGAAACGCGCCGTGTATGACAAGGCACGAGTCCACGCAATCCTGGACGAGGGATTTCTTTGTCACGTTGGGTTTACCCAAGACAGTCAGCCGTTTGTCATTCCGACTCTATACGCGAGAGTCGGCGAAACGATCTACATGCACGGCTCAGTGGCGAGCCGGATGCTGAAGACTCTGGCGGAGGGCCTGGAGGTCTGCGTAACCGTTACGTTGGTCGACGGCTACGTCCTGGCACGCTCAGCCTTTCATCACTCAATGAACTATCGCTCGGTAACGGCCTTGGGGCGCGCACGGCTCGTGACAGAAGAGGCTGAGAAGCTGGCAGCACTGCACGCCATGACGGACCACATCGTGCCGCAACGTTGGGATGAAGTCCGCAGGCCCAGCGAGTTGGAAATGCGTCAGACTCTGGTACTAGCGCTTCCGTTGGAAGAAGTCTCCGCGAAAGTGCGCGTTGGGCCACCCGTGGATGACGAAGAAGACTACACACTGCCGGTTTGGGCCGGGGTCGTGCCTGTGCGCACAGAGCTTGGGCCTGGGATAGCGGACGAACGGATCGTGCCCGGCGTCCCCGAGTTTCAAGTGTCGCGATTCGCCTTGCGGACTCAAAAGGCGGACGGCGACAGCTGATCCGCACAAGCGGGGACGCGCCCAACGGTTCGAAACGCGCGACCAAATCCTGGGTAGCCCCCGCCCCCCGGCCCTCCACTGCGGGTGAATGACGTATTCTTGGCCTTTCCCCCTTTCGCCAGGATAAGCGTGATGAACCACCCGACCCTCAGCCGGGCGACAGCATGCCTGTCGCTCTTGCTGGCGACCGCTGCAACGCAAGCAGCCTCCACGGACCAGGCGGCGCCGAAAGTGACGCCCATGACATCCGACGCGGTTGCAACTTACGACAGCATTCGACCAGAAGCCGATTACATCAAGCGCGTCGAGATGATCCCGATGCGCGACGGTGTGAAGCTATACACAGTGATTGTCATGAAGAAAGGCACCACTGGGGGCCCGATTCTCCTGTCACGTACACCGTACGATGCAAAGGAAGCGGCGCTTCGCGCTCACTCTCAGTTGATCACTGAAATCCTGCCCGTCATGGATACGGAATTCGTGGAGGATAACTACATCCGCGTGTACCAGGACATCCGTGGGGAACATCACTCCGAGGGTGACTTCATCCTGACCCGCCCCATTGTGGGGCCATTGAATTCCACCGGCATCGATGAGTCGACCGACGCGTATGACACCATCGACTGGCTGGTGAAAAATGTCCATGAGAGCAATGGCAAGGTCGGTGTCATTGGCAGCAGCTATCTCGGATTCACCACCTTGATGGCGGAAATCAATCCACATCCGGCCCTGAAGGTGGCAGTCCCACAGAGTCCGATGGTCGATACCTGGATGGGCGATGATGCCTTCCACAATGGCGCTTTCCGTGTTCCGCAGCTCGACTATGCGGTCGAGCAGAGCACAGCCAAGGCTGAGGGCGAGAAACTGGCGGTCGGAGTCGGCGATGACTACACGCGCTACCTGGAGACAGGGTCGGCCGGTGACTATGCGCGCCGTTGGGGCATGGATAAGTATCCGTTCGTGCAGAAACTCATGCAGAACCCGGCCTACACGGATTTCTGGTCGCTGCAAGCAGTCGACAAGTGGATGGCCGCTCGAGCGCTCACCGTGCCGACCATGTTGGTGGTTGGACAGTGGGACCAGGAAGACTCGTACGGCGCTCCCGCCGTATACAAGGCCCTGAAGGATAAGTACGGGGATCTCGTATCACTCGTCATCGGTCCGTGGCGTCACTCCGGTGTCAATCACTATGGATACGACCTTGGGCCGCTCACCTTCACTGGCGACACCGCGCGCGAATTCCGGGTCAACTATCTGAAGCCATTCCTGGACCACTATCTGAAGGATGGTCCGGACCCTCACACGCCTCGGGCTCTAACTTACGCCACGGGTATCAACCGCTGGGAACAATCTCCTCGGTGGCCCATGGGGACACTGACCCCGCTCTATCTCGGCGATGGATTTACCGCAAGCTTCAAGGCTTCCGTCACCGGTGGCCACGACGACTACGTCTCCAACCCGATGAAACCGGTGCCCTTCATACCGCGGCCCATCAACATGGCCGATCGGCAACAGTGGACGACGTGGTTGGTCCACGACCAGCGCTTTGTGTCGGACCGGCCCGATGTGTTGGTCTACCAGAGCACCGCACTCGACAAGCCGGTACATATCATGGGCGCGCCTCAAGTGGACCTCTTCGCCGCCACATCCGGCACGGATAGCGACTGGGTGGTGAAGCTCATCGACGTGTATCCCGACACTTCCCCCGAAACCGACCAGAACTTCAGACTCCGCCAGGCCGGCCTCGAGCTCCCCATCGGCATCGAGATCTTCCGCGGCCGCTATGTGCATGCCCTCGACAAGCCCCAGCCCCTGAAGCCTGGCAAAGTGGAGGAATACAAGTTCGGCCTCCCCAACGTGGACCACGTCTTCCTGCCCGGACACAAGATCATGGTGCAGGTGCAGTCCACCCTCTTCCCGCTGTACGACCGCAATCCGCAAACCTACGTCGAGAATATTTTTAACGCCAAACCCACCGATTATAAAACCGCTACCCAAAGCGTCTACCACGGTGCGAAGACCCCCAGCAGCGTACAACTCCCCGTCGTACCCTAACTCAAGCACAAACCAGTGAAGACACTCCCTGCATAAATGCCTGAACAAGAATTCGACTGCCCAAAAAACGCCCGCCCACAGTCAGGCGGGCAACGGAGGTCCGGGGAGTCGCCTAGAAGAAACCGTGCAGCTCGACGAAGTACACCTTGGCGTGCTGAGAATCGACCTGTGGAATGCCGTCCTTGATCCGAGCACCGCCGCGAATCTGCACGAACTGGACCGGAGTCCATTCATACACCACGCTCCAGCGGGTCTGATCGTTGTGTGACACATTGCGATCCGGATCGAACCACTCGCTGGTGATCTTCAGGTTGTTACCCTTGGCGAGCAGCCAGTTCGCCTCGACGAGGGTTGCGAACTGCCGCTGGCCGTTGATGGTCGTGCCTTCGGCGACTGATTGGTCGTGAATGAGCTCAGCCTGAGCGAGCCAGGCAATCGGACCTGTGTGCAGGCCGCCGAACAAGGCGAACTGGGTCTTGTTGCCAACCTGCTTGTTGTTGAAATTGGCGGCGGCGCCGATACGGAACATGGATTCGACCCAGGCCAGCTGGCCGCTGTACTGTTTGCCGTTTTCGCCGGAGGTGGAGCCCGGCACACCGTTGCTGATAGTGAACTGCCCGTCCCAGTTGCCTCGCTCCCAGCCGAACTCCACGCCCTGGTCCGGCGTGGTCATGTTGATGCCTGAGGCGGTCTGTATGAATGCCGATTGATCCTGCAGCCGCAGACCGAACGGCAAGTACATCTGCCCGGCTTTCAGATACCAGTCATGGTTGGCCGACCAGTACACACCGTAAGCCTCGCGGTTGGCCGCGTTGTTGGGAGCCACCTGCTCGTCGACATAAACGAACAGGCGCTCGGGTATGACGCTGGCCTGGAGATAGACACGCACCCCCTGATCGAGATTGAAGGTGTTGACCGTCTTGGTGTGAGGCTGCTCGGTCGCGGTCTCATCGAAACGCAGATCGCCACCGATGCGCAGGAATTTGGCGACGTCTCCGGTCCAGGTGTCGGCCCCGGTCCCCGTATCGATGTGATCGTGCGGCAACTGCGTCTGCGCGAAGATGTCGCCGAAGGTCGTACGCAGACCGCCACCGGTCGGGTTCACGTGACATTGACCGCACTTCAAGCCCATCTGCACCGCGAGGTAGGGCTCCGCCTCGGCACGCAAAGCAACAAAACACAGCATCATCGCCAGGCACTGCAGCAAAGGCCGGAGAATCGGCTTGATCATGGAGCGGTATCCGTAGTGAATGTGAAGGAGTAGTCGCTGCCGAGCGGCTGCGCGTTCAGGTTCGCCAGGGCGCCACCGCCGGTGCCACGCACGGTCACGCGGTAAGTGCCCGGCAACAACGGCGCCGCTGGTTTGATAATGATGCTGGCCGGGTTGCCCTCGGCGAGCGTGGCGTAGCTCGGAATGCGCACCGCTTGCACGTCAGCGCTTGCTGACTCCTGCGTCGAGCTCACTCTCTCAACCGTCAAGTTCGTATAGTTGACCAGCGTCGCATCGACCTCCTGGTTGAAGGACACCACAATGTGACTGACGGGCGGGTCCACGACCGCCCCATCGAGCGGGGATGTCTGGGTCACGTTGAAAGGAGCGGGCGTTGCACTGGCCAATGCCTGGATTCTCTGCATGGCTTTGACGTCGCCTGACGCAGCGGCCGCGCTCTTGGGCGCGCCGTTGGCGATCCATTGGCGGATGACGTCGATGGTGCTTTGCGGCAACGGAGGCTCCCCGAACGGCATGCGCACACCGTCGATGCCAGGGCTGCCCTGTATCTTGAGGACGATATAACTATTGTCCGGGTCGCCGGCCTTGACCCGATCCACGGTGGACTCCTCGGTGCTCGGCACACCGACCAGCAGGTTATAGCTGTGGGCCGCATCGAGCATCAGGTGTTCGGGAGCGCCCGCTCCGCTATGACAAGGCGAGCAGATGGGCGTAAAGACATGATCCTGAATGGACTGAAAGTCAGCAGTGAGCTCACCGCTGGACGATGACGCGGGGCCGGGCAGGCCGTCGTCATTGAGGCCTTGGCCATTGCCCGCGCACCCAGCCAGGCTGGCGGCTACGGCCAACATGATGGCCAGTGGTGCGAGTCGACGCGCGTATTGAAGAGACGACATCAGGATCACTCAGGTGCGAATAAGGTCTGCCGTAGGTGCCGCAGGACCGCTCCTCGGTTTCCGTTCCCGGCGAACTCCCGGAAACGACCGATGCGTCTCCGCAACGCGTTCCCGCGTTTGAACCCGACGCGGCGAGCAATGAACTCACTCTGCAAGGCGCTCGTGTCGGGGTCGCGGGAACGGACATAAGTCGCGGGGCGCCTATCAGTTTTCTGACCGTGCAACCGAAAAACGACAGTGCCGGCCGCCGCGGGCACGAAGGGCTCGTTGACAATGCTCTCCATCCTGGTTTGTCACTCCTATTTTCTGCGTTTCGATCAGAAGCAACAGGAACGTGCCAAACCATACCCTCCCCTGGCGACCCTGCAGGTTGCAGCGCAACTGCGCGAGGCGGGCCACCGCGTGTCCCTTTTCGACGCCATGCTCGCGGAAGGGACTGCCGAATACGACCAGATCCTGCACAGCGTCAATCCGCAGCTGGTTCTCTTCTACGAGGACAACTTCAACTTCCTGAGCAAGATGTGTCTGGGCAAGATGCGTGATGCGTGCTGCCGGATGATCGTCGGCGCACGCCAAGCCGGGGCGCGAGTCGTCGCAGCCGGATCTGACGCGACCGACGCTCCCGAGCCGTACCTCCGTGCCGGCGCCGATGTGGTGCTACTTAGAGAAGGTCTCGAGACCCTTGCAGCGCTGGTGCTCCGGCTGGATGCCGATCCAGGCAAGGAAACGGTGCACCTCGTAGAGGGACTATCGGGATGCGCCACGCTCGATGGCGACAGAGTCGCGACCGCTCGAACCGTCGGTCTCCCGCGCTCGTTCTGGCAGACAGCTCCGCCGGCCTGGGACCTGATCGACATGGAACGCTACCGCGAGGTGTGGCAGAAGGCACATGGCTTCTTTAGCCTCAATATGGCCGCTTCCAAAGGCTGCTCATTCCGCTGCGCCTGGTGTGCGAAACCGATCTGGGGAAATCAGTACCTGCAGCGCAGCCCCGCGGATGTCGCCGCGGAAATGGCCCATCTGAAGCGCGCGCACGGGCCCGACCACGTCTGGTTCGCCGACGATATTTTCGGCTTTCGCGCTGACTGGGTCGACGAGTTCGCGAGCGCCGTGCGGGCCTCCGACGGCTCTATTCCGTTCACCATCCAGACGCGTGCCGATCTCATCAGCGAGCGCATGGCAAAGGCGCTGCGCGAAGCGGGTTGCAAGGAAGCCTGGATCGGAGCGGAGAGCGGCAGCCAGCGGGTGTTGGATGCCATGAACAAGGGGACCACCGTCGGTGAGATCCTGAGCGCACGGACCCGGCTGAAGGCTGTCGGAATCCGCGTTGGCTTTTTCATTCAACTCGGATACCTGGGTGAGGAGCTGATGGATGTGCTCGCCACCCGAAAATTGCTCGACCTGGCGCGCCCGGATGATGTTGGAGTGAGCGTGTCCTACCCGCTCCCGGGCACGAAGTTCCACGAGCTCGTGAAAGAGCAGCTGGGCGGCAAGACCCATTGGCGCGAGAGCGATGACCTGGACATGATGTTTCAGGGAACCTACACCTCGGAGTTCTACCGCGCCGTCCGCAATCTGCTCCACGATCAGATCACTCTCGACCAGCGGCGGACCAGACGTGACACCCGCGGATACACACAGAGTCGGCGCATGCTGGACTCCCGCTGGAATGAGCTCATTTCGCACGAGCGCCTGTATCGTTCGGCGCTCGGCCCCACCACGGCGACAGGATGAGTCAAGGATGAGTATGGACACACGAATTCCGAGCCCCCTGATCGTGCAACAAGCCTTGCGCACGACCACTGAGCGATTGGCCCACGAGTTGGCACGGCCGACGGCGCGAGCGCCGGATTGGTCAGATTTCCAGTGGCGGGTCGCACGCGCCGTCGCCGCAATGCATGGCGTCTCACCGCTATTGTCGGCGAAGCTGCGGTGGCAAGGACCCGCGAGCTGGAACGAGTTTCTGCACGAGCAGCGGGCGCACACAGCCGCGCGGCATCCGCGCATTATGGAGTTCCTGCGACTCATCGATACTTGCGCCCGCGATGAGGGAATTCCCCTGGTCGCGCTAAAAGGCGCGGAGCTGCACACCTCGGGTCTCTATGAGCCGGGCGAGCGGCCCATGGCTGACGTCGATCTTCTCGCAAACGGGCACGACTTGAACCGCACCGCGCGAATGCTCGAGTCGCTCGGTCTGCGCGAATCCCTCTCAACCTGGAGAGAGCGGACTTTCGTGCCCACTGACAAGGGGACGCCCGGCCAACTGGGTGAGCACGCCGACAACTACCTGAAGGTTGAATTGCATGAGCGGCTCCAGGAAGCACTCCCAGTCAAGCGCGTCGACATCTCGGACCGGGTATTCCCTTCGCACCCGCAGCCTGGCTTGAACCGCTACCCTTCCAAGGCATCTCTGATGGTTCACTTGTTGCTACACGCGGCCGGTGCCATGGTGACGCGCGCCCTGCGACTCCTCCATTTGAACGATCTCGCGCTACTGTCTTCCCAAATGACAGACGCCGACTGGAACGAAGTGCTCGCATACGGCCCGGCCGACCGAGGGCTCTGGTGGGCGCTGCCGCCGTTGCAATTGACACATCGGTACTATCCCATGGTGGTTCCGGCCCGAGTCTTCAACGTGCTCGCCGGCAATACCCCCTCACTGTTGCGGATGATCGCCCGACGCCGGACGCTGACGGATGTCTCTCTATCATACGTCTGGATAGAAGCATTTCCAGGCATCGAGTGGGCACAGTCCTTCACCGAGACCGCGCGCTACATGATGCATCGCATAGCACCGCGCACTGACATGATCGAAATGCGCAAGCAACTGGCGCAAAGCGAACTCGCAAAGGGAGCGAGCGAGTGGCAGCACCTGCCCCAAGGGCGGCGTATGTGGCACTGGGTGACATCGCGACCGACTCGGGTGGACACGATGTATGCCATTCAGATGGCGCTCGGCCATAAACAACTGGCGACATGACGGCCACGGCACCTGCATCGGTCGGCCTGCTCGGCGACACACCAAGCCGGGACTACTCCCACAAGCTTAGACGATTCAACGCGTTCGCCGCGCCGGAGATACGGCGGGCGATCGCGAGCCTGGATCTCAAGCCCGGGATGAGCGTGTTGGACGTCGGTTGCGGCACCGGGGAAACTCTGCAGTACTTTTCGCAGGAAGTTGGGCCTCGCGGCAAGGCGGTGGGTGTCGATCTCGCGACGGCGCACGTGGCCGCAGCTCGCGCCTTAGTGTCGTCTGAGGTCCTCGTCCTGGAGGGCGATGTTCTCGAGGCGCCGCTTCAGCCGGAGAGCTTCGACGTCGTCTGGTGCGTCAACACGATCAATCATTTTCGGGACCCGGCCCGAGGCGCGCAGGTACTGACAAAACTCCTGCGCCCCGGCACCGGTCGTATTGTCCTCGGCCAGAGCTCACTGGTTCCCGACATGTACTTTGCGTGGGACTCCAGGCTCGAGCGGCTCGTCAATGAGGCCGTGCGCCAGTACTACCGGGACCGCTACAGCCTCAGCGAGTTCGATCTCACCAGCATCAGAGCCATTGTGGGTCTGATGCGGCAAGCAGAGCTACGCGACGTCACGGCGCAAACGTTCATGATCGAGCGCCTGTCTCCGTTGGCGCCAACGGATGAAGCCTACCTGGAAGAGGCCATCTTTCAGGACACTTGGGGAGAGCGACTTCGTGCTTATCTGCCGGATACGGACTTTGCAGCGCTAACCCGGCTGTGCGACAGACAGGACCCGCAGTTCGCGTTACGACGCCCGGATTTTCATTTCATGCAAAGTTTCACCGTCGCAATCGGTCGATTTCAGCCATGAGCGCGTTAAGTACGAAGTTGCGCGAGACTCAGGATGCCTTCGACAGCGTCGCCGCGGACTACGACGGTCCGCGCGGCAACAACGCGTTGATTCAAGACATGCGTCACGAAATGTGGCGCTGGCTGGACACCACCTTCGCTCCGGGCAGCCGATTGATCGATATAGGCTGTGGCACGGGACTGGACGCGATTCGCATGGCGGAACTGGGCCATCGAGTGACGGCAACAGACTGGTCGCCACGTATGGTGCAGCGGACGAGCGAGCGCGCTGCGTGTAAACAACTGATGGAGCGGGTGCGGGTATTGCCATTGGGTGCCCATGAGCTTCAGGAGCTGGACGGCCAAGGCACCTACGATGGCGCGTACTCCAATCTGGGCCCACTCAACTGCGTACCCGACCTTGGCCGGGTAGCGCACGAATGCGCACGCCTGCTCAAGCCGGGCGGAGCGCTCGTGTTCACAGTGATCGGTCGCATCTGCCCATGGGAGATCGCGCACTACTTGTGGCGAAGGAAATGGGCTCGGGTCGGCGTGCGCTTTGCCCGGGGCCTCGTGCCGGTCGGCATGAACAAGCACACCATCTGGACCCGCTATTACCAGCCGCGGGAGTTTTATCGGCCCTTTGCAGAGCACTTTTCTCTCTCGCACTATCGTGGGCTGTGCGTTCTTGCCCCACCGCCTTATCTGACCTCGATCCGCGAAAAGCACCCCATCGCCTATGAGCGCCTATGGCGTCTGGACCGCCGCGTCGCCGGCTGGCCTGCCTTGCGCGCCGCGGGCGATCACTTTCTGATAGTGATGAAAAAGAGATGAGCCAGTCGCTCGATCACCGCAGCGCGACCCCGCTCGTGACGGGTGCTCACTACGTCGAGCAGATTACCGCGTTGGAATCGGACCGCAGCGCCCGCTCCGCGTTTCGTGATCTGGTGTTGAGAGTTGCCGCACCGGGCGCCTCCCTGTTCGACTTCGGCTCGGGCACCGGCATGGATGCACGCTTCTACGCCGAGCGCGGCTTCAAAGTCGTGGCCTACGACGTCGATCCGCAAATGTGCGAATTCTTTGCCGAGCATTGCCGGGATCTCATCGAGGCCGGCCGGGTCAGCCTCGACCGCGGCGCCTATCGCGACTTCCTCGCCCGCAGCGAGCCAGGTGGTGCGCGAGACATCGACCTCATTACGACCAATTTTGCGCCGCTCAACCTGATTGACGACCTGCAGGAACTGTTCGCGAAGTTTCACGCTCTGACCCGCCCTGGCGGCCGCGTGCTTGCCAGCGTCCTGAGCCCCTACTTCGTCGGTGACATGAAGTATCGCTGGTGGTGGCGAAACTCACTGCGCCTGTGGCGCACGGGCCATTATTCGGTGCCAGGTGCCCAAGCACCGATCGTCAGGCGAAGGCTCGCCGACTTCGCCAGACAAAGCGCGCCCTACTTCACGCTCGAGCGGGTTTTTCGCGGCTCACCGTCATCCGGCGAACACGACGCGGCGGGCTTCTACACCGGCCTGCGAGTGAGTACGTGCCGTTTCATGTTTCTACTGTTTGAAAAGCGGCAACTCAGTAGCGCCGACGGACACCGGGGCGACTGACGGCGCATCCTGTCCCAGGAGCATCTGATCCACGAACGATGCGCGCTCGCGTGCCGCAAACGCGCGCAGATGATTCGAGTCCAAATACAGCGGAATGCCATC
>Ga0134126_10001012_pt1 | contig 35568 bp, 29 predicted proteins | sample KB31752_FD_96881 | JGI IMG/M metagenome (GOLD analysis project Ga0134126, IMG submission 96881) | Terrestrial soil microbial communities with excess Nitrogen fertilizer from Kellogg Biological Station, Michigan, USA - KB3-175-2 | ecosystem: Environmental > Terrestrial > Soil > Unclassified ...
CATTGGCAAAATATAACAGGTCTTTTAAAGTCATTCCACCATATTTCTGGTATTTTCCCGGTTTGCGTACTTCACCTTCTATTGAAATCAACTGCCTGTCAGAAAATTGATTTTTATTAAATACTTCAATTACATCGTTGGCTTCTATCGGAATATTATATTTACTGTTTTCATTTTTATTAAGGTCCGAAAGGTTTACATCAATTTTATCCGACTTTAAATTGGTGGAATCGCCAGCTCCTTTATAAACATAAGCGCGGTCTAAGAATGAATTAGGTGTTACGCCCCCGGCCCTGTTTATCAGGTCAAATAGGCGGTCGCCTTTTCTTACTTCATAAACATTAGGGTAAGCGACTTCGCCTTTAACTATTACTTTATTACTCAGGCCAGAATTGATTGGGTTTACCATGATCAAATCACCATCGTACAACGGCTCATCCGTCATTTTTCCTTCTGCCATCATACCGATAGCATTTAGGTTGATAGTTTTTATGGTTTGCTTTTCACCCACATTCCTGATGATCATTCCTCCCGAAGCATAAGCATCCGGGGTAAACCCACCGGTAAGTTTCATTAATGCTGAAAGCCCTTCACCACGTTTTAACTGGTAATACATTGGCCTTTTAAACTCTCCGCTTGCGAGCACTTTTTTATCATAAAAAGGTACGATCACAAAATCATTATTTTCAAGGTAAAGATGTTTGCCAAAATCACCTGTGCTGAGGTATTTATAAACATCAATTGAATCAATAATCGTTCCCCCACGGGAAATAAGGATTTTCCGCATATTCCCATATTCGGTTACTCCGCCGGCCATTGCTACAATATTTAAAGCATTGGTAAATGCTGAAACTACAATCGGGCCCGGATTAGCCACATTTCCTGTAACCTGTACCACGATAGAACGAGGCTGGCCAAGCGTAACAGAAATATTGGTGGATTGCGGAATCACCTTTTTAAAACGCGCATAGATAATTGATTTTGCATTTTCAAAACTTAAGCCTTGCACTGTAATTTTCCCCAACCCTTGTGGAAAAATCGATCCATCGCGGGCCACAACATAATCCTGTTCAAAATCGGCACCGCCCCAAAGAGAAACTACTATGTGGTCTCCGACACCAATCGGGTAATCCGGTGGAGGAGTAGATAATTCTGAAAGCTGAAGTATCTGGCTGTTTTGAAAAATATTACTTCCGTAAACAGACTGCGGCCCGGTTAACGTGTTTTTAATGTTGTCTTTTTGAGTACTGTCTTTTGTAATGACATTACGGTTAGTAAGATCAACACTGGCCTTGTGGACATCTTCTCCGGCTTTTTGCTTCTGCTGATTAAAATCCTGTAAAAAATTCATTAATTCGGATGGGGAAGCATTCTTTAATGCATTCGGGTCAATCTGCATATCATCCTGTTCAGAAGGAAGTTGCGCAAAGGCACTGTTGTATGTAAACAGCGATAAAAATGCTGAACAAAACAGGAGTACCAGTATTTTTTGAATATAAATACTTTTAGTAAGGAGATTCATTAGGGGTTCAAGTTGTGTATTAACAACAAGAACGCTAAAATGTAAGTTTTATTTTAAAGGGTTTTCCAATGCCTCACTGAATTGCAGCCATATTTCTTTAATTATTTCTGAAGCGGGTTTTAAATTATTTATTAAGGCACTCACCTGGCCTATTTCTAATTCCCCTTCTTCCAAATCTCCTTCAAACATTCCTTTTTTGGCCCGCCCTTTTCCCAAAAGTTTTTGTAAGCTTTCAACGCTTTCATTTTTTTGATACGATTTTAATATTTCTTCGTAAAAATTATTTTTCATTATTCTTACCGGCGCTAATTCTTTCAAGGTTAATACAGTATCGCCTTCTGATGAACTGATAATGGCTTTTTTAAAATTGATGTGCGAAGAGGCTTCTTCACTCGCTACGAACCTGCTTCCTATTTGTACACCTTCTGCGCCTAAAACCATCGCCGCCAGCATTTGCCTTCCAGTCGCAATTCCTCCTGCAGCAATTACAGGGATAGAAACTGCAGATGAAACCAAAGGAATCAAAACCATGCTGGTGGTTTCTTCTCTTCCGTTGTGTCCGCCTGCTTCAAATCCTTCTGCTATTACTGCATCGCAACCTGCTCTTTCTGCTTTCTCAGCAAAACGTTTGCTGCTTACTACGTGAATTACTTTTATTCCATGTTCCTTTAAAACGGGCGTATAAATTGCCGGATTTCCTGCTGAAGTAATTACAATTTCTATCTTATTCCGAAAAATAATTTCTAAATGATTTTCAATATCAGAATAAAGAATAGGAATATTAACCGCAAAAGGCTTATTGGTTGCGGCTTTGCATTTCATAATATTTTCTTCCAAAATACCCGGGTACATGCTGCCCGAACCAATTACACCCAAAGCACCGGCGTTACTAACGGCGCTGCATAATCGCCATCCGCTTGCCCACACCATTCCTGCCTGGATAATTGGATATTTTACATTCAGTAATTCACTAACGCGGTTATTTTTGAGACTATCCAAAAAGTGTAAATTTTAGGGCAGCAATTTATGAAAAGACAAAACAGAAATATAGATTATTTGTTGCTTTACTACATTGGTAAATCCTTAAATTAACCAATCAACTACCTAAATTAATTTCCGTATTATCGCCGATGTTCAGTGAACGGGTCTCACCAATCACTTCTGTATCATTTCCTATCAAAGAATCATCAAGGACAACATCGTATAATTTTGAAAAAGAACCGATGATCGAAGCTTTTATTATGGATGAATGAACGACGGTGTTTTCTCCCATCGCGACATGTGGGCCTATAATAGAATTTTTAATATCGCAACCTTCTGCAATGCTCACCGGCGGAATAAAAATCGTATTTTCAAAATGATTTGGTTCGGCAATCGTACCTCCAAATTTTTCAAGTAAAATAGAATTGGATTCTAATAGCGATTCTTTCCTGCCACAATCAAACCAGTTTTCTACTTTAAAAGATTTAAAAATTTCGCCACCGGCAATCATACATTGGAGCGCATCGGTAAGATTAAATTCGTCATGGCTTTTAATTTCATTGGTAATGATATTAGAAAGGCAACTGTATAATAATTTTGAATCCCTGATTTTATAAAGGCCAACTAAGGCCATGTTAGATTTTGGAATCGCAGGTTTTTCCACTACTTTCTTAATATTTCCATTCTCAGTGATTTCAGCCACGCCAAAATCACGCGGGTCATCTACTTTTTTTACGCCCAACATTGAATGGGGGGAAGCCAAAACCGCTTTTATATCATATTCACAGATCGTATCGCCCAAGGCAATAAATACTTCATCATTATTTACTAATTCTTTGGTAAGGTCTACTGCGTGCGCGGTACCTTTTCTAATATTTTGATAAATGAAATGGCAGGTAAGTTTTGGATATTTCGAGTTTATGTAATCCTGTATTTTTTCACCGAGATAGCCAACAATAAAAATGAATTCATTGATGCCCGCTTCGTGCAACTGGTCTACATTAATACTAAGAATCGTTTTGCCTGCCAAAGGAATCAAGGCTTTTGGTTGGGTATATGTGTGCGGTCGTAATTTAGTTCCCGCTCCGGCTACAGGTATAATGGCCTTCATGAATCTGTAAGTTTATCAAGCATTTTTAATAAAGGGATGTGAATATAGTAAATGTTTCGGATTCAGCTTTTTGCTTTCAGCTTTCAGCATTTCGCCTTCCACATTCGGCTTTCTTTTTGTAGGTTTGCGCAAATTTTTATTACATGCCAAAAGACACTCAAATTTTCGATATTATCAATAAAGAATTGAACCGCCAGCGTGAAGGAATTGAACTAATTGCTTCTGAAAACTTTACCTCTTCCGAAGTGATAAAAGCAATGGGAAGTGTCTTGACTAATAAATATGCGGAAGGATATCCGGGAAAAAGATATTATGGTGGTTGCGAGTTTGTCGATGAATCTGAGCAACTGGCGATTGACCGTGTAAAAAAAATCTTTAATTGTGAATATGCGAATGTGCAGCCACATAGTGGTGCGCAGGCAAACTTCGCCGTCATGTTTGCTGTTTTAAAACCAGGAGATAAAATTTTAGGCCTTGACCTCAGTATGGGCGGGCATTTGACTCATGGCTCACCAGTTAATTTTTCAGGAAAGATATATGAGCCACATTTTTATGGAGTGGTAAAAGAAACAGGCTTGGTGGATTATGAAATGCTGGAACAAAAAGCCAGAGAAGTAAAGCCCAAAATGATTATCTGTGGCGCATCGGCGTATAGCCGCGATTGGGATTATGAAAGAATAAGAAAAGTTGCCGATGAAGTGGGCGCTTTTGTTTTTTGCGATATGGCCCATCCGGCAGGCTTGATAGCGAAAGGTTTATTAAAATCTCCGTTTCAACATTGTCATTTTGTAACCTCTACTACGCATAAAACTCTTCGCGGGCCAAGAGGTGGAATTATTTTGATGGGGAAAGATTTTGAAAACCCTTTTGGTTTAAAAACGCCAAAAGGTGAAATAAGAATGATGAGCCATTTGTTGGATATGGCTGTTTTCCCCGGTGCGCAGGGCGGCCCACTGGAACATATAATCGCAGCTAAAGCAGTTTCTTTTTATGAAATATTAAGTGAAGGTTTTACTGCTTACGCAAAACAAATTCAATTTAATGCACAGGCGATGGCCAAAGCATTTAATGCAAAAGGTTATGATTTAATCAGCAATGGCACTGACAATCACCTGATGTTAATAGACCTGAGGAATAAAAATATTACCGGTAAAAAAGCACAGGAAACCCTTGACAAGGCCGCAATCACTTTAAACAAAAACGCCGTTCCTTTTGATGATAAGAGCCCGTTTGTAACTTCAGGCATACGCGTCGGCGTGCCTGCAATTACTACGCGCGGGCTAAAAGAAAACGATATGCAAACCGTTGTTGATTTAGTTGATAAAGTTTTAATGAACATTGACGATCAGAAAATAATTTTTTCGGTAAAAGGCGATGTAAAAGAATTTATGGAAGGGTTTCCGTTGTATCCGGGTATGGTTTAAGTTTACTATTTTTCTATTGTAAAAATATTGTGTTTACATTCGTATTAAAAATTTTATCATGATACAACGTGTACAAACCATCTGGATGATACTTGCAGCAATCGCTGTTTTTCTTACTATCAAATTTGCATTTTACAGTGGCACCCTTGTTCTTCAAAACGGAGCTGATGTGGTTACTACGATGGCTACAGATGGAAGTTACCATTTGGTGAAAGCCACTGATAATTTTTTAATACTGATTCTTACAAGCGCTCTCGGCACCGGTATTATTATTAATATTTTTTTATTTAAACACAGAAGCATTCAAATCCGAATTATAATTCTAGCAATTCTAATGGAGTGCCTGATAGTTTTCCTATACATCAGGCAAACCGAAAAGTTTACACAAGGGAATTTTAATATCTGGGCAATCCTACATATTCTTATAATAATTTTTCTTATAATGGCATCAAGAGGAATCTATAAAGATTCCAGGTTAATAAAAGAAAGTAACCGGTTGAGATAATCTAAATATACTTGCCTGTATAACTTTCATTTATTTTTTTCAAACCTGAAGGAATTCCCGCATAAACCAAATTTCCGCCCTCATCGCCTGCTTCGGGGCCAAGGTCAATTACCCAATCTGCTGATTTTATTACATCGGTATTATGTTCGATCACAATAATAGAATGCCCTTGTTCGATCAAAGCATTAAAAGAAGCCAGTAATTTTTTTATGTCATGAAAATGAAGCCCTGTTGTCGGCTCATCGAAAATAAAAAGCAAATTCCCCTGCCCTTTGCCTTTTCCTAAAAATGAGGCCAGCTTTACACGTTGAGCTTCGCCACCTGAAAGGGTATCAGAAGATTGCCCTAATTTAATATAGCCTAAACCCACGTCACTTAATGGTTGAATTTTGTTCGCAATGTCAGCACCGGAGATTTCATTTTTCTTTGAAGAAGATTTGTCTTTTGCAAAGAAAGAGATTGATTCATCCACGCTCATTTCAAGTACCTCAGAAATATTTCTGTCATTATATTTTACTTCCAATACTTCTTCTTTAAATCTTTTTCCATGGCATACATCACAAACCAAATGAACATCCGCCAGAAACTGCATTTCCACAACCTGTTCGCCTTCGCCTTTGCACGCATCGCACCTTCCTCCATCTACGTTAAAAGAAAAATGTTTTGGTTGATACCCGCGAATTTTACTCAAAGGCTGCTTGCTAAAAAGTTCACGGATTTCATCATAAGCTTTTATGTAAGTAACGGGATTGCTCCGCGAAGATTTTCCGATAGGATTCTGATCAATCATTTCTACCTGCGAAATAAAATCTACATCACCCGAAAGGCCTTTGCTCAATCCAACTTTGTCAGCAAATTCCCCTTTTAATTTTTTTAGCGCGGGATAAAGAATTTGTTTTACCAAAGTTGTTTTCCCACTTCCACTTACGCCACTAATCACACATAAAATATTCAACGGAAAAACAACATCGATGTTTTTTAAATTATTTTGACGAGCACCTTCTATTTTTATTGAGCGGTTCCATTTACGGATAGTTTTTGGAGGCTCAATTTTTAATTCCCCTTTTAAGTATTTACCAGTAAGGCTTTCAGGGTTTTTTACAATCTGGTTATAATTTCCTTCTGCAATTACTTCTCCGCCAAGATGGCTTGCCAATGGCCCCATATCAATAATATGATCCGCTTTTTTCATCATCATTTCATCATGCTCCACCACCACAACTGTGTTCCCTAAAGATTGTAAATTTTTTAAAACTTCAATTAAATTTTCAGTATCGCGGGAATGTAAACCGATTGATGGTTCATCCAAAATATACAATGAATCTGTGAGGTTGCTTCCTAGGCTGCGCGTAAGTTGAATACGCTGGCTTTCGCCACCGCTCAATGAATTTGCCAACCTGTTTAAAGTAAGGTATCCCAAACCGACATCCATAAGCACTTTTAATCGTGTATTTATTTCTAGTAAAATTCGTTTGGCTACTGTTTTATCAAAATCAGATAATACAATTTCTGCAAACCATTTTTGCAAATCTTTTACCGGCATTTCACAAAGTTCACCAATGTTTTTATTAGATACTTGTATATATAAAGCTTCTTTTCTTAAACGGTAACCATGGCATTCAGGGCAAAGAGTTTTCCCCCGGTAACGGCTGAGCAAAACCCGGTATTGAATCTTATATAAATTTTGCTGCACTTCTTTAAAAAAATCGTCGATGCCTTCGAAATATTCGTTGCCGGTCCAAAGTAGATTGTATTGAGAAGTAGTAAGGTCAATAACCGGTTTATGGATCGGAAAATCAAAATGTTTAGCCGCTCTAATCAGTTTATCCTTAAACGCGCTTGATTTATCACCACGCCACGGAGCGATTGCGTTTTCATAAACACTTAATCTTTTGTCAGGAAAAACCAAATCAGGATCAATGCCAAGGACAAGCGAAAACCCACCGCAAACAGGGCACGCACCATACGGATTATTAAAAGAAAATAAATTAGGGACAGGTTCTTCAAATTTCATTCCGTCCAATTCAAATTTATTAGAAAAATGCAGATGCTCTTTTCCGTTTATTTCAAGCAGCAACTCGCCTTCACCTTCATAAAAAGCAGTGTTTACAGAATCTGCGATACGATGATTATCTTCTTCATCGAAATCTTTTTTTACCAAACGGTCAACTAATATATAAACTGTTTTATGCGCTAAAAAAGATTCTAAATCCTTTTCTTCTTCTACATCTTCTATCCTGGTGATTTTATTATCTGCATAAATTCTTGAAAAACCTTTTTGCATCAGAATGTGCAATTCTTCTTTCAAATCGCGGTGGTGCATTTGCCTGAAAGCAACAAGTATTAAAACTTTATCGCCACTTTTTAAGTTATTGATGGCTTTTACCACATCGCTTACATCATCTTTTTTTACCTCTCTTCCCGAAACAGGAGAAATAGTTTTTCCAATCCTTGCAAATAAAAGCCGGAGGTAATCATATATTTCAGTCATACTTCCAACGGTAGACCTCGGTGTCCTGGATGTTACTTTTTGTTCTATGGCAATTGCAGGGCATAGCCCTTTTATATAATCAACATCAGGCTTATTCATGCGCGCCATAAATTGCCGCGCATAAGCACTCATGCTTTCCGCGTACCTCCGCTGCCCCTCTGCAAATAAAGTATCTATTGTTAAGGAAGATTTACCAGAGCCGGAAACGCCTGTTACAACTATCAATTTATTACGTGGAATCTCAACATCTATATTCTTAAGATTATGAATCCGTGCTCCTTTTATGAATATATTATTTGAAGTACTCTTAGTATTTTTTTGGGCAGGGATTTTAGTTTTATTCATTTTTTCAAAAGAGCAAAATTAGTAAATAGTAATTTTACGTTGCTTAAATAGTGATATTTCGTATCTCTCAGAGTGGTAACACTCTATTTTTCGAATATGGTAAAAAAAATTAGCTTTTCATTTGGAAGTTTGGTTTTATGTTCTAATTTTAGCATTCCAATTTTCCAGAAAGAATGAAGAACCTCCTGCACATCGCACTAAGTTGCCTCATCATTTTCTCTAAAAAAGGAGCTTACACAATATCCCTAAACCTAAAACTTCAAAACGGTTATGAAAACCATGAACAGTTTGAACGATCAACAATTGATCCACCTCTATCTCGACGGAGATAGTGAAGCTCTCTCAACTCTTGTAGAACGCTACAAAGACAAAATTTTCACCTCCATCTTTTTATTAGTTAAGGACAAATTTCTTGCCGAAGACATTTTCCAGGACGCCTTTATTAAAGTAATTGACACTATTAATGGTGGCCGTTATAATGAAGAAGGAAAATTTTTACCATGGGTGATGCGTATTGCGCATAACCTTTGTATTGACCATTTTAGGAAGGTGAAACGCAGCCCTTCTATCAAAACAAGTACAAATCATGACATTTTTGAAGTGCTTAATTTTTCTGAACCAGGAATGGAAGAAAAAATGATCCAGGGCCAAAGCCATGCGAGAGTTAGAAAAATGCTTGACATGCTCCCTGAAGACCAAAAAGAAGTAATCGTAATGCGCCATTTCGCAGACCTTAGCTTTAAAGAAATCGCAAGTATTACAGGATGCAGCATTAACACTGCACTTGGCCGTATGCGTTATGGGCTAATTAATTTAAGAAAAATGATGATTGAAAAGCAAATTGCTTTATAAATCAGCTTCTGAACCCACAAGAATGAAATCCCTTTTAAAAATTAGAAGGGATTTTTTATTGGCCCAAAATAAGAACTCGATTTATTTGTTGCTTTACTGGTTCGGATTTTAGAGGAATAAACGAAAAGATTTTTTATAAAAATTGAAAATAAAAAACCAACTTATTTGTTGGTTTACTGTTGGTGCAAAAAATAATGCGGATTAATTTATTGAAAACAATTCTTTAAAAACTTTTTTGCCGTCAATATTACCCAGCATTTGATCACAAGCCCTTTCAGGATGAGGCATCATTCCAAAAACATTTCTTTCTTTATTTGAAATGCCGGCAATGCTATGTATCGAACCATTAGGGGAATGATCAATATGGATCCCGCCAATTTCATCACAATAACTGTAAATAACCTGGTTGTTTTTTTCAATTTCTTCCAATTCATTATCTTTTGCAAAAAATCTGCCTTCACCATGTGCTACTGGTATCTTTAATATCTCATTAGAATCTTTATTTTTTATAAAAGTGTTTTTACAGGTGAATTCCATATGAGAATTCTGGAGTAAAACGCCCGGAAGAAGCCCACTTTCGCAAAGAATCTGGAATCCGTTACAAACACCTAAAACTTTTCCACCCTTATTGGCAAATTCAATTACGCTTTGCATCATCGGGCTGAATCGTGCTATAGCGCCACATCTCAGGTAATCGCCAAAACTAAAGCCTCCGGGAAGGACAATACAGTCGGAAGTATTGAACATAGAAAGGCTTTTATCTTTATGCCACAAAGTGACCACTTCCTGGGCGAGGCCATTTTGAAGTGCATTTATCATATCGCGGTCACAATTAGAACCTGGAAATACAACTACACCAAATTTCATTTTTATACAATTTTATTTATTGGCAAAATTAATCATTAACCCCCTTTATTTTTTAAAATACTGCATATAAAAGACAAATGCCACCATTACCCATTGTAAAACCATCGGAATCCATTTTATTCGTGGATAATAAAAAGCGCATCCAATAAATGCTGAAGCAGGAACCAGTGCAAGTATCCAAAAACCAATACTATGGCTCATAAAAATAAAAGGAATTCCAAGGCAAATTATTAAATATAAAAACATCTGGCTCCAGTTTTTTCTTGCCTGCAATACCTGTTTTGCCATAAAACGCCAGGCATAAAAACTGCCCATTAAAATCAGAAAAACAATTATAGAAATGGCTGCCCATTCATTATAAAATAAATGAAAAGACGATTGTGAAATTCCAAACCCTGAAAAGCGAAACGAATATAATTTATTGGTTAAAAAGAGCCACGCAATGAAGAAATACCAGGGAGTAATTACTCCTATAAAAGTAATAAGCCACTCTGCAACTTTCGGTGGCCTGGTGATGAGCAACGATAAAATAACAAATAAGGAAAAGGCAAAGGATGGAAGGTATAAAAATGAAGCAATTCCAATTGCCAAACCCACATTAAATAAAGTAGACTTTGGATGATGATTGCTATTAAGGTTACTCATTTTTGACCAAACCCAAATCAGAAGCGTATTTACAATTAACGAAGCGCTCAAAACATTCCATTCCGGGAAAAAAGAACTTATTAAAAGATAGCTCATTGCAGGCAAATAATTTGGTTTCTGCATCATCCGCCTGCTTAAAATTATCTGGTTGAAAGTAACCGCCTGGGAAAAAATCAATAAATAAGCTATGAAAAACCAGAATTTGGGAAATGGATCCAGGTAAGGTTTGGCAAATTCTATAATATTTTTAAATAAAAACCCGTCCGAATTATGAATGACAGGCATTTGCAAATGGAGAAGCCATACAAACTTTAAAAGTAACCCGTATATTAACAGCAGGAAAGTATTTAGTGGATTATTGGCCCTGAAAATTCCTGTCACAATAAATATTTAATTGAGAAACAAAAATAAAAAATTAAAATTGTATCTCACAGAAAAGCAAAAAGCCAATCCTTAATTATGGAAATTCAATTTTTGCAAAACAAATATAATTTCTGTAAACGCAAGGAATTATAATTTGAGAAGAGCTTACCTGCTGTCCATAACGAGGCATAAACTGATAACCACGGTCTAATGATTTAAAGGGCGCGTTGATGGTAACTTTTCCGGAGCCAGAAATGCTATGGTCAACCAAAAGAAAATTTCTCCTTTCTATTGAATTAAATATAAAATGCAATTGGCCTTCTGTGAGCATGTGTGCATAAGAAAGGAAATTATCTGTTTCATCATCATACTGTGTTTTATTAATAACGGCCGCCCAATCCAGCACGCCGGTTTTATCCATATCTAAAACCAGGACATTATTATAATAGTAGCGCTGTGGTTCGCGAGCATTGTAATAAGGGTAACCATACCCCCCGTAAATTCCACTTGAAAACGGAGAGAACATGTTATAATAATTATAGGGTGAAAATGAAGGGTAACCATACAGGTAATCATACCGGTTCCACGGTGTATTGCGCGATTGAGAATAAAAATCTTCAGCAGTTAAAATAAAACCACCATCTTTTTTCAAAACGATATTGCGCAGAAAAAAATCATTTAAAGCCGTTTTATTATTTCCATTCGATTTTGCAATGGCCCTCACCGAATCTCCCAGGTTTTGAAAAACATCTGTTATAGAATGCCCTCCCTGAATATCCCATACCGCTGTATAAACACCAGCTACATTTCCATGTTTTTTTTCATAAAATAGTGAATTTATTATGTAATGTTTGTTTGCATTATCGACTTTCAATTTAATCGCATCGAGGTAATTTCCGGAAAGATTAAAAGTATTTAAAACAAAATTATCTTCTTCGGGCTTTTTGGTTACCAGTTCAAGAGTTTCAATATAATCTTTCGTGCTTGATTTATTTCCTTTGGTGAATACAAAATTTCCCTCATTGTCCACATAGAAATCACTAAACAAATCTTTTCTGTCATCAAAATTAGTCGGGATTTTTGATTCATGAACCAATTGTAAACTATCACTAAATAGTAAAGTAGTAAAATCAAAAAATCCATTTATCCGCTGGATTTTATAGATCATTATTTTGGATTTATCTTCACTATTTATCGTGCTGTAAATTTTATTGTTAGCAAAAAAATTGATATGAGTAGTGTCTAACTGTATTGGGTCTGTTAATAATTTTCCATCTGCATCTATTTTAACTGCCATACAATAAACAGTACTTCTTTTTTGATATTGATAAACCATCCACGCGAAATCAGGATAGGTTATAAAATCAACATTTAAGGTTTTTTCAGGCATAAAACGAAGGCCTGTACGATTTAATAAACGCATAGAATTATCATAAGAACAGATAGCATAATCGTTTCTAATATTTTTATAGATTAGAAAATTTTCATGAATTTTCCCAATTATTTGAAAATCAAGCGACCTTGAATCTTGCGACTCTGGCTGCGAATAAGTGATTTGTTGGGAAAAAGATGTAGTATAAAAAATGGATGATACAAGGAAAAGAAAAATAGTTTTCATAAATAGTCTGTAATTTTTCAGTTTGTTTTTCGCTGTTCTTATATTTTTATTAGTTTTTATAAAGCTATACTAATTTATGAAAAATAAACATGGATTATATGTCAATAGTTACTTAATTCTTTTGGCAACGGATTTTTTAACACAGGTTTCGCGAGATTTTTTAAGATAAGGATGTGTACGAATAAATGATTAATTTTTATTCATATAAATTTGGAGATACATTTCTAAATTCAATTATGCCAGTAGTTTTAATTTCCGGAGGTTCCGGGCTTATTGGTTCTCATCTTACACGCCATCTAATTGATCTGGGCTATGAAATTATTATTCTGACGCGGGAAAAAAATAAATGTTCTGATAATCCGAAAATTTCTTACAGCTATTGGAATGTAAAAGATAAAAAGATTGATGTAGAGGTAATAAAAAAGGCTGACCATATTGTGCACCTTGCAGGCGCCGGAGTTATGGACAAAAAATGGACGGATGATTATAAAAAAACAATTATTGACAGCAGGGTAAAAAGCGCTGAACTGATAATAAATTGTTTAAAAGAAAACGATCATCGCCTCAAAACTTTTGTTTCTGCTTCAGCAATTGGATGGTATGGAAAAGACATTAACCCATTAATTAGAAAAGATGGTTTTATTGAAACTGATTCTCCGGCTAAAGATTTTTTAGGAGAAACATGCGTATTATGGGAAGCAGCTTCAGAACCGGTTACAGCGCTTGGAACCCGGTTGGTAAAATTAAGAACCGGAATCGTATTAAGTAATAAAGGAGGGGCTTTTAAAGAATACAAAACGCCGCTTAATTTCGGTGTCGCTTCCATTTTGGCAAATGGAAATCAAATAGTAAGCTGGATTCATATTGATGACCTATGCAGAATGTATTGCGATGCAATTGAAAATACTTTTTTGAATGGAAGTTACAATGCGGTAGCGCCGGAAACGGTTTCCCAGAAAAATTTAATACTTAAACTAGGCCAAAAAATGAGAAGGAAATTTTTTATTCCAGTGTATGTCCCGGTTTTTATGCTCAAATTAATCTTTGGAAAAAGAAGTATCGAGATTTTAAAAAGCGCAACCGTAAGTAATAAAAAAATTAAAACTGCCGGGTTTACTTTTTTATATCCTTCTATTGATGCAGCCCTGGATGAATTGACTGGTAATTTATCAAAATAAGAAACTGCAATATTTGTTAGTTTACTACAAAATTCTATCCTAGTACTACAAATCTTCTTTTGTAAATTTTTTAATTGCAAAGAAATAATATCCCGCAATATAAACCAGGCTTGCAATTACCATTATCCAAACATCCGGCGCATCTTTATAAATTACTTTGTTGCCAAATGGAATCGGAAGCATCACATCTGTTACCTGTAACGGTAAAAAATATCCTATCGGGCTAAGATTGAATTTCATATTGACCAGAAGCGTAATAAGCCATTCAAATATTAATCCGTATAAGAAAAACACCGCGATTGCCGCACCGCTTTTTCTGAAAAGAATAGCAAGAAACATTGCAAAAGTAATGTAGGCGACTGTTTGAATAAAAATGTAAATCACGTTTTCCATTCCGGCAAAAGAAAAGTGAGAGCCCGTTGTGATGAGCCCAAATAAAAGAGCGACCAGGAAATTAAAAACGGTTGCCGCAATTGAAAACAAAAATGCGAACACAAATTTTACAGTGATGAATTGTTGCCTTGTCCATCCGTCAATAATATTCTGCCGGTGAGTTTTGAAATTAAATTCATTGGTAAGCAGCATGATAAAAAGTATTCCCGGAAAATATAAAAGCCAGCTACTCATAAAACCCACTGTTTGCCATACTTTCGGAAAAGCATAAGGGCTTCCCAAAATCACCTTGCTGGCGGGCATGCTTTCCACAGCTACTTCATTTATATAAAATCCGATGTAATTAATTCCTAAAATAGCGAACAAATAAAGAATAATAAATATCCAGAATGCTTTGTAATTTTTTACTTTAAGCCATTCGATTTTAAGAAGATGTAACATAAAAAATTAATTATTGGTCAGTTCAAAAAACCTTGCTTCAAGGCTTTGTTTTTTAAGCGTTAGATGATTAAGTGCAACTCCGTTATTAAAACAATAGCTGTTAATTTCAGAAAGGTCAGCATTGCCCACAGGAAAGAATATTTTTATGACGTTGTTCTCATCAATTAATCTTGTTTTATTCGCCATATTTTTTAATATTTCCAATAATTTTTGATGGTCTTTTGCGGCAACTTCCACCATATCTTCCTTGGATAAAATTTCATTTACTTTTCCCGAAACAATTAATTCGCCTCTCTTTAAAATCGCTACATCGGTGCATACTTTTTCCACTTCATCTAAAAGATGGCTCGCCATGATAATTGTTTTTCCTTCGCGGTATAATTTTTTCATTAACTCGCGAATCTCTGCAATTCCCACAGGGTCCAATCCATTCGTTGGTTCGTCAAAAATCAATACAGACGGGCTTCCCAATAAACAAGAAGCGATGGCAAGCCGCTGTTTCATTCCCAATGAATAGGTACTGAATTTTGAATCTTTCCTTTTTGTCAGGTCAACGGTTTCCAACACACGGTCAATATCTTCTTTGCCATGTTGTTTTATTTCCGCAGCAATTTCCAGGTTTTTTATTCCTGATAAATAATGATAAAAATTAGGCGTTTCCAGTAACGTTCCGATCTTTCTACGGCTTTCTGCTGAAGATGGTTTGCCAAAAAGTTTGTAAGTTCCTGAAGTAGGTTTTAAAATATCCGTAATCGTTCCAAGGGTAGTGGTTTTGCCGCTTCCGTTTGGGCCAAGAATTCCAAAAACCGTCCCTTCCGGCACAGAAAAACTCACATTTTTCAAGGCTTGGATGCGGCCATATGATTTAGATAAATTTTCTACTGTAAGTATTGGCATAAGCAATGATTAAAATTATAATGCAATATAAGATAACTGTAAAATAAATACCTAACAGTTTCGGGTTGGATGGTAAGATTTATGATTTAGTTTTCTGTGAAAAGCTGTGAATAGAAATCCTTATTATTTGTTTGTTTACTGCACAGTTTCAACCTTTAAATGAATGCTCGGAATAGAAGTTAAAAAAAAAATCCGGCACAAAATGCGCCGGTTTTTTTTATCATTTCAATAGAATTCTTAGTTACTCAAAGTAGCGTCCATTGAAATATCAATGTTTGAATTCAAAGATTTTGAAATCGGGCAATTTTCCTTTGCATTTTTAGCACATTCATCAAATTTTTCTTTGCTGATGCCTGGTACTTTTGCATTTACCGTAAGGTGGGATTTTGAAATAGCACCTGCTCCAAAAGTAATATCACATTTGGTTTCGATTTTATCGGCAGTAAACCCCGCCTCGCTTAAAACGATTGCAAATTTCATGGAGAAACATCCTGCATGTGCTGCTGCTACTAATTCTTCAGGGTTGGTGCCGTCTTTTGCATCGCCAAACCTTGTCGCGAAAGTGAACGGAGCGTTATCGAGCGTTTTGGTTTCTGTTGAAATTTTTCCTTTTCCTTCTTTGGCTCCCTGCCATTCTGCGTTTGCATATTTGCTCATAGTTTTTATATTTAATTATTAAGAAATAAAGTGTGCTAATTTAGTATTTAAAATTCCGGCTTTACAGGAATTGTTTGCATAATATTTTCAATTTTTTCTAAAACCTCTGGTGTAAGCTTTTCCATTACATCAATTGATTTTAAATTATCCGTCAATTGTGCTTTTTTTGTTGCGCCTAAAATAGCGGTTGTTACGTATGGGTTTTTGATACACCATGCGATAGAAAGTGATGCAGTAGTAACACCCAATTCTTTTGAAAGGGCAGAAAGTTGTTTTATCTTTTTTATTTTATCGTCAGCCATCACCTTATCCTTTAGCCAACTCATTTCTTCTAAAGCCAAACGGGAACCCTCTGGAATACCATCATTATATTTTCCGGTAAGTAAGCCGGAAGCAAGCGGGCTCCAGATAGTGGTACCAAGGCCAACCGTTTCATAAATCCTCAAATATTCACTTTCTACTTTTTTTCTTTCAAATAAATTGTATTGTGGCTGTTCCATCGTTGGGCCAATAAGTTTGAATTCCTGCGCTACGCGATGAGCTTCCATAATTTCTACGCCACTCCATTCACTGGTTCCCCAATACAAAATTTTTCCCTGCTGAATTAATGTATTCATCGCCCAAACCGTTTCATCTATTGGCGTATTTTTATCAGGGCGGTGGCAGAAATATAAATCGAGGTAATCAACCTGTAAACGTTGCAAAGCTTCATGGCAGGCTTCTATCACGTGTTTACGGCTTAGCCCTTTTTGATTGGGCTTATTATCTTTTCCATGAATGCCGAAAAAAACTTTCGAAGACACAGTAAACGAACTTCTATCCCAGTTTTTCATTTTCAAAACTCGGCCCATCATTTTTTCACTTTCTCCGTTCGCATAAGCTTCTGCGTTATCAAAATAATTGATGCCATTGTCATAGGCAATTCCCATTAATTCATCGGCAATTTTATCATCAATCTGATTTTTAAAACTTACCCAACTTCCAAAACTTACAAGGCTTAATTGCAAGCCCGATTTTCCTAAACGCCTGTATTCCATATTTTAATTATTGTTTGAATGAAAATAAAAAAATAGAATTTGCCGGGCCTTTTACTCCGGAAATTCTGATGAACCTACTCTTACAATTCCCCTGCCATTAATTAAATGCCAATTGTGAAAATCCTGTGGCGCATCTAACCCATCACCATCTAAAACTTCTGTCGGGGTCCTGATGCGAACCGGTTTATCAGTATAAAATTCTTCACCAATTCTTTTTCGGTCCCAATATAATTCATTGCAATAGAGCGTATCGCCTTTTGTATTGATTACGACCACGCTATCCTTTAAAAAAACTTTGCTTTGTGTTTCATTATACTTTGCATAATGAGCGTCCATTTTACTTTCTATACCCAATGTGTCGTTAAAAAAATCAGCATGAATAGTTTTTGTAAATTCAATATACGGTACCGCTTCTTCGTGGCGCAACATTAACGGGGCGGTAATGCGTGATTTGGTTACGCTTCCGATTGAATAAATTATCGTTACATCTTTTCCTGTTTCAACTCCTATTTTTTTAGTAGTAACCTCATTGATATCTTTTAAAGAATTTTCACAGGAAGATATATAAAGACAGGTAACAAGAACCAGTACTTTTAATAGAAAAGGAATATGGCGTTTCAGGTAATTCATTTACAAAATATTGCATGAAGGTAAACTTCATCATCAGAAATGCCGCGGGCAATTATTGATACTTCTGCCTGAGAAACCAAATATCACTAAGAGAAAAGCCGATGCTTAATTTGTAAGTATTTTCTGTAATGTTATTATTGTTATTTCCCCGGCTTCCATATTCAAAAGTCACGTTCATGATACTATATTGATTATCATAAAAATTATGTTTTAGCTTCATCGGAAATGCTCCGCCGATACTAAACGTATAAATAGGCAGCGATTTTTCTATATCAACATAATCCTGGCCAAAAGAAAATCCGGCCCTATATTTTACATAATTAAAATAACCTGTTGTTCCATCTGAAGCCGGTAAATATTGAAGCCCAATTTTTGCATTCCAACTATTTTTTAAAAAATCTTTTTGTCCAAAAAAACTGTAATTATTCCAATTTGTGGTTTCATAATCAGCACCAATTAAAAAATGTTGATTGGAATAAGTCAATCCTGCACCAAATGTGGAAGGGAGTTGTACCTTACCTTTCTCTGTAATGGACGATGCGGTATCAATTGGTTGCGGGGATTCTGATTGAGAGTTATAATCGAAAGATTCAAGTACCTCGTCTTTTGAACCGTTATATTTTTTTTGCAGGGTACCATAAGCGCCAAGAACCAAACTGCTTTTTTCAAATTTAAAAGCATATTGCATTCCTGCATCCAAAAATATTCCGCCAAAACGTGTATGAGACTCATAGTGTGCCCGGTAATAATAATTAGAATCCTGGCTGCTAATTGTGTTATTAAAATACAAACGGGTATTATAACTTTTTTCACCAAAAAGATAACCGGTGTTAAACCCAATGCTAAAATTTTTTATCCGGATACCAGTTCCTAAAAATGCTTCGTTTACGCCACCCGTTCCGTCATAAGTTGTGAGAGAACTGTCAATAGAATATACACCACTGCCAACTTTATAATTTATCTTTGAAATCGGTTTTAGGCCAATCGCCATTCCCCATGAAATTTTATTTTTTTGCGCTTTCTTATTTCCATTTAGTAAGGGTATTCCCAATTCCATATAAGAAATAATACCATTGTTAGATTTAAAATTTCCAAGTGGTTCTTTGCTTTTTAAATTTAATCCATCATATTCCGCCCCGATGTCAAGCGTAGAATAAATCAGCCCACTATAAGTGGCCGGGTTTACTGTATTGACTATAGTAGCATCTGAAACTCCTGCAGAAATGCCACCCATTGCCCGGTTAGCAATATTTCCCTGGGGAACCAGGTTTCCTATTCCATATCTTGAATAGGGAGAATTTTCCTGGGCATAGCAAAAAAGCGGTAAGGCAGCCAGTATTAAACAGGTAATTTTAATTTTTGATATCATCATTGTATTTGCTGATCGCATATAGCCCTTTAAGAATCAAAGAGGGGTCGGCAAATATCTTATTTTTAAGATGCCTTTCAAAATTGGAGGAATCCCCACCGGTTAAAAGCACGTTAAATTTATCAAACTTTTCTTTGTATAAATCGATGATTCCATCAATTTCTGAAGCCATTCCTAACAGAACGCCACTTAAAATATTGGTTCGTGTATCATAGCCTATTAAAGGCAAATTCCATTCAACTTTAACTAAGGGCAATTTAGCAGTATAATAATGTAACGCATTAAAACGCATTTGCATTCCGGGGGAAATACTGCCGCCAATGAAGCTATTATATTTATTGATAAAATTATAAGTAATACAAGAGCCAAGTGCAATCACAAGCGTGTTTTGCCCACTATAAAAAAATGCAGCAAAGGCAGCCAGTGCTAACCTGTCTGCACCAATAGTTTCTGGTTTGCCTACAGGAGTTATAAAAGGAAGTTTTACAAATGAATCCAATTTTAAATAAATGCTTCTTTCAGAAAGTAAAGTTTCAATATCAGGATTATGATCAATAACCGAAGAAAGTATTGTGTTAGTTGGTTTATATGAATCTAAAATTCCACCGATGGTTTCGGCATGGTCATTTTCTAAAGTAAATATTTCTGTTAATTCGCCCGAAATAAAAACCCCACATTTCAGAAGTGTATTCCCAAAATCAAAGCAAAGTGTAATTTCAGCCAAAGAGAGAATGTTTTTAAATTGAAATATTAATTTTCTGCTTTCTGCATTTAGCTTTCAGCCTTTAGCATTAAGCTTTTAAGAGATATTAAAACCAGAAATATTCTTGAAATGGCCATTTAATTTTATTTTATCTTTTAAAGTTTCCATTTCAGCAACCACAGGAATCACTTTTGCCAAATGCCTTTTCAAATATTCCTGGCGTTGAAGTTCGTTCATTAATGAAAGTATTTCATATTCTTCCTGCAAAGTTAATCCAACCGTATGTGCTATATCATAACTCCATAAATCTTCTTCGTTTTTATGAAAAGACTTTTCAACTTTTAGCAATTGATGTAGCTTTTTAGTAGCATCAATTACTTTATTTATCAGCAACCTTTTTCCGTATTCATGATTGTGAGGGTAATTTACAATGGCGCCGCTATATAATTTATCAGGAACAGGATCTATCACTTCAAGTATCCTGAAAATTTTTGTGCCTGTTGTTTTTATATCCATTTCTCCATTTGGATACGTTTTAGATATTTCCAAAATCTCAAGCAAAATACCAAACTCCTGCATTTTGTTATTGGCTACTACAGGCATGCCGAATAATTTTTTTTGTTCTATACAATCTTTAATTAGTTGTTTGTATTTGGGTTCAAAAATATGCAGGTTCAGGCTTTCGTGCGGATAAACAACAATTGATAAAGGGAATATCGCAATAAAATTGGTCATTAAAATAAAATAAGAATCGTGAATATTTGTTTGTTTACTGATAGCAGTCACAAAATACGCCTAAATTTTTTGCGAAAATCAACGTCATTTTTTTATTGAAAGGATTAAACATTTTCAATTATTAAAAATAGAAAATTTACAATTAGTTTTGAAAAAATGGATAGGTTTATTTGATTCGTTTTTAATTATTTTCATCTGGTAAATAATCGGCCATTTCTTTGAAGCATAATTTTTTGTGATGACTTTAAAAAATAATTTTATCGATTTTAAATCTTTGGCCCGCTCTATTTCATTAATAGAATACAAGGCTGCCGGATTTGAAGGGTTATTGCTTAATTTAAAGCCTTCATCAGCAAAAATAATTGGAATTACCGGAGCTCCGGGGTCCGGCAAAAGTTCATTAACAGATGCGCTAATTGGAGAAATGATTGCCAAAGAAAAAAAAGTGGCAGTTATTTGCGTAGACCCGTCTTCGCCTTTTAATCAGGGCGCCTTGCTTGGCGACAGGATCAGGATGAGCGATTGGTACAATCATCCGGATGTATTCATCCGTTCACTCGCCAGCAAAGGCTCTTTGGGTGGCCTCCATCCAAAAATTTTTGAAATTTCTGACTTAATGAAAAGTGCAGGGTTTGATTTTATAATAATAGAAACAGTTGGCGTGGGCCAAAGCGAAGTAGACATTGCTGCATTGGCTGACATCACAGTAGTAATGCTAGTGCCGGAGGGCGGCGATAGTATTCAAACGATGAAAGCAGGATTAATGGAAGTGGCAGATATTTTTGTAGTTAATAAATATGACCGGCCGGGAGCGCAAAACTTTTATAATACTTTACTCCAGATTTTAAGCCCTGTTTTCAATAAAAAAGAAATTCAAATACCTGTTTTAAAAACAACCGTTACCGAAAAAAAAGGTATTAAGGAATTATATGAAATTATAGAAAAATGGAAATTCGACAATCTTTCAGAACAACGAATTAACCTGTTCACCGAAAAAGTATGGACATTGATTCAGAAGGAAAAGATGAAAAACTTTGATAAAGAAAAAATCAGGGAGAGAATAGCAAATGAAATTTCAAAACCCGGTTTTAATGCCTATTCTTTCGCCAAAAATTATAAGAAAAATTAATTTTTAAGATTTCCTTTTTTCGTTTTGCCACCATTTATATGCCACCGTACCAATGGCCAGGTAAGGAATAATCATCAGGTAAATAATCCCATTATTAAATCCCTGTGCTGGCTTGTTACCCATTTGCATCACAGTTTTGGCGCAAATAGAACATTGTGCATTTGCCTTTGGGCTAAATAAAGAAAATGAAACTGCAAAGAATAATATGGTGAGGATTTTTTTCATTGTTTTGCGGGTGCAAATATACTATGAAATGAACAGGCTAAAAAAAATTATTGATTTTTGAAGTAACTTCATCGCGATTTTTAATCAAATTAATTTATTGAACATATGGAGCATTACCCTTCGCACAGCCTTGAGAATTTTAAAAATTATGTAGGTATAAAATTTCAATTATATAATAGCCTTTTTACTTCCCTTCCTTTTTACAGGATAGAAAAAACCGGAATGCTTTTGTCTTTGTTTTTGAATATTTGCGAAGAAGGGTATAAAAAGAAAATGAGCCCTGCCCAAATTATCGAAGAGTTTTTTTTCAAGGACACGTCTTTTAAAACAGAGCCTGAAAAACTAGACCTTCTTTTCAGGTTTATCCAGTTTGTAGAACGCCAGGTCGTTTTGTTCGATGCATTGGAAGACGCTGCTTTTACCTATGTTCATGAAACTACCGGAGCAGGAACTTTAAAACAATTAGAAGTAGAAACCATTCAATTTAAAAAAGAAAAAGAATTAGTAAAAAAATTGGATAATTTTTCTGTCGAAATCGTGCTTACGGCCCATCCCACACAATTTTACCCGGGCTCGGTTTTGGGAATTATTAATGACCTATCTAAATCACTCGCCGAAAATAATACGGCAAGGATAAATATGTATTTGCAGCAGTTAGGGAAAACACCATTCTTCAAAAAAGAAAAACCCACCCCTTTCGATGAGGCAATGAGCCTGGTATGGTATCTCGAGAATGTATTTTTCCAGGCAGCCGGAAGAATTGTTTCTTTTTTGCAAAATAAATACCCGGAAGTGGATTATGAAAATAATCCAATCATTAAAATGGGATTCTGGCCTGGTGGCGACAGGGATGGAAATCCTTTTGTAAATACAGAAACCACTTTAAATGTTGCGGATGCTTTGCGCGGTGCCATTATCAAATGTTATTACATTGAGATCAGGAGATTAAGGCGGCGTCTTACTTTCAAAGGAGTAGATGTACTTTTGCTCGACCTGGAGAAGCAGCTATACAACAATATTTTTATACCGGGCAACCGCACAGATATCACTAAGAAAGACATTCTGAAAATTCTAAATGAAGTAAGGCAGATTTTAATCTATCAACACAATGGATTGTTCTGCCATTTGATTGATGGTTTTATCAACAAGGTGCATATTTTCGGTTTGTATTTTGCTTCGCTTGATATCAGGCAGGATAGTTCTATTCATAAAAAAGTGTTCACCGCTATGGCTGAATCAAAGACTTTTTTCCCTTCTGATTATGATAAGTTAAGCGACGAAAAAAAGATAGAATTTCTTACAAAAAATACAAAAGAACTTCCTGAAAAAGATTATGGAGACCCGATAATAAATGACACTTTTAAAAGTATAAAAGCTATTAAATTAATTCAACAATATAATGGGGAAAGGGGTTGTAACCGTTATATCATAAGCCACGCAGAAGCGCCTTTGCATGTAATGCAGATCTATGGCTTGTTTATATTATGCGGATGGAAAAAAGAAAAATTGAAAGTAGATATTGTTCCTTTAATAGAAACAATCGGAGACCTTCAAAATTCTGTTCCGATAATGAAAAATTTATTTGAAAATAAAGAATACCGCGAACATTTAAAACGCAGGAATAATGTACAAACCATTATGCTTGGTTTTTCTGACGGCACCAAAGATGGAGGCTATCTAATGGGAAATTGGTGTATTTATAGGGCTAAAGAAGAACTCACGGCTATTTCTAAAGAATATGGAATAGATGTGGTTTTCTTTGACGGGCGCGGTGGCCCACCGGCAAGGGGCGGTGGAAAAACTCATAAATTTTATGCTTCCATGGGTAAAAATATTTCTAATAAAGAAATACAATTAACCATACAGGGCCAAACAGTAAGTTCCAATTTTGGGACGATTGATTCTGCTCAATATAACCTTGAACAATTGTTAAACGCTGGTATATCAAACGATATATTCGCTGACAGGCATACAAAACTGGAAAAAGAAGAGGAAGATTTTTTGCAAGAACTGGCCGAAGCAAGTTTTAAGTCATATACTGCCTTAAAAAACCATCCTGATTTTATGGATTACCTCGTTCAGGTCAGCCCTTTAAAATTTTACAGCGATACTAATATTGGAAGCCGGCCGACCAAAAGGAAAAAAGGCAAAATGAACCTTGATGACTTACGCGCCATTCCTTTTGTCGGTTCATGGAGCCAGATAAAACAAAATGTAACGGGTTATTATGGTGTCGGCACTTCCTTACAAAAGATGGAACAAGAAGGGAAATTTGGGCAATTTAAAAAACTGTATCAAAATTCTTTGTTTTTTAAAACGCTGATTGATAATTGTGAAATGGCGATGAAAAAATGTTATTTTCCACTTACAGAATATTTATCCAGAGATAGCAAGTTCAGTGAAATATGGAATATGATTTATGAAGAATATGAGATAACTAAAAAATACCTTTTCAAACTTACCGGCAACAATGAACTGATGGCAGATTACCCGGTGGAGCAGCTTTCCGTGGATATGCGCGAAAAAATGATCCTTCCGTTAGTTACGATTCAACAATATGCCATGACGAAAATTCGTGAAATGGAAGAGGAACAAATTAAAAGCCCGATAAAACAAACTTATGAGAAGCTGGTAATGCGCTGTTCATTTGGCATAATTAACGCCGGAAGAAATTCGGCGTAGTGCAGTAAACGAAGAAATAGTAAGGATTTTTATTCTGAAGATTAGTTAGCTCTTTCTTCTTTTCTTTTTACCAATAAATACCAATCATTATCCAAAGGCATATATCCTAAATCGTAGCAGAAAAAATAGACATTTCCTTTTTTATTGGTGTAGGTGTGCGTCATGTATTTGAATTGAAAACCTTTTTCAATCAATTTATCTTTATGCGTTTTCGCGATGTCTTCTTCGCGGTTAAAAAAACTTTCTAAAACTCTGCGGTTTTTTCCCAGCGCGTTATTAATATTTCTTACCAGGTTATTTTTCGAAGCTTTTAGTTCGTTGTTGTAAGAATTACGGCAATAATCATCGCAGAATTTCTTATCAGTCCGGCCTTTCAGCGTTTTTTTACAATGGAGGCAGGTGGCAGTATCGGTTGCTGTCATGCTTATTGGTATTGATTTTCAGAAGGAAGGTACTGTTTTATTTTTAAGTACAAGCATTTACAAACGGTTATATCCAACTATAAACGAATAATAACCGGGTAAGGCTTTTGTACCATAGCATCTTTGCGGTGTTGATGAAACAAAACAAAATTCATCAACTGAAATACAAACATTTTTAAAACAAGTTTGCCGGATAACGGCAGGCACAAAACTCAAAATCATGAACGCATTAAAAAACAAAGTACAATTGATTGGCAATTTAGGAAATGCCCCGGAAATTAAAAACACAGAAAAAGGCAAAAAGCTCGCAAAGTTTTCTATCGCCACCAACGAAACCTATTACAACGCGAAAGGCGATAAAGTGGTAGAAACACAATGGCACAATTTAATCGCCTGGGGGAAAGTAGCCGATGTGGTAGAAAAATATTTATCAAAAGGCACCGAAGTCGCCATCGAAGGAAAACTGATGAATAATAATTACACTGACAAAGATGGTAATAAAAAATACACTACAGAAGTGCTGGTCCATGAATTGTTATTGATTGGTGGAAAGCCATCGGCTTAATCTTTTTTAGCCACGGGTTACACACATAGAGGAGAGAGAAGTGTGAGAAAAGAGGAAGAGACTTAGACTGGAGAAGAGTGAAATGAGTAACCCGTGGCTAATTTTTATTTGGCCAGCAAGATTATTTTCAAATTCCAGTATTTCTATTTTCTATATTTTATATTTGGGCTAATAGTTTTGCTAACTGGCATTAGAGGCTCCATATCTTTAGCAAACTAAATTCTTCCTGTCTAATAATAAATTATGGAAAATTTAAATTCAATAGAACGCAACGATATTTTTGATCTCACTTACCGGTTTGTAACCGAGACGAGTGAAAACATTTTCCTGACGGGAAAAGCCGGAACTGGGAAAACGACTTTTTTGAAATATTTAAAAGAAAATTGTTCCAAAAATATTATTGTGGCTGCTCCTACGGGCGTGGCGGCTATCAATGCGGGTGGCGTCACTTTACATAGTCTATTTCAACTGCCCTTTCATCCTTTTTTACCTACTTCCGCAAGCAAAAGTGAATTACTCGGAAGAATGAAATTTGTTAAACGCCGGCAGGAAATTCTACGCAAAATGGACTTGCTGGTAATTGATGAAATAAGCATGGTACGCTGCGATACAATGGACGCGATTGATACAATTTTAAGATCGGTCCGAAGAAGGCATGATGTTCCTTTTGGTGGCGTACAATTATTGTGCATTGGCGATTTGTACCAATTGCCTCCGGTAGCGCCACGGCAGGAATGGGGCATTTTACAGGAATATTATTCTTCCGAATTTTTTTTTGACAGCATGGTAATAAAAGAGCAAATGCCGATGCTGATTGAACTGAATAAAATTTATCGCCAGAAGGAAGATTCATTTGTTTACCTCTTAAATAAAGTGCGTAACAATCAAATGAATAGTGAGGACTTTGAAGATCTTCATGCAAGGTTTCATCCAACATTTCGGCCTACGCTTGAAGAAAAATATATCACACTTACTTCTCACAACAACCAGGCGGACCTCATTAATGCCCGCGAATTACAAAGGTTATTACCCGCGTCATATACTTACAATGCAATAATTGAAGATGATTTTCCCGAAAATATGTATCCGGCAGAAGGAAGCCTTATTTTAAAAGAAGGCGCGCAGGTAATGTTTCTCAAAAACGATATTGAAAAAAGATATTTCAATGGTAAAATCGGCATGGTAAAAAAATTGGGGCAGGAGGAAATTGTCGTTGATTGTGATGGGTTTGAAATTTATGTTTCCCCCGAAACATGGGAAAATACACGTTATTCTGTAAGTAGGAATGAAGGGAAACTTGAGCAAGAAACGTTAGGAACATTTACCCAGTTTCCGTTGAGGCTGGCTTGGGCAATTACGATTCATAAAAGCCAGGGGCTTACGTTTGAAAAAGTAATGATAGATGCCGGCGCGGCTTTTAGCAGCGGGCAAGTTTACGTTGCTTTGAGCCGCTGCACTAGTTTAGCTGGAATTGTTTTACTATCAAAAATTCCCTCTGCGGCAATTTATAGTAATGAAAATGTAATTAACGGCCAAAAAACGCTTACGCCAAAAGGTTCGCTGGCAGAGAGGTTTGAAGGTGCAAGGCAGGTTTTTACCCAACAATTATTAGAAGAAATATTTTCGTTTGAAGAAATTAAAACGCTGGTGGATGTTTTGGAATTTAGAATAAATGAACAAAAAGAAAAACTAAATAAAGAATCGCTGAAATGGATAAATGAGCTTAAAAGTTCGTTTACTGCAAACAGGGCCGTTGGTTTGAATTTTACAAGGCATACCAGGGATTTAATGAAACAGGAACCTGTGATTGAAAAAAATAGCGCGTTGCAAAAAAGAATTAATGACGCTGCCAATCATTTCTTACCAAAATTTAATGCATTTCAGGATGCAGTTCAAAATCATCCTTTAATAACAGAGCACCGTGAAGCGGCTACGATTATCAATGAATATTTGAACCAATTATTATTGGCGCTTCATCTTCAAAATTATTATTTACAATATTGTAAAGAACTATTTTCTGTAACAACTTTTTTGCAGCATAAAATTAAATATGAGCTGCCGCGGTTAAAAGTTTCTGTGTATGCAAGCGGAAAAAAACAATCTGTTTTCGATGTTTCAAATGCGGAATTGTACGATACATTAAAACGCTGGCGGGACGGTGTTGTAGGAGAAACGGGTTTGCCAATTTTTATGGTTGCCAATCAAAATGCGCTGAAAGAAGTTGCCACATTTTTACCATTCACCAAAAAAGATTTGATGAAATTGAGTGGTTTCGGGAAAGCAAAGGCGGTGAAATATGGAGATGAGATTTTAGATGCGGTACAGGATTATTGTGCTAGAAATAATTTGGAAAGCAATATGTCATCAAAAGAAACCACCCCAAAAAGGGAAAGCAAGGAAAAATCTTTAGAAGAAAAAACGCCTTCAAATATTATTTCTTTCAATTTATTTAAAGAAGGAAAATCAATAGAAGAGATCGCAAAAGAAAGAAATTTTTCCATAACAACAATTGAAGGCCATTTGGCGGCATTTGTAGCAACAGGAGAAATTGACATTAATAAAATGGTTTCTGAAGAAAAACAGGAATTGATCAAAGCGGCCATAAAAATTCAGTGTACGTCAGGCACCAAAAATCTAAAAGACAATCTTCCGGAATCAATTTCTTATGGCGAAATAAGAATGGTGATAGCTGCTGAGAAAGTGCAATTATAAACTTTAAAGATGATTATCCAGTAAACAAGCAAATAAAGCTGATTTTTAATTTTGGTTTTGGACTGCATAAATTCGACCATCGTAAAGAGTAAATATCTTACAACTATTTATTTGCCATTTGATTTATTTAACCTACTTTTGCAATCCCAAAAAAGTTCTTTTAGAAATTATTCGTTGGGAGTCCGGATTTTAAATCGGGACGTTAACACCAAAAATTTAAAATATGGCAAAAGAAATTACAGCCTATGTCAAGCTCCAGTGCAAAGGAGGACAGGCTAATCCGGCACCGCCAATCGGCCCGGCACTCGGTTCCAAAGGAATCAATATCATGGAGTTCTGCAAACAATTTAATGCAAGGACCCAGGATAAACAAGGGAAAGTTCTTCCCGTTCTCATTACAGTTTATGGCGACAAATCATTTGATTTTATTATCAAAACCCCGCCTGCTGCAGTTCAGTTAATGGATGCAGCTAAAATCCAGTCAGGCAGTAAAGAGCCTAACAGGAATAAAGTAGGGAAAGTTTCGTGGGCACAGGTAGAAGAGATCGCCAAAGATAAAATGGCTGACCTTAATGCATTTACCCTAAATAGTGCAATGAAAATGGTTGCCGGCACTGCGCGCAGCATGGGCCTTACCGTAGAAGGAAATGCCCCGTGGGAAAATTAAATTGTAAAAAGAGATAAACTTTTGAAAAAATGATTACTAAAAAAAGAAAAGAAGCCAACGCTAAAGTTGAGGCCGATAAAGCTTACTCATTAAAAGAAGCTTCTGCGCTGGTGAAAGAAATAAATACTACCAAATTTGATAGTTCTGTAGATCTTCACATTCGTTTGGGTGTAGACCCTAAAAAAGCCGACCAGGCTGTACGTGGTACAGTTTCACTTCCTCACGGAACTGGTAAAACAAAAAAAGTATTGGTGCTTTGCACGCCTGATAAAGAAGAAGCTGCAAAGGCTGCAGGTGCCGATTTTGTTGGGCTTGATGAATATATTACTAAAATTGAAGGCGGCTGGACCGATGTGGATGTAATTATCGCCACTCCTTCTGTAATGCCTAAGATCGGGCGTTTGGGTAAAGTATTGGGGCCTAGAAACCTGATGCCAAATCCTAAAACCGGAACTGTTACTAATGATGTTGCCGCCGCAGTGAATGATGTGAAGGGTGGTAAAATTGCTTTTAAAGTAGATAAAGTAGGAATCGTTCATGCCTCTATTGGCAGAGTAAGTTTTTCTCCGGATAAAATTGAAGCAAATAGCCAGGAATTGATCAATGCGATTATCAGGTTGAAGCCGGCTACTTCAAAAGGAATTTACTTAAAAGGCCTTAGCATGGCAAGCACCATGAGCCCGGGTATTTTAATAGATACCAAATCAGTTCAGAACTAAATAAATTATTTGCTTTAGAATGTAAGCTTACATTTCAGAAGCACAAAACAAATAACATGAACAAAGAAGAAAAACAGGAAGTAATAGAAGCACTGAAAAATAAATTCTCCCAGTATTCTAATTTCTATATTACAGACACAGAAAGCCTTTCCGTTGGACAAATAAATGACCTGCGCCGTCATTGCTTTGATAAGCAGGTAGAAATGAAAGTTGCAAAAAATACGCTGATCAAAAAAGCATTAGAAAGCCTCGACAGTGAAAAATACTCAGGTGTTTACGATTCTTTGCATAAAGTAACTGCATTGATGTTCAGCGAAAGCCCAAAAGACCCTGCAGTAATCATAAGTAGTTTTCGTAAAGCTCAGAATGGTGAAAAACCCCAATTGAAAGCGGCTTTCCTGAATGGTGATATTTTTGTAGGAGATAATCAATTGATCAACCTTACCAAAATCAAAACCAAGAACGAATTGATAGGTGAAGTTATCGGATTGTTGATGTCCCCAATTCAAAGAGTAATTGGCGCTTTGCAAAACAGGCCTGAAACTGCTGAAGCTAAAGCCCCTGAAGCAAAAACAGAAGTATCAACTGAAGATAAAGTTGAAACTGCACCCGCGCCAAATGCTGATGATCAGAAAGATGAAGCTGCAAAGGCATCTGATGACGCAGAAAAAACACCGGAGGCATAAATTGTATTTCATTAGCTATATTAGCTAATTAGCTTTTCAGCTCATTAACTAATCAGCTTATTTAAATAAAAACAAATTTTTTTAAAACCCTCCACCGGATCAGTAATTGAAAAGAAGGTGGAAAAAATTAAACCAAAAAAATCATGGCAGACGTAAAAACATTAGCTGAAAGTTTAGTAAGCTTAACAGTAAAAGAAGTTCAAGAATTAGCTGAATTCTTAAAATCAGAATATGGTATTGAACCAGCAGCAGCAACAGTAGTTGCAAGCGCCGAAGGCGCAGGGCCGGCAGCAGCAGAAGAAAAAACTTCTTTTGATGTAATTCTTAAATCTCCTGGTGCAAACAAACTGGGCATTGTAAAAATCGTTAAAGAACTTACAGGCTTAGGTTTGAAAGAAGCAAAAGAATTAGTAGATGGCGCTCCAAAACCTATTAAAGAAGGTGTTGATAAAGCTACTTCTGAAGAAATTAAAACAAGGTTAACAGAAGCCGGCGCCGACGTTGAAATTGCATAATTTTCTTTGAATTCAATATTTAAAAGCCGGGGAATTTCTTCGGCTTTTTTTTATTTCCTCCAAATTGCTTTCCCTTAAAATCAAATTAAAATATTCCTGAATTAAAAAAAGGAAAGTAAAAGAGTTTTATATTGAGTACCTAAAATATTTATTAGATGAAAAAAATAAAATTTCCAATTCTGGCCATTCTCTCATTTTTTATAATTACTAACGCCCATGCACAAACGAAACCTGAAAGTGCGGAACAGGTTATTAAAGAAGCTAAAACTGAAGCGGCAAAAAGCAATAAGAAAATCTTTGTAATCTTCCACGCTTCGTGGTGCGTTTGGTGCCACAAAATGGATACGGCCATGAACGATGAAACCATTAAATCTTTTTTTGATGATAACTACGTGATAAAACACCTTACTGTAGATGAGAGTAAGGATAAAAAGAATCTTGAAAACCCCGGTGCTTCAGCCCTGAGAACAAAGTACCACGGTGATCAACAAGGAATCCCGTATTGGTTTATTATTGATAAAAACGGAAAACTCCTGGCAGATTCAAGAATTCATTCTGATGATGGAAAAGTAATTGGGAACAGTGTTGGATGCCCTGTAAAACCAGATGAAGTTGCGTATTTTATAAAAGCCCTTAAAAAGACATCAAATCTTTCTATAGAACAATTAGGGCTGATACAAACAAGATTTTTGAAAATAGGTGATTAATCGTTATGAGAAAAAATTATAAAAATTAAAATCAATCTTTCGATGGCTTTTGAAGATTAAATAAAATTAAAAATTCAGGGAATTTATTTTCCGGCAAAACCTGCCAGTTCAAGGCTCCTTTTTTTCAATTTTGCTATTTCAAGAGATTCAATAATCGGGTTAGCAGATAGAACCAGGGATACTTTATTCTTTTTCCACCAATCGCTTTCTCTTAATTTTTGAAAATGAATAATTCCTGTCAAATAATTGCTTAGATCATTGGAATGCCATTCTTCAATGCTTTCAAAATCCTCTTTTTTAATATGCTCCCAATTGGTAAAACTCACGTAGGCTTTTACATAAAAATCCGTTGTTAATTCATTCTTTATCTGTTGATTTAATTTTTTATACTCGTATTTATAATCATACCTTAAGGCGGAAATATCACTTAATACTGCAGATGCAGTTGGCAAACTTCCGGCACCTTTTCCATAAAAAAATTGTTTATCGGCAAATGAGCTTTCTATTACTACTCCATTGTATTCATTTTTAATAAAAGCCAAAGGGTCATCTTTTTTAACGAACTGAGGTAAAACAAAAGCTGCAACTTTTCCATTCGCCATTTTTTTTGCAGATGCTACCAGTTTAATCACGCAATCTTTTTTATCTGCCTGCAATGCATCTTCTGAAGTGATGTTTTGTATCCCGGTAAAAACGATATTCTCTTTTTCCGGCAAAATACCATAGGAATGGGTTAATAAAAAAGCCCATTTATTTAAGGCATCAAATCCTTCAACATCTAATACCGGGTTGCTCTCTGCAAAACCCAATTGCTGTGCCTGGATCAACGCTTCTTTAAAAGAAAGTTTTTCCTCAAACATTTTGGTGAGTATGTAATTAGTAGAGCCGTTAACTACCGCATTAATTGAATGCAAAAGGTCATTATCATAATATTCTTCAAGGTTTCGGATCACCGGAATAGAAGCACAACAAGCTGCTTCATAAAGAAAGGAAGTATTGGTTTGGCGGCATAATTCTATTAGCTCAGCAAGGTGTTCAGCAATCATTTTTTTACTTGCACTCACTACCGATTTCCCATTTATAAAAGCAGTCTTTACTATTTCATAAGCAGCATCCGCATCATCTATCATTTCTACAATCACATTTATTTCGGGGTCATTTAAGAGGATGCTTTTGTCAGTTGTAAATAATTCAGAAGGCGCATTCCTTCTTTTGTCAGGATGTTTGATACATACCTTTTTTATATTCGCATTCAATGTAGGAGTTAAGTTTAATACTTTATAAAGGCCTTCCCCAACCACTCCAAAACCAAAAATACCAAGTACCAATTTCTTATTTGTTTCCATTTTATCTTTTATTTTAAAAAAAATATTCTAACATTTTTTATAACCCACTTAAAAGATGAAAGAGTTTTAGGCCGGTTTGTTCAGGCATAAAAAAACTCATCTGACAGTCAGATGAGTTAATATTTTTAATTGGAAAACCAATGATGGAAATTAAAACTTGAACTGCCTTATCTCTCCCGGTCTTCGGCCGGGATGGAGTTAGCACCTTTTAATAAATGTAAATCATTTCAGGTTGCCAAGGCTTCAACGGGCCATTTCCCTCTGCCTTTCTTGATAAGTGAATCACAAAGAACTGGCGCAAAGTTGAACCAGTAATTATTATTTGCCAAATTTTTTTTACAGTAAACCAATAAATAACATAGATTTTTATTTTCAGCCGGGCTATTTCAAAAACAATAATTGGCAAAAAAAGCCATCCTTTTAAAGATGGCAATTTAAAACCCCAGAGAAATAAAATTATTAGCTGCAACCCATACTGTTGCCGCAATTCAAACATTTATAACAAGTACCGCTACGGATAGTTATGTGCCCGCAAGTATTACAAGCCGGCGCATCGCTTTGCATATTTTTGGAAGCTGCATTAACGGCATCTAAACCTGAGTTAGCTTTTTTTATATGAGCTTCCCTGTAAGGTTTTTGCGATTGTACTTTAGGCGAGCCTGTAACCCTTATATCGCTGAGCTCGGGAATGCGTTCGCCAATAGTTGGCGTGTTTTCATCCCATGGCTCATTTCCCAGATTTTCAACTTCGGGTTTATCCAATACATGAACCAAATCATTTCTTCCCAAATATTCATATGCCAAAGAGCGGAACATAAAATCAATGATAGAAGTAGTGGTTTTTATGTTCGGATGTTCAACCATTCCGGATGGCTCAAAGCGGGTGAATACAAATTTTTCTACAAATTCTTCCAATGGAACACCGTATTGCAATCCGATTGAAATTGAAATAGCAAAACAATTTAGCATGCTGCGCATGGTAGCGCCTTCTTTTGCCATATCAATAAATATTTCCCCTAAAGTTCCGTCACTATATTCACCGGTTCTAAGAAATAAAGCCTGGCCATTTATTTTAGCTTTTTGAGTAAATCCTCTGCGCTTGGCTGGTAAAGTCCTGCGTTCTACAATCATTGCCAGTTGGCGTTTTAGCGAAGTATCCTCGCTATTTTGAACTCTTTTATTTACTTCTTCAAAAAGATCATCAATTGTCAATTGGCTCATATTTATCAAAGCGTTTTCATGTAGTTCTTCTTTGGTTTCTTCCACCTCTTCAGCTTTCTTTTTCTTATCGCTTTTATTGCTTAACGGTTGAGATAATTTTGAACCATCACGGTAAAGCGCACACGCTTTTAATCCCAGTTTCCAGCTTAAAAAATAGGCCTCCTCAATTTCTTCTATTGTTCCTTCATTTGGCAGGTTAATGGTTTTGGAAATTGCGCCACTTAAAAACGGTTGCGCCGCTGCCATCATTTTTATATGGCCGCTAAAATGAATATACCTTTCCCCAATATTGCCACATTTATTGGCACAATCAAAAACCGCTAAATCTTTTTCTTTTAAATAAGGGGCTCCTTCAACTGTCATGGTACCGCAGATATAGGTGTTAGCTTCTTCAATTTGCTTGTCAGTAAATCCCAAGGCATTCAGTAAGCTCCATTCAAAATTGTTATAACTTTCTTTTTTGAAACCCAAACGTTCCAAACATTCTTCTCCAAGGTTAAAAGCATTAAATACAAAGCCAATCTCAAATGCCGTCGGTAAAGATTCTTCTATCTTTTGAAGGTCAGAGGAAGTAAAACCTTTTTTTGCGAGAGATTCAAAATTAATATGTGGCGCATTCTTTAAAGTTGCATGGCCTTTTGCATAATTTACAATTTCTTCAATTTCATTTTCAGCATATTTCAAATTTCGTAATGCCTGTGGTACGCTTTGATTGATGATTTTAAAATAACCTCCACCACTTAACTTTTTAAATTTGACCAAAGCAAAATCAGGTTCTACGCCGGTTGTGTCACAATCCATTACCAACCCAATAGTTCCGGTTGGGGCGATAACAGTAGTTTGCGCGTTTCTGTAGCCATATTGTTCACCCATTTTTACAGCATCGTCCCATGCTTTGGTAGCGGCTTTTAATAAATAATCAGGGCAGTCTTTTGCACTGATTCCCTGGGGTTTTATTTCAAGCCCTTCATATGCTTCCATTGCATCGTAGGCCGCTGCACGGTGATTGCGCATCACACGAAGCATGTGTTTTTTATTTTCTTCATAGCGTTTGAAAGTGCCAAGGTTTTGAGCGAGTTCAGCAGATGTTTTGTAAGCTATTCCCGTCATTATAGCGGTAACGGCACCTGTAATGCCCCGCGCTTTATCGCTATCATAAGGAATACCACTAACCATTAGCATACTTCCAAGATTGGCAAAACCCAACC
>Ga0134126_10001014_pt1 | contig 35562 bp, 35 predicted proteins | sample KB31752_FD_96881 | JGI IMG/M metagenome (GOLD analysis project Ga0134126, IMG submission 96881) | Terrestrial soil microbial communities with excess Nitrogen fertilizer from Kellogg Biological Station, Michigan, USA - KB3-175-2 | ecosystem: Environmental > Terrestrial > Soil > Unclassified ...
ATGGCGGCCTGGCGGTCGAGCTCCACCAGCTCGAAGAGCTGCTGCCCGCCCTGCTCGCGCAGGATTTCCCCGATCAGCGCGCCCAGCGCGTGCACGTCCTCGCGCAGGGCTTCGTGCTTCGGCGGAAAATGAATGTCGCTGCGGCTCACGGAGCCGCGAATGGTAGCAGGCTTATCCAGCCAGCAGGACGGACTCGGCGCGCTCGAGCTCCTCCGGCTGGCCATAAAGGACGACGACGTCTCCGTCCCGCAGCATCGTGTCGCCGGCCGGCTCGCGGCCGAGGATCCCCTGGCGGCGAATGCCGGTGAAGGTCACGCCGACACCGCGGCTGCGGACGTCGCGCAGCGTCCTTCCCACCGCCCACGCCCCGGGTGGCACGACCACTGACTTGATCTCCTCGCGGTACTCGTGGCTCTCATCGAGCGGTCGCGCATCGCCGCGGCGAATGATGTTCCTGAGGACGGAGTAGCGATGGCTGCGGATATCGCCCATGGTGCGGACGACCCGCGAGACCGGCACGTGCAGAAGTATCAATACGTGTGAGACGAGCATCAGGCTCGCCTCGAACGTCTCCGGCACGACATCGGTCGCGCCGGCTTCCTGCAGCTCCTTGATGCGGGTGTCATCCTGCGTGCGCACCAGCACCGGCACGTCGCGCCTCAACCGGCGGATGGTGCGCAGGATGCCCACCGAGGTTGCCGGGCTCGAGAAGCTGATCACCACGGCGGAGGCGGTCTCGAGACCCGCCTTGATGAGGATCTCCTCGTCGGCGGAGTCGCCGAACATGACCGGATCGCCGGCCTGGCGAGCCGCGGCGATGCGCGCGGGGTCGAGGTCGAGCGCGATGTATTCGAAGCCTTGTGACTCGAGGACGCGTGCCACGTTCTGACCGACGCGCCCGAAACCGCAGAGGATGACGTGGTCGCGCTTGCCGATCTCTACCGTCGCGGCGCTTTCGCGCTCGAACGCGGTGCGCGGCGGCCCATACTCCCACAGCAGCAAGCGGGCGATCCGCTTGTTGTTGTTGAGAACCAGCGGGCTCAGGATCATGGAGAGCACCATCGCGACGAGGAGCGGCTGGCCGAAGGCCACCGGGATGAGGCCCGTGGCGAGCGCGATCGTGCCGAGCGCAATGCCGAACTCACCGCCGATCGAGACGACGATGCCGGTGCGCAACGCCTTGAACCGCGAGCCGGTGAACGGCCGGCTCACGAGCGCCGCGACCGCGGTCTTCAGGATGAGCATGGCGGCGAGCCAGTAGATGACCGCGCCGAGCTCCCCGGCGAGCAGGCGCACATCGAGCAGCATCCCGACCGAGACGAAGAAGAGCCCGAGAAGAATGTCGCGGAACGGCCGGATCACCGACTCGATCTGATGCCGGTACTCGGTCTCGGCGAGCATCATCCCGGCGAGGAAGGCGCCGAGGCCCGGCGACAACCCGGCGAGGCTCGACACCCAGGCGGCGGCCAACACCACCAGCAGGACGGCCAGGGTGAACAGCTCCCGCAGCCTGCTGTGAGCCATCTCGCGGAAGAGGGGCCGCAGCAGCCAGCGCCCGGCGGCCAACACCGCCGCGATCGCGAGCACGCCACCGGCGACCGCCTCCAGGCTGGCGCGCAGGTCAAAGCGTCCGGGTCCGGCGGCGAGCGCCGAAGCCAGCGCGAGGAACGGAACGAAGGCCAGATCCTGGAAGAGGAGGATGCTGAAGGCGAGCCGTCCGTGGGTGCGGTTGAGCTCGGCGCGCTCGGTGAGCTGGTGCAGGAGGATGGCCGTCGAGCTCATGGCGAGCGCGCCGCCCACCACGATGGCCGCCGGCCAGGGAATGCCGCCGAGCCGCGCGAGCCCGGCGAATACCGCCGCGGTCGCCGCGACCTGGGCGGAGCCCAGCCCGAATACCTCGCGGCGCATCGCGATCAGGCGCGGCAGGGCGAACTCGAGGCCGAGCGTGAAGAGGAGGAATACGACACCGAGCTCGGCGAGAACGTCGGTCGTGGCAGTGCTGTCCACGACCGCGAGCGCGTGCGGACCCAGGGCCAGCCCCACGAGAAGATAGGGAATGGTCGTCGGCAGCCCGAGCCGCCGCGCCACGGTGACGAGCAGCACCGCGGCCGCGAGAAGGATCAGGACCTGGCTGAGCGGCTGCATGGGCATATTCTATGTTGGATGCCCATGCAGGAGGACCCGGGGTAGCGTCTGGGCCGCTACCCCGCCGATGCAGACGTCAGCGGCCGATCAGAGACCCAGGGAGGATGGAATGGGAGACCGCCGGCCCGCCAGCGGAAAGTCTTCCAGCCGCACTTCTTCCGTGTACTCCGCGTCACGCGCCAGAGGCATCGGCTGCCGCCCCTCGAGCAGCTCGAGCAGCGTCTCGCGCGCGCGCGCGACGCGGCTCTTGATCGTGCCCACCGCGCACCCGCAGATCTCCGCCGCCTCCTCGTAGGAGAAGCCGCTCACGCTCACCAGGATGAGCGCCGTGCGTTGGCCCGGCGACAGCGAGGCGAGCGCACGATTGAGGTCGCGGAGCTCGAGCTTGCCGTCGTGGTCGGGGGGCACGCTGGGCTCGGGCAACAGCTCGATGTCCATCCCCTGCGCCTCGAACTTGCTGCGCCGCAACTGCGAGTAGTGCTCGTTGCGCACGATGGTGAACAGCCACGCCTTGAGGTTGGTTCCGGGCTTGAAGCGCTGGATGTTGTTGATTGCGCGCATGAGCGCTTCCTGCACCAGATCGTCCGCGCGCACGCCGTCACGGCACAGCGAGCGGGCGAAGGTGTGAAGCTGCGGCACCAGAGCCACCATGTCGTCGGTCACCATTTGCACCCCTTCCCCGGCCCCGCCAGGGGCTCGATTGGTTTCATTGCACATGCGGGCAAGTTACTTGCTGCCGGGCGCCGTTGAAGTCGGCCAGGGCGCGGAACGGACGGGGGATGCTTCCCAAGCTGCTGTCGGACGATTCCTACCGGGACTTCGCTCCTGTTGCCGCAGACCGACAGTCGGACGGCTCCTACGCCGGCATCGGATGCCGCTCGGGCCGCCGCGCCCACCGACCGATGGCGCATCCCGGCGGATGCGAGTGAGCATCGGGAGACTCTTTGGAAACGTCGCGGAAACGGAGACGCCATGTCAGAAACAGCAATACTCGGCCGGCCACTCATGCGCCGGCAGCGCGCCGCCGGTGCCCGCCGGGCGATCTGCGCAGCGGCGATCCTGGCCGCGTCGGCTCTCGGTGCCTGTGCGAGCCAACCGAAGCCGACTGCCCAGCTCGTGCGCGCGAGCACGCTCGTCGGCCAGGCGGAGAAGGACCGGGCTCAGCGCTACGCGGCGGCGGACCTGCAACGCGCCCGCGATGAGCTGGCCAGCGCACAAACCGCGGAATCCGACGGCAAATACGAGAGCGCACGTCGCCTCGCCGACCGGGCGGCGGCCGATGCGGATCTGGCGAGCGCGCGCGCCGCGAGCGGCAAGGCCGAGGAGTCCGCCACGCAGGTGCGCCACAGTCTGGAGACCTTGAGGCAGCAGATGCAGCAGAGTCCGGCACCGCCCGCCGAATCGGCTCCCGGCGCGAGCGGCGCCGGTCCGGATCATCGATAGGAGGCGACCGTGACACATTCCATGAGTTACTGGGTGCTCATCGCGGCCGGCGGCGCGCTGCTCGCCGGTTGTGCCTCGACGCCGCGGCGCAGTCCCGAGCTGGCGCGGGCGCGCAATGCGGTCGAGACGCTCTCGAGCCAGCCGCAGGCCGATGAAGCCGCTGGGCCGGACCTGAAGGCTGCCCGCGCGGAGGTCGACCGCGCCGAGAACGCCCTGCGCAATGGCAAACCCATGCGTGAGGTGAACCAACTGGCCTATCTCGCGTTGCGGCATGCCCAGGCCGGAGAGGCGCGCGTCGATGCGGCGCGCTCCCAGTCGGAGGTCGCGCAAGCGACCGAGGAGCGGCAACGCCTGCTCCTCGAGGCACAGAAACGCCAGGCAATGGCGGCGCAACAGGAGGCGCAGAGCGCCAACCAGCAGGTGCAGGCGGCGAGAAACGAGGCGCAGCAGGCGCGCGCCGAGGCTCAGTCGGCCCAGGAGCAGCTCGCGAGCGAGCGGCAGCAATTCCAGCAGCTGCAGAAGGAGCAGCTCGGCGCCCGCGAGACCGGCCAGGGCATGGTCGTCAGTCTGAGCAACGTGCTCTTCAGCACCGGCAAGGCCACTCTGCAGCCCGGGGCGCATCTGCAGCTCGATCGTCTGGCGAGTTACCTGAAGGACCATCCCAGGGAGCGGGTGCTCATCGAAGGTAACACCGACAACACCGGCTCCGCGGTCAAGAACCAGCAGCTCTCGGAAGCGCGGGCGCAGGCGGTGGCGCAGGCGCTGCAGCTGCGCGGCGTGCCGGCAGAGCAGTATCGCACCATCGGCCTGGGCGAGGCATACCCGGTCGCCTCGAACGACAACGTGGCCGGCCGACAGCAGAACCGCCGGGTGGACATCGTGTTCTCCAACGCAACCGGGCAGTTCTCCGAGGCTGCACTTTCCCGTCAGAGCACGATCCGGAGGTGATTGTCATGAAATCCGAACAGGACAGGAGCACCGCCCGGCGGCGGCATCATCCGTCGAAGAACGGCGAGCAGCGCACCACCCGTGAGCGCTTCCAGGGCCAGTACGAGAAGGACCCCTGGCGGCCGGATCCGCGGCGCGGCGGGCAGGACCAGCCGGGCGGGCAGGAATACCGCGTCCAGCCGCCGGCCCGGCATGGGCGCGGCTCGGAGGATGAGGAGCCCTACGAGCCGAACGAGCGCTACGAGCCGTTCGAGGCCGGTCACCCGCGCGAGGAAGGTACCGCTTTCGGTGCCGGTCCTGCGCCGCGTTATCTCGGCACCGGGTTCCCGGGGCGCGGCGGGCCGGGATTCACCGGCGGCTACTATGGCTTCGGCGCGGGCAGCCTCGAGCCGGACTGGCGGGCTGGGCGGCGCCATCCGATCGGGGAGGAGGGACGGGAGCCCGACTCACGCCGGGAGCGGCGCTATCCGCCGGGACCGAAGGGATACCAGCGCTCCGACGAGCGGCTGCGGGAGGACATCTCGGAGCGGCTGATGGAAGCGCGCTACATCGATTCGAGCGACGTGACGGTCGAAGTCGCAGGCGCGAAAGTGGTGCTGGAGGGCACCGTGCCGGAGCGGCGGATGAAGCACGCGATCGAGGACCTGGTGGACGCCTGCCCGGGAGTGCAGGACATCGACAACAGGATTCGCGTACGGCGCTAGGCCGGAAGATCAGGCCCGCCGGAAATCCACGGCGGGGAGCTGCATCGAGCGGCGGTATTTGGTCACCGTGCGCCGCGCGACCTTCACGCCCCTGTCGGCGAGCAGCTCGGTGAGCTGCACGTCCGACAGCGGGTTGCGCCGGTCCTCGGCGGCGATGAATTCCCGCAGCAGCGCGCGGATCGCCGTGGCGGAGCAGGAGCCGCCGCTCGTCGTGGCGAGCTGGCGGGAGAAGAAGCGCTTGAAGGCGACGACGCCCCGCGGCGTCGCCATGAACTTGTGGCTGGTGGCGCGCGAGACGGTGGATTCGTGCAGCCCGAGCTCATCGGCGATCTCCCGCAGCGTGAGCGGCCGCATCGCGAGATCGCCGTACTCGAAGAAGTTGCGCTGCCGCGCGACCACCGCCTCGGCGACCCGCTGAATCGTGAGGAACCGCTGCTCGAGATTGCGCACCAGCCAGCGGGCTTCCTGCAGATGCTGCGCGAGGAGCGCCGTCTCGCCGTCGCGCGCCTGCCGGAAGTAATCCGCGTACTGTTGGTTGACGCGGATGCGCGGATAGATCGCGGAGTTGACCGTGACGATCCAGCGCTTCTTGTCCTTGCGCACGATCACATCGGGAACGATCGCTCGCGGCTCGAACGTGCCGATCTTCGATCCCGGGCGCGGATCGAGGCTGCGGATCAGCTCCATGGCGAGACGCAGCTCCTCCTCGGAGCAGCCGAGCGCATCGAGCAGGCGCGTGTTGTCTCTCGCCGCCATCATCGACAGCCGGTTCTGCACCACCTCGAGGGCGATGTCGCGCCCCGGGGTGTCGCGAGCCATCGCCTCGAGCTGCAGCGCGAGGCATTCCCCGAGGTCGCGCGCGGCGATGCCGCTCGGCTCGAGCGTCTGCACGATGCGCAGCGCCGTCTCGATCTCTCCCGGCGGCGCGCCGGGCACGAGTGCCGCGACATCCTCCAGCGGCAGGCGCAGGAAACCGTCATCATCGAGAGCATCGATGATCAGATTCGCGAGCACGTGATCGCGCTCGGTGAGCCCGAGCAGGAGCAGCTGCTCGCGCAGGGAGTCATGCAGGGTCGAGGGTGAGGCGGTCCATTCGGTCCAGTCGGGCGTCTCCTCGCCACCGCCGCCACCGCCGCCACCGCCGCTCGAGGAGAAATCGAGGTCCGCGCGCGAGCCGTCCTCGGCCGCCTCCTCGCGCTCCGCCCGCGAGTCCGAGGATTCCGCGCCCTCCGCGCCCTCCTCGAGGAAGGGATTCTGCGCGATCGCCTGGTGCAGTTCTTGCACGCATTCCAGAGCGGAAAGTTGCAGCAGTTTCACCGACTGCTGCAGCCGAGGTGTCAGCGTGAGCTGCTGCTTCAGGCGCAGTCCCAATACGGCATTGGACATTCGAGGAACCCTCTCTCGCAAATCAGCACCACCCCGCCCTCGGCGGCGCAGCAGCGAAGCCTGGACGCCAAGCGTGCCGCCGGGGGAGAACTTGCAACGGCATGTAAGAACGCCATGCGCGCCGAGCCCTGGCTCAACCTCCCGTCGAGCGACATGACATCAATTCACGACGACGAACCCGGTTCCCGCTCAGATGCGGCGCGCGCTGCGGCCGCGTGCCCGCTGCCGCCGGCGTGGGAGCGCCTCGCGCGCTGCAAGGACGCGCTGGAGACGGTGCTCGCGGCAGGCCGGATCGGTTACTGTCATTTGCGCGCCGATCGCACGCTCGAAGCCAACTCGCAATTCAAGGCGGAGTGGGGTTGGCCGCCCGATGAGGCGCTTTGCTGGGGCGACCTGGAAGCGCGCGTGCACGCGCACGACCGCGGCCGCTTCGAGAATGCGGTGCGGCAGGCGCTCGCGAGCGGCTCGCGCGTGGATCTGACCTTGCGCGTGCGGCCCGCGCCGGGGCGAGGCGAGACCCGTTGGCTCGCGTTGCAGGGCTGCGCCGTCAGCCACGGCGACGGTGCAGGGTCCGCCGATCTGGTGCTCACCTCACGCAACGTCACTCGCGAGCAGCAGCACGCGTACGACGGCGCGCTCGAATTCCTGGCGGTGGTCTCGCACGAGCTGCGCTCGCCGCTCAATGCCATCCTCGGCTGGAATCGCATTCTCGAGCTGAAATGCGCCAACGACGCGCAGGTTGCGGCCATCGCGCCGCGCATCGAGCAGAGCGCGAAGGCGCAGTTGCGAATGGTGAACGATCTGCTGGATGTGGGACGGGCAAGCGCCGGGAAGCTCAAGCTGCAGCCGCGGCCGATGCAGCTCGCGCAAGTGGCGCGGCTCGCGATCGACGCGGCGCGGCCAGCGGCCGCCGCCAAGGGGGTCGAGATCGTTACCCGCTTCGTTGCGGGAGCGGGTGCGCTGCGCGCTGATCCGGAGCGCCTGCAACAGGTGATCGGCAACCTGCTCGCGAACGCGGTGAAGTTCACGGACTCCGGCGGGCGGATCACCGTCGGGCTGCGCGACGATGGCGCAGTCAGCGAGCTCACGATCGAGGACACCGGCCACGGCATCGCGCCGGAGTTGCTGCCGGAGATCTTCGACTGTTTCCGGCACGACGGCGACTCGAGCACGCGCCGGACGGCCGGGCTCGGACTCGGGCTGACGCTGGTCCGCGAGATCATCGCCCTGCACGGCGGATCGGTTGCCGCTCACAGCGCCGGACCCGGCACCGGCGCGACTTTCAGCGTGCGCTTGCCGGCGGCGCGCGTCCCGGTCGACTCGCCCGGGCAGGTGAACGGCGCGCCGCGCGAGCGGTCGGAGAGCCGAGGGACGCTGGCGGGATTGTCGATTCTGGTCGTGGATGACGAGTTGGATGCGCGCACGGTCGTCGCGGAGATGCTGCGGCTCGAGGGCGCCTCGGTCACGATCACCGACTCCGCTGCCGCGGCGATGCAGCAGCTTCAGGCCCAGGGTGCGCACTTCGACATCATCGTCACCGACGTCGGCATGCCGATGGAGGATGGCTACTCCCTGGTGCGCAAGCTGCGCGCCAGCCAGACGGGCAGGCGGATGCTCGCGATCGCCGTGACCGGTTATGCCTCACGCAGCGATGCGGCGGCGGCCCTCGATGCGGGGTTCGATCTGCACGTGCCGAAGCCCGTCGACTTCGACACGTTCGTGCCTCTCGTGCGCCGCCTGGCTCTCTGGCACCGCCCCGGGTGAATCCTATCGGTTTCGGCTCATATCCCGGATTGCCAGGTGCTCGGCATGCCGGCGGTCTCGATCGCCTGCTCGATGGTGAGACAGGCCTCGCGTGCCTCCGGCTGCGCGCGCAGACTGCGGGCGATGGAATTGAGGAAAGTGCACATGAGGGCGGTGTTGGGATGGGAGCAACGCAGCTGCTCCTCCACCCTGTCGATGAGCTCGATGAGATCTTCCTGATCGCACAGCGGAAAGGTCATCCCGGTCACGGCGCTCTGCACTGAGGTGAGCGCCTGGTGGATGGCGGCCTGCGTCTCCCCCGTCATCATCTGATGCATTGGCGGCCCTCCCGCATGCAGTGCCCGGCAAGAATCTGAACCTGCCAGCGCGCGAAAGCAAGCCCGCGGGACGCAGGCAAAAAAAGAGCGGGCTGGTCGCACCACAGCCCGCCAAACGGGGGGTCTAGCCCCTTGATGCAATGGCCATGCCAGCCGCGTTTTGGCTGTCCTACCGCGCTCCAGCGCGCCAGAGGGGCGCAAAACCTCTGTAAAAAGGTACAGGAGATGCAATTTGTGCAGCCGCATCCGCCACGCGGCAGCGGCCGAGCTGCCGGCGCTCCCCGTTACGACGCGGCGGCGGCGATGGCACAACTCCTGCTTGGAGACTCGCCCCTGTTCCCAGCTCCTGCCAGCACGCCGTAACAAAAGCAAGTCGATCAGCGGCCCAGGGCATGAATCATAAGTACACGATCGCAGCGCTGAGTGAGCTCATTTGCGTTCGCCGTGACAGCGAGCACGCGTTGCGGACGTGCGCGGCTTCATTGCCGGCGGGTCCGCTGGAAGCGCTGTGTCTGCGCAGCGCCGCGGAGTGCGCCGACGCCATCTGTGAGCTGGAGGCGTTGGTCGCGCGGCTGGGGGCCGGACTGCAGCCGTACGGGACGGCAGCCGCCTTCTGGCGCAGCGGTTGGGCAGGGTTGCGTACCGCGCTTGCGCGCGGCGAGGATGGGGCTATTCTCGAAGTGTGCGAGCGCGGTGAGAGCTGGATCCTGGAGGCCTACCGCAACGCGTTGGACGATCACCTCCCGGATTTCGTGCGCGATGCCGTGCTGCGGCAGTTCGAGGTCCTCATGAGCACTCACGATGCGATCCGCGGCTGTCGCGCCGAGCGAGCCGTCCGCGGCGATACGGCGGCTTCCGGTGCGCAAGCAGGTAGACAGTAGGACCGAGTTTCCTCTGACACGATGGTCCACCAGCCCCGTCATTCTCGGGATCGGTGTGGGCGTGCTCGCGGGGCCCATGGGTCTGCGGCTCGTCCAGCCGCAGCTCGCCGAGGACTCCGCGCTCATCCAATCGGTGAGCGAAGCGGTGCTGTTGACATGCCTCTTCTGCGTCGGCCTACGCCTGCGGGCGCCGTTCGAGTGGGCGCCTTGGCGCGCGCCGCTGCAGCTCGCCTCGCTGACCACCGTATGCGCGGCGCTGCTGTCGGCGGGAGCCGCCTATCTCATCTTCGGGATGAGTCTGCTGCAATCCGTGCTGTTGGCGGTCATCCTCGCGCCGACGGATGCGGTGCTCGCCTCGGACGCGCACGCGGCAATGGAGAGCGAACAGGAGCTCGTGCCGTTCGCCCTTGCGGGCGAGGGGGCCGTGACCAGCGCGATCGTGGCACCCATCGTCGTGTTGGTGCTGACGCGTATGGGCATGACGGGTGCCGGCGCCGCGGTGCTCGGCTCGCTGACGCTCACCGTGCTGTGGTCTCTCGCCGGCGGCGCGGCGGTCGGCTGGCTGGCCGGCGCCACCGCCTCGCGCTGGCTGGCGCTCATCGACCGCGACCGCCAGGGCGACCTGCTCGAGGAGCTGATCGTGCTCGCAACGGGCGCGCTCGCATACGTCTGCGCGCTCGCTCTGCGCGCCGACGCGCTGCTGGCGGCATTCGCGGCTGGCCTCGCGCTCTCGCACGGCGGACGCCGGCAAATGCGGCGCAAGCAGGCGCTCGGGCCGCGCGTCCTCAGGTTCGCCGCCCGGGCGGAGCGCGGTGCCACGGTGCTGCTGATGGTGTTGCTCGGATCGCTCCTGGGCGCAGCGGATTTCACTCCGCGGGCAGCCCTCTACGCGGCGGTGCTCCTGATCCTGATCCGGCCGCTGGCGGTACGTCTGGGACTCGGCCGGCCGCTGGTCACGGCGGCGCAGCGCCGGACGCTGGAGCTGTTCGCGGCGCGGGGGCCGGCGGCGCTCTATTGCCTGGCGCTCGTGTCCGCCCACGAGCTGCCCGCGCCCTTCGGCAGAGAGCTGCGGGATGCCGTGCTCGTCGTCATCGTGGTGTCGGTCATCTCCGGCGCGGTAACGGCGCTCACCGCGAGAAAGCCGAGTCCGGGAGCCGCCGTGTGAGGCGATCCACGGCTCCGCTCGCGCTTGGCGGCGCGCGGCGGAGGGCATACAGTTGACCGCCCTTTACCGGGCTGAAGGCGAGCACATGGCACACGCTTTGATCATCGATGACGACGCTGACGTAGTGGAATGGCTGCAGGAGGTGGCCCGCATGGAGGGCTTCACCGTGGCTCGTGCCCAGAGCCTGCGCGATGCGCGCATCGAGCTCGGCCGCCAACGACCCGACGTTCTGCTCACCGATCTGCAGCTTCCGGACGGTGAAGGCATCGAGCTGCTGCGCGAGCTCGAGAAGCCCGAGGCCACGGAGGTCATCGTCGTCACGGGCCACGCCACCGTCGACAGCGCCGTAGCGGCGCTGCGAGCGGGCGCCAGCGATTACCTGGTGAAGCCCGCCGATCTCGAGCGCGTCCAGGCGGTGCTGCGGCACGCGAAGAAAACCTCCGCCCTGCAGCACGAGATCGGCGAGCTGCGGGACGAGCTGCGGCGGATGGGCCGCTTCGGGCGCATCCTCGGCAGCTCGCAGCGCATGCAGGTGCTGTACGATCAGCTGACACGGGTCGCGCCGACCTCGGCCACGGTCATGTTGATCGGCGAGAGCGGCACCGGCAAGGAGCTCGCGGCCCAGACCATTCACGAGCTCTCGCGGCGGCGCGGCAACGCCTTCCTGCCGCTCAACTGCGGCGCCGTTGCCCCGCAGCTCATCGAGAGCGAGCTCTTCGGCCACGAGCGCGGCAGCTTCACCGGCGCCGACCGCCAGCACAAGGGATTCTTCGAGCGCGCCAACGGCGGCACGATCTTCCTCGACGAGATCACGGAGATGCCGATGGAGCTGCAGGTGAAGCTCCTGCGGGTGCTCGAGACCGGCACCGTCAACCGCGTGGGCGGCACGCAGCCGATCGCGAGCGAGGTGCGCGTGATCTGCGCCACCAACCGCGAGCCGGAGAGAGCCGTCGCCGACGGCAAGCTGCGCGAGGACCTCTATCACCGGCTGAACGTATTCCCGATCCGGCTGCCGCCCCTGCGCGACCGGGAGACGGACATCGAGCAGCTCGCGCAGTTCTTTCTCGACGAGCTCAATCGCGCCGATGGCACCCACAAGACCTTCTCGCGCGATGCGCTGGTGCGCCTCTACCAGTACGGCTGGCCGGGCAACGTCCGCGAGCTGCGCAATTACGTGCAGCGCGCCTTCATCATGGCCGACGATGTCATTGAATGTGACATAACGCCCACCGACGCGCCGCCGAAGGCCGACGACGGAACCACCATCACGATCCGGGTCGGCACCCCGCTGGAAGAGGTGGAGAGGCGGGTCACCATGGCCACCCTCGCCTATTGTGGCCATGTCAAGCGCAAGGCGGCGGAGATCCTCGGCGTCAGCCTGAAGACCCTGTACAACCGTCTGGAAACCTACAATGGCAGGGACTCGGGCGGCCGACCCTCCGCGGACAAGGAGGAAGAGGCCGACACCGGCCGGGATTCCCTCGGTTGAGCGGCCGTACCGCGTCGGACGATTCCTACAGTCCGTTGCGTTTCAGCCCCCGTTGCCGCTTCCGCAACTCCCATAGGCGCGGTCGCGCCTGGGCGCCTACCCTGAGGTGAAGGACGTGCCGGGTATTCGAGTCGCAGTCGTGGACGATCATCAGCTGGTGCGCATCGGGTTGCGGCAGATCATCGAGGCACAGGCGGATTTCGTCTGGGCCGGCGAGGCGAAGACCGGGCGCGAGGCGCTGACGCTGTTGCGCTCCACCGGCTGTGACGTGCTGCTGCTGGACCTCTCCCTCCCAGACATGTCGGGACTGGATGTGCTGCGGCAGATCAAGTCGCATCATGACTCGGTGGCGACGCTGGTGTTGAGCGCCTATCCGGAGAGCCAATACGGCTTGAACGTGCTGCGGGCAGGAGCGAGCGGCTTCGTGAGCAAGAGCGCCGACGACGGGGAGCTCTGCCGCGCGATCCGCGCCTCGGTGCGCGGCGGCCGCTACGTGAGCCCGGAGCTCGCAGAGATGCTGGTGAGCGGGATGCAGGGCGGAGCCCCGGGCGAGCCGCGGCACAGCGCGCTTTCGGAGCGGGAATTCCAGATCTTCTGCAAGCTCGCCGAGGGGCGCAGCGTTTCCGAGATCGCCGCCAGCCTCTTCCTGAGCGTCAAGACCATCAGCACTTACCGCACACGGATACTGGAGAAGATGGGGATGAAGACCAACGCCGACATCACCTACTACGCCATCAAGAACAACCTGTTGCAGTGAGATGTGTGGTGGGCGCTGAAGCGCGATCTGCGGCCGGCAACGGATCCTCGAAGACCGAGCGGCGCATCCTGCTCATCGAGGATTCCGCGGTGCTGTCGCGGCGGCTGATCGATCTGCTGTCGGAGCCCGGCCGCGTCTGCGTCACTGCGCAGGCGGCGACGCAGTCGGAGGCGCTGCTGCGATTGCAGGAGGCCAGCTACGATGTGCTGGTCGTCGATATCGAGCTGGCGGAGGGCAATGGCGTGGCGGTGATCCGCCAGGTCCGGCAGCTCTATCCGCCCGATGCGCAGCCGCTGGTCGTGGTGCTGACCAACTACGCCTCGGACTTCGTGCGCGATCACTGCTTTGCCGCGGGCGCGGATTACTTTCTGGACAAGATGCGGGATATCTCGCTCCTGAAAGCGGTGGTCGCCGACGGCCACTCGAAATGGAGCCGGAGCTAGCCGCGGGGAATGCCCACGCGCAGCGTGGTGCCGGACCCCGGCGCCGACTCGATGACGAACTGGCCGCCGAAGGCGCGCACCCGCTGGCGCATCCCCATGAGGCCGTGCGACCAGCGGAATTTCGGGTCGGCGGCATCGAAACCGCGGCCGTCGTCGTTCAGGGTGAAACGGCAGGCATCCCGCTCGAGGTCGCAGCGCAGGGTGATGCACCGCGCGTTCGCGTGCCGGATGATGTTGGTCACGCCTTCCTGGACGATTCTGAACAGGGCGATCGCGATTTCCTTGGGCATCGGCGCGCCGTCGTCGGGCAGGGTGAGGTCCGCGCGCAGTCCCGCCTTGGCGCATGCAGACTCCACGTAGGCGCGCAGGGCCGTCGGCAGTCCGAAGTGATCGAGGAGCGACGGCCGCAGGTCCTCGACCACGCGGCGCTTGAGGTCCATCGCCTCATCGAGCACCGCCCCGAGCTGCGTCAGCCGATCCTGCAGCGCCGCATCCGGCACGCGCGACTGCAGCCAGGAGAGATCCATCTTGGCGGCGGTGAGCAGCCCGCCCAACTCATCGTGCAGATTACGGGCGAGCTCCGACTTCTCCTTCTCCGAAAGCTCCTGCAAATGGGTGGAAAGCGCGGATAGCTCCCGGGTGCGCGACTCGATCAGGCTCTCGAGGTCGCGCGCGTGCCGTTCCGAGGCGGCGCGCAGGCCTTCGCGCCGGACGGCATCGGCCGCCAGCAGCCGGCTGAGCGCGATGAGCAAACCCACCGCGAGGAATGCGAGGAAGATGACCGCCGCCCGGGTGGGCGGCGCTTCCGCCAGCCTCTCGGCGATGGCCGCCGATGCCAGGGCAGCCAGCAGCACTCCGAGCAGCGCCAGCCACGCCCGCAGCGGCAGCAGCCGCAGCGCCGACCACCCCGCCGGCTCGCCGGAGTGTGCTGCCGGATGCAGATGTGCCGCCGGGGGAAGCGGTGCGCCGGGCGCCCTGGATTCCATACCCGCTATTGTGCCCCGGCGGAAAAAAAAAGCCCCGCGCGAGGCGGGGCTTTTTTCGGCTCGAAGGGCCTTAGGCCGGCTTCTTGGCCTTCTTCTTCGCCGCATGGTGCTTGGCCATGTGGTGCTTCATGCTGTGCTTCATTGCATGATGCTTGGCGGCCTTGTGGTGCTCCGCCTTGGCGGGGGCGGCGGGGGCCGTTGCCGCCGCCTGGGGGGCGGCAGCCGCCGCAGTGGTGACCCCGATGACGGGGCTGGCGATCAGCATCGCGCCGAAGACGGCGGGAACGAGCTTCTTGAGCATCGACATCTCCAAAAAATAGACGAGGATTGAGAGCAGTTGATTTCGAGTCGGCCGGGCCTCAGGCGCCGGAACCGCGCGCATTATCCTCGCTGGCGGGGCAGGACCACCCTGCATGACCGGAAAGTAATGTTGAGGCCCCGGCCCTGGGCCGCTGACGGGTTGCCCGCGGCCTAATGTCCCTGAAAAGCGACAAGCGTCCGCACAGGGACGTCCAATGCTTCCAGCCGGCGGGTGCCGCCGAGCTCGGGCAGATCGATGACGAAGCAGGCCGCCAGGATCTGCGCGCCGAGCGAGCGTAGCAGCTTCACGGCAGCCTCAGCGGTGCCGCCTGTGGCGATGAGGTCATCGACGAGGATGATCCTCTCGCCGCGGGCCACGCCGTCACGGTGCATCTCGATCTCGTCCAGGCCGTACTCGAGGGAATAGGCGACGCGCACGGTCTCGTGCGGCAGCTTCCCCTTCTTGCGGATGGGCACGAAGCCGGCGGCGAGCTGGTGCGCGATCGCACCGCCGAGAATGAAGCCGCGCGCCTCGATCCCGGCGACCCGGTCAACCTTGGAGCCCGTCCACGGCCGCACGAGCTCGTCCACCGCGCGGTGGAACATCCCCGCGTTGCCGAGCAGGGTGGTGATGTCCCTGAACTGGATGCCCGCGCGCGGATAGTCCGCAATGGTGCGGATCGAGGCTTTGAGTTCCTGCAGATCGGACGGGTCCATGGTCCCGACTCTACACGGAATCTGGGACAATGAATGTCATGCAAGCGATCGACGCACTCCTCAACCGGCGCTCCGCCAAGACCCTCACCGACCCGCCGCCCGATGAGGCGGCTCTCGGGCTGATGCTCGAATGCGCCGCGCGCGCGCCGGATCACGGCCGGCTGCGCCCATGGCGCTTCATCGTGATCCGCGGTCCCGCGCGCGAGCGCTTCGGGGAGCTGATGGTCGAGCAACTGCGGCGCGCGCAGCCGGCCGCGAGTGCCGAGGCCCTGCAGCGCGAGCGGCAAAAGCCCCTGCGTGCGCCGCTCATCATCGCAGTGGCGGCCGTCTGCAACTCCGCGGCCAGGATTCCGGCGATCGAGCAGATGCTCGCGGCCGGAGCCGCGGCGCAGAACCTGATGCTGGCCGCTACGGCGCTGGGATTCGGGGCCATGTGGAAGACCGGCGATGCCGCCTACGATGATACGGTCAAGGAGGCGCTCGGCCTGGAGCGCGCCGATGCGATCGTGGGATTCATCTACGTCGGCACGGCGGCGGCGCAAGCGGTACCGCCGCCGGCGCGCGGTGAATGGCAGGACAGGGTGACTTACTGGTAGTCAGGGCTTCACCACGGCCAGTATGACGATGGCGATGAGGAGCAGTGCCGGTACCTCGTTGAAGAGGCGGAACCAGCGTTGCGAGTGGCGGTCGCGGCCGTCGCGCAGGTCCTGCAGCAGCTTGTAGCACCAGATGTGATAGAGGATGAGCGCCGCGACCAGCGCGAGCTTCACTCGCAGCCAGAGAAAATCGAGATAGGCAGGCGCGGCGGCAACCATGGAGATGCCGAACGCGACGGCCAGCACGGCACCCAAGGTCATTAACGCGAAGAGCCGCCGTTCCATCACCACGAAGCGGTCGCGTCCGACGGCGTCCGTTGCGGCTGTGTGATAGACGAAGAGCCGCGGCAGATAGAAGAGGCCGGCGAACCACGTCACTACGAAGATGATGTGGAAGGATTTGAGCCAGAGCATTCCGCATGTTAGCTCAAGCCCGCGGCGGTGTGCCGGCCGGCGCGGGCCGCCCGCTCAGGGGTGCCAATGACGCCCGCGGGCTGCAGCCTCCGCACGCGCGTCGAGCGGCTCGCCCGCTATCCGATCGCTGACGGCCGCGACGATGGCGGGGGGCTGGGATGAGGCCGCCTGTCGATAACCGCCGGTGCCGCCCCCTGATGCGTCCGCGGCAGCCAGCGCCCCGAGCTGCCAACCATCGGCCACGCGGCAGGCCAGTCCCGCCAATGCGGCCGGTTGCCGCAAGGTGAACGTGCGGCAGTAGTGGCCCGCCTTCGACCGGAAGCTGACACCGATCCGTACCGCGCCGGCGGCCGGCTGATTGGCGGCGAGCTGATTCGACAGGGCGTCGGCCAGTACCCCGCGGGCCAGGATGCGGCCGTCCCGGAGGGCGATCACTTCCGGGGTACGCGAATGAACCCACACGAGCCGCCCGGCGAGCACGCCGATGATCAGGCTGGCGGCGATTGCGCCCCACCGGCGCAGGGTCCAACTCCGCACCGGCTGGCGGCGCAGGGGCACGACATGGGTCGGGCCCGTTGCGGGTTTGTCCCGCGCGGCGGATGGCGCGCTGCGCACGACCTCCAGCAGACGCACGGGCACCGGCTCGCCGGCGACCTCCTCGAACGCGGCGTGAACGCGTTGGCGCAGCGCCTTGTGCCGTGCGATGCGGTGGGCGATCTGCGGGTCCGAAGCCATTGCGGCTTCGACGGCAGCCCGCGTGCGGGCGTCGAGCTCCTCGTCCGCGTAGGCCATGAGCACCTCATCAGAGAAGGTCATCGCTGCACTCCGGAAGTCTCCGACAACAGGGCTTGCAGAGCCTCGCGCCCCCGCGCCAGCCGGCTGGTCAAGGTTCCCATGGGTACCTGCATGATCTGCGCCGCCTCCTTGTACGACAACCCCTCCACCAGGACGAGGGCCACCGCCAGGTGCTGGTCCTGCGGCAGGCGCGCGAGCGCATCCTGGAGGCAAAGCAGCTCCGGATGCGAGCCCGCCGCCGTGTCTGCGACCCGCTCCGCGAGCGCCTCCGGCTCGAGCAGCGACTCGCGGCGGCGTCGGCTGCGGCCTTCATCGATCCATGCGTGGCGCAGAATGCCGAACAGCCATCCTGCCACGGAGTGGCCGCTACGGAGCTGGGCGGAGCGCGCCAGGGCGCGCTCCGCGGTGATCTGAACGAGATCGTCCGCATCCTGGACGTTGCGCGCCAGAGAGCGCGCGAACCGTCGCAGACGCGGCAGCAGCTCGATGATGCAATCACGCAGTTCCTCGCCGGATGAATCCATGCCTCTCGATCGTAGTTACGGTGACTGTGGCCATTTTCTTCCATGTGCGGACACATTCAACTAGCTTAGCGGCATGATCCGGGCGCTCATCCTCACCTTGCTGATGCTGTGTCCCGTGGCCGGAGCGCAAATCCTGCCCGGTCCGCCCGCGCACATCCTTCCGGGCACCCTGCCGGGCGGTCTTCCCGGGAGCCTGCCTGGGGAGCCCGGCCTTTCCGGGCTGGCGCAGCAGACCGGCGGCGCGCTGACGTATGAGGTCACGCGGCTCGAGCACGCGCGCAAGCTCCAGATCCGGCTGCTGCTGCGCCGCCACGCGGATGCCGTAGAGGCGGATCCGGACGGCAACCCTATCGTCCGCGGGGAGGTGTTGGTGTTCTCACCAACCGACGCCGCGCTCGCGGGCGCTCGCGCCGCCGGATTCTCGGTGCTCAGCGACAACGCCCTGGCCACGCTCGGCATGCGCATCGTTACATTGGGCGTGCCGCGCGGCAGTTCCACCAGCCGAGCGTTGAGGCGACTGCGGCGACTCGATCCGCAGGGGACCTACGATTTCAACAGCATCTATATGGAAAGCGGCGCCGGTGCCGGCGAATCGACGCCCACGCCGAGCGGCGCGGCGCCGAGCAGCGCGGCGGGAAAGCCTGTCGCGCGCAGCGCGGGCGCCGATGATGCGATCGCTCTCGGGCTGATCGACGGTGGCGTCGGGACCGCGCAGCCCGTCTTCAAGGAGACCGTCGTCCATCAACACGGCTGCGGCGGCCACGCAGTGCCGAGCGCGCACGGGACCGAGGTGGCCTCGCTGATGGTCGGCCGCTCCCCGCAATTCGGCGGTGCCGCGCCGGGCGCGGCGCTGTATGCGGCGGATGTCTATTGCGGCAAGCCGACGGGCGGCTCCGTCGCGGCGATCGTCGAGGCGCTCGCCTGGCTCGTGAGCCAGCGGGTACCGGTGATCAATATCAGCCTGGTAGGACCGCCGAATGCGATGTTGCAGGAAGTGGTTGCGCGCGCCGTCACCCGAGGCGTCCTGATCGTGGCCGCGGTGGGCAACGATGGTCCTGCGGCGCCGCCGCTCTATCCGGCAGCTTACCCCGGCGTCATCGGCGTGACGGCAGTGGACGCCCGGCGGCACGTGATCTTCGAGGCGGAACGCGGCCCGCAAGTCGCGTTCGCCGCGCCGGGCGCCGACATCGCGGCGGCCACCGAGCCCGACGGGTTCGTCAAAGTTCGGGGAACTTCCTTTGCCGCGCCGCTGGTGGCGGGCCTCCTCGCGACGCGGCTGCATGAGCTGAACCCCGCGGCGGCCCGCGAGGCGGTGCAGGCGCTCGCGAACTCTGCGATCCACCTGGGTGCGCCGGGACGCAATCCCATTTACGGCTACGGACTGGTCGGCGCCGATCTGCCCGCGCCGCAACCCCTTTCGGACGCGGATTAAGTCAAGCCGAAAAAACGGCCCGGTGCGGGAAGAAATCGGCCCCGAGGGTCGTAGTTTCCTTCGAAGGTCGCGGATGGGCCGCGGCCTCGAGAGGAGAAACGACATGACTCGACATCATCTTTTCGCGAGTGCCGCGGTTGCCGCCCTGTTTGCCTTCTCGGCGCCGGCGCATGCGCAGCTGCTCGGCGGCGCGGCTACCGGTGCCCTCGGCGGCGCGATGGGCGGCGCCCTGGGCGGCGGCTTCGGTCCTGCCGGCGGCAGCCTCAACGGCGGCGGCTGGGGCACGATGAGCGGATCGCTGGCCGGCGAGAGCCACGGGCTCAGAGGACTTCGCCATGTTGGCAGGTCGGGAGCGTCCGCGGCGCGCGGCACAGCCACTGGCACGGCGAGCGGTGCCGCGCAGGGCGGCGGAGCCCTGGAAGGGCGAGCCTCACGACTGGCGGCGAAAGGTCACAATGTAGCCGCCGACGCGGCGGGGTCCGCGTCCACCGGCGCGGCGGGTGCGGTAGAGCGCGCCGACAGCGCGCCGCCCAGCATGGATAATCACGGCATGCCGGCGGTCGGCAATCTCGATGCCGCAGGTGGGATGGCGGGGACGCTCGCAGGCACGGGGCAGGCATCGATGTCGAACCCGTCGAGCTCGAAGTCATCGAGCCCTGGCTCGGCGAGTACCCGTCCGCGGACGACGGGCGCGAATCATGGACACAACTCCAACGGCTCGGGTTCCGCCGCCAGCGGCGACCGCGGCAGCAGAAGCGGGCTCGGAAGTGCACTCGGCGGCGGAGCGGATGGCAGCTTCGGGGGCAGCGCTGGCGCGCAGGGATCCGCGGGCAATACGTCGGCGCAAGGCGGCTCCTCGCTGAGCGGTCAGGCAGCGGCCTCGCGGCATCCGTCGGCTTCGGCGACGGCCTCCGGGGCTGGAGGCGCCTCCACGACCGCTTCCACCCAACAGTGAGGCTCCGCGGGAACTATTGCAGGGGGAACGGGTCGGCTTGGCCGGAGACACCGATTCCGGCGACAATCCGGAGATGCCGTCCCGTTCCCGTTCCAAGCGCCCGGCCACATCGAAGCCGCCCGACCCGGCGCACATTCTCGTCATCGACGTCGGCGGCTCGCACATCAAATTGCGCATGGGCCCGCGCGGCCGCATCACCAGGTTCGAATCCGGCCCCGACATGACCGCGGCCGACATGGCCGCCCAGGTGCGCGAGCTCGCCCGCGACCTGCCCTACGAGGCGGTGTCGATCGGCTACCCCGGGCTGGTGTTGCGCGGGCGGATCGCCGCCGAGCCTTTCAACCTCGCTCCGGGTTGGGTCGGCTATGACTTCGGGAAGGCTCTCGGCCGGCCGGTACGGGTGATCAACGATGCGACGATGCAGGCGCTCGGCAGCTATGAAGGCGGCCGGATGCTCTTCCTCGGGCTCGGCACGGGCCTCGGCGCGACGTTGATTCTCGATGGCGCGGTGGAGCCCATGGAGATCGGTCACATGCCCTACAAACACGGCCGCACTTTCGAGGACTACATCGGCGAGCGCGGCCGCAGGCGGCTCGGCAACAAGAAGTGGCGCAAGGCCGTGGCGGAAGTGGTGACCCGCCTGAAGGAGGTGCTGGAGGCCGACTACGTGGTGTTGGGCGGTGGCAATGCGCTGCGCCTGAAGAAGCTGCCGGCGGGGGTGCGGCTCGGCGACAACCTCAACGCCTTCAAGGGCGGGCTGCATCTTTGGCGGGGTGACGATCCGCTCGCCGTCGGCGTCGCGCGCCGCCAGCGGGCGGCGTCGCCGGCGGGGCGCGGCCGATGAGCGCGCCGGAGGCGCCGGGCGCGCCCGGCCTGCCGCCCACCTGGTGCAGCAGCGCGAAAGAGATGGTGGGCTGCTCGCTCGGGCCCTCGCGCCTCTGGTTCACGGTCGGCGGCGGCATTCTCAACGAGGTGTATCACCCGCGAATCGACATTCCACAGATCCGTGACCTCGGCATCATCGTCGCGGACGGCAAAGGCTTCTGGGTGGAGGTCAAGCGGATGTACCGCCACACCCTGTCGCTCGCCGGGCCCGGGGTGCCCGCGGTGCTCATCGTGCACCAACACGAGCGCTTCGAGCTCACGCTGCGGATGGTGCCCTCGCGGGAGCGCGACGTGCTGCTCCTGGAGATGGAGCTGACGGGCGATGAGTCGCTCCGTCCCTACGCGCTGCTCGCCCCGCATCTTGGCGGCACGGGCCACGACAATTCGGCGGCGATCGCCGGCCATCGCGGGCATCGGGTGCTGTGGGCGCAGCAGGGGCCCTTTGCGCTGGCGCTCGCGGCCGTGACGCAGGACCAGCAGGACGCCTGGGGCCGTGCGAGCTGCGGATTCGTCGGGACGAGCGACGGCTGGCAGGACTTCGCGCGCAACGGCGCGATGACCTGGGAGCATGCGAGCGCCGGCCCTGGCAATGTCGCGCTGATCGGAGAGCTGCCCCGCAGCGTCGTGTTGGCCCTCGGTTTCGGCAGCAGCACGGAAGCGGCCGCGACGCTGGCGTTGAGCGCACTCTTCGAGCCGTTCGAGGCCACGTGGCAGCGTCAGATCGAGGACTGGAGCGGCTGGCACGCGCAGTGCGCCGCGCACGCGCGGCTCGCTGACGGGTTGCCGCCGGAGTGCGCACGCGAGTTCAGGCTCTCGACCATGGCGCTGCGGGCGCATCTCGATAAGACCTATCCGGGAGCGATGGTGGCGAGCCTGAGCGTCCCCTGGGGCAACACCAAGGAGGAGCGCGAGGGGTACCACCTCGTCTGGCCGCGCGACCTCTGTGAATGCGCCGGCGCGCTGCTGGCGGTGGGGGCGAGGACCGAGCCGCTCGATACCCTGCGTTATCTGCGCGCCACGCAGCTCGCGGACGGCCACTGGAATCAGAATCAGTGGCTCGGCGGGAAGCCCTATTGGACCGGTGTGCAGCTCGATGAGACCGCTTTCCCGGTGCTGCTGGCCGCGCAGCTCGAGGAGCGCGGCGCCCTCGATGGCATCGAGGTCGGCGACATGATCCGCCGCGCCCTGTCCTTCATCGTGTGCAACGGACCGGCGAGCGACCAGGACCGTTGGGAGGAGGACGCCGGAATCAACACCTTCACGCTGGCGGCGTGCATCGCGGCGCTGGTCTGCGGAGCGGCGTACCTCGACCCGCAGGCGCGCGGGCTGGCGCTCGCCGTGGCGGACTACTGGAATGCGAGCCTCGAGGACTGGACGGCCGTCGCCGGCACGCCGCTCGCGGATCGCCACGGGTTGCCGGGCTATTACGTTCGGGTGGCACCGCGCGATGCCGTACGCGACCACGGCGCGCTGCAGCGTGTGCTGCCCGTCAAGAATCAGGCGCTGGATCCGGGATTGCCGGCGTCGGCGCAGATCGGTGTCGACTTCCTGCAGCTCGTGCGCTTCGGCCTGCGGCGCGCCGATGATCCGTTGATCGCGGCGACCGTGCTGCTCGCGGACATGCTCCTCAAAGTCGACACGCCGAGCGGCCCGAGTTGGCATCGATACAACGATGACGGCTATGGGGAGCACGATGACGGGTCGGCCTTCGACGGCACCGGCAAGGGCCGTGCATGGCCGCTGCTCACGGGCGAGCGCGGCCACTACGAGCTCGCCGCCGGCCGGGATCCGTTGCCGCTGCTGCTCGCCATGGTGCGCATGGCCTCCCCGGGCGGCATGCTGCCGGAGCAGGTCTGGGATGCGGCCCCGGTGCCGTCGCGCGGCCTAGAGCCCGGGCGCCCGACAGGGAGCGCCATGCCCCTCGCCTGGACGCACGCGGAATTCATCAAGCTGGTCGTCTCGCGCGCGCTCGGCAGACCCTTCGACCGGCCGCAGCGGGTCTGGGAGCGCTATGCGGGCCGGCGCCCGCGCCTCGAGCGCGTCATCTGGTGCGCGCATGCGCCGGCCTCCGAGCTGCCCGAGGGAGCGGCGCTGACGGTGGCGGTCACGGCGCCGGCGACGTTCCGATGGGGCTTCGATGGCTGGAAGGACATCCGCGAGTGCCGCACGACCCCGACCGCCCTGGGTCTTCACGTCGTGGAGATCGACACCCGCGCACTGAAGAGCGGCCGCTCGATCGATCTGACGTACCGCCTCGAGCCGAGCGAGCAGTGGGCCGGGCACGATTTCCGGATCGCGGTCACGCCGGCAGGTCCATCGAGGGCGTGAAGAAGGCGCTTGCGGGGATCGCGCAAGCCTGAGAGGCTGCCCCCATGCCATTCACCCTCGCGCATCCCGCGGCTGTCGTGCCGCTGCGGCGCGCGCCGCTCATGCGCACCGTGCCGCTCGTCCTCGGTGCCATAGCGCCGGATGTGCCGTACTTCCTGCCTTGGCGGATCGCAAAGCACATTCCGGACGGCATGACGCATACGGTGCTCGGCACGTTTACCCTGGACCTGCCGTTCGGGATCGTGATGCTGCTGTTCGTGTGGTTGCTGAGAGTGCCACTCGCCGCGCCGCTCGGACCCGCCGCCCGGGCGAAGTGCCTGGGCGCGCTCGAGCGCTTCGGCAGCCGTCCGATCAACTGGCTCGTGGCGCCGCTGTCGCTTCTCGTCGGCTCCTGGACGCACCTCGCCTGGGATTCCTTCACCCATGCAGACGGCTGGATGGTGTCGCGGATTTCGGCGTTGAGCGCGCCGGTGTCCTTCTTCTCCTACACCGCGGAGCTCTGTCACGTGCTGCAGTACGTGAGCTCCGTATTAGGGCTCGCCGTCCTCGCCGTCTGGTTCCTCATGTTGCCGGTGCCCGAGACCGGGGTCCCCAATGCCGGCCGCTCCCCGGGCGGCCCGCTGTTGCTGGCATCGCTGCTCGCGGCGGCGGCCGCCGCGGGCGGGATCATGACGTGGGCGCACCTCGGGCGGCCCATCCCCGCGAGCTACCATCTCGTCTACCTGCTGCTCACCCGGGGCGGCGCCTCGTTCGCGCTGCTCTACACGCTCACCGGAATCGTCATCGCGAGCGGGCGGCGGCGCGCCGCCGCGCCTGCGATCGGCTGAGCGGCGCGGCGAAATCCTCGGTCCAGTCGATCACCTGGGGGTTCGCCGGGTTGACGGCGAAGGCGATGCCCATCTGCCGGAATCCCGCGGTCATGATGTTGGTACAATGGTGCGGGCTCGAGAGCCATCCGGCGACGGCTCCCCTCGAGGTCGGCACGCCACTCGCGATGTTCTCGCCCACCGTGCTCCAGCGGTAACCGGCGCGCGCCACCCGCTGGCCCGGATCACTGCCATCGCTGCCGGTATGACTGAAGAAGTCGTGCGCGGCCATGTCGAGTGAATGCGCGCGCGCCGCACGGGTGAGCGCGGCTGACAGGGAGAGCGGCGGCGCCGGCGGGAAGCGCCGCTCGCCGCAGGTCCATCCGTGCGCGCGCGCCTGGTTGGTGAGCGTGAGCACCCGACGGCTCACGGCCGCGGCGTCCCGCTCGGGCGGAGTGCTGAACGGTTGCGCCACGACGATCCAGAGGCCGCCCGCGCCGCCGTAGGCGCCGATCTGACGCAGTCGCCGATCGGCGAGCTGGCCGCAGAACTGCCGGCTCACCATCCGCTCGACCGCCGCATCGTCCTTCGCGCCGGTGATCTCCATCCAGAGCGCCCGGGCGGCGCGATAGCCGGCGCGAAGCTCCGCCCGATCGAGTGGCTCGCCGTGCGCGAGCAGGCGCGCGATCTCATCCAGCCCGTGGCTCTCCCTGAGGGGAGGATAGCCGGCGCGCGCGAAGTCGCAGTCCGCGGCACGCGCGCGATTGACCGCCGCGATCGCGCTCGCCAGCGCCGGTGTCGGCGAAAGATAACCCGCCAGCACGAGAATGACGGCCGTGCGCAGCAAACGGGATCGTCCCCGACGATGGCGGGCGCGCCCCTGCGGATCAGCGCCGGGTGGCGGCGGGTGGCCGCGGAAGCGGCACGGGAAGTGACGAATACAACTCATCGGTGCGCACGAAGGAGAGCAGGAAGGAGGAGAGCACGGTCATCTGCGTGTGATATTGGCGCACGGCTTCCAGCTTGTCCTCTTCCTCGAGCGCATCGAGATCGAAGGCCACCAAGCCGAGACCTCGACCCCGCGGCGGCGGCGGCAGCGACAGTTTGGTCCGCAGCGCGCGCGGGCTTGGCCAGTCCGGGCCGCCGTGCACGATCCAGAAGCGGGCGGCGGCGAGCTCATGACGGCGGCTCAGCACCTGCAGTGTCAGGATGCCCGCAGCGCGATGATCGGGGTGCGCGTCGCGCGGGCTCGGCGCGAGCACCAGCGTCGGGTGGACGCGATCGAGCACCCGCGCGAAATCCTTTTCCAGGCTCTCACCGGTGTAGGGATGGCCGGCGTCCATCGTCCCGGGATACGGGACGCGAGCTACGCCGCTGAAGCGGGAGTAATAGGGTACCGTGAAGTGACCCGTGAGCAGCGGCAGGAGGCCGCCGTCAGGATAGCCGAGGAAAAACCGCCGCCCCGGCGGCACACCGAGGACCGCGGCCGCTGCCTGAGCCTCGCGCATGCGCTTGTCGGCGAGATCGCGCATCTTCTCCGGATGGATCCGGAGCGACCTCTCGATGAAGAGCGAGCCGAGCTCGGATCCGTCGCCGCTCGTCAGCCAGACGATGCTGGCGCGACCCCCGGCCGCCAGCACTCGCCGGATCACTCCGGCGCAGCAGAGCGTCTCATCGTCCGGGTGCGGAGCGACGACCAGGAGCGAGGTTCCGGAATCGATGGGCGGAATGCCCGCCGGGGGAGTCGGCATGTCGGTCCTCGTCGCCGCGCAGGCTGCGGACAGGCCGAAGGCGGCGGCGAGGAGGAAGAAGAGGGCGCAGCCGCGCCTGGGAACGATGGTCATGGCGGCCCGGAGTGTACTATTTCATGGCGCTGGATCCGGGCTCCTGCCCGGCCCAGCGCTGCTTTGGGCAAAAAGCGTGGTTTTTGCCCAAAGCTCCGCCACCTGCGGCGGGGCACATCCGTGTGCCTGGGCGGTGCTTAGGCGCGCCGCCGGCTGTGGCGGCGGGGCACAATCCTTGTGCCTGGTGGTGAGCCGTCAACCGTGTGAACCCGGCGACGTTTCAAAGGTCTGACACTGCAGAGGTGGACATGAATCGGGTCAAGGTTCTCGCCTTGTGCGCCGCGATGGCGCTGGTCGCGGCTTGCGCCACCGGGCCGCAGGTGCGCACGCGGGTGGCCGAGCAGGTGGATCTCGGCAGCTTCCACACCTATGCCTTCGTGCCGAAACCCGGCACCGACAGCGGCGCCTACAGGTCCCTCACCACCCAGCAGCTCGAGAAAGACGTCGGCCAGGAGCTCCAGTCCCGCGGCTACGTGCCGGCCACGGCTGGGGAAGCGCCGGATCTGCTGATCGATTTCAGGGTCGGCACGCACGATCGCGTCGAGGGCACGGTGGGCGCTCCGCCCTTCGGCCCGCGATTGGGGTGGGGATGGGGCTGGGGTTGGGGACCGTACGGCGGTGGACCCTGGGGCCCCTGGGGTCCGTGGGGCTGGGGTGGCGGCTATTACAGCGATGTCCGGACCGTCACCACCGCATCGCTCACCATCGATCTGATTCAGCGGACCGACCAGTCCGTGGTCTGGAGCGGCACCGCATTCTCCGAGCTCACCCGCCAGATGCTCGATCATCCCGCGCAGTCGATCGACGAGGCGGTGCACCAGATCTTCGTGCACTTTCCGGTGGGCGCCCGACACTAGGGCCCCGATCTTGCTGAGCCGTTTCCTCGGCCGCTTCCGGCAGCGGAGAGGAAACGTTGAAAATCGCGATCCTCAATCAGCCTCAAGACCCGATCGCGGCCGGAGAAGAGCAGCGCGGCTCGGTGGCGATCGTCAATTGGGAGCTCGCCCGCTGCCTGGCCCGCCGTCATGAGGTGACGGTGTACGCGCCGCGCGCGCGCGGCCAGCCTGCGCGTGAGCGTTGGGGCGCCATCGAGATCCGCCGCATCCCTTTCGTCGCGCGCCGCTTCCATCAGGCGGTGCAGCTCCTCGCGGGGCGTTTCGGCCGGGGCGCGCCGTATTTCACTTCCAGGCTCTACCACCGGGAGTACTTCTCGCAGGTTGCGCGCTGTCTGGCATCGAGCCAGCCGCAGATCGTGCATCTGCCGAATCAGCTGCAGTTCGCGTCGCTCTTCAAACGTGCCTCGCCGGGAGCGAAGGTCGTCATTCACGCCCATCAGGATGAGCTTGCGACAGTCGACCTCGACCTGCTGCGGCGCGACCTGGCGGACGTCGACGCGGCCGCGACGGTCTCCGAATACGTGACGACGCGCGCCCGTGCGCGTTTGCCCGAGATGGCTGCGCGAATCCACACCGTGGGCAACGGCGTGGACGTGCTGCGGTTCAGCCCCGCCGCCCGCGCGCGCGAAGCGCACGGGCGCGAGCATCGTTCGCGTCCGTTTCGTCTGCTCTATGTCGGTCGGATCGCGCCGGACAAAGGAGTGCACCTGCTGGCGGAGACCGTCGACCGGTTGATCCGCGAAGGTGTCGCTCTCGAGCTGACGCTGATCGGCAAGCCGGGTCTCATGCCCTACGATCTTCTGAGCCGGCTGCTCGACGGCGACGCTCCGGCGCTGCAAGCCGTGCGGCCGTTCTATGGCCGCTCGCTGCGAACCTGGCTCGAGCGGGAAATCCTCCGGCAGGGTCGAAGCTACCGTGACGCAGTGCGCGCGCGACTCTCACCGGCGGCGGCAGCGCGTGTGCGCTTCATCGGGACCGTGCCTCTGCACGAGCTCGTCCGTGCCTACCGCGCGGCCGACGTTCTCGTGTTGCCGTCGATCTGGCAGGAGTCGTACGGTTTACCGGTGGCGGAGGCGATGGCCTGCGGCGTCCCCGTGCTCGCGAGCGCGAGCGGTGGAGTGCCCGAGCTCATCGAGGACGGCGTGACGGGCAGGCTCGTTCCGCGCCTCGACGCCTCGGCGTTGGCTCGCGCGCTGCGTGAGCTGGCGGCCGATCGCGAGCGCCTGCGCGAGATGGGACGCGCGGCGCGCAGCCGGGCGGAGCAGCTGCTCACCTGGACGCGCAGCGCCGAGCGCCTCGAGCGGCTCTACCTTACGCTGCTCGCAGCGCAGCCGGAATCGCCGCGCACCGCCTTCGCCGCGGGCAGCTCCCGCTCCGCCGACCTCGCCTGAGGATCGCTGCGTCCGCCGCTGCGGGACCGGAGACGGGACCAGGATACATTTTTGCTCCAACAATAAAGTTGAAGGAACACGAGAGGCGAGCGTGATCGAAGCGGTGATGTTCTGGAACGAGCCCAACAACAAGTCGCACTGGAACTTCGTGGAGCTCGATCCGGAATGGGGCATCTTCTCCGACATGGTGACACTCGCTGCGGATGCGGTCGGCGCGGAGCGGCCGGGTCTCACGCGCGTCCTCGGCGGCATCTCGCCCATCGATCCGCTCTTCATCCGCCGCATGCAGGCGCACGGCGTGCTCGACCGCCTCGACGCCGTCGGCGTGCACGGCTTCCCGCTCGACTGGAATCACTGGAACATCAATGAGTGGCCGGCGAAGATCGCCGCGGTCCGCGCCGTCACGACGCTTCCGGTGTGGGTCTCGGAGGTCGGCGTCTCCACCTTCGGCGCCGACGAGGTGCAGGAGTTCGGCCTCGAGCGCACCGCGCAGCTGCTGCACGGCCGCGCCGAGCGCATCCACTGGTACAGTCTCTATGACCTGCCGCGCGCGTGGCCCGCGACCACCCGCCACCGCGAGGCCGAAGGGTCCTCCTACTACCGGCACTTCTACATGGGCCTGCTGCGCGAGGACGGCTCGCCGAAGCCGGCGGCGCATCGTTTCGCGGCCCATGCGCCCGAGCTCGGCATCTGTCAGTGGTTTCATTTCGAGGATCATCGCCTGGAGGATGCGGCGCGCTGGCTGCGGCGGCTCGGCGTGCGCCACCTGCGCACCGGACTGAGTTGGGCCGACAGCCTGCGGCCGGGCGCGCTCGAATGGTTCGATCGGCAGATGGGCGCGCTGGAGGAATTCGCCGTCACGCTGACATTCTGCTTCACGCCGGAGAGCTGCGGCATCCAGCCGCATCACACGAGCCCACCGCGTGAGATCGCGCGGTTCGCCGAATTCTGCGCGCGTATGACGCGCCGTTATGTTCCCCGCGCCGGGGCACTGCGCATGAAAGTCGCTGGCGAGGGATGAGGTCGTGGTCAGACACGGAAACGGTGGCATGGCGGTCGGCTCGATGGGGGCCTCGCCGATGGTGGTCGCGGGCGGCGCGGGATTCCTCGGCTCGCATCTGTGCGAGTGCCTGTTGCGCCGCGGCCATTCGGTGCTCTGCATCGACAATCTGACCACGGGCGATCTCGGCAATCTCGATGAGTTGATGGCGCAGCCGCGCTTCCGGCTGCTGGTGCACGACATCGCCGAGCCGCTCGAGATCGAGGAGCCGATCGGCATCTTCAATCTCGCCTGTCCGGCCTCGCCGGTGCACTATCAGGCCGATCCCGTTCGCACCACCCTGACGAGCGTCAGCGGCACCTACAACCTGCTCGAGGTGGCGCGCCGCCGCGGCGCGCCGCTGCTGCAGGCCTCGACGAGCGAGGTGTACGGCGACCCGACCATCCATCCGCAGTCCGAGTGCTACTGGGGTTACGTCAATCCCGCCGGCGTGCGCTCCTGTTACGACGAGGGCAAGCGCTGCGCCGAGAGCCTGTGCTTCGATTACCGGCGCACCAACGGCGTCGACGTGCGCGTGGCGCGCATTTTCAACACCTACGGCCCGCGCATGGCCGTCGGCGACGGCCGGGTGGTCAGTAATTTCATCGTGCAGGCGCTGCGCAACCAGCCGCTCACGATCTACGGCAACGGCAGTCAAACGCGCTCCTTCTGTTATGTCGATGACCTCATCGAGGCGCTGGTGATGCTGATGAGCGCCCCGCGCGGGGTGAAGACGCCGATGAATCTCGGCAATCCGGAGGAATTCACCATTCTCGAGCTCGCCGAGCTCGTCATCGAGATCACCGGATCGCGCTCGCCGATGGTGTTCCGGCCGCTGCCGAGCGATGACCCGCTGCAGCGCTGTCCCGACATCGAGCTCGCCCGCCGGGAGCTGGGCTGGCGGCCGCATATTCCACTGCGCGAGGGCCTGAAGCGCACCATCGCCTATCTCGAGGCCGCGCTCTCGCGCGTCCAGGGGGCGAAGACCACGCGCGTGCCGCGCAAGCCGCGGCTCGCGGCCGCGGATTCGCCCGGCGGCGCGCGGGGAGCGCGGGTGCCGGCGGCGGGACGGCAGGTGAGCGATGCGCGCGGACGCTAGGGTCCTGGTGACGGGCGGGGCCGGTTTCATCGGCTCGCATCTTGCCGATGCGCTGCTGCTGCGCGGTTACCGTGTCCGGGTGCTGGATGCGCTCACCGAGCAGGTGCATGGCAGCTCGGGCAGCTTCCCGGCGTATCTCTCGCAGGATGTCGAGAGGTTCCGCGGCGATGTGCGCAATCGCGAGGATGTTCTGCGGGCGCTGGAGGATGTGGAAGCGGTATTCCATTTTGCCTCGGCTGTCGGGGTCGCTCAGAGCATGTACGAGATCGAGTCGTACACCGACGTCAACAACCGCGGTACGGCGGTGCTGCTCGAGGCGTTGCTGCGCCGGCCGGTCGCCAAGCTCGTGGTCGCATTGAGCATGAGCATTTACGGTGAAGGGCTCTACCGGGCGGCCGACGGGCGTCTCTCGAGCCCGAAGCCGCGCTCGCTCGAGCAGCTGAAGGCCGGCCGCTGGGAGCTCACCGACGAGCGCGGCGAGCCGCTCGAGCCCGTGCCGACTCCGGAGAGCAAGCCCGCGGCGCCCGAATCGATCTATGCGCTCTCGAAGTACGACCAGGAGATGATGTGCCTGATGTTCGGGCGCTGCTACGGCGTGCCGGCGGTGGCGCTGCGGTTCTTCAACGTGTATGGCGAGCGCCAGGCGTTGTCGAATCCCTATACCGGCGTGCTCGCCATCTTTGCCGCCCGTTATCTCAACGGTCGCGCGCCGGTGATCTTCGAGGATGGCCGGCAGCGGCGCGACTTCGTGCACGTGCGCGACCTGGCGCGCGGCTGCGTGCTCGCGCTCGAGAAGCCGGAGGCGCGCGACACGGTATTCAATCTGGGAAGCGGCGAGGCACGCAGCATTCTCGAGATCGCGCAGCGGCTGGGCGCGCTGCTCGGGCGCGGGCACCTCGAGCCCGAGGTGCGCGGCCGATATCGCGCCGGCGACATCCGCAACTGCTTCGCCGACATCTCGCGCGCCAGGGCGGTGCTCGGCTACCAGCCCGAGGTGCCGCTCGAGACGGGCCTGGAGGAGCTCGGCGCGTGGCTGGAGGGCCGACGGACGGAGGATCGGACGGAGGCGGCCGATGCGGAGCTGCGCAGCCGGGGGCTCGTGGCATGACGGCGGGCAAGGGGTCTCGTCACCGGCGAGCCGGCACCCCGGAGGGGCCGCTCACGATCATCACCGGGGGCGCCGGATTCATCGGCACCAACCTCGCCGATCGGCTGCTGTCGCAAGGCGCCCCGGTGCTGGTGCTGGACGACACCTCGCGGCCCGGGGTGGAGCGCAATCTCGCGTGGCTGCGTGCCCGCCATCCGGGACGGCTGCAGGTCGAGATCGCGGACGTTCGCGATGGACCGGCCGTGCGCCGCGCCGTGGACCGCGCCGATCGCATTTTCCATCTCGCGGCGCAGGTGGCGGTGACGACCAGCCTCACGGATCCGCTGCGCGACTTCGAGATCAATGTCCGGGGCACGCTCAACGTGCTCGAGGCTGCGCGGGCGCGGCCGCGCCCACCGCCTCTCCTCTTCACCTCAACCAACAAGGTCTATGGGGCCCTGCCGGACGTGGAGCTCGAGCGGCGAGACCGGCGTTACGTTCCGGCCGATCCGCGGCTCGCGGCCACCGGGATCGATGAGGGCAGGCCGCTCGATTTTCACAGCCCCTACGGCTGCTCCAAGGGAGCGGCCGACCAGTACGTGCTCGACTACGCACGCTGCTTCGCAGTGCCCGCGGTGGTGTTCCGGATGAGCTGCATCTACGGACCGCATCAGTGCGGCACGGAGGACCAGGGATGGGTCGCGCATTTCCTCATGCGCGCGCGCGAGCGGGGGATGCTCACGATTTATGGTGACGGTTGTCAGGTGCGCGATGTCCTGTATGTCGATGACCTGGTGGATGCCATGCTGCTCGCGATGCGCGGCATCGATCGGCTCGCCGGCCAGGCTTTCAACATCGGCGGTGGACCGGGAAACTCGCTCAGCCTGCTCGAGCTGCTGGACATGATGGCCGGGCGGCTCGGGCTCGCGGTGCGCATGGAGCAGGCCGACTGGCGCAGCGGCGACCAGCGCTACTACGTCACCAACAGCGGCAAATTCTCCGCGGCCACCGGATGGTCGCCCACCATCTGCGCGGCCGAGGGAGTGGCCCGCCTGCACGATTGGCTCGTCTCGTCGCAACCCGTGGACGTGGCGGCTTCCGGGCTCACATCCCGGGCGGCGCTGTCGTGAGCGCGCAGGCGAGGGGCTGCCGTGCGGTCCGCTTCCGCCAGCCTCGTGCGCTGGCGATCGAGCGCATCGAGGCCCCGCCCCCGGGCACCGGCGAGGTGCGCGTCAAGCTGCAAGGCTGCGGCGTCTGCGGCTCCAACCTGCCCGTCTGGGAGGGCCGGCCCTGGTTCGGGTACCCGCTCGAGCCCGGCGCACCGGGTCACGAGGGGTGGGGCAGGGTCGATGCGGTTGGCGAAGGAGTGGAGGGTCTGCGGCCCGGCGATCGGGTGGCGCTGCTCTCCTTTCACGCGTATGCCGAATACGACCTCGCGCCGGCATCGGGGGTGGTCCGATTGCCCGAGACGCTCGGGGAGCGCTCGTTCCCGGGCGAGGCTCTGGCCTGCGTCATGAATATCTTCGAGCGCTGCGCGATCGAAGCCGGCCAGACGGTCGCGATCGTCGGCGTCGGCTTCATCGGCGCGGCGCTCACCGCGCTCGCGGCCGGCGCCGGTGCGCGTGTGCTCGCGCTATCGCGGCGGCCGTTCGCCCTGGAGATGGCCGAGCGCATGGGCGCCAGTGCGCTGATCCGGCTCGATGACGCCGCGCGCGCAATCGCGCAAGCACGGGCTATGACGGGCGGGGAGGGCTGTCGCTGCGTCATCGAGGCGGCCGGAACCCAGCAGACTTTGGATGTTGCGACCGAGATCACCGGCGTGCGCGCGCGCCTCGTCATCGCCGGCTATCACCAGGACGGACCGCGTCAGGTCAATCTGCAGCAGTGGAACTGGCGCGGCCTGGACGTCATCAACGCGCACGAGCGCGATCCGGCGGTCTATCGCCGGGGCATGGAAGCGGCGGTAAACCTGGTCGTGCGCGGCGGCTTCGATCCCGAGCCGCTCTGGACGCATCGGTTTCCATTGGAAGAGGCGTCCGCGGCCTTCGAAGCGTTGGCGCTCCGTCCGGCGGGCTTCATGAAGGGGTTGATCGAGTGTGGATGAAGGTTGCCCGATGAGCCCGCCCGAGCCGTGTCAGTTGCCTTGCGCGGCGATCGGTCCGGCCCGCGCACGCCCTGCCCGCCTCGGCTTTCTCGGTGTCGGCTGGATCGGGCTGAGCCGCATGCGCGCCGTCGTGCAGGCCGGGGCGGGACAGGTGGCTTGCATCGCCGATGCGGCGCCGGACTCGGCCGGCCGCGCCGCCCAGGCGGCCCTGACCTCCATGCAGGCTCCGCCGCGCACCGTGGCGAGCCTCGAGGCACTGCTCGAGGAAGAGCTGGATGGGCTCGTCATCGCCACGCCGAGCGGACAGCATGCGCGCCAGGCGATCACGGCGCTGACGCGCGGTTGGGCGGTGTTCTGTCAGAAGCCGCTCGGCACGAGCGCGGCGGAGGCGGGACGGGTGGTGGGCGCCGCGAGGGCGCTCGACCGGCTGCTCGATGTGGACTTCTGCTATCGCACGGTCGCGGGCGTCCCTGAGATTGCACGCCTGGTGCGCGACGGTGAGCTCGGCGAGGTGTTCGCCGCCGACCTGACCTTCCACAACGCCTACGGTCCGGACAAGGCCTGGTTCTACGACCGGCAGCAGTCGGGTGGCGGTTGCGTGATGGATCTCGGCATTCACCTCATCGACCTGCTGCTCTGGGCGCTCGGATATCCGCAGGTCATCGAGGTGCGCAGCCGCCTGTATGCGGAGGGCAAGCGCCTGGCCGAGCCGCAATCCGCGCTGGAGGATTACGCGAGCGCCGAGCTGCTCCTGGCCTCGGGCACGGTGGCCCGCCTGGCCTGCTCCTGGAGGTTGGCGGCGGGACGGGACGCGGTGATCGAAGCGGCCTTCTATGGCACCCGCGGGGCGGCCATCCTGCGCAACGTCAACGGCTCTTTCTACGAGTTCACGGTCGAGCACTGCGAGGGCACGCGGCGCCGCCTGCTCGCGGCGCCGCCGGATGACTGGGGCGGCCGCGCGCTCTGCGCCTGGGCGCGGCGTCTGCGGGAGGATCCCGGCTTCGATTCCGCCGCCGAAGGGCTGGTGGCGGTCTCCGCGGCCATCGATCGGATCTACGGCCGATGAGAGTCCTGATGACAGCCGATCCGGTCGGCGGTGTCTGGACGTTCGCGCTGGAGCTCTGCGCCTGCCTCGCGCACGAGGGGGTCGATGTCACGCTCGCGACCCTGGGCGCGCCCCTGACGTCCACGCAACGCTCCACCGCGGCCGACATCCCCGGTCTCGAGCTCGAGGAAAGCGCCTTGAAGCTCGAGTGGATGGCCGAGCCGTGGGCGGATATCGAGCGCGCGGGGTGTTGGCTGCTGCGGCTCGAGCGCGAGCACCGGCCGGACGTGATTCACCTCAATCACCTGGTCCATGGCGAGTTGCCGTGGCGCGCGCCCGTCCTCGTGACCGGGCATTCCTGCGTGGCCTCCTGGTGGGAGGCAGTGCACCGCAGCGCACTGCCGGCGGATTGGGCGACGTACAAGCTTTGTGTTGCGCGCAGCCTGAGGGCCGTGGATCGCGTAGTGGCGCCGACGCAGGCAATGCTGTCGCAGCTTCGCCGGCACTACGGCCCGCTGCCGCCGGCCGCCGTCGTGCCGAACGGCCGCGATCCCAGCCGTTTCCAGCGCGGCGGTCGCAAGGAGCAGCTGGTGTTGTGCGCGGGAAGGTTGTGGGATGCGGCCAAGAACACCCAGGCACTCGCGGCGGTGGCGCCGCTGCTCGCCTGGCCCGTTTGCATCGCCGGCGAAGCGGTCTCTCCCGATGGCTCGCAGGTGCGGATGGTTGGCGGGAATCTGCGCCTCCTCGGCGCGCTCGCGCCGCACGACCTCGCGAGCTGGTACGGACGCGCGGCGATCTACGCGCTGCCGGCCCGTTACGAGCCGTTCGGTCTGACCGTGCTCGAGGCGGCGCTTTCCGGGTGCGCGCTGCTCCTCGG
>Ga0134126_10001015_pt1 | contig 35559 bp, 20 predicted proteins | sample KB31752_FD_96881 | JGI IMG/M metagenome (GOLD analysis project Ga0134126, IMG submission 96881) | Terrestrial soil microbial communities with excess Nitrogen fertilizer from Kellogg Biological Station, Michigan, USA - KB3-175-2 | ecosystem: Environmental > Terrestrial > Soil > Unclassified ...
GCCCGCCCCAGAATGTTGACCGTAGAGAACAGCAACAGGCCGGGCGCCAGACAGCCCAGGGCCAGCGCAACGCGATGCGTGGCTTGGGCGTCGAATTTACCGTGCTCGAACAGCAGGCGCACTATCGGCTCGGCCAAGGCAAGAGCCATCGCCGAGGCAATCAGATTGACGAAAGACAGGTAGCCCAACCCCTGTCCCAATGTCGCCCGGAACTCCGGGTATTTCTTTTCCGCCGCCAGTCCGGCGAGGGTCGGCAGAAGATAGGTTGCAAGCGAGATGCCAAACATCCCCTGTGGCAGTTCCATCAGGCGGACCGAGTAGTTGAATGTGGAAACAATCGACGGGTCGAACCAGAACGAGAAACATTGCGTGATGAGGACGTTGATTTGAAACGCGGCGACGCCGATGGAACCGGGCAGCATCTTGCGGACGACCTCGTGAACGGTCGGGTCGCCCCATGGGCGGACCCACCGGAAACGGAATCCCTCGCGATACAAACTCGGAACCTGAAACAAGGCCTGCGCCACGCCGGCAACCAGTACGCCGGCCGCCAGCGCGAAAATCTGCTTTGGCAACCTCAATTCTTTCGGCAACTCCAAGCCCAGCCGCGGCGCGAGGAAGAGGACGCTGGAAATCATCACCACGTTGAGCAGCGCCGCGCCCAGCGCCGGCACAAAAAAATGGCCGCGCGCGTTGGCCATGCCGATCAACGCCGCCGCCAGGCAGACCAGCAACACATAGGGAAACATGATGCGCAGCAAGCGCAGCATCAGGTCGGTCTCCGGCTCAAACCGGCCCGCCGCCAGGGCGACGGAAATTGCGGCAATCGCGAGCGCCGTCACCACCGTTGCCGCCACAATCAATCCGGAAATCACAGCGTTTGCCGTGCGCCACATTTCGAGTTCGCCCTCGTCGATTTCCTTCCGCTTGAAGATCGGGATGAACGCCGCCGTAAGCGCGCCCTCGCCGAGCAGGCGGCGAAACAGATTCGGCACCTGGAATGCGAGTGTAAACGCGCTCGCCACCCAGCCGTTGCCCATGAACGCGGCATAAACCATCTCGCGCACCAGGCCGAGCACCCGGCTCGTAAGCGTGGCGGCCGCGAGCGAGCCGGATGACTTGAGCATTTGCGACATTGCGCGCGAGGCTAGAGGCCGGCCCCCCAAGTTCAAAGCGCAAAGTTGATTCAGCGCGGAATCAGGGCGCGATTCCGGTAATGAAGGATTTTGAAGTCGGGACGGTCGAGGATTTCTTCGACCATTTCGAACCGGTCCTCGAATGGGGGAAAGAACGCGTCGCCCTCGACGACTCGTTTCACCAGCGTGAGGTAAAGATCGGAACAAAGCGGCAGGGCTTGCGCGTAAATCTGCGCGCCACCACAGATAAAACAGTCCACCGGAGAATCCGTCGGGCTGAGTTTCAAGAAGTCTTTAATAATGCGCAGGTCGATGGCGGTCACACCGCCAATTTTGGGAAGCTCAAACTGGTACGGATTCGGAACCGCCGTCTTGCCTCGCGCAGTCCACGCCTCGCCGAACAGATCCGGGAACTCACGCTTCAGGAGTCCCGGACGCCGGCTCAGAACGATGGTGATGCGATTGGGCAGTGGTTTGCCAAGGCTCTCGAACGTTTTTCGTCCGACAATGACGACATTGCCCGTGGTCATTTTCTTGAACCACTTGAAATCTTCCGGCAGATGCCACGGGATTTTGTTGCCCGCGCCGATGACGCGGTTCTCCGACATCGCCGCGATGGCTTTGAAGTGTTTCACACCGCAATCGGCGCCTTGATGGCCGGATGCGGATCGTAGCCGACCAGCTCGAAATCCTCGAACGTGAATTCGTGAATGTTCTTCACGGCGGGGTCGAGCTTCATGGTCGGCAGCGGACGCGGCTCGCGCGTCAGTTGCAGTTTCGCCTGTTCGAGGTGGTTGGCGTAAAGGTGCAGGTCGCCGAAGGTATGCACAAACGTGCCGGGCTTCAAATTACAAACCTGAGCGACCATCAGCGTCAGCAGCGCGTAGCTCGCGATATTGAACGGCACGCCCAGAAACAAATCGGCGCTCCTTTGGTAAAGCTGGCAGCTCAGTTCGCCCTCCTGAACAAAGAACTGGAACAACGCGTGACATGGTGGCAGCGCCATTTGCTCGATCTCGCCGGGGTTCCAAGCAGTCACGATGTGACGACGGCTGTCGGGATTTTTTTTGATCTGACCGATGACCTGGTCAATCTGGTGGATCGAACGGCCGTCGGTGGTGCGCCAGTCGCACCATTGCGCGCCATAGACACGGCCGAGGTTGCCGTCTTTACCGGCCCACTCATCCCAGATCGTCACGCCGTGTTCATTGAGGTATTTCACGTTTGTGTCGCCGCTCAGGAACCAGAGCAGTTCGTGGATGATGGATTTGACGTGCAACTTCTTGGTCGTCAGCAGCGGAAACCCATCATTCAACGGGAAGCGCGCCTGCGCTCCGAACACGGCGTATGTGCCCGTGCCGGTGCGGTCGGCTTTGAATTTCCCGTGTTCGAGAACGAGCTTGAGAAGCTGATGATATTGTAACATGACAAACGCCCGCTTGGTCTAATCCAAAGCAGCGGCGGCGCAAAGTTCAATTTTTTCCGCTCGACTACCCGTGCCCGGCTTTCGACCATCGCGCGCATGTTGAAGCTTCCCCATACCAGATCGTGTTTCGTCTGCGGCTTGCACAATGCAGGCGGGTTGAAACTGGATTTTGAAACCGACGGGCGAATCGCTCAAGCTCGGTTCATCCCGCGGTCCGAGCACGTCGGATTCAAGCGGACCGTTCACGGCGGGCTTGTTTCAACGGTGTTGGACGAGGCGATGGTCTGGGCCATCGGCGTGCGGACCAGGCGCTTTGCGTACTGCGCCGAGTTGACCGTGCGTTTTCTGCTGCCCGCGCGGCCCGGCGACGAATTGCTGGTCGTCGGCGAACTCACCGCGGACCGCCGCGGCAAATTGTTCGAAGCGAAAGCTGAGTTGAGAAACCAACAGGAAACCGCGCTTGCCTCCGCCACCGGGAAATACCTTCCAATCAAGCACGACCAACTCGCGGAAATGCTGGGCGATTTTGCCGAAAGCACGGACAACATTTTCAGTTGACCGGGCGGAGGCGTTTCTGCCGGCGGGGTGTTCGCCCGGCGCGACCCGGAGAACCCGGTGCCTCACTTCACTTCCAGACTGAGGTTGAGTCGCTGAAGGGTCGTCCCTTCGCTCGCGGCGAGCGCGGCGAGCGCGTTGTTGTAATCAGCCAGTGCCTGAATCTCGGCGGAGCGCGCCGCCGTGAGATTTTTTTGCAATTGAAGCACTTCGAAATTGGTGCTCTTGCCATTTTCCAGCTTTTTCTGTTCCGCCTTGAGAGCTTCGTCCGCGTACGAGGAGGCTTCGCGTGTGGCTTTGACACGCTCGTAATTGCCGATGGCCGTGCCGACGGCATCCTCGATTCCCACCATGATGGTTTGCTCGAGTTGCTTGAGCCGCAAGAGTGCCTGTGCCCTTTGCGCTTTGGTGATTTTGTAATTGTTGCGCGCGGCCTGGTTGCCCAGAGGAATTCTGAACTCCGCGCCCACCGAATAAAACGGCCCTTCCGCGTCGCGAATCTGGCCGAACACCTCGCTGTAAACACCCGAATTGCCGTTGCGGCCAAACGTGCCGGTGAGATCCAACTGCGGAAAGAGCTGGTTGCGCTGGAATTTCAACGTGATGCCGAGTTGATCGGCGTTCAAACGCGCCTGCTCCAGGTCGGGGCGCATCGTGAGACCGTTCTGCCAGCTCGCCTGCAGATTCAGCATCTGCGGAACGGCCGTCAAAGGCTCCGCAGGATCAATAAGGACGTTCGACCATTCGCTGTAATCGTCACTGAGGAGATTTTTCAAAACCCGCTGGCGTGTGCCGAGCGTGTTCTGCGCTGTCAGCAAATCCGCCCGGCTCGAGGCAACCTGAGACTCCGCCTGTTTTTCATCCAGTTGGGCGAGAGCGCCAACCTCCACCTTTTTCTTGTTCTCGGCGAGCAACTGTTCCGCCAGTTGCAGCGCCTTTTCCTGGACCTTCACATTTTCCCGGGCGGCAATCAGGTTGTAATAGGCGGTTTCGACCTGCGTGATGATGTCAATGATGCGCCCGCGAAGGCCCCATTCCGTGCCCCGCAACTGGCTTTTGCTGATCTGAATATTGTAACGGATGTTATCAATCCAAAGATTCTTCAACAACGGTTGTGTCAGACTGATGCTTACGGATCCGTTTGCGTTTTGAAACGGTGCAGCCAGGAAGGAAGTATTGGTCGTGACCACTCCACCGTTGGTGACAACAGTCGAAATGGGATTAAACCTGTCGCCGACCGTTTGTGAAACACTGGCGTTCAGGCTGTAGGTGAGCCCGCTGTCGATGGGAGCCGCCCCGCCAATCCCCACATTGAACGAATCCGATTTGGTCGCGCTGGCCGGAATCGAAAGCGTGCCATTGATCAAAGTGCCGAGCGAAGAGTTGTACGAATGTGTTGCCCGGAAATCCAGGCCTGGATCGTATCCTGCATAAGCGAGGCTGACGTTGTAGCGCGCGATCTCGGGATTCACCCGCTCGATCCTCACATCAAAGTTGTGTTGCAGCGCGAGCTGGATGCAGTCGTTCAGCGCAAGGCTTTTCGTCGAAAAGGAGTTGGTGGTTTGCGCGTGGGCGGCCGCTGCGGCCACACCAATTGCGAGCGCGAGATTTCGCATGATTTGCATTGGGGGCCGAGATTGCTTCATTCTTCCCGATTCGTCAAACAAACGTCGTTCTTTCATGACACAGGTTTTCCATTTGGAGTTACAATAATCTGTCTTTGGACAGCGCCCGTCGTGTTCCGTCACTCCTTCACCAGCCAGCCGTCGCGCAGCCGGATGATGCGATGGCCAAACGCGGCGTTGGCTTCGGAATGAGTGACTTGGACGATGGTCGTCCCGGCGCCATTCAGCTTCCGAAAAAGTTCCATGATCTCGCGGCCCTGGTCGGAATGCAGATTGCCGGTCGGCTCGTCCGCGAGAATCAATGACGGCTTCGCGACGATGGCCCGCGCCACCGCCACGAGTTGCTGCTGGCCGCCGGAAAGCTGGCTGGGAAACAAATCCTTCTTCGCCACGATGCCGAAGCGGTCGAGGGTATCCGCCACGGTGGCCTGGCGCTCCGACTTTTTGACATCTCGATACGACAGCGGAATGTCCAGGTTCTCCGCCACCGTCAGGTCGTCGAGCAAATGAAACTGCTGAAAAACAAAGCCGACGTGCTTTTTGTTGAGGGCCGCCCGCTCCTTGGGCCCCAGTTTATGGACTGGCTGGTCGAACAGATGGTATTCGCCCTCCCATGCGTTGTCGTAAAAGCCGATGATGCTCAGCAGCGTTGATTTGCCCGCGCCGCTCGGCCCCATGATGGTGATGAACTCGCCTTCGGCGATGTCGAGATTGATCTGTCGCAGCAGGTAAGTGAAGCCCGCCTTGGTCTTCACGGATTTTTCAAGGTTCCGCAGTTTGATCATAGATCTTGTTCGTCGTTAATCTCCCAGTGTCCGCAGTTTTGTCATTCTCCACTCCGCAATCCGAATTTCGCATTAAATTATTCACAGCGCAGTGCCCGCATCGGATCGACTTTCGCCGCGCGGCGGGCGGGTGACCAGCAGGCGAGGCCTCCCACAACACCCAGTGTCACCACCACGGTGGCCAGAGCCCAGGGATCTGCGGGAGAAACGCCAAACAACAGGCTGCGAATATATTCGCCGGCCGAGATGGCGAGGACCAATCCGAGAACCAGGCCGTTTACGATCAGTCGCACGCCTTGTCGGAAGAAAAGGCTTCTTACCTGGCTCCGACTCGCTCCCACGGCCATGCGGATGCCGACTTCCCGTGTGCGGCGCGTCACCGAATAAGCCAGAACCGCATACATACCCACCGCTGACAGCAGCAATCCGAGTCCTCCCAGAGAAAGCAGCAGCCACATCATCACGCGTCGCGGCGCTGTGGCCCGGTACAACTGCGATTCGATGGAGTAAAAATCATTCAGTTCAACCGGAACCATCATCTCCTTGCCCGCCTGGACCATCGCCGCTCGCAACTGGCTGAAATCCCCGGAACTGCGGACCGCGTAATCTCCGAGGCCGCCCGACAATGCCTCCGTTTCACGCTCGTAAGGTTCGTAAAACACCGGCTTATCTTCCGATTCCAACTGCCGGTCCCTGATATTCCTCACTATCCCAACCACTACATAATCGCGCCTTGGCTTGCTGCGGCGAAGCTGTTTGCCCAGCGGACTCTCACCCGGCCAGCAATCCTTGGCCAGCTTTTCGTTGATCACCACGCCCCTCTGTCCCTGCGACGCGTCCTCCTTTGACAACAAACGACCCGCCACGAGTTTGGCTCCGACGGTCCGCAGGTAGTCTCCGTTGAGCACGCTGACAGAGCTGTACCCGAGCCATACCGGTCCTGTTTTCCCTTCCACCTCATAGTCGTCAAACCCTGCACCATCGTTTACGGCGGCAGACTCGACGCCCGGCGCTGTTTGAAGGCGCTCCAATGCCAGTTTTCGAAACGTAAACCACTTGTCGACCCCCGCCTGCCAGCCTTCCTTCAAGGCCTTGCTTCGCGGCACTCCTCGCTTAAGCGCCCCCTCGAAGTCGTAGGCCGGTTGGTTCATGTAATCGATCGCATCGTAGTAAACCCGGTAAAGCCCCTTCGCTTCCAATCCCGGATCCACGCGCAGCAGGTTGACGACGCTTCGAGTCATCACGTCCGCTCCGGCGAGCAGCACCACCGCCAGGCAGACCTGAATCACAACCAGGCCATCGTGAAACAGCCGTTGCAAAAACCCGCCGCTGTGTTGTGGACCCGACTCCTTCAGCGTCTCGTTCACATTGATTCGTGCCGCCAGCCACGCCGGAGCGGTGCTGAACAAAACGCCGACCAGCGCCGACACGAAGCAGGCGATGCCGAGCACGCCCCAGTTCAAGCCAATGACGTTGATGCGCGGAAGCTGGGTCAGGTAAAACTGCTCCAGCGCTTTGATGCCGCCCCAGGCAAGGAAGATTCCCAGGGCCGCCGCCATTCCGGCGAGCGTGAAGCCCTCGATGAACAGTTGCCGCGCGAGGCGCAGCCGCCGGGCGCCAATGGCCATGCGAATACCGAACTCGCCGCGACGGGAAAGCGCGCGGGAAAGGAGAAGATTGGCGACATTGGCGCAGGCGATCAGCAACAGCGCCCCCATCATCGCCAACAGACACCAGACCGTTTTCTGCAGTTGCTCGCTGCTGAAACTATGCCGGGCCGGCATGGCCTGGATTGTCCACCTTTGGTTGGGTTCGCTCACCGACGGCGCGCGACGCGCGGCGACCGCGTCCAGCACTGATTGAAGCGAAGGCAGGTTGACACCTTCACGAAGCCTTGCAATCGGCTGCCACACTCTGTTTCTTGCCGCCCAATCGCTGCTGATCTCCTCGCCCGTAAACACATGGGGAATCCAGAACTGGCTGTATCCTGCGCCGAACGGGAATTGCACATTGGATGGCATGATGCCGATCACCAGGTGAGCCTTTCCATCCAATTCGATGCTTCGTCCGATCAGGCCCGGATCGGCCCCAAAGTACTGACGCCAGAATCCCTCACTGACCACAATCGTCGGCGCGCTTCCGTCGCGGCCTTCTCCGGCGAAGAATGTTCGACCTGCCAGGGGTCGCAGCTCGAGCAGGTCGAAGAAGTTGGGTGCCACGGTCGCGCCATGGAGTTTGACGACCTTTTCAGCGACCGGGAACTTCCTTTCCGCCGCTCCCTGGAAGCAGTAGGTCAGCGAATCAATCAGATTGGAGCAGGTGGTCAGCTCCTGGATCAACGGCGGAGAAGCGTTCCAGTGAGAATCATGCATGACATCTACTTCTGCCATTGTGATCAGCCGATCAGCGTTGCGGCCGGGAATCGGGTTCAATAACACCTTGTCGGCGACGCTGAACACGGCCGTCGTTCCGCCGATGCCCAGCGCGAGAATCAACACGGCCAGCAGCGACGAGCCCTTGTACTTTAGCAGTTGGCGAAAGGCGAATTTCAGATCATTCATAACGCAAAGCGTTCATCGGATCCACTTTTGTGGCCCGACGGGCGGGGATGTAACACGCCACCATCGCGACTGCGCCGAGCAGCAGCATCACGCCCAGGAACGACACGGGATCAGCAGCCCGCACCTGGAAAAGTTCGATCTGACTGCCGAGCATCCGGGCGACGCCGAAACTGGCAATGACTCCCACGACCAGCCCGAGGCCCACGAGCCTGCCACCGGTTTTGAAGATCAAACGGAGCACATCTCCGCGCCGGGCGCCGAGCGCCATGCGCACGCCGATTTCGTGCGTCCGGCGAGTCACCAGATAGGAAAGAACGCTGTAGATGCCGGCCAGCGCCAGCGCGAGACCGAGCGCCGCAAACAGACTGAACAACGCCATGATGAAGCGGGGTTGCGCGGTTCGAAAGCCCACTTCCTCCTCGAACGTGGTCGGGCCGTTGATCGGTTGTTCCTTGTCCATCTCGCGCACCTGCATTCGCAGGGCGTTCATGAGTGATTTCGGATCACCACGGGTGCGAAGGGCGAGAGTACGTCCCGGCGGCGCCAGAAGTGTGTAGGGCAAAAGAACCGCCGGTTGCGGGTCGTTTCGTAGATCGTCGTTGCGCGTGTTGCCCACCACACCGACAATCGTGACGTAAGGCGAGGAATTCGTCGGTGTGAGTACCGGACCTCCCGGCTTTTCCAACAAATCCAAACGGAGACGCCGACCGATGGGATTTTCTCCGGCCGCCCAGAATTTCACCGCCGCCTCGTTGATGACCGCGACGTTTTGCGAGCCTTTGATCTCCCGCTCCGTCAACATGCGTCCCTGCCGGAGCGGAACACCAACAGTGCTCAAGTAATCGGCACTGACCAGTTGCAGCATGATCTGGCGCGCCTCGGTATCCGTCTGGCCTTCGATGGCAAAGGCGGAGGAGGGTCCGCCGAAAGGAAGCCCGCCATTGCCGATCGTTACCGCCTGGACTCCGGGAAGATTTTTGGCGCGTTCCAGCAATTCTTCGGCAAAGCGATTGCGTTGATCCCAGGTCGCGTAATGTTTCGGTGGCAGGGGCAGGTTCACAGTCATCACCCGTTCGGGGCGAAAGCCCAGCTCAACTTTTTGCAACGCGACAAAACTCCGGATCGTCAGACCGGCACTGACGAGCAGCACCACGGACAAGGCCACCTCCGCAATCACCAGCAATGATCGCGTCTTTCCCCCGGCTGAAGCCGCGGAACCTCGCGACTCGTCCTTCAGCGCCTCGACCAGATTGGGCCGTGATGATTGAAGAGCGGGCACCAGCCCAAAGAGGATTCCGGTCACCACCGAGATGATCAGACTGAAAAATAAAACGTATCCATTGACCTCGATCCGGGCCTCGTTCGGAACGTAAAAGCCGGGCATCAACAACAGCATCAGGCGGGTGATCCAGAAGGCGAACAACAGGCCGAGCGCGCCGCCCAGCAGCGACACAAGAACACTCTCGGTCAACAACTGCCGCACTATCTGACTGCGTCCGGCGCCGATTGAAAGACGGATCGCCATTTCACGCGATCTCGACGTTGCGCGGGCAAGCTGCAGATTGGCCACGTTGGCGCAGGCGATCAACAGCAGGAATCCGACGGCGCCGAGAAGCAACTGCAGGCTTCGCTGCATCTCGCCACTGGCCGCCGTGATGTCCAGATAATTGGTCAGGCTCGTGGCAAACTCATCTTTGGGAAACCCGGACGGATTCATTTTTGCCAGCTCCAGTTGCAGAGCGTGCAACTGCTGTTGTGCGGCGGCGGATGAGACGCCCGGGCTTAATCGAATGATCGGGAAAACTCCCCGCTGATCACGTGAATCAATCCCCATGGGCAGCCAGACTCCGTCATCGGTCCACCATCCGAAACGCGGAGACATGACGCCAATGATGGTGTGCGGCTGATCGTCCAACCGCAGCGTTTTGCCGAGGATGTTGGTATCGTTGCCGAAGAGCTTTTGCCAGCGGCGGAAACTCAGCACCGTGACCAACTCCGGCTCGCCGGTCGGACGAATGTCCGACGGCTGGATCGTGCGGCCGAATAACGGTGGCACGCCGAGAAATTGAAACGCGTTGCCGGAAACGCGGATTGCGCGAATGCTTTCGGGATCAAATTCGCCCGTCAAAAGAACGTTTCCCGGACCCGTCGCCATGACATCTGAAAAGGCGGACAGCTTGGTCATTTGCAGATATTCATTCGGCCGGTAAGGACGCATTCTCTGGTTGGCGCTGGCACTGTGGAGGCCCGGCGTCCAGATTTCACCGGGCCTCGCGTAAGGATACGGGCTGATCAAGACGCCATAGACAACACTGAACAACGCCGTGGCGGCTCCGATACCAAGGGCCAGTGTGAGCACCGCCACGGCGGTGAATCCGGGATTCTTCTGCAACTGGCGAAAAGCAAATTTGAGATCATTCATGGCGCAATGCCTCCATTGGATCGACGCGAGCCGCCTTGCGCGCCGGCAGCCAACTCCCCGCAAGTGCGGCGATAGCGAGCACGCAGGGAACCAGGGCAAACGTAAGCGGATCGGTGGGGCTGATTTCGAAGAGGAGACTGCGCAGCATCCCGGTCAGCGCGTATGCAGCCGCCAAACCGAGCAAGATTCCTACGGCGGACAGTTTCATTGCCTGCCCCATGATCATGGCCAGCACCTGCTGTCGTTGCGCGCCCAGGGACATCCGCACACCGATCTCATGGTGTCGTTGAGCCACGGCGCAGGCCATCACTCCATAGACACCGACGAGCGCCAGAATCAGCGCGATTGTAGAGAAGACGGACAACAGCACGGTTTGCAGCCGCTGTTGAGTGGTTGATTCCTCCATCAGCGAAGACAGTGCCCTGACGAAGTAGAGCGGCTGCCGGGAGTCCAGGTCTGCCACGGCTTTGGTGAGTGCCGGGATCATCGCGGCAGGATCGCCCTTTGTCTTCAGCACGATCTGGCCGTTGGCCCAGCACCTCTGTGCCACGGGGAAATACATCTCCGGACCCGGGTTCGCGGTGATTCCCCGTTGCCGGGTATCGCGAATGATGCCGACAATCTCGGTGGGCCGGTCGCGATAGCTGTCCATGATGCGGAGCCGCTGGCCGATGGGTTCTTGATTTGGAAAGAAGACGCGGGTGAAAGATTCGTTCACGATGGCGACGAACGGCGCGTCCACCGAGTCGCGTCCATCGAAATGTCTTCCTCGAAGAAGCGTAATTCCCATCGTCTGGAAATAATTGGGGCTGACTTGCGAGTAGCCGGCCGCCTGCGGCTCCGAAGGTTTCGGCTCGGGCCGACCCAGCACGAAGACCTGAGAGCTTGCGCCAATGATCGTCAGTGGCATGCCCATGACCGACGCGGCGGATTCGACGCCTGGCAGGGCGGCGGCGCGTTCGACGACCCGGGCGAGAAACGCCTTGCGAAATGGCTCGCGTTCGCGGACGTCATTGCCGGGAAACCGGTCGTCCGGCATCGTGAGCGAGGCCGTAAGAATGTGGTCCGGTTGATAGCCCGGATCGAGCGTCCGAATGCGTCCAAAGCTGCGCAGCATCAGGGTCGCACCCACTACCAGCACGATGGCCAAACCAAGCTGAACCACGGCGAAGCTTCCGCGAAGCCACTGGCCCCGAGCTGACGTGGAACCGCGGGCCGTATCCTTCAAGACTTCTCCAAGGCTGATGCGAGAAGCGAACCAGGCCGGCGCGAGTCCGAAAGCGATTCCCGCGGCCAAGGTCACCAAGACGGCGAACACGGCCACTCCGCCGTCCAGTCGCACATTCTCCAACCGCGGCAATCCCGCGGCGCCCATCTTCAGCACTACGGCCAGGGCCCAATTTGCCAGAAACCAGCCGGCGAGCGCGCCGAGGCCAGCCAAAAGCAAACTCTCCAATACCAACTGACGGACGATGATCGAACGTCCGGCTCCGAGCGCTCCGCGAATGGCGAACTCGCGCGTTCGCACCGAGGCGCGGGCCAGCAACAGATTCGCGACGTTTGCGCAAGCGATGAGCAGGACGAAGCCAACGGCACCAAACAAGATGTAAAGGGACCGCGTCGATCCCCGCACGATCTGTTCTTGCAACGGGAACACCGTGACGCCCCAGCCGCGCGACAGCTCGTACTGGCCCGAGAGACGTCCGGCGATGACGTTCATTTCCCGGCGGGCCTGCTCCAGCGTTGCGCCGGGTTTGAGACGGCCGATCGCCTTGTAGTTGTGGCCACCGCGGTTCTCTATCTCGAAGGGTTGAAATGCCATGGACAGCCAGATATCCGCATCGATTCCTGCGAAGCGAAACTCCGCAGGCATCACGCCGATGATGGAATAAACATTGCCGTCCAACGTGATGCTTTTCCCGATCACGTCCCGGTTGCTCTGAAAGCGTTCCCGCCACAATTTGTGCGCCAATACCACCACGCGATTCCCACCAGACTTGTCCTCGTCCTCAGTGAAGCCACGTCCCAGCAGCGGTCGAACGCGCAGGAGCGGAAACAGGCTGGCCGACGCGCGCACGCCAAACAGCCGTGCGGGATCGCCCGTGCCGGTGAGATCAAATCCGCCGGGCTGGTAAGCGGCCAGATCCTCGAACACGGTGCTTTGTGCGCGCCAGTCTGTGAACGCCGGCGCACTCAGGGGCACGAAATCCTGTCCCTGTTCCCGATGGTTCTCGAACAACGCCACGAGACGAGACGATTCGGGATAGGGCAATGGTTTCAACAGTACGCCATTGATGATGCTGAAGATTGCGGTGTTGGCACCGATGCCCAGCGCGAGCGTGAGCACCGCCACCGCGGTGAAGCCGGGATTTTTCAGCAACTGGCGGAAGGCGAATTTGAGGTCTTTCATGCTTAATGGAATTTGCGAGCCATCATTCATTCCGCAGAGCCACCATCGGTTCGACACGAGCCGCCTTGCGCGCGGGCAACCAGCAAGCGAGCAGAGCTGTGATGACGAGAACCAGCGACACAGCGGCGAAGGTCGCGGGATCGGTTGGCGCGATTCCGTAGAGGAGGCCGCGGATGACGCGTGTGGATGCCAGCGCAGCGACGATGCCAATGGCAATGCCGGCAAGCGCCAGTTTCATCCCCTGCCCGATCACGAGCGAGAGCACGTGCCGCTTTTCCGCGCCAAGCGCCACGCGGACCCCGATCTCACGCTGGCGCTGTGTCACCAGATACGCCAACAGGCCGTAGAGACCGACCGCGGCCAGCAGCAGCGCCACGACGGCGAACAGACCCAGCAACCCGGCTTGCAGGCGCGGTTGCGCCACGGTTTCCGAAAGCAGGTCGTCCATCGTTCGAATCAATGGCGGCGGCAGATTCGGAATCACCGCTTTCGTCTCGCGCCGGATGGACTCGGCAAGCGCCGCCGGATCACGTGTCGTGCGCACCAAGATGGTCGGACTTTGCATCGGATATTGCCAGTAGGACTGATACACTTCCGGAACCACCTCGGGGTGCGGATGCAGCGACTTCACGTCGCTGACGATGCCGACGATTTCGCTCCACTCGGGCAGACCGTACACATTTGTCGCGTTCAACGGGGGCTGCTCGGTGCCAATCCTGAGGCGCTGTCCGATCGGGTCTTCATTCGGAAAGTAACGCCGGGCCAGCGTCTCGTTGATGAGCACCACGCCGGGCGACTCCAGCGCGTCGGCCTCGCTGATGTCGCGTCCTCGCTGCAGACGCGCGCCCAGAGCGCGGAGCCAGTCGGGCGTAATGCCCTTGAACTCCGCCGTCGGTTGTTCCTCCGGCTTGAGCATCGGCCGTCCACGAATAGAAATGGTTTGCGCCGGCGGCTGGTTCTGGCGTCGGAGCAGGCGGCTGCCGGCGCCCACGGCTTCAACGCCGGGCAAGGCGCGCAACCGTTCCATCAATTCACGCAACGGCACCTGCGGCCGCGTCGCGGTCGGGCGAACCCACGTCGTAAAGCCGGACACGGAGAAGTCGAGTTCCGCCGTCAGCAGATGTTCGGGCCGGAATCCGCGGTCCGCGCTCAGCATCCGGGAAAAGCTTTGCAACATCAATCCCGCGCCGGCCAGAAGCACCACCGACAACGCGACTTCCGCCACCACCAGCAGGTTGCGCGTCCGGCCCGCCGCCGTCCCCGCGGACGCCGCGCGTGTGCCTTCCTTCAACGCCTCGTTGAGGTCCGGCCGCGAGAACTGCCACGCAGGCGCAAGACCGAACAACACACCCGTAAACACAGAGACGCCCAAGGTGAACCCGAGCGCCGTGCGGTCGAGCGTCACCTCATCGAGGCGCGGGATGTAGCCGGGGCCGACCGCGACGAAGATTTGCACTCCCCACCAGCCGAGCAACACGCCGAGTCCGCCGCCGAGGACCGCCAGCGCGACGCTTTCGATCAGCAGTTGGCGCATCACGCGCCAGCGCCCGGCACCCAGTGCGAGGCGCAACGCGATTTCCTTCTGCCGCGCCGAGGCGCGTGCGAGCATCAGGTTGGCGACGTTCGCGCAGGCGATCAACAGCACGCCGACCACGACGCCCCACAACACCATCAACGCGGTCCGGAGGTTCCGCCCGAGCGCCTGCTGCAACAGGGGCACCACGGCGACTTCCGAACCGATCGATTGGCCGGGGTAGGCCTCTTTCAGACGCCCCTGTATCGCGCTGAGTTCACTCTGCGCCTGCGCCAGCGCGACGCCGGGCTTGAGTCGCGCAATGACGTTATGCCAGTGCGCCGAACGGCGCTCCGTGAGCGTCACGCCCATCCAGCCGAGTGGCAGCCACAGTTCACACCGGCCGGGCAGGCCGAAACCTGGCGGCATCACGCCGACGATCGCGTAATCGCGCCGGCCATACGTGTCCACAGTCAGCGTTTGTCCGAGGACATTCGAGTCGCCGCCGAAATGTCGCTGCCATAAACCGTAGCTGAGCACCGCGGCGCGATTGCCCTGTTTGAGATCTTCGTCGGGCAGTAGCGTGCGACCCAGGAGGGGCTTCGTGCCGAGCGTCGTGAACAAACTGGCCGAGGCATAACTCGCGCGGACCTTCGTCGTCGTGTCGCGCAACACGAGATTGAAGTCTTCGACCCCCTCCCAGCCCGGACTGACGGCGAGGTCTGCGAGCACGGTGTTTTGCGCGCGCCAATCGAGATAGTTCGGGCCACTGACCCGCTCCTGCTCGACGCCGCGTTGCGGGCTGCGCTCCCATAGTGTGACGAGCCGGTCCGGTTCCGGATACGGCAGCGGCCGGAGCATCACGCCATTGATGATGCTGAAGATGGCGGTGTTGGCCCCGATGCCGAGCGCGAGCGTGAGCACCGCCACGACAGTAAATCCGGGGTTCTTCAGCAACTGGCGGAGGGCAGACTTCAGATCGTTCATACTTTCGATTTAGGATCTGGATTCGCCAAGGGCGGCGTCGTTATCGGGATCCGAAGGCGTCCGCCATCCTTCGCGGCAGATCCGCGGAGACTGGACGCCCGCCTTCGGTGCAATTCGCATTTGTTCGTTGTCATTCCGTCGCCGGTTTTCCTTCGACGCTTTCTTCCACGATGCGTCCGTCAAACAGATGCACGTTGCGCTCGGCGTGCCGGGAGAACCTCGGATCGTGCGTGACCATGCAGATCGTTGCGCCTTCACGGTGCAATTCGCGCAGGAGTTCCATTACCGCCTCGCCGTTTTTCGAGTCGAGGTTCCCGGTGGGTTCATCCGCGAGCAAAATGGAGGGCTTGCCTCCGAGCGCGCGCGCGACCGCCACGCGCTGCTGCTGGCCGCCGGAAAGCTGCGACGGGTAATGTTTTACGCGATGCGCCATGCCGACCCGTTCAAGCGCCGCGGTCACGCGCTGCTTGCGGTCGGCGGCGTTCATGCCGCGATAGGTCAGCGGCAGCTCGACGTTCTCATACACGGTCAGGTCGCCAATAAGGTTGAAGCTTTGGAAGATGAAGCCGACTTCGCGGTTGCGGATGCGGGCGCGCTGCGCATGGTCGAGGTTCGCGACGGGCTGGCCGTTGAGCGTGAAGCTGCCTTCGGTCGGCGAATCAAGCAGGCCGAGGATCGAGAGCAGCGTGGACTTGCCGCAACCCGACGGACCGGCGATCGAGACGTACTCGCCCTTGCGAATGTCGAGGTGAATACCCGACAAGGCGTGTGTCTCCACTTCGTCGGTGTAGAACACTTTTTTAATGCCGTCGAGTTTGATAAGGGAGTTGTCGGTAGTCATACGTCAGGGGTCAGTTGTCGGTTGTCGTTCACGGATTGCCGCGTTCGCGGTCGATTTATTTTCGGTCCAGGATTCGTATTTCATCATTCGTAACGGAGCGCCTCCATGGGATCGACCCGCGCCGCGCGACGGGCCGGAATCCAACTCGCGAGCATCGCAACCACCACGAGCAACAACGGCATGCTGGCGAACGTCACGGGGTCAAGCGGACTGACGCCGTAGAGCAGGCGCGACACAAGCCGTGTGATGGCCAGTGCACAGACCAGGCCGATCGCGGACCCAATCACGGCCAGTTTCAGGCCTTTGCCGACGACGAGCGAAAGCACGTCCAACCGTTCTGCGCCCAGGGCGACCCGCACACCGATCTCGCGTGTTCGCTGCGCCACCGTGAAGGAGAGGGTTCCGTAAAGTCCGAGGCACGCAAGGGACATGGCCGTCAAACCGAAGAACCCGCCCAGATGAGCGATGATCCGCTCCCGCCGCAACGAGGCGTCCACCACCTCGTCCATGGTCCTCATGCCGCGCAGTTGCAGTGTGGGATCAGTTTCGCGGATGGTGCGACGAAGGGCGTCGGTAACAGTGGCAGGTCTTCCGGTCGTTCGAACGACGAACGCCATGTCCCAGTCGCGCACGTCCCCAAAACAATAGAGGTAGAAGGTGGGCGGCGCCGGTTCCCGCAAGGAACGATATTTGGCGTCCTTGACCACGCCGACAATTTCAAATTTCTGGCCGGCGCCCCCGAAGAAACTGAAGTGCCGCCCGAGTGCGCCCGAATTCCCAAAGTACTTTCGAGCCATGGTCTCGTTGATGATGGCCACATCAGGCGCGTTTGTGACAGTCGAAGTATCGGGTCGCGCATCCTGCGGACCGAAGTCCCGACCGCTTAGAAACGGGGTACCCATCGTCTCGAAGTAACGGCTGGCCACCGACATTCCACTGCAACGCACCGCTTCCTTCGGACCGGGTGTGTAACCTTCGATATCTAATTGTTGACCCCAGGTGTCCTCGGTGAGCGGCGTGACACGAGACATGGACGCCGCGCGCACGCCGGGCGACGATTCCAGCCGTGCAAGCAACTCCTTGTAGGCCGACGTGCGACGTGTCCTGTCAACGCGCTCGATGAAACCGACTTGAAACAGGGCGACATTTTCACGCGAGAAGCCCATGTCCATCCCTTTCAGCTTTTCGAGTGTGCGCACAAACAACCCGGCGCCGACCAACAAGACGAGGGACAGGGCAACCTGTATCACGACGAGCGACTCCTGAAGAAGCCCCCGTAAAGGATTCAAGGAGCCGCTTGCCCCGGCCCCCTTCATCGTTGCGGCCGGATTTGACCGACTGCCGCGAAGTGCCGGCACCAGACCGAAAACGAGGCCGGTTACGAACGAGAGACTCATCGTAAAGCACAACACTCGATCATCGGGAGCGAGGTCGAAGGAAACCGGATCGGACTGAAGCTCTACGAACGAAACGAGCAAACGAGCACCCCAGTGCGCGACGAACAGACCCAACAAGCCGCCAAACCCAGCCAGCAAAACGCTTTCCGCGAGGAGTTGCCGGACCAACCGCAACCGGTGCGCTCCCAGCGCGGTGCGGATCGAAAACTCCCGCGTTCGAGTTACGGCCCGCGCGAGCACCAGGCTCGCGACATTCGCGCAGGCAACCAACAGCACCAACCCTGCAATCACCGTCAAAACGATCACCGGCTGACGGAGCTTATCGCGGAGCGGGGTCCACCCGGTTGCCGCCGGCTGCAGTTCCAGCCTTTCCCGCAGCCAGCGCTGGCGCTCCTCGGTGCTCAGGGTTGCGGCACCTTCCGTTCGATACTGCTGATACACCACCGCGAGTTCCGCCTGAGCCTCCCGGATTTCAGTTCCAGGGCGAACACGACCGATCAACGTCAACCAGTCATACCCTTCTCCCAACGCCTGAGGCTGCACCGACGGAATCAGATTGACCGGCAACCATAAATCCGGGTTCTTGCCCGGTTGAACTCCAAAGAATCCCTGCGGCGCCACGCCCACGATGGTGACGGGCACGTCGAAGAAGGTAATGATCTTGCCAAGTATCGAAGGGTCGCTTCCGAATCGCCGCTCCCAGAATCCATGACTGATCACGACAACTCGTTCCGGACTCTTCGGTCGATCATCGGCGTCGGAAAGCAGGCGCCCAATAAACGGCCGCACACCCAGCACGCTGAAGAAATTCCCGGTGACGGGTTGCGGACGGATGATTTCGGTTTCCGTTCCCCCCATGCCAGTGGCAACCATGCGGCCCTGGCCAACGTTGCCCGCGGCGAATAATCCGGAAAGGTGTTTGGCTCCATCTCGGAGTCGTTCGTATCCGGGATAAGTGAATGTATAATTGCGGCCAGAACCCCCGGCCAGGGACGCTTGGACGAGGTCGTGAGGGTCCTGCACCGGCAGCAACCGAAGCACGAGCGCGTTGATCACCGTGAAGATGGCCGTGTTGGCGCCAATGCCGAGCGCCAGGGTGAACACAACCACGACCGTGAAGCCGGGATTCTTCAATAATTGGCGGATGGCGAATTTCAAATCGTTCATGGGTCGTTGAATAGTCGAAGCGTTAAACCGGTTCATCGCTCATTCGTATCTCAGTGCCTCCATCGGATCGATTTTGGCGGCGCGCCGAGCGGGCAGCCAGCAGGCGATCAACGCGACCCCGGCCAGCATGGCAACAACGGTAAAGTAAGCCTCCGGATCGCTCGCGGAGACGCCGATCAACAGGCTGGACAACACTTGCGCGGCGGCCGCGGTGCCGATCACACCGATCACAATTCCCAGTCCGGTGAGCTTCAACCCTTGCTTCACGAACAACCGGAGCACATCGAATCGTTGCGCGCCCAGCGCCATGCGCAGGCCGATTTCGCGCGTGCGCTGGCTCACGGAACAGGCAATGACCGCATAGAGCCCAAGCCCCGCGAGCGCCAACGCAATCGCGCCGACAGCGCTGAGCAGTGCCGCCGCCATGCGCGGAACGGCAAACGCCCCGGCCGTGTAATCCGGCATCGTCAGGGCCGCGACCGGCTTGAGCAACAAATCGACCGCCAGCGCCGCCCGCTCGACAGCCCGCGCGATGCCGCGCGGATCACCGTCAGTGCGCACGACGGCCGCAAGACTGCGGTCGCCGACCTGCGGTTCGCAAACGTAGATGAACGGCGTCGGCGGCTCGTTCAGGGAACGGTATTTCCCGCTCTTCACCACGCCCACGACGGTCCATTCGCGCGACCAGAAATCCAGTTTCAATCCGAGCGGATTGCGTCCCGAAAAGTAGCGGTCGGCGAAAAGCCGGTTGACGACGACGACACGCGCGGCGGCGGCGTCATCGCGTTCGGCGAATTCGCGGCCGCCGAGGACGGGGATTCGCAGCGTACGAAAATAATCCGGCGAGACTGTGCTCACACCGGCGGACATCGGTTCCCCTGGCGCCGGCTGGTATCCTGCCGCCGCGAAGCGCGTGCTGCTGCCGCCTTCGAATCCGAGCGGCAACCAGTCGGCAAGCGCGACGCTTTCGACACCGGGCAGCGCGGCGAGGCTCTCGCGCAGGCGGCGATATGTGCTTCGCGTCCGATCGTCATCGTAACCGACCACAGGCAGTCGGAAGCCTGCGACCCAGACGTTACGCGGGTCGAGACCGAGATCGATTTGCCGGGCACGGCGAAAGCTTTGAGCGCAAAGGGCCATTCCCGCCAACAGCACGAGGGCGAAGGCAACTTCGCAAACCACGAGCGAACCTCGCAATCGATGGATCTGCGGTCCGGAAACGCCGGCGCGCGCCCCCTGCTTGAGCGTGTCGTTGAGGTTCGCCTTTACGGCCTGCGACGCGGGAGTGAGGCCGAACAGAACTCCGGTGCCGAGAGTCACGAGGGCGCTGAAGGACAGGACCGTTCCGTTGAGATGCACATCGTAACCCAGCGGGAGGTGCGGCGCCGGAGGCAGGAGTCTGAAGAGAAGTCCCACGCCCCAGGAGGCAAACATGCAGCCGAGCGCACCGCCAAGCGCCGCGAGGAAAGAGCTCTCGGTCAGCAACTGACGCGCGAGTCGGGCCCGCCCTGCCCCGAGCGCCAGGCGCACCGCCATTTCCGACTGCCGGGCCGTGGCGCGGGCGAGCAGCAGGTTGCCGACGTTTGCGATCACGAGCAACAACAGCAGCGTCGCCACGACAGCCAGCGAACGAAGCAGCGGCAGGAGCGCCGACTGACCGCCCCACGGCGATTTCCAGACGGGCAACACGGCGATGCCTACGTCGCGGTTCGTGTCCCCATATTCGGTTTCAAGCCGGCGCATCACGGCGCTCGCGGCGCTTTGGGCCCGCGCGATGCTGACGCCCGGTTGCAATCGCGCATAGGTGTGCAGGACGCGAAAGTTTCGCCGGCTCAAAGCTTCCGCCGTGTCGTTGAAATCCGTGCTCATGGTGATCGGGAGCCAAAGGTCGAATTGCAGTCCGCCCATGCCTCCGTAGAAATTCGCGGGCGCGACGCCGATCACGGTGAAAGAACGGTTCGCAATCTCCACCACGCGGCCGATCACGTTTGTTTCGCCGCCAAAGCGCCGCTGCCAAAAACGATGGCTGAGCACCGCCACGGCGTCACCGCCGGGATGCGTGTCCTCGCCGGCCAGGAAGAACCGGCCCAGCGCGGGTGTCACTCGAAGGACGTCGAAAAAATTGGCCTCCGTTGATTCCACCCAGACCCACTCGATTTCCTTTCCCACGCGCAAACTCATCGCGTCGTAGCGCGACCCCGTGACGCCGACAAAGGCATTCGTCTCCGCCGCCAGATCGCGATTATCAAGCACCGACGTCGTGTCGCTGAGACGGCCGCTGACGTGCCGCGGACAGAGCACGACGAGCCGGTGGGCATCTCGCGCCCCGGGCACAGTGTCGAGCAGCACCGCGCGAATCCAACTGAAGACAACCGTATTTACGCCGATGCCGAGCGCAAGGGTGAGCACGGCCACGGCGGTGAAGCCGGGATTCTTCAGCAACTGACGAAAGGCGAATTTGAGATCATTCATAACGCAACGCCTCCATCGGATCGACTTCGGCCGCCCGGCGCGCGGGCAGCCAGCACGCGAGCAGAGCAATGCCAAGCAGAACGAGCGCGGTTGCCACGAACGTGAGCGGGTCGTTCGCTTTCACATTGTATAGGAGGCTCGCGACAAGCCGCGCGAGCGCGAGCGCACCGGCGAGACCGAGGGCGCAGCCGAGCGACGCCAGCGTGAGTCCTTGCCGCACGACGAGGGCGAGCACTTCGCGCGCGCTCGCACCCAGCGCCATGCGCACGCCAATCTCGCGCGTGCGACGGACGACGCCAAACGACAACGCCCCGTACAGGCCCAGGCTAGCCAAGATCAGCGCGAACACGCTGAAGAAGCTCGCCAGTTGCGCAATAGCGCGTTCCTGCACGATGGTGCCGTCGATCACCTCTTTCATCGTGCGCATGTCTCTGATCGTCACCCGTGGATCGACCTGCCGGATAATCGGGCGGAGGTTGGCTTCCAGGACCGAGGGATCGTGGGTTGTGTCGGCGTAAAACGTCGGCGGAATATTGGTCATCCCGCCGAAATACGGCACATAATACTCCAGCGGGGTCTTCTCGCGGAGATTCTGGTAAGTGGTGTCCTTCGCCACACCGATGATCTCGAACGGCGTCGCCTCGCGCCCGTGCCGGATTATGCGGCCAATCGGATCCGTCTCTCCGAAGAACCGCCGCGCCATCGACTCGCCGATGACGACTTTGGGTGGACTGGAAACATCCGCGGTCGCCAACTCGCGGCCACGGAGCAGTGGGATGCGCAGTGTCTCAAAGAAACGCGGACCCACGACAACCGCCGTTACCTGCATTTTTTCATCCGGCTGCGGCGTGTAGCCATCGACCGAAAATCGGGTGCGCACGGTATTGCCGCTCAGGAGCCCGGCCCCGGAAAGCGATGCGCAGCGCACCCCGGGCAGCGACGAGACCAGTTGGAGAATCCGCGCATTCACCTGGGTTTGTTGGCCCGCGTCGTAGGTCCGCGGAAAATCGAGATCGAACAACACGAGATGGTCCCGCTTAAATCCCAGATCGAGACCCTGCAGGTTGCGCAGCGTGCGAACGAACAGCCCCGCGCCCGCCAGCAGGATCACCGAGAGGGCGATTTGGCCGACCACGAGCGCGTGGTTCGCACACGCACGCGCGCCGCCCGCCATTTGCCCCGCCTGGTCTTTCATCGCCGTCGCCAAATCCGGACGACTGAGGCGGAGCGCCGGCACGAGACCGAACATCACGCCGGTCAGCACAGACGCCGTCAGCGCGAACAACAGCACGCGCCCGTCCGGCATCAGATCAAATGCCCGGCCGTGTTGCGGCAAATAACCGGCCAGCAAATCGGTCCCCCAGCGGGCGAAAACCAGCCCAAACACTCCGCCCAACAATGCGAGCAACAGGTTTTCCGCCCCGAGTTGGCGAATGAGGCGGCCCCGCCGCGCGCCGAGTGCTGCCCGCACGGCGAATTCGCGCCGACGCGACGCGCCGCGGGCGAGCAGCAGGCCGGCGACATTCGCGCACGCGATGAGCAGCACCAGGCCGGCCGTGCCCGCGAGAATGCCAAACAACCGGGAGAATCGCCGGCCAATGCTCGTGCCGGCGCCGGCGACCTCGAGCTCAAGCGGCTGATTGAGGAAATTGTTGCGCTGGGTCTCGGTCCATTGCGCGCCGCGCGTCTCCAACTGCGCGGCAAGCTGCTGCTGGTAAAACGTGCTCAGCTCGGCGCGCGCCTGTTCGCGTGCGACGCCGGATTTCAGCCGGCCAAACACGGTCAGCCATTCGCCCGCTTCCGGTCTCGCGCGCACCAGGTCCCGCGTGTCACCGTCAACCTGCGGGAGCATCTGCAGGGGCAACCACAGATCGGCGTGGCCGTCGACCTCGATGCCGGAAAAACCCGCCGGCATCACGCCGACGATCGTGAAAGGCACCGTATCGAGCTGAATCGCGCGACCGATGACCTCCGGGTTCGCGCCAAACCGGCGCTGCCAGAACGCGTGGCTGATCACGGCCACCGGTTGCGGAGCGTCAGCGCGATCATCGGCGGGGGTAAGCGAGCGACCGACGATTGCGGAGACCCCGAGCACGGGAAAAAAACTGCCCGAAACCGCCTGGGCGTTGACGGCCTCCGGTTCCGTTTGGCCCAGACCGGTCGCCGTAAGTTCCCGCTTCGATATCCAGCGCTGCGCCGCTGCGAGGGTCGTGTGCGATGGCGCGTGCTCGGAGAGCCGCTGATAGAATCCATATGGAAAACCCTCGTCGCGGACGGGTGCGCTCCAGACCGTCACGCGCACCAACCGTTCCGGCTCCGGGACATGGAGCGACCGCAACACGAGCGCGTTGATCACCGTGAAGATGGCGGTGTTGGCCCCGATGCCCAACGCGAGGGTGAGCACCGCCACAGCGGTGAAACCGGGATTTTTCAACAACTGGCGGAAGGCGAATTTGAGGTCTTGCATAGGGCGAGAGACTAGGGGCAAGAGGCTAGGGAACGGCGCAAAGCATTGGCCATTTTCTGAACTTCCTCGATTAGGTTTTGAATGGGTTGCGCTTCAATGGACGAACAGAAATCTATTTCCTCGGCCAAAATTAGTTGGGTCTCCAGTTCGGCCAATGAACCCTCGGTGTGCGAAATGAACTGGATAAACTCTCCCGTCGTCTTCCGGGCATGGCCTTCGGCGAGGTTCGATGGGACTGATACCGCCGCCCGACCCATCTGCGAAACCACACCAAACGTTTCATCTGTGGGAAAGGATCGCGTAAGTTCATAAGCCCGCATTACGAGCGCGATACTCTTCTGCCAAACAACGAGATCCTTATAGCTTTTGACTGTTTGGTTCATTTGCAAAACCTTCTGCGTTGCTCGTCCCTCTCCCCTCTTCACTCACACCTTAGCGCCTCCATCGGATCGACCTTTGTGGCGCGACGAGCCGGGATATAGCACGCCAGCAAGGCCACGGCGCAAAGTGAAAACGTCACGGTGATAAAAGTGAGTGGATCGGCAGGCTCGACGTTGAAAAGCACGCTGGCTAAAACTCGCGTCAAAGCGAATGATCCAAAAAGTCCGATGACCACGCCGGCAAGGATCAACCGCATCCCCTGCCCGATCACCAAATTGAGAACATCGAATCGTTGGGCGCCCAGAGCCATGCGCACGCCGATCTCTCTTTGTCGCTGAGTGACCGTGAATGACAGAAGGCCATAGAGTCCGATGATGGCCAACACCAGGGCGAGAACGGCGAACCCGCCAATCAAACCGAGATTAACTCTGTCCGGCGCAACATTATGGTCGCGCATTTCTTTCAAGGTGGAGATTTCAAAAATGGGCAGCGTCGGGTCGAGTTGAGCAACTTGCCGCCGCACCGTGCTGAGCAGCGCGGCGGGTTCACTGGTGGTTTTGACCACCGCCGCCATATTCCCGAGCGGTTGCTGATACATGGGAAAATAGGCCTGCACCAACCCGCCTTGCTCGCTTAAGCGATTCTCTTTAATGCGTCCGACGACGCCCACTATGGTGACGACCGGTTGTTTCTCGCGTTCTCCAAAAGGAATCCGGATGCGCTGGCCGAGTGGATTCTGGTTGGGCCAATAGCGCTTCGCGAATTCTTCATCGATGATGACCGAGTTGAGCCCGGCGCCCCAATCATTACCGGATGAAGCGCCCCTCAGGCGCTCTCGATTGTCCTGGTCCGTGAAATCACGTCCTTGCAGAAGCGGAATGCCCATGGCCTGGAAGTAATCCGGTGCAATGAGATGAAACTGCAACGAGGGTTGAAGATGAGGCGGCGGTTCGGCTCTTCCTTCAACCAGGAACCGCATATCCCAACCGCCGTCGTGGAGGGGAATTGAATTCTGTGAGGCAAGACTCGCGGCTTGCACACCGGGCAACGCGCGAAGTTTTTCGAGCAAAGCCCGGCAAAAAAGAATCTGCTGCTCGTCTGTTTGATACGTGTCTCCAGGTGGATTGATGCGAAAAGTCAAAACACGGTCAACCACGAAGCCGGGATTGACCTGCAATAGTCGATGAAAGCTGAGGAGCAGCAGGCCGGCCCCAACCAGGAGAACGAACGTCAGCGCGACTTCCGCGATGACAAGCCCCTGTCGCAAACCCGCGCGGCCGGCGGTTGCTCCACGCCCCGCTTCTTTTAATGTGGCCTGCAAATTGACGCGGCTCGCGTGCCAGGCTGGGGCAAGGCCGAATAAGATGCCCGTGAGCGCCGCCACCAGCCCCGAGAACAGAAGCACCCGCGGATCAAGACTGATTTCGGCCGCGCGCGGCATGCTATCGCCGGCCAGGGCCGTTATGATACGGAGCCCGCCTTTGGCAAAAAGCAAACCCGTGGCCGCGCCGAGGAGCGCGAGCAAGCCGCTTTCCGCGAGCAATTGTCGGGTGATTCGCCATCGGCCCGCTCCCAATGCCGCGCGCAGAGCCATTTCCTTTTCTCGGGCCGCCGCGCGCGCGAGCAAAAGATTGGCGACGTTGGCGCAAGCAATCACCAATACAAAAGTGACCGCTCCCAGGAGAATCCAAAGCGCACGCCGGACGTTTCCAACTTTGTTATCCAATAATCTGTCGATCTGGACCCGCCGGGTCTTGTTGGATTCCGGGTATTGTTGTTCGAGGCGAACCGCGATTAGGTCCAAATCGGTTCGCGCCTTTTCGAGAGTGACTCCCGGTTTGAGACGCGCCAATCCGAACAGGCCGGGATGGTTGTCTCGATTCTGCCAACTGGACTCAGCGAAAAGAGGGCCCACCGGCAGCCAGACGTCAACTTTGTTGGGAAACTCAAATCCCGCCGGCATTACTCCCAAAATTGTATAAGCTTTCCCGTTGAGATTGATTGTTTTATTGACAATTCCGGCATCGCCGCCAAATCGATTCTGCCAGAGTGCGTGGCCGATCACGGCTACCGGCGGGCCACCCGGCTTGTCTTCGTCTTCGCCGAAAACCCTCCCGATTTCCGGTTGGACGCGCAAGGCCGCAAACACATCCGACGACATCATCGCCCCCGCCAGCCGGACCGGCTCGCCTGCGCCCGTGAGAGTAAAATTGCTACCGCTGTAAACACCAAACTTTTCAAAAACCGATTGCTGATTCCTCCAATCAGTGAAATTGGGACATGAAATGGATCCACCCGACCAATCGGGGCCCCGCTCGCTCAACCAAACCAATCGATCGGACTCAGGATATGCGAGCGGACGCAACAGTACCGCATCCACAACGCTGAAAATGGCCGTGTTCGCTCCGATGCCCAGCGCGAGTGTGAGCACGGCCACAGCAGTGAAGCCAGGGTTTTTCAGCAACTGGCGGAAGGCGAATCTGAGGTCATTCATGGCGCAGCGCCTCCATCGGATTGAATTTTGCGGCGCGGCGAGCCGGCAGCCAGCTGGCCAGTAGGGCCACTCCCGTCAGGGCCACCGCTACAGCAAGAAAAGTCAGTGGATCCGTCGCTTTTACGGAGTAGAGCAGCCTCGACAGATATCGCGTCAGGGAAAACGCCCCGAGCAGCCCGATCGCAACCCCGGCCAGCGTCAGCCGCAGTCCGCCGCCGATCACGAGACCGAGCACATCACTCTTCTGCGCGCCCAAGGCCATCCGCACGCCGATCTCGCGCCGGCGTTGCGTCACCGCATACGACATCACGCCGTAGATGCCCACGACGGCGAGCAGCAGCGCGACCGCCGCAAAGCTGCCCAACAGGGCCGTGCTGAGACGCGGCGAGGTCGTGGTATTCGCCAGCCGCTGCTCCATCGTCATCACGTTGTGAAGCGGTTGATTCGGATCCACAGCCGCCACCACTCCATGCACGGCAGACATCAGGCCGCCCGGCTCGCCGGCGACGCGGATGACGAAGCTCAGGGCTTCTCCCGTGTCATCCAGCTCCGGGCTATACACTTCTGGCAGGACCTCCCCCGCCAATCCGCTCTGCCGCACATCGCTGACAATGCCCACCACCGTCTGCCAGCGCGCCGTCTTACCCGGACTCGCCGCCAGACGGATGCGTTTGCCGATGGCGCTTTCGCCGGGGAAATACTGTTTCTCAAACGACTCGTTCACGACGACCGATCCTCCCGTTGGACGCGCATCCTGCGACGTGAACGTGCGTCCGCTCTTCAACGGAATGCCCATCGCATCGAAGTAACCTACAGTGACCGTCGGTCTTGAAAGCGGAATCACGTCCTCCCGTTTTGCCGTTCGGAAGTCAATCGGTGGCCGGCCCTCGACATCCGCCACGGCAATGCGCGAAAAATCGGTAAGCGGCAGGGTATCCGTGGCGGCGGCCGCCTGCACGCCGGGCAGCGCCCTCAACCGCTCGACGACTTGTTCAATGAAGTTGACTTTCTGGGGCGAGGATTTCTCGCCCGTCAGATTTACCTGGAAGGTCAACAGGCCCTCGGCCCGGAAGCCCGGATTGACGTCGAGCAACCGCGAAAAGCTTTTGAGCAACAACCCGGCGCCGATGAGCAGAACCAGCGCGAGCGCCACCTCCGAAACGACCAGAAGATGCCGGAGCCGGCTGCGATGTTTGCCCGTGTCTCCGCGGCCCTCCTCCTTGAGCGCGGCGTTGACGTCTGTGCGCCAGGCTTGAACCGCCGGCGCGAGTCCGAACGCCAATCCGGTGATCACCGACACGCCGAGCGTGAACGCCAGCACCCACGCATCGATGCCAATAGCGTGCATCACCGGCAAGCTCGCGCCGCTCCATTGCCCGAACGCCCGGACGCCCCAGAACGCCATCAATAGACCCAGACCGCCGCCCGCCATGGAAAGCAGCACGCTTTCCGTGAGCAACTGGCGGGCAACCCGCAGCCGTCCGGCTCCGAGCGCGGCGCGGACGGCCATCTCCCGTTGCCGCGCGGCCGCGCGCGTGAGCAGGAGGTTGGCGACATTCGCGCAGGCGATGAGGAGGACCAACGCGACCGCGCCGAGCAACACGAGCAACATTCCCTTCACATCGCCGACGACCTGCTCGTGCAGTCCGATCAGGGTCAAAACACCCTCACCGCCACCGTCACCTTCGCCGCCCCGGGTCGCCGTCGGTCCCCTTGACTGACTACGCCGCGCAATTGTTTGCAATTCGGTTTGCGCCTGTTGAAGCGTCACGCCAGGTTTCAATCGGGCAATGGCTTTCAGTAGCATCATGCCTTCGCCATACGCCACGAAGGTCCCCCCCGTTTCACCAAGCGCCAGAGGAGTCCAAAGTTGAAACTGTTCGGGATATTGGAAGCGCGCCGGAAGAACGCCCACGACGGTGTAACTTTGTTGGTTCAACGTGATCGTCCGGCCCAGCACGTTAGCATCGCCGCCAAATCGGCTCTGCCAGAGGCCGTGTCCCAGAATGGCCACCTTTGGGCCGTTGGGCTTGTCCTCTTCCCGGGTGAAGTTGCGTCCCAACGCCGGCTGGATGCCGAGCAGTGGAAAAAAATCCGCCGTCACTGCGCCGGACACGACTCGTTCCACCGATCCGACCCCCGTGAGGGTCATGTCGCCGCCACTGTAGGCGGCGATGCGCGCCAGCGACTGGCTCTGGGCTTTCACTTCAACGTACGTGGCGCTGCCAATGAGGGTGCTGGGTTTGCCCGACCAGTCCATGCGCAACTGCACCAGTTGGTCGGGTTCGCGATAGGGCAGCGGCCTGAGCAAGACCGTATTGACCACGCTGAAGATGGCGGTGTTGGCGCCGATGCCCAACGCGAGGGTGAGCACTGCCACGGTGGTGAAACCGGGGTTCTTCAGCAACTGGCGGAAGGCGAATCTGAGGTCTTGCATAGGGCGAGAGATTAGGGGCAAGAGGCGAGGGAACGGCGCAGAGCGTTCGCCATTTTCTGAATTTCTTCAATCAACCGATGCAATGGCTGTGCTCCATCGGCGGCACAGAAACCAGGTTCTATCGAGACGATCAACTGCGTCAACAATCCGGCCAGCGAACCTTCAGCGTTAGAAATGAATTGAATGAACTCGCCGGTCGTATTGAGGGCGTGACTTTCCGCGAGGTTCGAGGGCACGGACTCTGCCGCGCACTGAATCTGCGAAACCGGGCCAAACCTTTCATCTGCGGGAAGGGATCTCGTAAGCTGATAGTCCAGCTTCACCAGAGTAAGACTCTTCTGCCAAACAACGAGGTCTTTGTAGCTCTTCAACTTTTTGCTCATGTTCCTTCCGGTTATTCTCGCCCCTCGCCTCTAATCCCTCATCACTCGTACCGCAATGCCTCCATCGGATCGATTTTGGCCGCGCGCTGCGCTGGTAGCCAACACGCAAACGAAGCCACCGCTACAAGAAGCAGTGAAGTAAGGATCAGCGTCGCCGGGTCCGTCGCCTTCAAATCAAAGAGCAGGCTGCTCAAAAAGTGCGTCAGCGCGAGTGCACCAACAAGACCGACGCCGATACCGATGGCCGCCAACTTGAGTCCCTGTCGAAGAACGAGCCACAAGATTTTGCTTCTCTGAGCGCCCAAGGCCAGGCGAACGCCCAGTTCGTTTCTGCGCAACAATGTTGTGTAGGACACCAACCCGTACAGCCCGACCATCACCAGCACTGCCGCCAGAACACCGAAGAATCCCGAGAGCCATGCCAGCAACCGCTCGCGCGCCAATCCTTCGCGAATCTGTGTTTTCAAGACGCTCGTTTCCATGCGGATCGCAGGATACGCTTCTCCGAGTCGCCGCCGGACCGCGGCGATAATTCCCGGCAACGGCGCGGAGGAGCGAACGACGATGGTAGCCCAGGTCCCCTGATCGGGAATCTGCGACGCCGGCGCAAACGTAATGGGTGGAATTTCATTGCGCAGATTCCCGTATTTCGTGTCCTTGACGACACCCACGATTTCGTAGGTCGCTTCCGGATAGCCCGGTTCCGCTCCCGTTCGAACCCGCGCGCCGATTGGATTCGCGCCTTCAAGCCACTGCCGGACAAAGGTCTCGTTCACGAGCGCCACTTTGGGTGAAGTCGTCGTGTCGGTTTTGGAAATGTCGCGGCCCGTGAGGATCGGAATCTCCAGCGTCCGGAAGTAATCGGGGCTGACCCACGCGACCTTGGACCAGCCTTCCTTCTCTCCCCGCGCGCCGGTCACGCGCACGCCCATCGTCCAACTGCCGCTGATGACCGGAACATGAGTCGTGAGCGCCGCCGCTTCAACGCGCGGAATGGATCGTACCCCGTCCAGCAGTTCCGTTTTGAACGCAGCGCGACGTCCCGCCGGCAGATTCACGCGCGCGAAGTTTACGCGAGTGACGAACACGCCGTCCTGTCGGAAGCCCGGACGCATCGTGGTCAGGTTCCAAAAACTTCGCACCAGCAACAACGCGCCGGAAAGGAGTACGAGCGAAACGGCCATTTGCAGAATCGTCAGTCCACGCTGAAGGGCCAGGTGTTCGCGATTGCCGGTCGTGCCACGTCCGATGGCGCTGAGCGCGACCGCCGGCGCGGTCCGGGCTGAACGGATCGCAGGCGTGAGCCCGAAGAACACGCAGGTCAAAATCGCGACGGCGCTTGTGAAAGCGAGCACGCGCCAGTCCGCGTGCAGATCGATGGAGAGCCGGTTTCCTTGTGTGCTGAGAAACCAGACAACGCTCCGGCTCAAAAAATGCGCGAGCCAGGCGCCCGCGACCGCGCCGAACCCGGCCAGCAGAAGACTTTCGGAGAGTAATTGCCGGACGAGCCGCGCGCGCGACGCGCCGACGGCGAGGCGCACAGCAATTTCCCGCGCTCGCGCGCTCGCGCGGGCCAGGGTCAGGTTCGCGAGATTCACGCAGGCGATCAGGAGAACGAGTCCGGTGATTCCAAACAGCAACCACAGTGACTTTTCGTAGTCGGCCCGCAACTGGCTCACGCCGGTGCCGGCCGGAAACGCGGACAGCTGGAATTTTCGATACGATTCGACAGTCCCCGCGCCATAACCCACGGGCAATGTGGCCTCGATGATGCCCGGACTGATTGTTTTCACGTATTCGGCGGCCTGCGCGAGATTCGAGCCGCTTTTCAAGCGGCCCATGACACGCAGCCACCAGGCGTCTGTCCGATCCAGCACGTTGTCCCACCACAATTCACGTGTGGTCAGCGGCAGAGCCACGTCGAATTGATTTCCCACTTCGAGTCCGAAAAAGGCCGGGGGCGTCACACCGACGACCTGGAAAGTGCGGTCGCCCAGCGTCAGCGATTTGCCAATAGCAGACTCTTCGCCGCCAAACTCGCTTTGCCAAAACCCGTAACTGATCACCACGCCACCCGGTCCCGCGCCGCGCCGGTCATCTTCCGGGCTTAGCAATCGGCCGCGAACGGGAGCAACTCCGAGGGCCGAGAAAAAATCACCGCTCGCCCACAGGCATCTCGTCATTCGCGTCTCGACGCCGCTGCCGACGGGAAGTTCGCCGCTGCCCCATGCAAAAATTCCGGCAAACGTCCCCTGGCGTTTTTGAAGCTGTTCCCAGAGCGGGTAGGTCAGCTCCGCATTCGCGCTGTCAGAAATTCCCAGGCCCGGGTTCCCCCCCACAATCCGCACTTCCATCAGTTCCTGGGGCTTCGATACCGGCAGTGTTTTCAAACGCACGGCGTTCAGAAGTTGGAAGATCGCCGTGTTCGCGCCAATGCCGAGCGCGAGCGTCACCACCGCGACAACCGTGAAGCCGGGATTCTTCAGCAACTGTCGGAAGGCGAATTTGAGATCATTCATGCTTTTCGATTTGCCGTGGCCGACTTGTCGCGGCCACTCTGCTGTCGCCTTCGGTTCATGATGTGTCCGGCTGATCGCCAGCCGCGGACGACCCACCCGCTTCAGTTCACCCTGACCCGCGTGTGCGTATCGTAGGCCGACATGTCGGACAGAATCACCTTGTCGCCGACCTGCAAGCCTTCGACGATTTCAATCGTGCTGACCGAACTGCGCCCGAGTTTGACCGGCACACGCACGGCTTCTTTGCCACCATTGATTACTTTGAAAATTCCGACAGTGCTGTCGGGCTGGCCTTGCACCGGGCGGCCGACGAACATCACTTCATTGAGCCGTTCGAGTTCGATGGTGCCATCCACGCTCAAGTCCGGGACGGCGCCTTTGGGAAGGGGGCCGTCCAATGCAACGTCCACGGTTCTGGTTCCGTTCTGGGCGGCCGGGTCAATGCGGACGACGTGTCCGGGGATTACTCCGTTGCGTGTGTCCACCAGCGCCTTCTGATCCAAAGCGATGTCTTTCGCCTGCGTTTCCGAGATTTTGATTTCGGCTTTCAGCTTTGCGGGATTGGCCACGCGCGCGACATTGGCGCCCGGGGCGAGCTGCTGGCCTTCCTGAAGCATCACGGTCGCAGACGCATCGCCCAGTTTCTGCAACACACCGTCAATGCCGGCGCGGATTTTCAAGGCATCGACCTGGCGGCGTTTGAGTTGAAGCTGTGCCCGGTACTGCTCCACTTTGGCCTGTTGCGCGGCCAGTTGGGCTTTGGTCGCATCGGCACTGATGTTCAAACGCTCCTGTTCGATTTCCAACAGCTTGGCCAGCTCCTCGGCTTTGGTCTTTGCCTGCTTCAGCGTGAGCGCGGGGACAAGGCCCGCCTTCGCGAGTTCGTCGTTGACTTCGAAGTCGAGCTTGGCGCTGCTGTAATTGGCCTGTGCCGTGGCCAGGATTGATTGCTGGTTGAGGCGGGCCGTGTCCAGTTGCACGCGCAGGTTGGCCAGGTCCGCCTCTGCGGCCTTGAGCTGCCACTCGGCGTCGAAGGCGGCTTGTTCGACGTCCGGATTGCTTAACTCCACCAGCACAGTGTCGGCTTTCACGGCCGCGCCCGGCAAAACCAGGATTTTTTGCACACGTCCGGCGTTAAGGGTCGGGATCCAGAGAATTTCCTCGGGCACCAATGTGCCGTTGCCATGCACCTGACAAAGCATCTCGCCACGTTTGACGGTGTCTGTCCACGGGTTTTCAACCACTGGCGCCGCAGGTTGGAGCCGGGACAGGCCGATGGTAATGAGCACGAGGATGGCGAGCCCGCCCGCCGAGTAAAGGACGCGTCGGCGTCTGCGCTTGCGGGCGATGTCTGGTCGGGCGACGTCCATACTATCGGAGCGGCTGGATCGGCAACGGAGGTTGCGCCCGGCCCAGCCGATTCCAAGCTTCCTGCAGCTCCTGTTGGTGTTGGGCCGCCCACTCGATTACCATGGCGCGGACGCGGCGGGGCGCATCGCCCTGAATGACTCGAAGCGGCGCGATGCCGACGATCAATTCACAGTTTTCGTAGAACGCGTGGAAATGCGCAACAAACGGTCGGACGATCAGCATCCGGATGACAATCCCATAGAATTTTGAAATCACTGGCATAGACGAAAAGCGTTTATATTTTTTCTCGCCCTTCATTCCCACGACCGGTCGGAAATACTGGGACAAACAACCTTTTGCAATGCCCGTGCCAACACCTCGCAATCGACTAACTCCTTGTAAACACGGCACGATAGAAATGTTTCTTCGAGAAGCTATTCTTCCGAATATTCCGATGGTGGGATTTTGCCGTCCCGCAAATGGGACTCCTTCGTCCTGGCGCGTGGTCACGGTCCGGTCGTCTGACCGTCTGGCTCTTCCTCCCAATTCATGGGAGACCATTTACTTTCGACGCGGGCAGGCTTCTCACCGAATGGCCGCAACGCCATTGCCCGGAAGTGTCCGTGGAAAAAATCCTTTGCATTCACCCACAAAACCACATCCGTCACCAAACCTATAAACAGCCACATTCCTGCGAATTGGGCCAGCGTGCTCTGGCGGAAGATTCCGACGCCGGCGGCAAAAAAAATCCAGGGCAACACCAAGACGCGCCAGAGCGTGGCCAGAATCGCCCGCACCGGATCGCGCGCGGTCAACCCACGCCACAACCCGACCCAGCAAAGACAGTAGAAATCAGCCAGCAACATGGCCGCGCCAGCGCCCGCCGCGAACGCCGCGTCCAGATCGCCCGCAGAGAGTATTTTCACGGCGAACGCCGCATCGAGAATCAAAAGCGCGGCGAGTGGACCCGCAAACCGGCGTCGGAACGCAGACAACATGCCGGCTGCGACTTCACGCGTTTGAAGCGGCGTGCAGAGCAACAGTTCCAGCGTCCCGCTCAACCGGTCGGAGGCGAGCACATGGCTGGCATCCGAGCCCACCCAGACCTTGAAGAGAGCATGAATGGCCACGAAAGCGGCAAAACTGATCTGCACCGATGCGCCGCTCGGGGAAGAGGGGTCGAAGCGGAGCCAGATCCACAAGGCCAGTGCGGGAAGGCACCAGGTTGAATGTTGCCTCCATCCATCGCGGCTGGCGAGCCATGTAATCGGATTTCTCGACAGCAGCTCGCGCCTTGATCGTTGCCGTTGGGCCGCCCCGAGCGACTGCAGGCGCGGCCACCGGGTGCCAGTTGCCCGAATGAAGAAGCTTGTTTCTTCCGACGACATCCGCGGCAGCAGTCGTCCGGCCGCCCAAAGGCAGCCCCACGCCAACAGGTCTGTCACAATCAGTGATCCCCAAAACGAGCCGGATGCGCCGCGGTAACGTGCATCGTAGGCCAGCAGGTAATTGCAGGCCGGGCTGAAGACAAACGCAAAGGAGGCCACCAGCGAAGAAGAGGATGCAGAAGCAGTGCCGACACCCAAAAGCGGCAGTCGGAAAACGCTCAGAAAAATTGCCGCCACGGCGACTGCTTGGGCCGCGCGCTGCTGCCGGCAGAATGTCGAAGTGAGGATCGCCACGGACAAGGAAAAGAAAAGGGTGTTCAGCAGAACCATCCACAAACGACAGACTTCGCCGGCCGTGACGCCGCCAACAATCAAGGAAACAGTCAGTGCGGGCAACATTGCGAAAAGACAATAAACTGGCGTCAATCCCTTGGCCGCAAGTTTGCCGAAAGCCACGTCGCGCCCGCGCAGGTCCGTCAGGAAAAGCAGACCCAGCGTCCCTTCGCGCCGCTCCTGGCTGATACAATCGGAGGTCAAAAACAAGCCTGCCAGCGCCGTGCCGATGAAGCCGGTCCAGCCAAGGAGTTCCAAAAGTGAATGGCCCAGCGAAGCGGCGCTTTTCCAGTCCGCCCAGACGAGCAATCCCCAACAACAGATGCCAACCGCCGCGCCGCCAGCCGCCAGCCGGGTGCGGAACGTGCGGGGACGGCGCACGCCTGCCCGCAACTCGTGTTCAACCAGAGGAATCCAATTCATCGGTTCGCCGATTGTTAAGCGGGTCCGGCGACGACTCAACCGTTTTACGCCCGCCCGCGACCGCTGCCGATCGCGCGCTACAGGCAC
>Ga0134126_10001016_pt1 | contig 35553 bp, 29 predicted proteins | sample KB31752_FD_96881 | JGI IMG/M metagenome (GOLD analysis project Ga0134126, IMG submission 96881) | Terrestrial soil microbial communities with excess Nitrogen fertilizer from Kellogg Biological Station, Michigan, USA - KB3-175-2 | ecosystem: Environmental > Terrestrial > Soil > Unclassified ...
CATCGCAGACGACGTTTTGCCCTCGCCACCGCAGATCAAAATGCAGTTGATCAGCCTGCGAGGGACGATCTTTGTATCGAGTGGCCCGCAGCATAGTTCGCTCTCGGTGCCAATCAGCTTCAGATATCCAGAAGAAGGTAGTTTCTTCTCGGGACCAAAGGAACCCGTCGGCTGACTTGCTCGGGTGTAACGCAGTACCGGAATGGAACAGTCGGCGACCGTTCCATCGGACAGAGGACGTCCAAGGAGCCACGCCGATGACTCACTCCATGGCCCTTCGCTCACGAATGGCTTGCCGTGAAGCAGGTAATGTGCTGCATCAATGGAAGGCCGAAAATCCGTGTAATCGCAGTTCGTCAGTGGCAGGACGAGGGTGCCGTCATTCGCGCCGTAGTTTGGCATCCATCCACTACGCAAATCGCAAAACCGAACCATGAGTTTCATGCAGCGATCGAGGACTTCATAGCATTCGTCTGCAAAGCGCAAATCATGAATCTCGCCGAGCCGGAGCGCCCAGACCAGCAGATCGATCAGCGCGCGTTCGTAGTTGAACGAATGCTGGATGTAGCTGCCGTCTTCATATACTTGCTCGCGAAGTTGAGTGACGATTAGCTGCTGCCCCATTTTGGTCCACTCAGCGGCGCGGAGTAGATCAGGGAACAAAACGCCGATCGTGAACAGCCCGACTGCTTCGCTGATTCCATGATTGTTCCGCTGTGAAAGCGCATATTTGATGAATCCCGCGATTCTCTCACCGTGAACTTCAATCATCCGCACAAGGTGGAACACTCGTTGCAAAGTGGAACACGACGCATTCAGAAATCCGTACAGCCCGAAGCACCACGCCATCACGCGAAACGCAGCTTCCTGTCCGCTGGCCCAGTTCACACCTCGATTTGGCGGATTCTTTTCCGCCCAATCCTCCACCAAAGTCCAAAAGGCTTCTCCGTACTTTTCGTCCGCGCTTGCCTCATAAGCGCGAACCAGCAAGTACGCGACCGCGAATCGGCTAGGTTCCCAAACAAATTTGATGTCGCTGCCGTTCCTGTCCCCTGTTCCCTCTCCTCTGTACCCTGCCGTTCGGCTCCAATGCTGCGTAGCATCAGCGTGACTTCCATCGAGCACATTGAAATGCCAGCCGGGAGGAAAGCCGGTCCTGAACCATGAATGGGAAAAGTAAGGCCACTCCCCCGCAAGAACGCGATCAGCATCTCGGCACACCTGCGCCGAGCGAACTGGTTTCGGCAGTTGTTGGGGGCAGAAGAGGAATTTCGAACGAAGCAGTTCCAATTTGAGACGATCACCTCTGGCGGGATCGTCAGACTGGCCGCCAGCAGCAAAGTCCCAATCTGAAACTGGCAGACGCCGCTCGACAATTCCCAATTTCAACTCAGCTTCGATTCGTAAGCGGCGGACCGTCCAACCCGGACCGAGGTCGCGCACGAGTTTCCAGGCAGTGGAAGGAGGAATCATCCTGACCGATGAATGTTGAATGGTGGCGATTGTACCGTTTGCTCTTGCAGGCGTTCCTATTCCGTCCACTCCGCCGCCGGATTACAAGCCCGAAGGGCTGGCAGAAGCGCAGCCGAGCGAGGTGAGCCCTGGGTTGGTGCGATCAACAAACCGAGCCCTGAAAGGGCGACACGTACGAAAGATTGAACATTTTCCAAGGCGGATGCCGCCCTTTCAGGGCTCTGGATCACAACTGGACTTACACGGGGCTCACGCCGCTGGGCTCCGCTTGTGCCGGCCTTTCGGGCCCAATCTCGTGAACCTTTGAGTAACGAATCCGGAGGGGTCTGCCGTCCTCAAGAATCCGCTAAGCCTTTGCTTGCCTGCAACTTGCCAGATCGGTTCCGGTAGAGCACTCTTCCAGAAACTGTGAACCTGTGGGGATGCCGCCGGTTGCGGGGCTCGCACATCGGAACACTCAAGTACGGCTTACGCACGTTTGTTAACCCATTCCGCCCTTCGGGCTGCAAATTTCGGGGTCGGTCTCTGTGCGTTACACTTTTCTGAGCCAAACTGGCGTTCCTCCCCGCTTCTAGGCCGACCAATGCCGCCTCTCTCGACTGATAAACCTGAATACTCCCTGAATCGCGAACTTTCATGGCTCAAGTTCAACGAGCGCGTTCTTGAAGAGGCCGACGATGAGTCGAATCCGCTGTTGGAGCGGGTGAAATTTCTCAGCATTACAGCTTCCAATCTCGATGAATTCTTCGAAGTACGCCTCGCTGGCCTGCTGCAGCGCATTGAAGACGGCTACATCATTCCCGGTCCCGATGGCTTGTCTCCGGAGCAGGAGCTTGAGCCTGTTATCAAGGATGTGACGCAATTCGTTGATGCCCAGTACGCGTCATGGAACGACCGCCTGCGTCCCGCTCTTGCCGAGAACGGCATCCGCATTCTTGGATTGAGCGATCTCGACACCAATGCAGCCGACTTTCTCGAAGACTATTGCGAGCGCGAGGTCGATCCGCTGCTCACGCCCATCACCATCGACCCGGCGCATCCGTTTCCGCGCGTCGTGAATAAAGCCTTGTGTCTGGCGTTCTTGTTGCGCCGCCGCCGGCGGTCCTCGGCCGTTTACATGGGCGTGATTACCGTGCCGCGCTCACTGCCCCGCATCCTGCGGGTCCCCTCCGATGAAGGCACTCACGATTACGTATTCCTGGCCGATCTGGTTGCAGCCCACGCGGCCAAGATGTATCGCGGATACGAGATCATCTCTGCAGCTGCATTTCGCGTTACGCGCAACAGCAATCTCTATCTGCAGGAAGAAGAATCGCGCAACCTGCTCGAGTCGGTACGAACTGAGCTACATAACCGCCGTAAAGGCGATGCTGTGAGACTCGAGATCGATGATGGCGCTGCGCCGGAGATCGTCGAGCGCCTGCGGGGCAACTTCGGGCTCGAGGAATGGCAGGTCTTCCGTACCCCGGGACCAGTCAATCTCTCGCGCGTACTAAGCATTCACGAGCAGACGCCGCGTCCCGATTTGAAGTTCCGGCCGTTCGTTCCGCGCGAGCTGCATCTCACTGGCAAAGCCCGCGACATCTTCGAAGAGATTCGCAAGCACGACATCCTTCTGCACCATCCTTTCGACTCGTTCAATGCGGTAGTCGGATTTATTGAGACTGCAGCCAAAGACCCGAACGTCATCTCGGTGCGACAGACGCTCTATCGCACCGGCGAAGAATCACGCATTGTGCAGGCAATGATTGAAGCCGCCGCGACTAAGGAAGTAACCGTCGTCGTCGAGCTTAAAGCGCGCTTCGACGAAGCATCGAACATTCGTTGGGCTCGCAGCCTTGAAGATGCAGGCGTGCAGGTCTTTCATGGGCTTGTCGGCCTGAAAACTCACTGCAAGCTCACGCTGCTAGTGCGCCGCGACCCGGATGGGGTAACGCGCCGCTATGCCCATCTTGGGACAGGCAACTACAATGCCGTGACCGCGCGCTTCTATACCGACCTGAGTCTGTTGACTGCGAATGAAGAAATTACGGAAGCAGTCCAGGAGGTGTTCAACTTCCTTACTGCTTACGCCGATCACCCACACTACGATCCGCTGCTGGTCTCGCCAGTTGATTGTGCCGAGCGCACCATCGCATTGATTCAGCGCGAGGCAGATCATGCTCGCGCGCGTCGGCCGGCACGGATCATCGCGAAGATGAATGCTCTTCTCGACAAGCCAGTAATTCAGGCTTTGTACCGCGCATCGCAGGCCGGCGTTGAAATTGATCTCATTGTGCGCGGCATGTGCGGCCTGCGCCCGGGAGTCCGCGGAGTCAGCGATCGTATTCGCGTGCGCAGCGTGGTCGGGAGATTCCTGGAGCACAGCAGGATCTATTCGTTTGCCAATGCAGGCGAGGAGGAACTCTATCTCGGCAGCCCCGATTGGATGCCGCGTAACCTCTATGAGCGCGTCGAGGTCGTTTTTCCCGTGTTTGATCCACTGCTCAAGCAACGAGTGCGTCAAGAGATTCTGGAATCCTATCTCGCAGACACCGCTAAGGCGCGTGTGCTGCAATCATCGGGGGACTACATTCGTGCCAGCGAACTTGTGCGCGGAGGCCGCCGCCGCACTCTGCGGCCGCTCTTCAACGCTCAGGAGTTCCTGATAGCATTAGCCGAGGGCAGCGCGTCTCTGGCATCGATTCCCGCGATCCCGGTGCGTTCGCAGCGGCCGCGCCCACGTCAGCGAGTTGAGCAGGCATGATCATCTACTTCGTCCGCCACGCCAGCGCCGGTCAGAAAAAACTCAGCGGGAAAAAAGACGAGAAGCGTCCACTGGATGCCGACGGCGTGCAACAGTGCACACAGATGGGACGTATTCTCTCGTCGATGGAAGTCGGCGTGGACGCCATTATCTCGAGTCCGCTAAAGCGGGCTACGCAGACCGCCGCGCTCATCGCCAACGAAATCGGCTACGAAAGCAAGCTGCACATCGAGAATGCGCTGCGTCCCGAGGCCAAGTACGATCACTTTCGCGAGATGCTGCGGGACTACTCGAAGCATGAATCCATCATGGTGGTCGGCCACAATCCCAACTTCAGCGACTTTCTCGGTCGCACCATTGCCGGAAGCGGCGAGCGCGCGCACGTGGACATAAGGAAAGGGTCGGTCGCGAAGGTCGAGAGCAAGCAGAAGAAGTACGTGCTCGATTGGCTGCTCACGCCGCGGCTGGTCAAGGCTGCCTCCGATGCCAGTTCTGGTGAGCGCGCGTCTTCTAGTTTTCAAAATGGGAATGGCGAGTTGCAGATCCCTGACGAGTACCTAAGTGTACGAGCGAAGAGCCTGGCGAACGATTCTCACGAAGCTGCACGGACGAGCAAGTCCCGTGCGAAGACATCGCGGAAGTAGCCGCGCTCTTTTTCCGCCGCCCAAACTTCCAGGTCCATTCCCGACTTGCCGCGCAATTCCAGTTGCACAACTGCTCCGCGCTGGTGCGCGCGCACCTGCTGCACGATGCCACGTCGCCCCTGATTCAAAGCGCGCGCGATCCGCAGCAGGATTACCGCGCGATCGAGCAGAGCGCGGGCCGAGGGCCGCAGATTCTTCAACTCGCGATCTCGTTCGCTAGGCCGCGATTTGCCCATATATCGCGCGATGGCGGCGATGAGATAGCGCTGGTCGGGCGCAAATCCGAACAGCTCCGAATTGGAGATCAGATAGTACGTGTGCCGGTGTCGGCCATTGCGATTCACGTAGGAGCCAATCTCATGCAACATGGCAGCAGCTCCGATCCACTGTGCGTACTGCGCAGGCAGGCCGTGCAACTTTTCCAAAGACCTGAATAGTTGCAGCACTAGCTCGCGTACATTCTGCGCGTGACGAGCATCCGCTCCGTAGCGTTTCCCTAGTGCGATCAGCGCGTCTTCCTGCTCGGCCTCGAGTTGGCGGTGTGCCCGCGTTCCAATGCCGGCATCCGCCGCCATTTGCGCGAGCAGCCCGTCGCGGAGTCCCAAAGGCGAATACTGGAATGACGGCAACTCGTACTGCGCCATCAGTTCAGAAAACACGAAGGCGCCGGCGACAATAATCTCCGCGCGACGAGGACCGATCCCAGAATATCGCTCGCGTTCGCTCTGCGAGTGAACAGCGAGTTCGCGCGCCAGTCCAGCGGTCATGCTGCGTGACACCTTATGCGCGTACTTCGAACGTTTCTGGATCGATCTGGCCGCCTCTGCCAATGCAGCCGCGGTTCCAGAAGTGGCAATCGCCAGATCGACGCGATATTTGCGAATCGCGGGCGCAATCCGGCTGACCTGCTCCGCAATGTACTCGCGCATCCGCTCGACTTCCTTCGACTTTGGCGGATCATGCAGCAGAAACTCCTGTGTGAGCCGCACAGCGCCAAGCGGCAGGCTGAACATCTCGCGAATGTGTCCACGTTCGGAGATGGTGACCTCGCAACTGCCTCCGCCGAGATCGAACAAGAGCACGTCTTTGTTCTCAATGCGGAGGTTCGAGAGAATCCCGAGATGGATCAGCCGCCCTTCTTCGAGTCCGGAAATGATCTCGACCTTCCAGCCCGTCGCGGATTTCACCCATTCGAGGAAGCCGCGTGCGTTCTTGGAATCGCGCAATGGACTGGTCGCGACGACTCGCACCTGCTCTACGTGAAACTTCTGTGTTGCGCGGTAGAACCGGGTGAGCACCTTGACGGTTTGCGCCATTGCTTCGGGCGCGAGCGCATTGTTGCGGAACACCGATTCGCCAAGGCGCGTGACTTCGCGGTCTTCGTGAATCACCTTCAGCTTGCTGCGGCTAAGCTCGGCGATCTTCAGACGAACCGAATTGGCACCGATATCGACCGCGGCAAAGACAGGCATAGGAAAGTGAGTTAGCGTCGGAGGTCAAGCGACCGATGAACGGCGATGATTCTTGCGCACTCCCGCGGGTCGCTTCTTCGCGGCCTGACCAGTGGTGAGAAGCTGGCGCTCTGCCCTCTCAACCGCCGCCACCGACTCGTCGTACTTCTTATCGCGCATTCCAACCAATAGAGAATGCAGAGTGCAATCGCCGCAGACTTCTTCGGTCAACTCGGAAAGCGTGAGGTAGTCGTGCCAATCACCGCTCACGTCCTGAACCGATTTCCATCCATCAATCAGCGCTCGCGCCTGCGGCGTATCGCCCGCCAACTCCGCCTTGTAGCGAAATCCTTTGCAGGCAAGTCGGTAGGAATGCACGTTTTCCGGCGACAAAGGCGCGCGGCTTTCGACGAAGCTCCGGTATTCATCCAAAGCAAGTCGATCGGCTGCCGGCAACGGATTCTCGCTCGCCTGATGGCTGGCCAGCGGCGGTTCCCCCATGAGGCGCAGATGGCTCATGTGTGCTTTCAGATCGGCGTCGCTAAGCAGCGATTCCAGTTTCTTGCGCGCAGCTCTGCGCCGGACCTTCAAGGCTTTTTCTACTCTCTTCTTCTCCTTGGCACTGGCTTCGTTAATACCATCGAGAAGATCAAGATGCACCTCGCTGTCACGCAACTTGCCGGTAGCTTTGCGCAACTTGGCAAGAAATTTCATTGCATTCTTTTTGTCGGAATCGAGCTTGGGATGAATGACCTCCTCCCAAGCCTGAAAACGACGCAGGCTGGTGCGGAAAAAATGAGCATTCTTCGAATTGTGGCGCTTGCGTAAGCCGTCGATGGAAACAAGCAGCCGCTCGACCGGCGATCCTTCATCGATGTGACGCTTCTGTGCAGTCATTCAAGAAACTCTGCTTTCCGGTGATTACAGGCCATCTGCCCATCTCATAAATTTTGGGCCGAAATTCAAAACAGTCCCACAAAAAACCTGACGCGGATTACGCGGGATGGGACGCGGATTAACGCGGAAGGATAAAGCTCCTCAGGTGCTCGATGAAGATGCTTTTGCTGCTCTTCTCTTTCGATTCGTTGTCAAATGCCAATAGCCCAAATTGTCATCATCATCACTCAAAGTTTTCTGCGTTAATCCGCGTCCCATCCGCGCAATCCGCGTCAGGTTTTCCCATTCATGGCCAAAGTTCTTATCCTAGATGATTCCCAGGCGCTTGCCGACGTGCCTCAAAGTATCCAGTGCCTGATCGAGCTGCTCACGCGTGTGAGTCGCCGTCATGATCGTTCGGATGCGAGCTTTGCCTTCGGCAACCGTGGGGAAGGCGATTCCCGTTGCCATCACACCTTCATTGAACAGCTCACGCGAGAACTGCATCGCCAGCTTGCCTTCTCCGACGATGATCGGAGTAATCGGCGTTTCGCTCGCCGGCGTATTCTTGCCGCCAATGTTGAAGCCCAGGTTGCCGAGCTCTTTTTTGAAATAGCGCGTGTTCTCCCACAGCTTCTCCATGAGCTGCGGTTCCTCTTCCAGAACCTCGAAAGCGGCAATGCAGGTTGCCGCCACCGATGGCGGATGCGAGGTTGAGAAGAGGAACGGTCGGGCGCGATGGTAGAGAAAATCGATGAGATCGCGCGAGCCACAGACGTACCCGCCCAGCGCGCCGATTGCCTTTGACAGTGTTCCGACCTGAACATCCACGCGCCCGTGAACTTTGAAATGATCGATGGTCCCACGACCGTTGCGTCCGAGAACGCCCGAAGCGTGCGCATCGTCCACCATCATGATGGCCCCGTACCTCTCGGCCAAATCGCACAGTGCGGGCAGAGGTCCGATATCGCCATCCATTGAGAAGACGCCGTCGGTTATCAGCAGCTTGTGTCCTGGCTGATCTTTTATCGATGCCAGCTGCTCCTCGGCGTGCGCAATATCTTTATGGCGGAAGACGAGAATCTTCGCGCGCGACAGCCGGGCGCCGTCGATGATCGAAGCATGGTTCAGCTCGTCGGAGATGATGAAATCTTCTTTTCCCAAAACGGCAGAAACCGTCCCCGCGTTCGCTGTGAATCCCGACTGGAAGACAACGCACGCTTCAACGTTCTTGAAACGCGCAATCTTCTGCTCAAGCTCCATGTGGATGCGCATGGTGCCGGCGATCGTGCGTACCGCGCCGGAACCTACTCCGTATTTCCTGGTTGCTTCGAGCGCCGCTTCGCGTAGCTTGGGATGGGTAGTCAAGCCAAGATAATTGTTCGAGGCGAGGTTGATCACCTTCTTGCCGTCGAACGTACACACCGGCTCCTGCTCGTCTTCGAGCACGCGCAGCCGGAAATGTGTGCCTTTCTCTTTAAGCTGATTAATCTGATCGCCGAGGTAGGAAAGAGGATCGACGCGGGTTGCGGTAGGCATGACGAGATAGTTTAAATCTAAAGCCTATTCACCACGGAGACACGGAGAACACGGAGGAGAATTGGATCCGGTGAGCGGGTCGAAACCAGCTCGCGTTGTGCGAGCCGTCAAGAATGCTTCTTCATCATTCTTCTTCGTGTACTCCGTGGCTCCGCGGTGACTCAGTTTCTATATGACTTCAATCGGCTTCTCGGCTTTAGGCAGCACTTCGCCGATGCGTACGGCGGGCACTCCTGCAACTTCCATCGCCGCAACTATCCCCTTCGCGATCTCGCTTGGAACTGAGAGAAGCAGGCCTCCAGCAGTTTGCGGATCGTAGAGAAGCGCCTTCAATTCCTCCGGAACATTGCTTTGGTAGGCCACGCAGCATTCTGCGAAGTCGCGGTTGGTATTAAGTCCTCCGGGAATGAAACCCGCGCGCACGCATTCCAGCGCGCCCCGTAAAACCTCGATCTGTTCGGCTTCTATGCGGATCGTGCTCTTGCTGCCATTCGCCATCTCCCGGACATGCCCGATGATCCCGAAGCCGGTGATATCGGTGGCGGCATGGACTGTGAACCCCCCTTGATGAATCACCTCGACCGCGCGGTTGTTGAGCTTCGTCATCGAAGCTACTGCGCCATCGATCCATTCCTGTTTCGCTTTGCCTTTTTTGATTGCCGTCGAGATCACTCCCGTACCGATTGGCTTGGTGAGCACGAGGGCATCACCTACTTTGGCCTTTGAATTCGCCCAGAACTTCTTCGGATGCACGCGGCCGGTAACGGAGTATCCAAGTTTTATTTCGGGATCGCGCACGCTGTGGCCGCCGGCGACAATGCATCCGGCCTCTTGCATTTTGGAAAGACCGCCGGCAAGCATTTGCCCGAGCACTTCCAGATCACCACTGTCGGGAAAGCAGGAGACAGCAAGAGCGGTCATCGGCATTCCGCCCATGGCGTATACATCGCTCAGTGAGTTCACTGCCGCAATCTGCCCGAAGATATAGGGATCGTCAACGATTGGAGTGAAGAAATCGACAGTCTGCACCAGGGCCAGATCGTCGGACAGGCGATACACTGCGGCGTCGTCGGCGGTATCGAAGCCGACCAGCAGGTTTTCGTCATGCTGCCGGGCTAATTTCCCAAGCACCGTGTCCAGCGCCGCCGGACTCAGCTTCGACGCTCAACCCGCAGCTTTCACCTGTTCGGTCAGCCGCAATGGACGGTGATCTTCCATGAAGCCGATTCTAGGGTTTAGGGAGCAAAACCGCCATGATTCACGTCCTCGTAATAAAGGAGGCGCGAACGTCTTTTGATCGCAAAGTACTTGACAGTATTTTCCTATTCGCGCATTCTCATTTCATGCAGCAATGCCGGCAAACGCGCAGTGGGGAAAGACTGCGTGCACGTGCTCACACGGCAGACGTGCGATCAGATGCCGCTCCGCGCGAGGTCCTGGACCAACTCGAGTTCATCCGCCAGACGATGGAAGGAGCGACCTCGTTTACCGCAGTTCCCGGTTGGGGAATGGTGTTGCTGGGAAGCACGGCGCTGGCGACTGCATTATTGGCGAGGAGCATCGAGTCGCATACAAATTGGGTTTTGCTATGGCTCGGTGAAGCCCTCGCTGCGGCGGTGATCTCGCTCATCGCGATGGTCAAGAAAACCGGCAGCATTGAAAAGCTGGCCAGCAACATTCCTGCGCGAAGGTGTGCGCTGAGCCTGGTGCCGCCCCTGGCTGCCGGCGGCGTGCTCACCGTGGTGATGATGAACGAGCATTTCTACCGCGCGCTTCCCGGCATGTGGCTGATGCTTTACGGCGTCGCCGTGATTACCGGCGGGGCATTCTCAGTCCGCGTAATTCCTGTAATGGGAATCTGCTTTGCGCTGTTCGGCACTGCGGCGCTGGGATTTCCGGCAGGCTGGGCCAATGCTGCAATGGCCATGGGATTCGGTGGATTGCACATATTTTTCGGGCTCTGGATCGCCCGCAGACATGGAGGCTAGAGAAGTTTGACTCAGCCGAAGTTGAAGTCGAAATCGTTGGCGCCGGAGAACTCACGTCCGAGCGCGCGTTCACTTGCCATACGAAAAGAGGCTTCGGCTGCCGAGCTTGATCCCGTCATTCATGAGCGCATGCGCCTTGGCATTATCAGTGCGCTCGCGGTTCGTGATTCTCTCACCTTCTCGGAGTTGAAGCGCCTGCTGGAAGCCACCGATGGCAACCTGAGTGTCCACGCTCGCAAACTGGAAGAAGCCGAATACATCGTTTGCACGAAGAGCTTCAATGGTCGCGTCCCTCGCACCGAATACCGAATCACCGCCGCCGGTCGCAAGGCGCTCGAGGGCTACCTCGATCAGATGGAGCAGATCATTCGCCAGACGCGCGGAGACTGACCTCCCTCCTCTCTACCTTGCGGACCGATCCATCGCATCTTGATCGCCTCGAGAGCAGTCGACGCAAACTCGCGTTCCGATGACCTGTCTCACAACGCACATCTTCTTGGAAAATGCCGTCTTCATCGGCGAGAATAGCTGACAGAGGCACTATTCAGGGCTGAACTAAAGGACCACGCATGAAGACGGTGTTCGTCGTAGGCGCGGGGCCGGCGGGAATGTTTGCCGCGCAGAAGATCGCGCTTGCCGGCCACCAGGTAGTCATCCTCAATCGCGACATCAAACCCGGCGGCCTGGCCGAGTACGGCATTTATCCCACCAAAGACAAAATGAAGGTGGGACTGCGAAAGCAGTTCGCTAAGGTCCTGGCACTGCCCAATGTCCATTATTTTGGACACGTCTGCGTGGCCGAAAATGGCTGCCTATCGATTAAAGACCTCCGCGATTTCAATCCTTCCGCCATCGTTTTTGCCGTCGGAGCGCAGGGTACAAAGAAGCTCGGACTTGAAGGCAGTTCGGCTCGCGGTGTCTATTCCGCGAAGGACTTCGTTTATTTCTACAATCAGCTCCCGCCGTTCACCTCGCAGGACTTCTCCACCGGCAAGCGTGTCGCTGTTATTGGCATGGGAAACGTGGCCGTGGACATCGCCCACTGGCTGCTGGTCGATGCTCCGGAAAAAGCAGACGAAGTCATCGTGGTCGCGCGCCGCGGTCCATTTGAGGCCAAGTTCGACAAGAAAGAGTTCGCCTACATCGAGCAGTATCTCGATCGCGAAGCCTTTCACGCCGAACTGGAGCGCATTCGCCCTCAACTCGAGGCAGTCGGTCAGGATGTCGGCAAAGTTGCCGAGACGACCTTTCCAATTTTGAACAAGCCTGCGACGGCTGCTCCCGGCGAGGGAAGGCTGCTGTTCCGATTCCTGAGCTCGCCGTGCTCAATCCATGTCGATGGCAATGGCCGGATCAATCGCCTGCGAGTCACTGAAAACGTCCTTCTGCAACGCGACACGAGCATCGCTTGCAAAGCTACAGACCGCGCTACAGACATCGATGTTGACACGATGATCTTTGCGATCGGCGACGTCGCCGATCCTGCTGTGGGCCTGCCGTATGGAACCGATAGCTATCTGATCAATCCCGATACCGCCGACCCCCTGCGTGCGGCATACGAGGTCTACGACAACGTGGGCTGCTGCGCCATGGAGGGGACTTACGTCGTCGGCTGGGCGCGCAAGGCCAGCGAGGGACTAGTCGGAATCGCGCGGCATGATGCTGAAGTTGGCGCCGCGCACGTCCTTAGGTACCTGGAGTCCGCATCGGAAAAACCAGGCGCCACGCCCGAGCAGATCAAGAAAAGCATTGAAGCCCGAGGCGTTCGCGTCGTCGATAAGGCCGATCTCGACCACTTGGCCAAAGCTGAGGAAGAGCAGGCCAAGGCGAAAGGGATGCTCTGGTTCAAGTTTTCAGAAGACGAAGCGATGCTGGCGGCGATCGATCAAAAGAAGCGCGAAGCTCAGCCGACCGCAGCCGGGAGCGTATTTGCGTAAGCGTGAGAAGCAACGCCAGCTAGTTGCCTCACAGAAACTGAGCACTCCACGGTCAAGTTCGGAATTCGCTGCTCTTTCCCTGCCAGAGTCGAACCCTGACCGGCGCGAGCCATCGTAAGTGATTCCATCCGAAGCGATTACCTGTGGAATTCCCGTGAATCCCTGCCCCGTTCCCTGCCGATCTCGCAAAATCTGCGATTCTTGGGCAGGAATTGCAGAAGTCCGCCCGTAGAGAGCGGAAATTCGCTGCTAAATTCGCTGCGGCAGGGAATTCAGGTGATCGCATCAGGCGACAGTCGGCGGGACCTTCCGACTGAAGCTATTCCCGTCCATGCGGCTGTTTACCCGGCAGCCAATGCGGTACGAAGTCCGAATTCGCCAGCCAGCGCAGAGGCTCGATCAGCGATTGGATGGCCTCGGTCATGAAGCTGAAATCAAGATGAGCGAGATCGTCGTCGGGTTTGTGATAAGTGGGCGGCGTACCCCATCCACCGGCGGTGTGCGCGACCACGCCTTTCAGAGCCAGCGGATAGTTATCGGAGCGCTCGAAGAAGTGCTGCTCGGGATAAGGATCATCCCCCAGCAACGCCCCATGCTGCACAAGAGTTGGACCGAGATTAGAACGGTCCCAGCCCGTGAGCAGCATCTTGCCCTTAGGCATCTTCGGATCCTGATCACCGATCATCTCGAACTCCAAATTCGCAGCAATGTGCTCGAGCGGGATTGGAGGATGTTCGCGGAAGTACGTCGACCCAAGTCCTCCCAGTTCTTCGCTGCCGTAACAGACAAAATAAACCGTTCGCTGGAGCGCTTGTCCTGAGGCCAAAGCATGCGCCAGCTCGATGACCGCCGTAGTGCCCGAAGCGTCGTCGTCAGCCCCGTTATAAATGGAATCGCCGTTCACTGGCGTGCCAATTCCGAGGTGATCGAGATGCGCCGACAGCAGAAGAACTTGCGCGTCGGGGCTGGAGTTCTTGCCGGGCAATACGCCAACCGCGTTGTAGCTGTATCGCGGCGTATCTTTCGTTTGAAGCTGCAGCGAGATGGTCGTTCCATCCGGCAAACGCGCCAGCTGATCACCCGCATTCGAAGTGAGTGAGACTACGGTAAAACCGGCGCCCATTACGCCGCCTGTGCTTCCGGTAAGATGCGGGTGAATCGAACCGCCTTCCCCGCTTACCGCCTGCATCTTCTCTGGAGTGAGTCTGGGATCGACACGGAGCAGCGCCTTTGCTCCGGCCATCACGGCTCTACGCGCGACGGCGCGGGATTCCTCTCCAAGATCGCTGGCGAGAAGAACGACGCTTCCCGGCTGAAATCGCGCCGTACCCTGGTTCGCTGCCGTGATCTTCAACAGCGGACCGGAAAGGCCCTGCCCGTCAGTACGCGAGAGTAGGAAATCTCTGCCCTGCTCCAAGCTGATGCCGGAATTCTGCGCCGTAAGCGTTGGTTTACCTTCCATCAACGGCTGTACCAACTCAACGCGCTGGATGAAGGTTCCGTCAGGCGCGCCCGGCTTTAATCCAAATCTCTCGAATTGCGACGCAACATAGGTCGCCGCGACCAGCTCGTCAGCTGTCGCGCTGCCTCGGCCGCGCATGGCATCGCTGGCCAGGAACATCTCGTGCGCGCGTACCCATTCAGGTTTTACTTTCCAACTTGAGGAGTCCTGGGCGAGAGCGCTTAGCGAAAGACAAAAAATTAAAAGAGAAGGGTTGACCAGGGTCTTCGTTCGGAGCATTTGCGGGCAGTATATAGGAGCACGGCGCAGCGACTTAGCAGAGACGGGAGCAGTTCAGGAGTTGTCGCGGCCGTTTTGGACTTTGGGAGAAAGCCCTTGAGTTTAGCAGGAAGCCCCAATTAGGAGGAAGCCCCCGACTGAAGTCGGGGGCTTCCTCCTAAACCGGCTCAATGAGTGATGGCTCGCTCCGCCTACCGCGCGACTCCCGCCACTCGCTGTTCCACCTGCGCTTCCGGAACCCTTTCCGAAATCGGGTATCCCAGAGTTCGCGAAATCGCCATGGCTGCGTTCTTTGCGGCCGCGGCAACTACCGGAACCCTCTCGCGGGTGACCCGCGTGGTCGGACCGGAGACGCTCAGCGCCGCCGCGATCTTTCCCGAGGCTTCGAAGATGGGCGCCCCGATGCAGCGCGAGCCCAAATAGGCTTCTTCGTTGTCGATGGAGTATCCGCGCTGGCGGATCAGGGCAAACTCTTTCCGCAACTGCGCGGTGCCGCGAATAGTGTGCTGAGTGAAGCGCTCGAAGCTCATGCCGTCGAAGAAATACTGCTGCTCCTCTTCCGGGATAAACGACAACATCGCCTTTCCCAAGGCGGTACAGTACACCGGACGCCGCATGCCAACCTGGGAAACCAGACGGAACGTGTGCGAACTCTCCATCACGTCAAGGTAGAGGACTTCGCGTCCGTCGAGCACGGCAATGTTCACCGTCTCGCCAGTAACACGCCAGAGCTGTTGCAAAATGGGACGGCTCAGTTTACGCAGCGTCGTTTGATACGACGCGCCCGAGGCCAGCCGCGCGAGTCGCACGCCGATCGCATAGGCGCCCGACGAATCGCGAAAGACGTAGCCTTCGTGTTCCAGGTGCGCCAGAAAACGATAGGCTGTGCTCTTATTGATTCCCGTCAACTGCGCCACATCTTTAAGCTGCAGGCCGGAAGGCGCATCATGCAGCGTTTCAAGAATATGGAGAACCTTGGTGACGACTCCCACCGGAGCCGATTTCGATTCGCGAGCCCTGATCATGGAATATTCCTCAACGCGGAATAGGATGCCACAGATTTTAACTCTTGAAATAAATATTTTTTATCTTGAATTCGTCGATGAATCCTTGCTATAGCAGGTACTCCGCTAGCCGCAGGGTCGGCTCCTGCCTCTTCAAGAATCCTGCGCTCGCTACGGGGTGGAGGATCTATGCGGTTTGCGAAGACATCGACGTTGCTGTCGATCCTTTTTTGTTTCGCATTTTGCCTGCCGGCACTCGCTCAGACGCGAGGCGGCGAAGCCAACGGCACAGTCACTGACGCGTCCGGAGCAGTGGTGCCGGATGCAACGATCACGTTGACGAACCAAGGCACGAATATTCAGAACACCACAACCACGAACAATAACGGCTATTTCGTCTTCGTCAACGTCCAGCCGGGCAATTACAAACTAAAAGTTGAAAAGGCAGGCTTCAAGGCTGTCGAATCCAGCTTTGTGGTCGTGGTGAACCAGGCCGTGACGCAAAATATGAAGCTCGATGTCGGCAGTGCCGCTACGACTATCGAAGTTACGGCGCAGGCGCCTGTGCTCGACAGCACGACTAGCTCGCTGGGCACAGTCATCGAAGAGAAGACCGTACAGTCGCTGCCCCTGAACGGAAGAAACTTCACCCAGTTGCTCACTCTCACTCCTGGCGTCACTCCGGTTTCCACTTCCCAGAATAAGAGTATCGGCGGCGTCGAAGGCAACGTTGGTATTCCGGGTTCAGGATTTTCCGATCCCTCCTTCCATGGCCAGGAAAACCGCTCGAAGCTGTACTTTTACGACGGAATCATCAACACGAATATTCGCGGACCGACATACATTGTGATTCCGAACATCGACATGGTGCAGGAGTTCAAGGTCGTTGGCCAGGATGCGAACGCCGACATGGGCGGAGCCGCAGGCGGGGTCGTGAATATGATTTCCAAATCGGGAACCAATCACTTCCACGGGTCTGCCTTCGAATACGTTCGGAACAACGCATTCGATGCGCGCAACGGATTTACTGACATCGCCTCGACCGGCGCGCCCAAGGCGCCCGCCCCTTACCACCAAAACCAATTTGGAGCGACGATCTCCGGTCCAATCATCCACGACAAGACGTTCTTTGCTTTTGGATATGACGGTTGGCGCTATAACAAACCGGATGGCTCGACCTCGTACGTGCCCACACCGGCCGAAATCAACGGTGACTTTTCAGCAACTAACCTGTCGGGAACCAGCAATCAGATTTTCAATCCGTTCTCAACTCGCAGTGCAGTCGTAAATGGAAAGACAGTTCTCGTTCGCGATCCCTTCCGCTGTGATGCAAGCGGCAATCCACTGCCGCTGCTTCCCGGAACGAAACTGCAGGATCAAGCCACCGGCACCGCATGCAACAAGCTTCCAGGCCTTCTGATTAATCCGGCGATGCAGCAGTTCTTTAAAACGTACGCTGCCACTCCGAACTTGGCCAATCCAGCTGATCCCCTGCACGATTTTATTCAAAACCGCTCATCGACTAACAACTCTGACGGATACAACGTCCGAGTCGATCATCGCTTCAGCCAACGCGACAACGTCTTTTTCCGCTTCACTCAGCAGAATGTTTCCACATTCACTCCCATCGGCGAGGCAGGCTCGACCGCCGGTGGTTCACCTGGACGGAACTATGGTGGCGATTACGTCCATACCTTCGGTGCAAGTCTGATATTCGATTTCCGCGCCGGCTACGCTGGCCGACCTGGAGTCGACTCCAGTCAGCAGAACCAGCACACGGCAGGTGTTGGGCCTCTGAGCCAAGCAGGGTTTACCGATGTCGATAAATACGACGGCATGCTTGTAACGCTCGCGGGTCCATGGTCGAACGGCGGCAACAACAGCTTCGGCATACGTGGACCTGCGCTCCGCGAGAACCCAACCCGCAGCTTTACTCCAAGCGTTCAGTGGCTCAAAGGAAACCACAACATTAAAACGGGCTTCTGGTACATAAACGCGAAGCGCGTGCAGGACAACACGTTCCAGACGTTCGTCTTTTCCAACACGCAAACCGAAGACCCGCAAAAAACCGGCAGCACGGGGCTATCTCTGGCCTCAGCCCTATTGGCTCTTCCGAGTTCCGTTTCGGGACAACTGCCAAATCGGGCAGGCGGAGAGGTAGCGTTTAGTTATGCATCGTGGGCGGCATACATTCAGGACGAATGGAAGGTGCGTCCAAACCTGACGTTAACGCTCGGCTTGCGATACGACTACCTCACTCAGCCGCAGACTACCGACGGCCGCTTGTGGAATTCATTCGATCTGCAGAACCAGCGCTGGATCATCGGGGCGACGTCGATGCCCGGGTTCTGCAGTGCGGTCGGGCAGGCACCATGCATTCCAGATAATTTTAAGAACGATGCTCACTTCAACAACGTCGTTTTGGCAGGCAAGCAATTCTTTGCTCCACCGCCGATCAAGGACAACTGGGGACCGCGCCTCGGCGTGGCTTGGCAACTGCGCCAAAAAACGGTGCTGCGTGCAGGTGCGGGATTGTACTGGGATGCACTTCCTGCGCGCAGCCAATACGCCCAGAACGACCTCGAAGCTGAAGTCTGGCCGGATGCGGTCGCATTCGCAGTAGCCAACGCAAATCTGGATGCGAACTTCCAGACTGGCAGCACTGCCCCCGTTCAGTTTGTCAGCGACATCCAAGGACACTTCCCCACGACGTTGCCGACGGCAACGCCTTGGTCTATCGGCGGGTTCAGTGATGACCCACGATACAAGGATCCATGGGCGCTGCAGTATCACCTCGAATTGCAGCAGGAATTAACATCGCACACGATGTTCTCGATCGGCTATGTTGGAAGTCAGGATGGACGACTTCCATGGTCAGGTCTAGCGAACGCGGCGAACCGCGCCTTTCCAAGTGGAACACAAGCCTCGTTGCCGGCCGGCACAACCTGTCAGACAGCGACTGTAACTGTTGTCGACTGCTTCCGCGCAGTGCCATGGGCCAACATCAACAACTACACGATGAGCATTGCCAGATCGAGCTATAACGCTCTGGAATCAAAGCTCGATCATCGCTTCGCGAATGGACTCAGCTCCCTCGTCTCCTACACCTGGAGCAAGTCGATCGATGAAGGGAGCGGATACTTCGGCGTAGAAAACGCGCTCGCTGGAGGCGGTTCAACCGTTCAGAACTACTATGATCTGCGCAGCGCCCGGGGTCCGTCGGGATACGACATTACCCACTTCTTCTCCTGGTCGAACGTCTACGAATTGCCGTTCGGACGCGGGAAGAAGTTCCTTTCCGGTGGTCCTCTCTCTTGGATCCTGGGGAATTGGGAAAGCGATTCGATCCTGCAGGCCCGTTCTGGGATTCCCTATAACCTGCAGGTGACCGGCGATATCGGCAACCTGAAAGGCAGCGCGCCGAGCATCGGTACGTACGGGCGGCCCAACGTAATCGCCGATCCGTTCATTGCCGGCGCGGTGGCGGCAAATCCGGATCCGAAGTGCCATGCAACCGTCTCACAGGGAGGCATCGCTCCGGATTCTGTTCTCAACAAGACCAACTACTTCAATCCGTGCGCCTTCGCTGTTCCATCCGGAAGCTTCGGTGGCCTCGGACGCAATGCGTTTCGCGCTCCTGCCGTGTGGAACATGGATTTCGCCATGATGAAGAATTTCCCGATCGGAGAAGTTACGCGCATCCAGCTTCAGGTCCAGGCGTTTAACGTTTTCAACGTCCAGAATTGGGAGGCGCCGTCGCAGGTCACGATCAATTCTTCAGCGGCTGCAATTAACGGCAAGGCAGGGCAAATCACCGCTCTCGCTCAAGGCACGACCCCCCGCGAATTACAGTTTGGATTGAGGTTTGTGTTCTGAGAAGCAGTGTTACCAAAACCACCGTCATGCCTCGCGCAGCAGCGAGAACGTTTCGATTCGAAGCTTTGAAGTTGCTGCGCGGGGGAACTGTTCTTAATCTGCGGTCGAATATCAGATCATTGGAATTGATCCACCGCTAAAACCCGTTTCACGCTATCAAACAAACTCAGGAACAGTTGTGATTCGCAGCCTCAGGGTCGAAAATATTTGTATCCCGATTTGGAGACCGGAAGATTGCCCGAGACCCTAACACAAACTCGCGTCTTAAAACTCGATCGCCGCGACGATGTTCTCATCGCTCTCACCGACTTGCGTGCAGGCGACGAGATTCATTTTGGGAACGATAGTTATAAGCTCGTCACTGATGTTGCTGCAAAACACAAATTCGCGCTGCGAGACTTCGCAGTTGGAGATCGGATCACGATGTACGGGGTGATGGTCGGTAAAGCCATGCAGCCGATCCGTCGCGGCGAGGCGATTACGACGCGCAATCTTCGCCACGAAGCTGCGGAATTTCATCAGAAGACCGGCACTTATGACTGGTATGGGCCCGATGTCGCTAAATTCAAGAAGCGCACGTTCTCTGGCTATCGCCGGACCGACGGCCAGGTTGGCACCAGGAATTACTGGCTGGTGGTGCCATTGGTCTTCTGTGAGAACCGCAACATTGACGTGTTGCGCAAAGCTTTCGATGAGGGGCTCGGATACGCACCGCCGCAGGTTTATCGCGAGCAGGTTTCCCATCTTGCCCGGCTCTATCGCGAAGGACGCATCGACGCCATCCGCAGTTATCAGCAGACCTCGGAAGATGGCCGGCAGCAGCATCGCGGATTTTTCGAGAACGTCGATGGCGTGAAGTTCCTCACGCACGAGCGCGGCTGTGGCGGCACTCGCGAGGATGCGCGCAATCTTTGCGGACTGATCGCCGGATACCTTCATCATCCCAATGTCGCCGGCGCGACCGTGCTCAGTCTCGGCTGCCAGCACTCGCAATCCGACATTCTGCGTGAAGAAATTCAAAAGCGCGATCCGCATTTCAACAAACCCTTGATTCTGCTCGAGCAGCAGCGCAGCCCTTCGGAACGCGCGATGCTCTCGCAAGCCATCCGCGAGACTTTCCTGGGAATGGTTGAGGCCAACAAAATGAGGCGTCAAGAAGCTTCACTCGCGAGCCTCTGCGTTGGACTGAAGTGCGGCGGCTCAGACGGATTCTCCGGTATTTCGGCAAACCCGGCGATCGGTCACGTATCCGACATCCTGGCTGAGCTTGGCGGCAAAACCGTGCTCGCCGAGTTCCCCGAGTTGTGCGGAGTCGAACAATCGCTGATCGATCGCGCTACCACGCAAGAGGTCGCCGATCGTTTTATCGACCTCATGCGTGACTACGCTGCGCGAGCGAAAGCCGTACGCGCAGGCTTCGAGATGAATCCGTCACCCGGCAACATCAAGGACGGTCTGATCACCGATGCGATGAAGTCGGCCGGCGCTGCGCGCAAGGGCGGAAGCTCGCCTGTCACAGGCGTTCTCGATTATCCCGAATACACAACGATGCCTGGACTGAACCTGCTCTGCACTCCTGGCAGCGACGTAGAGGCCGTCACCGCACAAGTCGGCGCTGGCTGTAATGTCGTGCTGTTTACTACCGGGCTGGGAACGCCCACGGGCAATCCTATTGCGCCGGTGATCAAGATTTCGACGAACACGCAGCTCGCACAGCGCATGTCCGACACAGTCGATATCGACACCGGGCAGATCATCGCCGGCGAGGAGTCGGTCGAAGCAGCAGGCGAGCGCGTCCTCGAATTTATTCTCAAAGTTGCCAGCGGCGAGATGAAAACGAAAGCCGAGCTGCTGGGACAGGACGACTTCATTCCCTGGAAACGAGGCGTTTCACTCTGAACGCAAACGGCAACAATTCGGCTGCATTCCGGCTGGACGGCAAGAATACTGTCATCACCGGCGGAGCGAGCGGCATCGGCAAAGCCATCGCGATCAGCTTCGCTGAAGCCGGCGCCTCAGTCCACATTATTGAAGTCGATCAAAAGAACGCAGAAGAGACCACAAAGCAGATTCGCGATGCTGGAGGGAAAGCCCAGTGGACGCTCTGCGATGTTTCGAATCAGCAGCAAGTCAAAGAGGTCTTCGGAAGAATTGCCGCCACTGACCCCATCAATATCCTCGTGAACAATGCCGGCGTATCCCATATCGGGAAGCTGGAGAACACGCCGGAAGACGAGTTCGATCGCGTTTACCGCATCAACGTAAAGGGCGTGTACAACTGCATGTACGCGGCGCTCGAGTCGATGAAAGCTGCGGGCGGAGGCGTGATTCTGAATCTCGCCTCCATTGCCGGACTCGCCGGACTCGCCGACCGCTTCGCTTACAGCATGAGCAAAGGCGCGGTGCTCACGATGACGTATTCCGTTGCACGCGATTATGTCAACCACAACATCCGCTGCAACTGCATCTCCCCCGCGCGTGTGCATACCCCATTCGTCGATGGATTCCTGCGCAAGAACTATCCCGGACGCGAGCAGGAGATGATGCAGAAGCTCTCGCAGCTGCAGCCCATCGGCCGCATGGGCCAGCCGGAAGAAGTCGCGTCGCTGGCGCTGTTCCTCTGCTCCGACGCCGCTGGTTTCATTACGGGAAGCAATTATCCGATCGACGGAGGATTTCTGAACCTGCACGGGTAGTCTGTTTTGGTGGGAACCCCCGACTTCACAGGCTGCGGAAAAATGCGAGCACTGAGAGTGACAGAACCGGCGCCGGTAGGCGGGGTCCCCGGCAAGCGCAGCTGTTGCGATTGCTGGGGTGCTCAGCGGTGGGGCAGCCGCGGGTGTTGGGGCTGCGTTTCTGAGCAATTGCTGGCAGTATCGTCGCATTCGGAGTTCGCCTTTCGGCGACCTCCGACCCACCGGGTACCGCCTGCGGTTCTGTTTTGTATTTTTCCGCAGGCCCGTAACGTCGGGACTCCCACCGTGATGTCCGCACAACATCGGGGCTCCCACCGAATTTCAACTTCGTGAATGAGAGACTCGCAAACTTCACCTCCGCACATGCGCGTCGATTCGCACCAACACTTCTGGCATTACGATCCGGTTCGATACGCCTGGATTACCGACGAAATGGCGGGGCTGAAGCGCGATTTTCTGCCGACAGATCTTCTTCCTGAGCTGCGTGCCAACGGCGTCGATGCGTGTGTTGCCGTGCAGGCGGACCAATCGGAAGATGAAACTCGCTTTCTGCTCGGTCTTGCCGACAAACATCGCGAGATCGCCGGAGTCGTGGGATGGGTGAACTTGCTGGACGAAAAAGTCGAAGAGCGACTCGCGCATTTTTCCCAATTCCGGAAGCTGCGCGGTTTTCGTCATATCGCGCAGGCCGAGACGGATGACCGCTTTCTGATGCGGAAAGATTTCTTGCGCGGTGTAGGTCTTCTTGGGCGCTTCGGCTTTACCTATGACATTCTGATCTACGCGCGCCACTTGCCCGTCGCGAATGAATTCGTGCAGCAATCTCCGGAGCAGAAATTCGTCGTCGATCACATCGCTAAGCCGCAGATCACGGCTCGCGAGTTGGATGGGTGGTCGCGTGGCATCCGCGCCATTGCCAAACATCCGAACGTTTGGTGCAAAGTCTCAGGACTGGTAACCGAAGCAGATTGGACGCGGTGGGCAGCAGGCGACTTACGGCCATATCTCGATGTGGTGTTCGAGGCCTTCGGCCTAGATCGTCTGATGTTCGGGTCGGATTGGCCGGTGTGTCTGCTGGCCGGCAATTATCGGACAGTAAAAGCTATCGTGGACGATTACACTCAGAGTTTCTCGGTGATCGACAAAGATAAGATTTTCGGAGGGAATGCTGTCCGCTTCTATGGACTTGCAGCTTAAGGACAAGGTTGTAGTCATCACCGGAGGCGCCAAGGGCATCGGCGGCGCCATCACACGCGCGTGTGCCGAAGAAGGCGCGATTCCGGCGATCGTAGATCGCGACCAGGCGGCGCTGGCAGAAATCGGAAAGCTGCTGACCGGGAAAAATCAACGCTGCCTTTGCATTTCCGCCGAGTTGAGCAAGGCAGCCGATTGCCGCCGCGCTATTGAACATACACTGAAAACATTGGGGCGAATCGATGCCTTGGTCAACAACGCGGGCGTCAACGACAAAGTCGGATTGGAACACGGCAGCCCCGACGAATATATAGCCTCGCTCGAACGCAACCTGCTGCACTACTACAACATGGCGCACTTCGCGCTTCCCTATTTGAAACAGGCACACGGTGCCATTGTGAACATTAGCTCGAAGACAGCGGTCACCGGCCAAGGGGGTACATCCGGCTATGCTTCGTCGAAGGGCGCAATTCTGGCGCTGACGCGCGAGTGGGCCGCCGAGCTGCTGCCCTACGAGATTCGCGTGAATGCCATCGTTCCGGCAGAAGTGATGACTCCGCTCTACCGCCAGTGGCTCGACACATTCCCAAATCCGGAAGAAAAGCTGAAAACGATTGTGGCGAAGATTCCTCTGGGCCAGCGCATGACACTGCCGGACGAGATAGCGGCCATGGCCGTCTTTCTGCTTTCACCGCGAGCAGGCCACACGACCGGTCAGCACATCTTCGTCGACGGCGGATATACGCATCTCGACCGCGCGCTCAGCTAAACAGAACCGTCGGCGGTAGCCGATGGGGCAGCCGCGCGTTTGCGGCTGCGCTTTCCATGCTTCAGATCACACGAGCACGTTGTGGCTTCTTGGAAGTCAGGTTTGCACTTTTCGTGCTTCCAGCAAAAGCCCCTGCAGATTTTGCAAACGCTCAGTGCCGAGGGATCCTAACTGCCGGCGGTGCATCTGCAGGATGGGTTCGTCGAGGCGGGCGAGCAGTTTTAGGCCATTGCGCGTGATCTTTGTCATCACGGTGCGACGGTCCTGAGGATCACGACTGCGTTCGATGAGCCTGCGCTTTTCCAGGCGATCGAGCAAGCGAGTCACATCGGGATCGCGCGTGATCATGCGATTCGCGATTTCGCCGCATGCAAGTCCGTCCGGCGCACCGCGCAGAATTCGCAGCACGTTGTATTGGTTGGCCGAAAGGTCCTCTTTCTTGAGTACTTGTACGACTCCGCGCGAGAGCATGTCTGTAGTGCGCAGCAGTGCCAGATATACGACTTCTTCGACACAGACCTCTCGCTTACTCGCAGAATGCTGTGCTTTGCTCACAGCTCATTATTTGTTGTAACGAGCATCATTGCAACGCAGAGGCATCCATCACCTCTGTAAAGAGCCGGAGCGCGGCATGCTGCATCGGTATCATCATTTCCCTTCTGTGCCAGTTGTGAATGGATTGGCCCGGTGCTGTGAATGCTCAGTGGCTGCGACTAAGTGCGATGGCGGAGGGAGAGGGATTCGAACCCCCGATACCCTTTCGGGTATAGCGGTTTTCAAGACCGCCTGTTTCAACCGCTCACACATCCCTCCGCGATCCTAAATGATTATCTCATTCGCTCGCGAGAATTCATCGGCGGCACGACGACGAGTTTGCGGTCTGCTTCAAACGTCGAAACGCGGATTCGACCATTAGGATCGGCTTTATCCGCTCTGGCTTACCGAGGTAACAGCTAAGTACCCGGTCGTAACCGCCGGCAGGTAATTCCAATTAAGGATTTCCAATCCCAGCGTTACTCTGCATTCTGCGCCACTTCCATTTTTTATGAGCAGCGAGTCCACCCTCACGCCTCGCAAAGAGACCGTCTACGACGGCCCGGAGGTGGACCTTTTTAAACCGCGTCAGCTCAAGCCCGAGATTGCTGAGACCCACGCGGGAAAAGAGACGGTACACCAAGGCGAGATTCCTGACTTCATCAGTCGGCGTTTCAAGGGCAAACCCGAGCAAGAAGCGCCGCTGAAGCCACAGACCGAAACCGTCCATCAAGGCCCAATTCCGGAAATGTTCGCGAAGCTCGGACGCATCGCGCATGACCTCGTTATGCCGGACCGCGAGACCATCTACCAGGGACCGGAAGTCGTCTTCCGTCAGGTAGTCGATGTGAAGCAGTTAAGCTTCGAAGCGGGAGAGAAGAAAGAAACGGTTTTCGACGAGGCAAGCTTCGTCGCCAAGCGGGTCGATACCAGCGCCGCGCGTAGTTTGGTTACGCGCCTGGTGCAGCGTGCATCGGTTCGATTCTTCGCAGTGGCTGTCCTATCTGGAATCGAACTCTATGTCTGCCGGGAAAATTTGCCCATCGCGATCGCTTCGGGAATCATGGCATTCACGTTTGCCATCGTCGGCGTCCAGACATACAAGCTGAACTTGAAAGCCCTGCTCCTGGCGATCGGCCTGTATGCCTGCAGCACCTTGTTCATGATCGTGAATGGGATCATGGGCGATCATATGCTGGAGATGATCATTCCCCTGTTCTCGCGCGCCTTCATGATATATAACCTGCTCAGGACTTACGGACTGCTCGTCGATCTCCATCTGCTCGAAGCCGAAATCTACTAGTACGAGCGGCCGCTCCGCCGCATGATCAACGCACTCGTTCGCTGGCTGCTGATGTCGCTCAGCCTCCTGATTGTTTCCTATATCGTTCCCGGATTTTATGTCCGAAGCCTCGGGGCAGCGCTGGTCGCTGCGATCGTGTTCGGATTCCTGAACGCGACGCTGGGATTGATAGTAAAGATCATCACCTTTCCGCTTACAGTACTCACACTTGGGATCTTCTGGTTCATCATCAACGCGATCGTTCTTGAGATCACGTCAGCGCTGGTGCCGGGATTCTTCATTCGGCACTTCCTCTCGGCGTTAGTCGGAGCTGTCGTCCTCATGTTCGTGAACATGCTCCTGCGTGCGCTGGTGAGAGAAGTGGAGGCGCCGCGGTATTAATAACGGAGCCACAGTCAAGACCCGCACAGGATCTTCCCAGACTCATAGAGCAGTTGTGAGCTGCTCTACTTCATCTTCGTAACCGTAGCCTCGATCTGGAATCGACCCGTTGTGTCCACCTCATCGGCGCTTGTGAGGAGGGTCGGTTTTCCCAGCGGAAGTATGTTGTGAAGCTGAACCTTCGTTGTCCGCACAATAGGCTGTCCAATGCGATTTTCTGGTGCGACTCGGCTTATATCCACACCGGTGTAAAGGTGCACATCCGAGTCCAGAGGTTCAACCGAACAGTCGATGTTCACGCCAACATCCAGGTACATAAACTGTGACGTGTTGACCAGCGGATTGCCTTCTTTTGAGGCACCGGTTGCGATAGGAATACGACTGCCGAGGCGCAGACTGCCCTTATCCATCGGCCGCACCAGCACTATGTACGTGCGGGCGTTTACTTTCTTGCTGTCCTGCAATTCAGAAAATATATATTCAACTCTGTAGACGTCATTTGGGGAACGCAGTTTTGCTTCCTGGGCGCGAGCGGCCACGGAGACAAAGGTGAATGCCAGGCAAATATAAGCTGCGAATTTACTTATGCTTGTGAGAGTCATCGTTTCCTTTCGAATCAGTCTTGGGGACGGCTGTTCGCCGGAGTCTCCAGGGGCTCAATGCTTAGTTCCGTGATCGATAAATCCTTAGGATGGGAATCCAGCGAGAGCCGGGCAACTTCTGAGAATTGCTGTTGCGCGCTAAGTTGAGCCGCGAGTTGCGCCAGCATGCGCTCTTGATCGGTTTCCGGATGAGCCATGGGAAAAGTCGCCAACTTCGGCAAATGTTCTTCAGACTGAGCACGGGCCACAACACGCGTGGAGCCGCAGCAACTACGATCTTTGCTGATGGAGGGTACCGAGCGCGTGCGCTTGTGAATGCTTTCTCTGGACGGTACGGAACTTGCATTTAGCGAGGCGCCGTCCGCCGTCGTCGCAGGACTCAACACTTGCGTGGGCCGATTTGCCATCGTGCGCCGCGGCTGGCTCGGGCGCAGAACAGCGATAGCGATGGCAATCGCGAGAACGGCCGCACTGGCCATCGCCAATAGAGGCCACCAGCCGAATGTGTGTTGAGGCTGCGACGCCAATCGTGCCAGCACGCGCTCCTCAAGTCCCAGGCGCGGCTTGGCATCCACCCTCGCACGCAATGCCGAGTCCAGCCACTGGTCGAAATTCTTTTGCTGATCGGATCTGTTTTCAGCGTCCATAATTGACACCCGTTAACTTCTGCAACTTCTCCGCGAGCCGCTGCCGTGCGCGGAAGACGCGCGCTCGAACTGATGTCTCGCTTATGCTCAGGATCCTTGCAGTTTCCTCGCTGCTGAGCTCCTCGACCGAAGTGAGCAGCAGAGCTTCTCGTTCTTTTCTTGGGAGCGCAGCAATGAGCCGGTCGAGCAGAGCGAGTGTCTCGCGCGAAATCGCCTCGCGCTCCGTGCCGCTCGCCCGAGAAAATGGCACATGGATTCGCTCGTCGAACTCTTCCTGGTCGTGTTTTCCTCGGCTGCGAAATCGATCCACGGATGCTCGCCAAGCAATGCGCGAGATCCACGCTTTTCCATCCTCAATGTTTCTTGCTCCGTGCTTTGCCACACGCAAAAAGACTTCTTGCACGATGTCCTCGGCATCCGCGTGGTTCCGGACTACTGAGTACGCGATGCGAAACACCAGCCGCGAGTGTTCGCGCACCAGGCGCTCAACGTTCGGCGAAACGCCGGAGTCGGTCACGCAGCGTGACTCCGCGTGTGCAAGATCGAAGGCCATCGCGCCGGAAATGGAGTGCTCCAGGCCACCCATGCTACGTCTCATGAGTGAAGAACGGGAGTTCATGGGAATCGTTCGGGATTTTTCAGTGCGTTTGGTCTTGTCATTCCGAACCGCTGCTTTTCGCGGTGAGGAATCCCTATCGACTGCTATGCGGTTGGAGAGCACCAGACATTTGCCGTCATGTGAGCAAAGAATGCAGAATTCGTTGGCCGACCAGGGCTAAATAGTGGCTGCGAGCGCGACCAGCATAGACGTCCGTAGGGATTCCTCACCGCCGAAACCAGCGATTCGGAATGACAAATCAATCCCTCTTACCCCTGGAGCTTGCGGGCGAGGATCTCGTTGACCAGCACCGGATTCGCCTGGCCCTTCGAGGCTTTCATGACCTGACCGACGAAAAAGCCCGCAACCGTCTTCTTGCCCGCTTTGTATTGCTCGACCTGCTTGGGATTGGCGGCGATCACTTCATCGATCATTCTTTCGATGGCTGACGTATCGGTGATTTGCTGCGGCTTTTCCTGCTCGTAGATGGCGGGAAAATCCTGGTTGCGTTCGAAGGCGAGGTCGTAAAGGTCTTTGAGGATCTTGCCGGAGATCGTTCCGCTCTCGACCAGATCGGCGGACATCGCCACGCCTTTCATGCTGATGGGCGACTGCTCGATTTCCAGTCCGCGAGCTTTCAGCCGGCCCATAATCTCGCTCTGCACGAGGTTGGCGACACGCTTGGGATTCTTCGCAGATCGTGCGGCTTCTTCGAACTGATCAGCCAAGGTGCGAGAGGCTGTGAGGACAGCAGCGTCGTAGGCCGTGATGCCATATTGGGAAACCATGCGTTCACGCCGCGCCTCCGGCATCTCGGGTAGGGAGGCGCGAATTTCTGCCTGCCATTTCGCATCGACGATCAGCGGAAGGAGATCGGGTTCGGGGAAGTAGCGGTAGTCGTGAGCTTCTTCCTTTGATCTCATGCTGTAGGTCCTGCCCTCATTGGCGTTGTAAAGGCGGGTCTCCTGCACGACCTTTTCGCCCGATTCGACGATCTCGATCTGGCGCTCGATTTCATACTCCAGCGCATCGCGAATGAAGCGGAAGGAGTTTACGTTCTTGACCTCGGCTTTGGTGCCGAGTTTCTGCTCGCCCCGTGGGCGGATGCTCACGTTGGCATCACAACGCAGAGAGCCTTCCTCCATGTTGCAGTCGCTCACGCCGGTGTACAGGATGATCTCCTTCAACCGCGTGAGGTATTCATAAGCTTCATCTGGCGAATGCATGTCGGGCTCGCTGACGATCTCGATCAGAGGTACGCCCGATCGATTCAGATCGACGTATGTGAAGTGCCCCGAATCGGGAAGACCGTCGTGCAGGCTCTTGCCCGCATCTTCCTCCATATGTAGCCGCGTGATTCCGATTCTCTTCGTCGCACCATTCGCGGCAGGTATGTCGATGAAGCCATGCTCGGCAACCGGCTTGTCGTACTGCGAAATCTGGTAGCCCTTCGGCAGGTCGGGATAGAAGTAATTCTTGCGCGCAAAAATCGAGCGCTCGCGAACCTGACAATTGATGGCCATTGCAGCTCGCACCGCAAATTCGACGGCTTTGCGATTCAAGACAGGAAGTGCTCCTGGTAGCCCCAGGCACACGGGGCACACATTTGTATTCGGAGGAGCGCCAAATGCAGCCGAGCATCCGCAGAATGCCTTCGTTTTCGTAAGAAGCTGGACGTGTACCTCGAGTCCGATCACAGCCTCGTAGCGCGTGCGCACGTCGGGCGAGAGCAAGGTGGCCATTGCGAAGATTATAGAAGGTGGAGGTTTGCCGACGTGGAGCCGGCCGCCCTCGGCCGGGTGTTTGTTACGGACTTTTGCCGAAGTTGGAGATCAGAGGCATGACACACTAAACAATATTGTCATTACACACAAAACCCGGGCGAGGGCGCCCGGCTCCACGTTACTCGGAAGAAGACAGCAGAATCAGGATGCCCTTGCCTTGTCATTTTTGCCGTCGAGCCCTTCGCCCAACAGACGCCCGAAGGGTTCCAGTCCTTCGATGTTGTCGCAAACGATCTTGATTGCTCCCAGAACGGGAACAGCGAGGACCAGCCCCATCGCGCCCCAGATCCATCCCCAGATGAGCAGGCCAAGCGTGACAGCCAGAGGATTCAATTCCAACCTGCCGCCGATCACCTTCGGATAGAGCACGTTCATCGAGAACACGTGCAGGCCGAGAATGACCACGGCGATGATGATGATCCCAGTCCCGTGCAGCACGCCAATGCCGGAGGCGATCGGAGGCAGCAAGGCAAGAATCACTCCAAGATAAGGAATCAAACTCAGGAAACCGCTGATGAGTCCGAGGAAATAAAAATACGGAAGATGAAGGAAGGCAAATACGATCCCGCTGGCAATTGCCATAAAGATCCCAATCACGAAGTTGCCGACGATGAAGCCCTTCATCATCTCGGAGATCTTTCCCATCGTGGAATATGCCTTCAGGCGCTTTTCCGGTGGGAAGAGGCGCACGGTCGAGCGCCTCATGTGCTCCTGCCATGTGAGCATGAAATAGACGATGAATGGAATAAAAGCGATGGTGAGGAGAACCTCCCCGATGTTGGCGATTTCCGAGCCTCCAATGAGCCCGCGAATTCCGCTTTCCTGCTGAACTTTTACCGGAACGGCATTTTTGTCTCCACCGGGCATTACACCCTGCGTGCTCTTCTGAATCTGTTCCGCGCCCTTTTGGTACTTGCCCATCACCTTTTTGATTTCGCTTTGCACTCTTGGCAGTTGGTGAGCAAAATCTACAGCGCGTTGATAGAAGAAATAACTGAGTCCGTATAGAAGAGCGAGCACCAGCAGAACAGCGATTCCCGAACCCAAGGTGCGCGGGATCTTGATCTTGCCCATCAGACGAACGAACGGTTCAAGAATGTACGCAATCAAGATTGAGGTGAAGATCGTGACCAACACCAGCTTGGCAAAATAGCAGACTGCGAGAACCGCAAGGATCGTGAGGACAATCTGTGTAATCGTGGCCTTGCGAAGTTCTTCGTGAACCTCCTGCACGCCTTCGCCAAGGTCTTCGAGTTCTGCCGCCGTTTCCGCGGCAATATCATTTGGGACCGGAGTCGGACCTTTCTTTTCCTGCTGCTCCGATCCTTTCGGCCATAGCGATTTTGAAGACACTGTGTCGGCTTCTCCTCGCAGGTAAGATGCTGAGCGCACCTATAATCGCAGCATGGAGGCTGAGCAAAATCACGCCAGAGGGCGCGTCCTCGGACTTGACGTTGGCGCACGCCGTATTGGAATCGCAGTCTCCGATCCGCTCGGCGTCACTGCACAAGGGCTTCCTACATTGCAGCGCCGGAACCGCCGCTACGATCAATCGGAGCTGCGCAGAGTGGTTCGCGAATATGAAGTGAGCGAAATCGTGGTCGGCAATCCTCTGCGCATGAGCGGGCAAACCGGCGCGCAGGCGGAGAAGATGGCAACTTTCGCCGAACAAATCGAGCAGGATCTCTCGTTACCAGTGCATCTATGGGATGAGCGTCTGAGCACGGCAGAAGCTCACCGCCTCCTCGATGAGACTGGCATTCGCGATGCGCGACGCAAAGAAGTAATCGATAAGATGGCAGCGGTGCTGATTCTACAATCGTTCCTGGATGCGAGAGCTGCCAGAAGATAAGACGTGGAGCCGGGCGCCCTCGCCCCTGCGTTTGGAGCATTCCGACACCTAGGATCAGAATGTCGTCGCGAGCCGTTCATGGCTCGAGATTTGAAATTGTTGATCGCGGGCAGAAAACCCGGGCGAGGGCGCCCGGCTCCACGTTATCCAGCTCGCGCGATTACCACTCTGGGAATCCCTCGGAGGTCTGGAACTGAATGCACATTGCGCCACTCATTCAGGAGTTGATGAATCGCCTGCTCTTGCGAAAAGCCGATCTCCATCACTAGCCAACCACCCGGCTTCAGAATCTCACGCGCTTGCGGAATGAGGCGGCGGTACACATCGAGTCCTTCTTGCCCGCCGAACAGAGCACAATGCGGCTCGTGCTGGCGGACTTCAACCTGCAGCTTGTCGGCTTCGCTCTCGCCTACGTAAGGAGGATTGGAGATGACCATGTCGTATGTGGAACCAAGATCGAGGTAGTTGCCGAGCAGATCGCCCTGAGCGAATTTGATGCGATTGCCAAATCCGAGCCGCTGCGCATTGTCGTGAGCAACCTCGAGTGCGGCGGCTGAAAGGTCTACGGCATCGATCTTGGCTGTTGGCAATTCAGAAGCGAGTGCCAACGCGATGCAACCTGATCCGGTGCCCACATCGATAACGCGCGGGAATTCGATATTGCGCAGCAATTCCAAAGCTGCTTCAACCGAATGTTCCGTTTCGGGACGCGGTATCAATACCGCTGGAGTGACCAGGAGGTCCAGTCCCCAAAACTCCTGATGTCCGGTAATGTATTGCAGCGGCTCGCCGCTCGTGCGCCGCTCGACAAGTTCTCTATATCCGCTGAGCTCGCGGCAGGAGAGTTCGAAATCGGGATGTGCGTATAGATACGCTCGGTCGTGTCCGAGGACGTGCATCAGCAGAGTCTCGGCATCAAGCCGAGCGTCGCCTCGCGCGCTGACCTCCAGGCGCTCTGTGGCTTGCTTAATGGCAAGATCGAGCCGCAAGGCTCCCTTCCTTAAACCGTCACCATTTCCTGCTTGAGCTTCTCGGCTTGGAAGTGGGCGATGAGCGCGTCGATGAGCGGCTGAATTTTGCCGTCCATCACTTCCGGAAGCTGGTGGATGGTGAGCCCGATGCGGTGATCCGTTACGCGGTTCTGCGGGAAGTTGTAGGTGCGAATCTTCTCGCTACGATCGCCGCTGCCGACCTGCGTCTTGCGTTCTTTGGCAAGCTCCGCCTGCTGGCGCTCCAGTTCGACTTCATATAGACGCGAACGCAGAACACGCATGGCTTTCTCACGATTCTTGATTTGCGACTTCTCGTCCTGACAACTGACCACGGTATTCGTGGGAATGTGCGTGATGCGCACGGCGGAGTAAGTCGTGTTCACCGACTGGCCGCCCGGGCCAGAGGAACAGAACGTGTCGATGCGGATATCTTTTGCTTCAATTTTGATGTCCACTTCTTCCGCTTCCGGCAGTACTGCCACGGTAATTGCAGAAGTATGCACGCGTCCTTGCTGTTCAGTTTCGGGAACGCGCTGGACGCGATGCACGCCGCTTTCATATTTCAGCTTGGAGTAAGCGCCATGGCCTTCGATCATGGCTATGACTTCTTTGAGCCCGCCAACTCCCGATTCGGAACTCGACAGCACCTCGACTTTCCAGCGCTGCGATTCGGCATAGCGCGAGTACATGCGAAACATCTCGGCCGCGAATAGCGAAGACTCGTCACCGCCCGTACCTGCGCGAATTTCGAGGATGACGTTGCGTTCGTCGTTTGGGTCTTTGGGAAGCAGAAGCACCTTCAGCTCCTCTTCAGTCTTCTCCATCCGCGATTGCAGGGTCGCAAGCTCTTCCTCGGCCATCGCCTTCAGCTCGGGATCGTGTTCGTCCGCAAGCATGATTTTCGTATCGGCGATGCCTCGCCTTAGGTCCTTGTACTCGCGATACCGATCGACAATCGAGGTGAGTTCACTGTGAGCCTTGGCAGTTTTCTGATAGCGCGATGAATCGCCGATGAGTTCCGGCGAGGCGAGCGCTTCCGTGAGTTCCTGATATTTATTTTCGATTTGGTCTAGGCGTTCAAACATAGATAGCTTCCGAGCTGCGAAGCTTCGAGGCCTCGAAGCTCCCAGCGGATAATTTATTTTTGTCGCGAGAATTGAGAAGGAGAGAAGGTGCGCGGCGGGGGCCGCTAGGCAATCACCAGTTCGCCACCGTTTTGTGTTTCGAGTTCGAGGGCGGCATCAAGGGCGCTGATCGCGCAGACTACCTGCTCGTCGGACGGCGGCTGAGTCGTGATCCTCTGCAGCCAGAGTCCCGGCTTCGTGAGCATCGCGAAAAGTGAGTTGCGCTTCTTCGCCGCGTAGCGGATCAACTCATACGAGATGCCGGCGATAAACGGCAGCGCGATGATTCTTAGCGCGAACTTGCCCCAGAAGGTCTGAATCGGGAACAGACTATACACGACGATGCAGATCAGCATCACCGTCATCAGGAAGCTGGTGCCGCAGCGCGGATGCCAGGTCACAAAGCTCTGTGCTCTTGGCACATCCACAGGCTCGCCGCTTTCGAATGCGAAAACTGTCTTGTGCTCGGCGCCGTGATATTCGTAGACGCGATGGATGTCATTGGCCAGCGAAATTCCCCAGACAAAGAGCAGGAACAATCCAATCCGGATCGCTCCATCTACCAAGTTGAAGAGGATCTGATTGCCAAGTGTGGGAAATGCGTGTTTCAGACCAGTAGCAGCAAGCAGCGGCAGGAACTTGTAAAAGAGGATGAAAAAACCGAGCGAAAGGACGATGTTGACCGTCGCCATCCATCCGCTGATCTCGATCTTTTTCTGAGGCTTTGAGTTCTCCGAGGGCTTCCCCGTCATCTCTTCCAAGGCTACATTCGCCGAGAACTTCAGAGCACGAAAGCCGAGCATCATCGCATAACCGAGGGTGACGACGCCCCGAACTACGGGCCAACCCATCCACTTGCGCTTGTCCGATGGACGCTCCAGCAAGTCTGAATGCGTGACCGTCTCGCCCGACTGCTTGCGAACCGTAATCCCCCAAGCGTGAGGCGTACGCATCATGACTCCTTCTAGCACAGCTTGGCCGCCAACGAGGGTCTCCTCTCCGCTCTCGAGAGCGGGGAGCAGCTGCGTTGCCGCCAGTAGTCGAAGGTATTGCTTCCAGTAAGTCATGCCTGCCCAGCGGCAAAAGTGGTAACCTGTAGCAGTTACCAGCTGGCCCCTTTCATCATTATACGTTAGGTATCTGTCAGAGCCGCGCGTATGGTACTCCGGTCGGTGCCTCGCCGCAACTTTTTGCCAGACCTTCAGTTTGGCAGTTACGAACCCCCATTTCGATGAGTAATTTACCTGAGAAGATTCATTCAGCCACGCAGGAGCTTCGCCGGCTTCAGGAAGATATCCAGACCTCGACACCCGCTCCAAGCCTGGCGGAGGTCGATTCTGGTGCTGTTCGCGAGTTCAAGGCAGCGATCGACTATGTAAGGCAGCTTCTCTGGAATTACATTCAAGCTGACACCGCTCAGGGCGGGCAGAGTGTCGACGAAGAAGTCCGCAGCCTGCGCCTGCAGCGCGTGACCGAAATGCTGCAGGCTATCCAGCAAGAAGTCAAAGTGCGAAAGCTGACACCGACTCCCGCCACAGTAACCTTCTTGAATGCTGTGCACGAGATTGCCGACGCCGCCTTAGAGCGACATTCGAGCTCAGGAACGGAAATCGATAAAGCGAGCTAGGCGGCCAAACAGATTGCGGAAAATGCGGTGAAAATTGTTTTGAGAGGACACGACTTCAGTCGTGTCGTAAGACAGCTCAAACGTCTTTGAGCGCCGGAGGTGCGGCATAGCGTTGGCCTGAAATGTCGCACCTCCGGCGCTCAGAAATAACAAGTTTGGACGTTCTTGAGATGGC